>Ga0315293_10002294_pt1 | contig 18465 bp, 20 predicted proteins | sample YL17G13_20_MG_FD_203071 | JGI IMG/M metagenome (GOLD analysis project Ga0315293, IMG submission 203071) | Sediment microbial communities from Yellowstone Lake, YNP, Wyoming, USA - YL17G13_20 | ecosystem: Environmental > Aquatic > Freshwater > Lake > Sediment | place: USA: Wyoming | collected... | reverse complement strand
CGTCGCCGGTAAAATCGAGAGCGTTGGCAATAGTCTGCGTTCCGAGAACAACGCCACCGTCATTCACAACGATTTCAGGGGCCTTAATATCTCCATCAACCTGTCCCGATTCCGTGACCAGCACCCGTCCATTAAGCGATTGCACATCCCCTTGCACCCAGCCCTTGACCACCACCCGACCATAGGCAATTATGCCTCCCTCAACGTATTCTTCGTACCCAACCAGAACCGTCTTCTGAAAATCCTTAACCCGTTTGAGCTGGGTGCAACGTCGCTCCACCGGGTCGGGCGTTGCCTCGCTGCGCCGTCCGCGGTCAGTGCGTCCAGCCGCACGCGGAGTCTCTTTGTCCGGAACAAATGTGTTGCTGTCAAAGTCATACACCCAGCGTCGGCCGAGAGTGTCGACAGCCGTCACTCCCTCATGAGTAAGCTGAATCTCGGCAAGGACTGTGTCCTGGGATGAAATGGGCGTGGTTCGAGACTGCGCCTGAGCGCGGATGTCCCCCCCTGCGCCCGCGACCAAAAATGCCGCAAGCGACAACGAACTGATCGCTGTCATCGCATGTCTCACACTACATCCCATGTATACTAGTACGACTAAAACTGCGCGACAGTTACATCGCCCGAAGTCGATACCAGCGAGATCTTCACGCCCCCGGAGCCAAAGGCTCCTCTCAACTGCCGCTTCGACATGGCCGTAATCGTGACCGGAACATCGGTTCTGATGTTGCCGGCCTGGGAGCGTATGTCCAATGTTCCCGATGCACTCTGCGGCACGGAAAGTTCTATATTCCCACTTTGCGTTTCAACAAAGAAATCCTGTTCACTGTCCAGATTGGTCTGCACGGCGATGCTGCCGGTGGAACTCGAAAGGTCCAGGGATCCGTTTTCCTGCCGGATATTGATCTTCGCCGAGGTCGATTTGATCCGAATATCCCCCTGCACCCACTGCAGGTCGATTTCTCCGGTGGGTTGCCGCACTGAAACCGGTCCGAACAGCAATTCCCCGCGCGTGGAACCGTCGGTGACAGCAATATCGACCGGTCCCTCGATGCTCCCCAGTCTGACGTCCCCCGCCGAACTTCGAACCGTAACTTTGCCGGTGACCTGATCGATGGTGACGCCGCCTTCACCGCTCTGCGCCTCGATAGCGCCGTTGACGCCCGCAATTGTCACCCCGCCGTAGCCATTGTCGATGCTGAGATCGCACGTTGACGGTATCTTGATCGAGTACTCCACCGCGCCGAACGCTTCGTTCGCGCCGCCGACGACGTTCTTCCAGAATGATGCGCTGCGGTCCTTGATATTCAGATAATTGGTGGCTACGGAGATTTCGCTCTTCCCCTCCTCCACTCTGATCTCAATCCGATCCGCTACCTCTGAAGCTTCTTTCTTCGTGCCGGCCTTTATCTTCTTGACGGCATCGATCACGACGAGGTCAGAGTCGTGAGTAATGATCTCGACATGCCCCAGTCGGTTAACCAACGAAAGCTTCACCGAGCCGGAAGTCTCAAGAATCTTCTGGTACTGAAACGTGAACTGCTCCGCCGAAACGACCGTCGCAAGCATTAGCGAGAGCACCACTGTACCGATAACGAGAAGCTTGTGCATATTTCTACCTGTCGCCGATACCCGACGGCTCAGACGTTCCGCAGCTTCTTCTTCAGTAGCTCACGGGCTCTAAATATCCGCGCCTTGACCGTTCCGATCGGTATATTCAGTAAATCGGCGATTTCTTCGTAGGATTTATCCTCTTTGTGGCGATAAACTATGACGTCCCGGTAATTCTCTGGCAGAGAATCAATTGCTTCTTCAATGCTGAACCGGCGCTCTTTCCGTTCCAGTTCCTGTTCCGGATGATACGAATAGTCGGCAACTTCTATCTCTACCGTCCCGTCCCCCGTCTCAACAGGCCGATCCAGCGACAACGCCTGCAACCGTCTCTTACGAAGATGATCTATTGAGCAATTAGCGGCGATCTTGTACAGCCAGGTGGAAAATCGGTATTCCGAGCGATAGGAAGCCAACGCGGAGAACGCTTTCATGAAGGTCTCCTGCGCCAGATCGTTGGCGACTTCGTTGTTCCGAACGATCTTGTTGATGATATGGAAAATGGCCGGGCGGTGCTTATCCATCAGGAAAGTGTACGCCTTTTGGCTCCCTGCCAGCGCCTCTGCTATTACCGGTCCGTCGTCATCTTGAACTGTCATTGTTCACCAGTAGCCAAATCTGCAGCCGCCTTGGGCCGCCCGACCGCGAATGATAATGCAACAGTTTGACTTAGGCAAAGACTGTTTTGGCGCAAGGGGTTGGCCACCCTCAGCCATTCACATATCCTTGTCGGTAGCTCTTGCGAGGCTTGACGATGGTTTTGCGGGTGAACCACTCCGACACAACGCGGTCATCGGCACAGGTCCGGAACACTCTGTCTGCCGGAGCTGCAATCTCGATTCTCAGCCGATATCGGGTCCGCTCAAATTGGCTCAGTCTTCGACTCTTGTAATTCCTCGATGTTTCGTTTCCGGGCCGTATCGATGTTCAAGTTTTGAGCATATCCGCATCTCGCGCCTTCTGCTGCCCAAGCTCGGGAATCATACAATTTCAATCCGTCGGCCAAGTCAAAAGCCGGACTTCCCTCCTGCAATCATGGAGTTATGCCGTCACCGAAAATAATAGGGAAGAGCGAAGCATAAGAATGCAATTATACGACTATCCCGAGTACTACGAAGTTGCCGTTTCCTATCGGGACCTGGAAAAAGAAGCGGATTTCCTGACGTCTGCAATCGAGCGGTACTCCGCAATTCCGGTGCAGCGGGTGTTCGAGATAGCCAGTGGGCCGGCCCCCCATGCCGAAGCGTTGGTGAAGCGCGGATTCCAGTATATGGGACTCGACTGCAACCGGAACATGCTCGATTACGCCATCTACAAGTGGCGGCATCTGAGACCCCAGCCGCTGTTCTTCGAGGCCGACATGATAGATTTCGCCCATCTGCCCCAAGCCGATTTCGCCTTCGTCATGCTTGGCTCGCTCTACCTCAATACCGTCGCCGAGATGACCAACCACTTCAATTGCATGGCCCGGGTACTCAAGCCCGGAAGCCTCTACTTCCTTGACTGGTGTGTTCAGTTCGGGGATAGGATGAAGTACGCGACCAGTTGTCTGACGTCTGAAATAAACGGCATCAGCGTGGAGTCGCGCTTCAATACGCGGCTAATCGACCCGGCGGGACAGATGTACGAGGAAGTCTGGACCGTCAATATCGATGATCACGGCCGCCATCAAAAGTTCGAAATGGTCGAGCGAAATCGCGCTATCTTTCCGCAGGAGTTCCTGCTCTTTATCGAGAGTCGAACCGATTTTGAATTTGTCGGCTGGTGGCAGGAATGGGATTTCGACAAACCGATCGACCGCTCCTCCGAAACAACCCGTCCGATTGTACTGGTCCGGCGGAAGTAGTCAGCCCTTGCGCGCCGACTACTCAGCGACTGCCATTACCGCTTACCCGGCATTTTCAGACGATAAAGCCCGATAGTCGGAAATCCGGTTATCAGCGCTTTCAGCTCGACCGGCGTCAGCCACGGATTGGAGCGGTCACCGTGAAATAGCGGGATATAGAGATCACACGGTTCGCCGCAGCCGGTCCCGACCACGTATCGATAATCTCCGCGGCCATCGGTCGCGACTACCATGATCACATACATTCTTCCGGCAAGGCCAAGGCTGTCCCGACCGACATACAGGTCGCCCGGACGAAGCGCCGAGTCGGCTATCGGCTCGCAGTGCCTTGCCAGACTGGCAAAGTTGGAGTTGAATGCGTAAAGGTCGAAGAACTTGTTGAATTCCTCCGGCGATGGCTTGCGCTTCTCTGAGGGAGTGAATCTTACTCTGAGATAGGGATCGTATGAGATGTCGCTTTTCAGAAACTCCTTGTATGTCAGCGTGTCCCCCGTTTTCGTGATAAAGGCCAGATCAAACGGTTTGCCGTTCCAGAAATAATAATCGGCCAGCAATTGCAGAGGAATGACACAATCGCGAAAATGCCCGGTCCGCCAGGGGAAACGAACCGGTCGCGAAACCTTTTCCCTCGTGAGAATTGTCCCCGTAGTGGCGGAGTAGACCGCCTTGCCGTCGTCCCAGACCGGCATGTTGGATACCCAGTTCTGAAAAGGGGTTAGCCGATCGGGATCGAGACGGCGAAACCCCTCGGGCCATTTGAACTCCGACTCAAACGTATGCAGCATATCGCCGGGAGTGAAGTACGGATACTGCTTAATATACCACTCAATCCCCCGCTCGGACTTCTTCTCGGCCCCAAAGGCACAGGCACTGAGCAGGCCAATCAGAGCCGTAAGAACCTGGACGAACTGTCTCATGCTTTCATTTCTTCCCATAAGCGATAGGCCCGGCGAAGGTGCGGAATCGTAATTGAACCGCCCATCACTAGGCCGATTGACATTACCTCATCAAACTCCTGGTCGCCAACGCCAAGTTCTTTGACCCGGATAGTATGATACGCAACGCAATCGTCACAGCGAAGCACCAGCGACCCGACCAACCCGAGCAACTCCTTGGTCCTGGCATCCAGAGCGCCCTCGCGATAAACCGCCGTATCAATGCCAAAGAACCGCTTAACATTAAGGTCTTCGCGCGCCAGAACGATCGCGTTCAGCTTTTCGCGCTCCTCCTTAAATTGTTGTACCCGTTCCGACATGTTTAGCTCCCTTGTTTTTGCGGAGGAATATAGAAAGCAACTCGGTGACGGGCAATCGGAATCGGAGAAAAGCAGGCGGCGGGTAGCTCAGTAGATTTTAGCCTTCTTCAGGGCCCGGGCAAGTTTGCTTTCGTCTTGCCGCTCAAAAGGAATACTGAGAGACTGAAACAATCTGCGGAGATGACCCACCACGGTCTCGATCTGCGCCGACTCCGTCAACTCCACTTCAAGCTCGTAGTCCACCGAACCGTCGCTATACTCAGTCTTATCGATTTCCAGCAGATAGTTGTAGTCGCCGATTCGAAACAGCTTCTTCTGCCGAGCATTGTGGAACTTGATCAGTCGGGCGACGGCCAGGCCGGGGAACTCTTTCTTCACGAACGCCACCGGCATAACCGGGATAGAGAGCACGTCGACCCGGAGGTCTATTGCGTCAATCGCGGTCCCGCGCGAAATCTCAGCCTCTATCTCCTGCCGGATGATCGCGGCTCCCGCTTGCGTGGGAATGCTCTTGAGGGTCACCAATCCTCGCTTGTTCTCGGCTCGAACACGGAGCGCCCAGCCGCCTTTGGCCAGACGCCGGTCCTCAGCGTCGAAAAAGCCGTTGATCTGCTGCTCTTCGCTTTCGATCTGCCCGAGATATCCGACCAGCTTCAGGTAGTCACTGAACGACCCCAGTTTGAGCTTTATCTCTATCTCGACTGTCCGGGTTTGACTTTCCATGATACTTCAGTATACTTTTGCCAGCCCATATTAGCAATACCTAACTGCTGTGTTCTCAGCCGCGCAATTCGGAGGGGAAAGAAAGAGGTTTCCGCGGAACAGAGATGGATAATCGCCCTGATTGATCCGGCGGATTGGCCACGGTAGCAACGGTTCGTCCTTGCACCCGCAAAGCCACTTTGGAAGTGTCCGCGCCATAGAATGTGATCCCCTGCAAGTCGTCGATAGCCGGCACATAGCTGCCTTCGACCTCGTTGGCAATGAGGTCTATGACAATGAACAAGGAATCGCCGACCGCGTCCGTCTGCCGCTTCAGATATCTTGTGTGAGCACGGTCACACCTTATACAACTCCGTCACTTCCTTATTATCCTCGGCGTTGTAGATCTTGTACTCCGGCTGGCTCAGCGTGGTGTCGCGGATCAGGTTTATTCGGAATTTGTGCGCCTTCATGAGCCGGTCGAGGCGATTGACTCCGTTCTCGGCCATCGCGCCGGCCAGCGGCGGACTGACCACCAGATGGAAACGATCAAACTTCTTGTCGGTCTTCGCTCTTAGGAACCACCGCTCGATTTTCATCGCCAGATTCTCTTTCGAGATTACCCGCCCCAGCCCAAAACAGGTCGGGCACGTTTCGGACAACAAATGAGTATGCGATGGCCGTACCCGCTCGCGCGTCATCTCCACCAGCCCGAAATCGGTCACCTGATTGATCGCTCGCTTGGCGCGGTCGTTCTTAAACGCCCGGTTGAATTCTTCGTACAGCTTGCGCCGGTTTTCGCGGCTGTACATGTCAATGAAATCGCACACTATCAGGCCGCCGATATCGCGAAGCCTGATTTGGCGGGCGATTTCTTTTGCGGCGAGTGTATTGGTCTCGAAAATCGTCTGTTCCTGGTTCCTTCCTCCCACGAACCGGCCGGTGTTGACATCGATTGCCACCATCGCCTCGGTCTGATCGATTACGATATACGCCCCCTTCTTGATCCAGACCTTGCGAGCCAGCATCTTATCGATTTCCGACTCAAGGTCATGTGAATCAAAAAGCGATTTCGAATCCTTATGCAGGCTGATGCGGTTCTTGAGATGCGGCGCCACCTGCCGGACATAGTGAATCACCTTCTTGTAGTCATCGCGATTATCCACGATCACTTTCTGGACATCGTCGGTGAACACGTCCCTGAGCATCGACACCACCATCTCCGACTCCTTATGAATCAGCGCCGGAGCCGACATCGTATCCGCTTTGCGTTTGAGCTTTGCCCAGAGCTTGAGCAGCCGCTTGATATCAGCGGCGAATTCAGTCTCGCCGCGGCCTTCCGCCTCAGTACGGATAATGAGTCCGAACCCTTCCGGACGAAGCGGCGTCAGCGCCTTCTTCAACCGCTTTTTCTCCGCCCATTCGGTAATCCGCTTGGACACTCGGACATGGTCGTCATCCGGTACCAGGACCAGGTAGCGGCCGGGGATCGAAATCTCCGATTCCACTCTCGGCCCTTTCGTCGAGATCGGCTCTTTGATGACCTGAACCAGAATCTCCTGATTCCGTTTGAGTACGGTCTCGATACCGGCGCGGCGGGTTTTGCGAATTACCTCGACAGGTGATTCCTCCTCGACGTCCTCGGAATCAAACCGCCCCTTGTACTCTTTGCCGATATCCGATGAATGCAGATAGGCGGCTTTTTCCATGCCGATATCCACAAATGCCGCCTGCATTCCGGGCAGCACGGTCTTGACTTTGGCCTTGTAAATATCTCCCACCATCCGCTCGGAATCGGGCCGCTCGACCTGCAGTTCGACCAGCTTGTCCTCCTCCAAAATCGCGAGACGCGTTTCATATTCGGTGGTGTTGATTAAGATTTCCTTTTTCACAATTTCTCCTTACCCCCAGTTATAATGTCACCGAGCAGTTCGTGCGGGTTGGGCCGAAAACCGTTCATAAACGCGGTTCCGTCCATTTCCGCTTTTCCGGCCGGCACGACGCGTGTCAACTGCACGACCGAATCCCGGCATTGAACAAGCAGCCGTCGTTTATCAGGAAGGATCGATCCGGGACGCAGCCCGCTCTCGCCGGGTCCGTCGGCCAACTCACACCCCAGCAGTTTGAGCTTGTCCCCGCGAAAGGTTGTGTGGGCGGCCGGCTTCGATGACAACCCGCGCACGAAATTCCTGACATTGGCGGCCGGAAAGCCGAAATCAATCATCGTGTTCTCGGGTGTCAGTTTGGGCGCGGGGCTGGCATTCAGGTTGTCCTGCGGAATCCCTCTTTGACCTCCCTGCTCGATGAGGTCCAGAGAATTCAGCAGGAACGGCCCGGCCAGTGTGCTGAGCTTGGCGGCAAGGGTGTCGTAAGTGTCGTCTGGGGCGATGGCAATCTTCTCCTGCGCGATCATATCGCCGGTGTCAACTTCCTGTTTCAAGAAGAAACCGGTCAGACCGGTCTCGATCTCCCCGTTGATGAGCGCCCAGTTGATCGGCGCGGCCCCCCGGTATTTTGGCAGGAGTGAAGCGTGGATATTGATTGCTCCCCGCTTTGGCAGGCTGAACAGCCGTTCCGGCAGGATTCTGAAGGCGATCACCACAAACAGATCAGCCTCCAGCCGTCTCAAGTTCTCATACAACGACTCGCTCTTAAGCGAGGCCGGCATGAGTACCGGAATAGACCGCTTCTCTGCCTCCCGGCGCACAGGCGTCTGAATCAGTTGGTGGCCCCGCCCGGCAATTTTGTCCGGACCGGTCACCACCGCCAGTACTTCATGACGGCTGTCGCACAAATGCGCCAGCGGCCGCCGGGCAAACTCCGGCGTCCCCATGTAGACAACTCTCATTTGGATGCGATGCGTGACCGGACGGCCTCACCAAAAAGAGGCAACCGTGCGGTGGGATACGAACAGGCGCTGATTATGATGCGGCGGCCAGTTTTTTCAGCCGCCCGCGCAACAATGTTCGGGCTATCGGTGAGATGTAATCGATAAACAGCTTTCCCTCGAGATGATCATACTCATGCAGAATCGCCCGGGCGGTCATGCCTTCGACCTCCATTTCAAACGGACGGCCTTCAATGTCAAGTGCTCTGACTTTGACCCAGGCCGGACGGGTGCAACTCTGATAAATCCCCGGAAACGACAGGCACCCCTCCTCCAGCTCAATCTGGTCGCGGGTTTCAACAATTTCCGGATTAATAAAAACTCTAAGGGCAGCGTTGATATCGATCGCAGACAGATCCACGATGAAAATACGCTTTACCACACCGACTTGAACCGCCGCCAGACCCAGACCCTGTGCATGGTTTAACGTGTCCATCATATCGGACACCAAACTTTTGATCTCCCGGTTGACTTCCGCAACCGGTTGGGATATTTCCCGCAACACGGGGTCGCCGTATTTGACGATCGGTCGTACAGCCACGCTTTCTCCTACACTTGCCTTACGCTACTTGTCTACTTTCGCAGCGATGGATGATCGCAGGAACTCCAATTTCACGTCCTCGCCGATTTTAAGAACCACGATGTTCCTTTCCTCGTCGATGGCGAAAATCGTTCCGAACATCCCGCCGCTCGTGACCACGCGGTCACCCTTCTTCAGTTCTTTCAAGAGCCGCTCGTGCTCTTTCTGTTTCTTGCGCTGCGGGCGAATCAGCAACAAGTACATTACCACAAAAATCAGCGCCATCCAGACGAGCATGAAAATGCCGCCTCCGGACTGGCCCTGCTGGCCGCCCGACGCCATGAGAATCAACCAATCTTGGTTCAAAGCTACTCCTATAGCTCACATTGATTTATCGGCAGCCAGTTCAAAAACTGAACAGCCGCCTGTGAACCTTTTAATATAACCCCTACCGAATGGCCCGCCAACTTAATATTTGCCAATAAGAACCCGCCCAGCCCACCTTTGTTCCCATAACTGACTCCCTTGCAACAGACTTGCAACGCTGGCCCGCTGCCGTCGGAGTAGCAAAATAATGTCACCAGTCATCGCGAAGAACTCCGCCCTTAGCGGAACGACGTCGCGATCTGACTGCCACGCGACACGCTGACAAATTGCTATGTCGCACCGCCCATGCAAGTTACACTGGTTCCAATCCGACAATAGCAGTACACTTTCGACCGATGGCCATATGATGACTCGATTTGCTCTTGCTGCTTTGCTTACTCTGATGCTTGCATCGGCTCTGATGGCCGCTGATCAAAAGACCTGCGCCGCATGCGGAAAGCCAATCTCGACCGGACAGTACACACAAGCCGACGGCCAATACTTCCACGCTGAGCATTTCATTTGCGCATACTGTCGCAAGCCGATCGGAACCTCACGGTACTTTACCCAGAACGGCCTGCGCTACGATTCAACCTGCTTCGTCAACGAAATCTCGGCCCGCTGTGCCTACTGCCGTAAACCGGTCGGAACCAATTGGGTGACATACGACGGACAAGAGTACCACAAGGAGTGCTATGACAATTTCGTTGCCCTGAGATGTTCCTTCTGCGGCGAAATAATCGATGGTGAGTATCTTCGTGACCAGTGGGGGAATACCTACCACGAATACCACAAGAATGAGCCGCGCTGTCAGTATTGCGGCCGCTTGTTCACGGCAGCGACCAACGGCGGCGAGCGGTTCAGCGACGGACGGTCCGAGTGCGGCGTCTGTCTTGAAAATGCCGTTTGCAAGAAGTTGGACGCCGAAACCATCATGTACGACGTGAAAGCCACGCTCGCTTCGCTTGGCATCGGTATTGACCGAGATAAGTTGCCTGTGAAACTTGTCGACGCCGGGCAATTGAGTACGCGTCATGGAAACCGGCGGAATGATCTCGAGCTCGCCGGACTGACCCAATTCGAAAAATCAAGCTGGCTATACGGCCTTGTCAACAGCAAGAAATTTACTATCTACATTCTTCACAGTCTGCCCCGAAAGCACTACGTTGCGACTATCGCCCACGAATTGATGCACGTCTGGCTGGGGTTGAACGCGCCGATGACGCAGAGCAGCGCGATGGTCGAAGGTACCTGCAACTACGCCGCGTACCTGATCTTGAAACAATTGGCCGACGAGGAATCCGAACGAATGATTGACCAAATGACCGGGTCGACTGACCCCAATTACGGCGAAGGATTCCGTCGGGTGAAGGCCCAGGTTGAACTGCTGACTTTGCCTGGCTGGTTGGAGTATCTCAAGAAGAACGAACGTCCGCCGTGGTGAGGCGCGGGGGCTGGCACTTGGTCAGTAGTGCGCTATACTCAGGTATAATCCCGCTGCGCCGAGCGAAGTCGAGGCGCGCTTGTTCTTCAGTTGCGTCAGGTGCTGACTCACCGCTTCGGGGAGTTGTCACCTGACGCCTTATCTTTCGACTAATTACGCTACTTCTCTTCCGCAGCCTTGTCGCCTCCCGCCTTTTTCTCTTTCAGCTTCGACAGCTTCTCAATCGCCCCGGGGATCGCCTCGACCAAATTCTCCCATGACCCCCGTTTGGCCGGAAGCAGCGAGACACCGTCCTTGTCCATGACGATAAACGCGGTCGGCTCAATTCTCAATCCGGCGCCGCCGCCACCGCCGAAACCGCTTGTCGCATCTTTGCTCCCACCGCCGGCGCCGAACCCGACCGAAATCGTGCAGACCGGCACGAAGGTTTTGTCGCCCGCTTTCACCGGCTCGCCGATAATGCTCTCGGTACGGGCCATCTGCTTCAGTTCGCTTACGAGTACCTGAAGAATCTCAGCAACATTATTACTTGGCATACGCCGCTCCTTTCCTTTGTTCTCTGACCATTTTCATCAATCTAATCAGCGGTAAACGAATTATCATCAGACCTGTTCTATACACCAGTGCATACATCGGAATCGCCAGCGACAGCCGCGCTGACCCGGTGAATGACTGCCCAGTCCAATCCGGATAGAAGCGCAGCCTTGGCGCCAACGCCGGCACCGCACCGATGAGCGCGTGATAGTATCCGAACGCTTCGCCGGTCAGATGCGGCGACTCGAACCCCGCCCGAATTTCCGCTTCAGCTTCCTCTACAATGACCGAGCGAAGCAAATCGATAACATATCTCCGGAGCGCGCGGAGAACCTGCAACCCGATTTCGAGCCATGCGCGAAGATGCAGTTCTCCTCTCTTTCGGCCCGGTCGCTTTCCGCTGCCGAGTTCGGCTTTCGTTATCTTTACTGCTTTGATCGGACCAGTGCGATCCTCACCATTTAACTTGGCACCGCTGTCGTGCTTTAGACTCCTGACTGTCCATCCACACAGCTTGATTCGAGACACATGGCTGTTGAAATCGATCTGCAGACCGCTTCGGCCAATCCCCAGAAACAGCAGCCGGCGTTTTTCGGTTAGCTCTCCACTGAAGCGCAATCGAAGCAGTAGGAAGCAAGCTATCAGGACGACTATGATGGTAATTGCGTACAACATGGAAACGATCTCTCTCGATTAATATACACAGATCGCGGCGATATGCCACAACGGCATTCTTCATAGAATCGGAAAATCGCTATTTGGGCGAGAGCGTCTCAGCACCCGGGCACTGCTTTAGCAGCGGGCATTCACTGCAGCGAGGCGATCGCGCGACACAGATTGCCCGGCCGTGATATATCAGCATATGCGAGAAGGCGATCCAATCGTCCTTGTCAATCAGGAGCATGAGGTCCCGCTCGACCTTGGCCGGGTGGTTCTTTCTGGTAAAGCCCAATTTCCGACTGATCCGCGCGACATGCGTATCGACTACGACCCCCTCCGCCAAGCCAAATCCGGCTCCGAGAATTACCGATGCCGTCTTCCGCCCCACCCCCTGAAGCGTGACAAGCTCCAAAAGCGTGCGTGGAATCTCGCCATTGTGTGTTTCAACAAGCTGTTGTGCGGATTGCTTGATCGCTTTCGCCTTGGCTCGAAAGAACCCGGTGGAGTAGATTAGCTTCTCGAGTTCTTCCTGCTCCGCGTTCGCAAAATCGCTGACCGACGGGTACCGTTCAAATAGCGCCGGTGTGACCATGTTTACGCGTTCATCGGTACACTGCGCGGAGAGAATAGTCGCCACCATCAATTGGTGAAGCGTGCCGAAATTCAGTGAGCAGCGAGCGTCAGGATACTGCTTTTTCAGCAGGGCAATGACTTTGGCGGCCCGCTTCTTCTGTTCAATACTGCTCTCCTGCGCCATGTTCTCTACTTCTTACTCCTGCATGCGACGATGACTACGCGGTCAAAATCCGCAAGGTCTTTCAGAACGGTCACGGATTCAAATCGTGCATCCTCAGCCGTAAGTTGCATCACTTTCTCCGATTGGTCATACCCAATCTCGAACATAATCCTCCCGCCGTCGGCCAGATACTTCGGCACCTCTCTCAAGATTCGCCTTACGGCATCAAGTCCTTCAACACCCGACGTAAGCGCGATCTTCGGATCAGCCAGCACCTCCGTCGGAAGTCCGGCATAATCCCGCTCGGCAATATAGGGCGGATTGGACAAGATCAGATCAAACCGCTCGTCTGCTCGCAACGCTGAAAAGAAGTTCGATTGTCGGAACTCAATCATGTCGGCTGCCCCAAGACTTTCGGCATTCGCACTCGCAACCGCAATCGCATCTCTGGAAATGTCCAGCGCGACCAGCGATGGCTCGATCCCGATCTGCTTCAACTCAAGTGCCATCGTGACCGCAACCACGCCCGATCCAACCCCCAGATCAAGCGCGCGAACCTGCTTGCACCCATTGGTTCGCGCGAACCCGACTGCCGCATCACAAAGCAATTCTGTCTCCGGAGTAGGCACCATCACTGCAGGAGATATTGCGAATTTACGTCCGTAGAACCAGCACTCACCAAGAATATATTGAAGCGGATACCGCGTCGCGCGCTTCCGGAGAATGTCATTGAAGCGGCTCAACAGATTGTCGTCGAGCCGTTCCGTACCGTATAGGACGAGTTCCAACCTCCCGACATTCAGCAAGTGACATAGAATGAGTTCAATCTCGGCTTTGGCCTGACCGATTCCGGCTGCCTCGAGTGTCGGAGCGTGCTCGGCGATAAATGCCGCCAGCGATTTGCTCACAATCAGGCCCGACGCGATCTAAGATATCCGACTAGATAAACAAGCGCACAAAGCGCGATCAGCGAATAGCAAACCGCATAGACTGTTGTCGGGCTGAACTGGATGGAGTGTGGAATTAGGTAAATACCAAGCAAGACCAAGAATGACAGCACCGCCATTGCGGCCAATCCCGACTTCCCGAATACATCCCGGCCGTACTTCTGTTTGGTGATCGTGCCGAGTCCGCTGAATATCGCCAGCAGGAAGTACACCAGCAGAATTTGTGTCTTGTTGTCGGTAGCGTCGGTGCCAAACGGCACCCCCTCCCAAATCGAGCCGAATGCATACCAATTCATGGCAAAGCCAAACGGGTATCCACCTAACAGCGTAAACAGCCCGGCCAGCAAAATGAACAGAAGCGGCACTCTGAGCCTGACCGACCCCAACAAGACTCCAATGCCAAAAACGGTCGCCAGCGCCACAAAGAAAACGGTCCCAAACATGAATCCGAGATGGCCGATCAGTACCAACATCGGCACCCCTCCTCTGAACTTCGTCTCAAAAGGGGCACCATCGGGCATACTAAACGATGCGACCACTTTCTCTCTCTCATCGAGAACCTCAAATCGATACTGGCGTATGCCGCCTCGTGCGCCGGTGGAGAACTCGGTGAACCAGGTCCCTTTCGACGAATCCGCCAACACTAACGGAACGACGTCCGGCATCAATGAAGTCGATGTCGTCTGCAGACCGCCATAGCGAATAACCGGCTGCATCGATTCGGTCAGCGGCCCGGTGATCTTCAGATCAAGCCTGGCTTTGCTCATGTCAAGCGCGCGCGGTACGGTCGCCATTTCAAACGTGAACCCATTATCGCTGCGGGTCACGAACTCCGACTCCCCACGGGCGTTCTTCTTCGCCACCTCGAGCATCAAAACCGTGAGAGCCAACGCTCCGATTACCGCTGCAATGATTCTGAGACTTCGCATCCGTCAATCCTTCAAGCGTGCGCCTCGATCTTAAGCCGCTCTTCCTGGTCATGTTGGCGCAGCGGTCCGATCAGGGCATCGACATTGCCTTCGAGAATATCGTTCAAGGCGTATATAGTCAGGTTGATTCGATGATCTGTCACGCGTGATTGCGGGAAATTATACGTGCGAATCTTGGCCGAACGGTCGCCTGTCGAAACCATGGAACGTCGCTCGGCCGCCATTTTGGCGTTCCGATCCGCGATCATCTGGTCGTACAGTCGGGCGCGAAGCACCTTCAAGGCCTTCACTTTGTTCTTGAGCTGCGATTTCTCGTCCTGGCAGGTGACTACTAATCCGGTCGGGAGATGCGTGATTCGGACCGCCGAGTCGGTGGTATTCACCGATTGCCCGCCCGGTCCCGATGACCGGTAAACATCAACTTTGATTTCATTTTCCTTGATTTCGATATCGACTTCCTCGGCTTCCGGAAAGACCGCGACCGTCACCGCCGAGGTATGAATTCTCCCCTGCGTTTCGGTCGCCGGCACCCGCTGGACCCGATGCACACCGGATTCGTATTTCATCATGCCGTACGGCTCGTCCCCATCGAGCGAAAAGATAATCTCTTTGAATCCGCCCATGCCGGATGCATTTGAACTGAGAATCTCAAGCTTCCACTTTCGGCGGTCGGCGTACCGCTGATACATGCGAAATATGTCCGCCGAGAACAACCCCGCTTCGTCGCCCCCTGTACCGGCGCGGATTTCCACAATCGCCGCCTTGTCATCATCCGGATCGCGCGGCAAGAGCTTCAGCTTGAATTCCCGCTCCGCCTCGTCGATCTGAGACTGATACATCGCCAGTTCCTCCCGTGCCATGGCGATCAGTTCTTCGTCCCCGCCACGCGCAATGATCTCCTGAGCTTCGTTCAGGCCGACCTTAATCTTGCGGTATTTCCGCCCGACTTCGAGGACATTCGTCACCTGCCGCCGCTCCCGCCCCAGTTCAATCAGCTTCTTGTTATCGCTGAGATTAGCGGGGTCACCGAGCGCCTCGTCGATTGATTTCAGTCGTTGTTCGAGTCGTTCTATTATGTCAAGCATCGCGTAATTCCATCGTTATGGTTTGCCAATATGATTGGTGATTTTCCGGACAGCAAGTGTGGAGTTGACCGCGTCGCTACGACAAGGCCGTCACTTTGGAGACCAGTCGGGATTCAGTGACACCCAGCGAAGCCTCGAGCGCGGCGATGGCGACCTCGATCTGATCCCGCGACGGCTCTTTGGTCGTGATCCTTTGCAGCCAGAGTCCCGGTTGGATGAGGATTTTCGTGACCGCATTGTCCCGCGTTTTGCCGGACAGTTTAAGAAGCTCAAACGATGTCCCCGCCACTATCGGCAGAAGAGAAAAGTGAACGCCGAACCGGGTGAGGAGGGTCGGCGGATGGCCGGTCCAGACAGCATAAATCGTATCGGAGATGGCGTAGATCATGATAGCGAGAAGAGCCACAATCAGCACAAACGACGTTCCGCAGCGCGGGTGAAACCGGGTGTGAAGTGCGGCGCGATCAGGCGTGAGCTCTTCCCCCATTTCATACGCGTAGATTGACTTGTGCTCGGCGCCGTGATACTGGAAAATCCGCTTGAATTCACCGAAAAACGAGATCCCCCACACGTACAGAATGAACATAGTCAGGCGAATCCCGCCTGCCAGCAGGTTGAATTCCAGCGCATCTTTCTCGATATGCAGCAAATTCGCCAGCGCCAGCGGCGTAAAGAAAAACAGCAGGATCCCAAGCCCCAGCGCCGCGACTGCGCTCAGCGCGAGGTACATCGAACTCCGCGACTTCTTCTCTTTGACCTCTTTCCCCTTTTTCGCCGCTTCTTCCTTCTCGATTTCGCTCATCGCGATTTCGGCGGAGAAATTCAGCGTCTTGATACCGAGAATCAGCATCTCGACAAACGCCACTGCGCCCCGAATAATCGGTACCCCCAGTATCTTGTGCTTTTTAGTGAGCGAGCGATACGGCTGGACCTTGACAAGTATTTCACCGCTCGGGACACGGACCGCGGTAGCCACCCGGTCGGGTGACCGCATCATGACCCCTTCGATTACCGCCTGTCCGCCGATATTCAGATCCGGCAACTTATTCTACTTTCTTCTTACTGTCATTGCGAGCCCCGCTTCGGGGCGTCGCAATCTGTCGGCTTCTTAAACAACCGCCAGGCCAACTCTTTGGACCTGGCGAATATCTTCCGCTCTAACAGCGACGGCGGCTGTGTGTGCCGCCGAACTGCTCGAATCGCTACTGATTCTTCGAATATTTGCGGCGGAACCGCTCGACACGACCGGCCGTGTCAATCAGCTTCTGTTTCCCCGTGAAATACGGGTGGCAGTTGGAGCAGATTTCGACACTGATCGACTTGCGCGTGGATTTGGTCGGGTAGGTTGCCCCGCACGCGCAGGTGATCGTAATGTCTTTGTATTCCGGATGGATTCCAGTTTTCACTACGGTGTCCTTTATAAACAGCTCTTTTCTTCCAAACGAATGGTCGGCCGAAATGTTCATTCCGGCCACAACTAAGTAATATAATCGACTTCCCCGGTCTGGCAAGAGAAGAAACGCGCGCGATCGCGCCCTATCATCCACAGTCTGCCGGCCGGGATTAATCCGCAGTGACACAATGGCTTGGGTGGCCTCGAAATGTCATTGCGAGCCCCGCTTCGGGGCGTCGCAATCTGCCTGCTTCACATGTAGCCCACAGATCGCTATCGATACCCCCGATCAACAGACTATCTCACCCCCATCACCACCGACCAGTAATACGTCTTGTACACCACCTGCCGAATCTGGAATCGGGGGGAGAAGAGGGCGCGAAGCTCCGGCTCGTCGAAATAGTTCTTGAGAATCACGTACGATGTTCCGTTCTCAAGATTCCGGCGCTTGTAGCTGTTGCCGAATTCGTCCTTCCTGACCAGTTCGTGCCCTTTGCCTCCCTCGGCGGGCGGGTTGTTCTCGATCAACCATATTTGGCCGCCATCCCGCAGCGGCCGCGAAATCAGATCGAAAAACCGCTCGTACTCCTGTCTCGGCTGATGCGAAAACCAAAACCCGACCGCGACAACGTCGAACGCCTTTTCCGGAATCGGATACGTGAACATATCCACCGCGACAAACTCGACCGGGCCCTTGTGCGGCTTCTTCTTAGCTTCGGCAATCATTTCCGGCCATATGTCGAGCGCGGTGACATGCGATGCTGTTTCGGCCATTGCGGCGGTCCAGTATCCGGTCCCGCAGGCCAGCTCCAGCACTTTCTTTCCGGCGACCAGCTTCTGCAGCCGCGCGACTTCGTCGGCAATCTCCTGCCGACGTTCCGGGTTGTCCCGGTAATATATCTGCTCGTATTCCGTCGCCCGCTCGCGGTAGTAGTTGATGGTATCTTTGTCAGTCATGCAGGCAAGTTAGCGAGGAACGGTTGCAGCGGCAAGGGCTGCGAAAGACGATATGATCGGGTAATATGCTTTTACTGGAACAGAGTTGGCCTATGCCAGCTTCGTGTCAGCTCGCCAAATCTGTTATGGGTGAGTATACTTGACGATACAAACGCTCTCGCTTATCTTGACCGTTGTTGGGGAATGGGCGCTGGCTAAGGATCGCCAGATCGAGTCGAACCCGCCAGTGACAGAGGCCGCCACTCTTCAACAGGCATGTAAACAGGGGAATCACGTTATGATTTTTGTGAACAGTTCCATCTGCGCCGGCTTCTTTCTGCTGCTGCTTATCATTTGTCCCCAACTTTTGGTGAGTAAGCTACCACTTGCACTGAAATACGCCACCTTCATGGGCAATTTAGGCTTGCTTGGATTTGTGTGGTATTCGACATCATCCCCCGAAAAATCATTCTTCGAAGGGCTGGAGGATATATCCGAGGTCCACATGACTGGCTGGGCCATTACCAGTCTGATCGTCATTCCATTCATTCTCTTTTGGGTTTATCTTCGCGCGTTGATAACATCAATTAATGCACTCCGACAAGGCAGATCGT
>Ga0315293_10002293_pt1 | contig 18466 bp, 23 predicted proteins | sample YL17G13_20_MG_FD_203071 | JGI IMG/M metagenome (GOLD analysis project Ga0315293, IMG submission 203071) | Sediment microbial communities from Yellowstone Lake, YNP, Wyoming, USA - YL17G13_20 | ecosystem: Environmental > Aquatic > Freshwater > Lake > Sediment | place: USA: Wyoming | collected... | reverse complement strand
CAATCCAATTTACGAAAAATGTTAAATCACAATTATCAATTTCATATAATTTTTTTATAACTTCATATCTGTGATTTCCATCTACTATATAATATGAATCTTTAGTTTTACAAATAACAAGACAAGATGGTAAAAATGGTTCTTGATTAGAATCTAATATTTTTTTAATAGATCCGTATATTTTATTGACTCTATTTTGATTGATAATTCTTTGAAATTGAGGTATTTCAATATTGTATTTTTCTGTTAATTTAGAATAAGTTGTAAGAAAAATAGATTCTCTATTTGATCTTTTTAATACTTGATTTAAACATTCCATTTATTTTAAAAATTGATCATAATATATATTATAATCAATTTAAAATTTAAAACATAATGGTATTTTCATTGCATTATAAAAATAATTTTATCACCAAAAGTGATAAAATAAAAACTAAATATATTCACATATAATTATTTTAATTTTTTAGACCATTTAACAATATAATTTTCTATATTTTCTTCATTTTCAATTTTTCTAATAGACTCTTTCATTATTTCGTGTAATTTATTTAATTTATCCTCAATATCTGTATCATCATAATTTGAATCTGGATTAAATTTTATAAAGATCCACTTACCACTATTAATCATATAAACATCATGCATCTTAAAATATATAATGATAAATAAGTTATAATTTAAATAAATGACTAAATTAATTATTTTTCAAATACCTTCAGAACCAGATTATACTCAAGAGCTATTGAACTGGGCAATTCTATTTCGTATAGATTCAGAAGTTAGAAAAGATCATCCATTAAACACTACACATAACGGTCATGATTTACTTATAACTTCTGATTTATTTATAAATAATACAATTCTTTCAGACCTTATGCAAGAAAATGAAAGAGGTTTACTTTTAAAAGTAAAAAAAATTAACGAAAAATGGTATCCGTCATTTTGTTTTACTACATCAAGATCAAATGAAAATTTTTATAACTTATTTCATTCAGAAATGAGTGAAATAACAGATGAAATTATTGAAGCACCTCCAATGTATAAATCGTCAGTATTTGATGTAGGAATTTTAATGTGGAATTTAATTATTGGAGAATGGTATTCTAGTAAAAAAAAAGATCATATTAGTAAATTATATTATCCATTTTGGATTGAAGCTCATCACAAACATTTTTTAAATTTAGATAAAATGGATAATTTTAAATGGTTTCAAGATCAATCTTGTTTTTGTGTATCGCTATCAAAAATTTTTACCGAAAAAAGAATATCTTATAATGAATTTAAAGATTTAATAAAAAATGATCATTTAACATTTAACCGTTGTAAAGAGGGATTGAAAAGATTTGTTTACGAAGTTGATATACAAAAAAGTAAGATCATTGATCATCCTTTTTCTATTCCACTTTCATATGAATGCATTGCAGTTGGAGATGAAGAAGTAAAAGTTGATTTTACTAAAACAGTTGTTACATTTCTATATGATCTTTCTAGAAATGATAGACCTATGGATGAGTATATGAATTCTTTAAAAAAATTTGCAAAATTATCATATCCAATGGTTTTTTTTGGTGAACAAAGTGTTTGTGATCAATTTATTATATATAGAGAATCTTTATCTTTACACACGATTGTAATTCCTCGAAAATTAGAAGATTGGGAAGTTTTTCAAAAATATGGCTTTATAGATGAAAATCTAAACATAGATCGTTCACAAAGTGATAGATATAAAAAATTGACTGTATTGAAATTTTGGGCTTTACAAGAAGCAATTGATATAAATGCATTTCCTAGTGATAATTATATTTGGATGGACGCCGGGCTATATAAATACAATTTAGATGATAAATTTAAAGATGAAATAAATTTATTTAAAAATATAAATTCACCAGAAGATAAAATTATCGTAGAATCATTATCACAAGGATCAGGGACCACACATAACGAATATCAAAATGGAGATGAAAATATTTTATCAGCAATTATAATTGGAAATAAGAATGGATTAAAAAATGCATTGCCCTTATTAAAAAAATTAGTTCACAGTAAATATGAAGAAAATCATATTCAGAATGAACAAAAAATTATGAGTAGGTTCGATTTATTGTATCCAGAATTTTTTATTAGAAGATATACAGGATACAATAATTTATCAATTATTAATTTTTTGGGATTATAATTTGCTATTTTATATAATTTTAAAAAAATCAGTTTATATGTGTAAATCCAAGTAAAAAGAGTGCATAATTCATGTCAATTTAAAAGTGTTTTTCTTGCTATTAGCTAAATGTGAATTAGACATTCTTAAGTCGTTCCAAATAAAGAGAGTATCTAATTCACATTATTGAGTAAGTCCAAGTAAAAAAGAATTTTTAATTTATTTCAATTTTAAAATAACTCTCGCTTTTGCTAAATATGAATTAGCACTTTCTTTATTTGTAACGACAATTTATATTTTTAAATTTATTAATTAACCTTTTATGTGAAAAGCATTAAGTTTGTCATTTTTGTTTAAGCCACCTAGTTATGTTTTAGAATATTATATAAATCTATACATTTTTTAATGTTAATAAATAATAGCTAAAGATATAGCAAATAATTACCATAGTAAAAAAGTTGTTAAAAATGATAATTTTATATATTGTATATAATATATAAAATTATGAAGTGTTGTATTTGTGAAATTGAGATTGGAAATCTAGTTTTTTGTAAAAGATGTATTGACGATGTTTTTTTACAAAAATGCGCTGTATGTCTTAATTTTAATTTCTGCAAAGATGTTTGTAAAATTTGTAATAAAATTATATGCGTTAATTGTTTATGTGATAATAAAACAGAGGTTTATGGTCCTCGCAATTACAAAAATAATAATTTAACATTTCTATGCGTCGATTGTAATTTTTAAAAAAAAAAGTAAAACATTTTTTTGTTCCATTATTATATTACATTTGGTTGATTATTTTTGTGTAATTTACCATTTTGATACCATTCTTTTTTTTCTCCATAATTATATATTACAGCTTTTAATAATTATAATTACTTCTATTTAATTTACCATTTTGAGCATATTTTTATGTATCTATTGTGATTTTTTTAAAAAATCACAATTGTTTATTTAATTAACCTTTTATATTAAATGCATCAAGTTCCCCATCTTTTTGTTTTACCCCATTTATATACCATTCACAATTTCCATCACTTTTTATCACTGCAGGTAAATTATAATCACGATGTATTTTACCATTTTGATACCATTTTTGTGTTCCATCACTATATATTAAGGCAGGTTGATCATTATCTCTATGTAATTGACCATTTTTATACCATTTTTGTGTTCCATCACTCCATATTAAGGCAGGTTGATCATTATCACGATGTATTTTACCATTTTGACACCAATATTGTGTTCCATCACTCAATATTAAGGCAGGTAGATCATTATCATGATGTATTTGACCATTTTTATACCATACTTGTTTTCCATTATTATCAATGATTGGATTATTTTCTTGCATTTTAAAAAAAATTTCTTTTGTGTTTTTTTTATTACTTTATTTATTTTTTATAAAAATCAATTAAAAAATAAATAGTTTTTTATTTAATTTTATTTCTAAGAAATGAAATTTAATTTGAATTCTATAAAAAAATGAATATGGTTTATAATTTTATTCATATTTAAGACATTTTGTAAAATTTAATTTTTATTTTTTCACATAATTCAATATGCAATTTTGTATTCCTCCAAAAAAATATTTAACCTTTTATGTGAGAACAATCAAGTTCGCCATCTTTTTGTTTTATACCATGTATAAACCATTGTAATTTACCATTTTTATCTATCGAGGCAGGTAAATTATTATCTTTGTGTTTTTTATTATTTTGATACCATATTTGTGTTCCATTTTTATATATTATGGCGGGATAATCATTATCACGATGTAATTCACCATTTTTATACCAGTATTGTATTCCGTTATTATGTATTACTGCTGGTTGATCATTATCACGATGAAATACGCCGTTTTGATACCATTCTTGTCCTCCACTGATATATATTACTGCAGGTAAATCAATATCACGATGTAATTCACCATTTTTATACCACTGTTGTGTTCCATCAAATTCAACTCTTTTATAAAAAGTATTTTTATACATTTAAAGTTTTGATATTTTATGATATTTTTTAGTTAGTTTTACATTTTTTTTAAAAATCAATTTATATAATTTTTAAATATCAGTTAGAAGATTGTATAATTCACATAATCTATCTTTTATAATTTTATCATATTTAAGACATTCTGAAAAACGCAATTTTTTACGATTTTTTAAAAATAAAATAATATCATAAATTTGTTCATTAAGTATACTCTCATATTTAACGGCTTTTTGTTTACCAAAAGATGATTTTGATATTAGTTTTGACAATTTTTTATTTATTATGAGAATGTTATTGAGTGATTTATTAAATTTAATATCATTTTTATGAATGACATAAAAAATAATTTTATCAAGTATATAAATTTTATTTTTTAATAAAATTGAAGCTTCAGATTTATCACATTCTTTAAAAATAAAATTAACAAACATGTTATTCAATTCTGTTAAATAATCATATGATTGTTTTAATGTACTTTTATCTGGTGAATTTTCCATATTAATTGTGTTAAATTTTCTGTGATAGTATATATCTAACCAAAAAGATTGACTTTCCATTATTCTTTTTAAATCTTTTCCAAAAATATCTTTTAAATTTACATCGATATCATTTTTGTGGGTTAAATTTTTTATAATATTACTTTTGTTTGTTTCTGTTAAATGATATGACATCAATAACACAATAAAAAATAAAATTATGATAATAAATATAATATAATAAATTTTATTCATTTTTTATACATTTTTTTTTATACATTTTTTTTTATAAAATATTAATTTCAATCAAAAATGATAATTATTTATTTTATATTTTATAAAATAAAAAGATGGTTAAGGATGAGGCTATAAAACTGATATTTATGGTCCTTGTAACTATAAAATAATAATTCTACATTAAATGAAGTGTTTTATTTGTGAAATCGATGGAAATCTGGTTTTTTGCAAAAGATGTCTCGATAATGTTTTTTTAGAAAAATGTGCTTTATGTCTAAATTTTAATTTTTGCAAAGATGTTTGTAAAACTTGTAATAAAATTATTTGCGTCAATTGCATATGTGATCGGCTAAATATTCATGGATTTCATCACCAAATTCTTTATTTAATAAAGAATCCAAACAATTAACAACATTACAATTAGCACATTTTGTAAAATATTCATAAGATTTTTTAGTTTTTGTTTTGATCTCAGTCATTTTATAATTCATCAAAAACAATAAATTTAAAATCAAATTAAAAATAGTCCTAAAATTTTTTTCTTTAAACAGAAAAATAATCGAAATAATTGAATGTTAATTTTATTCTACACATTTTTAAAAAATATGCAGTATTGTAATTGGACTTTTTTCTATACAAACACTAATTGGTGATATTATACCCAGATCTATGTTAGTAATTCCTCAACACGAGCTTAATGAACAAGATATGTATATATTAAACGAAAATGATCCCGAACTTTTTACACAAAATGGTTATGTGTTGAGAAGAGATGATTTACTGGGATTTTATTTCTTTACTAATTTTGAAAAATTTAAAATAAATAATAAAAGTAAAATAGATTCAGATTACACTTTCAATATGCCTTATATGTATATACCAAATATTATGTATAAAATTTATAATAAAGAAAAATCATACTATTTATATATGAAGTTTGTGAAAAATTAGGAGTAAATCGTGAAGCCGCAGCATTATATTACAGAGAAAAATTGTTTTTCAATCGCGTCCCTCACTAAAGTTCGAAGGAAAAAACATTAATAAGTGAGATATTATTAATTAAAATTTTTATTATTTTTATTTCTAAGAAATAAAATGAAATTTGAATTCTGTGAAACAGAAATAAATGAATATGATATTTTTATTTTTTATGTATTCTTTTATCTTATTAATTGTAATATATATCCACTCTATCATTTTAAAACCAATAAAACCTTATAAACCATATTATACAATTGAAGATTCTTATAAAAATAATAAAAAGATAGCAATTATATTCGGTGCGAGTGGTGAATTAGGAATTAAAATTGTAACTGATTTACTTAAATCAAATTATACAGTCATAGGTGTTGGAAGAAGGTATAATAAATGGGTAGAAACCATTCAAATAAAATGTCCATCTATCAATATTACTAATGACAATTTATTAAAAACAGATATTAAATTAAAAGATAATACTTATTTATATGATGCAATTATTGATAAAAGATTACATTGGTTAAAGGCAGACGTAAGAATTAGTAGTGAAATTGAAAAAGTAATAAAAGAAACATTAAGAATTTATGATCATATAGATTTAGCAGTTAATATTTCAATTATTGATAAAAAGGTTGATTATTTGAAAGAAATTATATCAACCACAAGAGATAAAGATGATATATATATTAGATTATTAGGTGCTTACATTTCTGAATATAACGGAAGATATGGGTTAAACAGAATTGGATCACCAGGGAATGAACATCCTTTTTTTACTAATTTAGTTGGTATTATTAACTTGAATAGAATTGAAAAGGAATTTGGTGTAAAAAAAATTATTAATCCAAATAATGTGGACGAGTTAACAGATGCTTTAACTAAAAAATTATCTGAATTGGATTCAGATGGAACAATTAGATTAGATTTAAGAAAAGATAATTTAATAAATTTTTTTTAAAATTATTAAATAGCACTAAATCAGCCATTATAAATAAATTTTAAAATAATATTGTGATAATATCACAAAAATGAGAACTTGAAAATTACACATACATATTATTATTATTTTATCACTTTAGGTGATAAAATTTATTAATTATTTGATATTTTATTAGAAAGTTTCAAAATCATCTTCTTGATTAGTTTCTTTTTCAATTTTTAACTTTTTTGATTTATTTACAGGTGTTTTTTGTTTTTTCTCCTTAATGGGAACTTTTTCTGATTTTTGTGCAGTATTTTTGGTAACATTTTTACCAGGAATAACATTTTTGTCAAAAACTTTTTCTTTTGGTTTTTCTTCCTCTTTTTCTGGCTCTGGTTCTTGTTCCTCTTTTGTATCTTTTTCTGGCTCTGGTTCTTGTTCCTCTTCTGTCTCTTTTTCTGGTTCTTGTTCCTCTTTTGTCTCTTTTTCTGGTTCTTTTTTTTCTTTTAAAGTTTTAACCTTTTTAATCTTTGGTTCTTTTGGTTGCTTAATTTTCTTTGGAATTGAAATATCTTCTGAAATAGCCAAAAGTTTTTCTGATAAATTTAAATCTTCACCTAATCCATCAATTAAATCTTGCGGAAAGACTGTTTTCCTTTTATTAGAATCAGCTACTTTGGATGCAGCTTTAAAAATGTCTTTAAGTATTTCTTCCAAAACTGCAGTCATTCCAATCGAAAATGATTGACTAATTTTCTTTCCAGTTTTCTTGTTAATTATTTCTTTTTTCACACTACTCACTGAAAGATTAAGACCAGACTTTGTCTCAATTTGTATTCTCTTTTTTTTTCCTTCTGCAGTATCAGACGCATTTTTCGGATTTTCATCATTTTTAAATGTATCAAATCTAAATCCTGCATCATTGGCTTTATTAGCCAATGTATTACTATACTCTTCAGTAAAAAAGTCTTTTAGTGCAATTATAATATGTTTATAAACAAATGTTTTTTCCTTAACATCTCTTACATTGATTAAAATGTCAATGAAATTATCCAATGCCTTGGAAATAATAGTCCAAACTATGGCAGGAACATCTTTTGAAATTCTCATTAAAGGTAAGCTTTCGTTAAAAACTTTTTTGAGGGAAGCTGTTGGGACATTAATTTTTTCAGAGTGAGTATCCATTTTTTTCTATCTTTTTTATAAAATTTTCAGATCAGTTATAGAGTTTTTTAAAAAAAAAAAATTTTATGAACGTTTTATTTATTCATTGTATGTGTTTTTTATTTTTTTTAAAAGTAAGAATTAATTTTGAAACCACATAAAACCAAATAAATAAAATGACACAAATAAAAATGATAAATTTTAAAACAATTTTTAAAAATAATTATGTAATAGATTTTTTTTCAGGACTTATTGATACTGCTCCAATGACACTGGTTACTTTATTTGTTATGTATTTTATATTACCAACTGAAGGAGTAACTTATGATTTATTAAATGGTACTCTCTTTTTGGAAGGATTAATATTATCTTATGGATGGTATCAATCTAACAATAGATCTTTGGAAGAATTCAAAGAATGGTTTCCAACTGCTTTAATGGGAAGATTAATACATCCTCAAGCAGAATTATCGAGTTTTTATAATATTTTAGATTCACCATCGATATTGATAATGCCAATCATAAACAGTTGGAAGAATTTGGATTCTATGGATAATAAAAAATCTTTACCAAAAAGATTAAAATATTTTTGGAGTAGGCCTGCCTACTTTACAGGATTTGGTCTTATACACTCTTTATCTTATTTTTCTGCAAGTAAATTTATTCCAAATTTAAGATTGGCATCTATAATTGGTCAATTGTTATTTTGCGATCAAGGAGGTGTATTTTTTAACAAAAAAAGAAAAAAATCAATATATGACAGTTCTTGGCCCGGTAATTAACAATATTAAGGTATAATAATATTATTTAATAATTGATAATTTGACAAAATTTCTTTATCTGATATTATAATTTTATATTCATATCTGAGAGGAATATAACAATCATATTCATTTATTTTATAAAACTCCTCATTTGGAAGTAATAAATTGAATAATTTATTTTTTTGATGGAATTGCATAAATATTTTAGTTAATCATAAAAATTAAATAATATAAAAATGACAATTATTTCTATTTTTTTATATAGCTTAATTGGATGCTTTGCATTAACTGGCACAGTTTCATTGTGTTGTGCTTGTCCTCGTAAAAAAAATACCAAAAAAAATACCAATGAAGAAAATTTATTACCCACTGAAATATTTGAGAATTCTTTTTTACCAACTGCACCGTTTGAAGTATTTAATCCTGATTTACAATATAAAAGATTTTGTAATATATGTGGTGTAGACATTGGAATAGATGAGTATAGTTTTATACTTCAAAACGGTGATTTTGCACATAGAAAATGTGTAAATTTTTAAAAAAATGAAAAATATATTTTACACTTTTTAAAAATGAAAAAAATTTGTATTAAAAAAAAGTTTATAATACAAAAATGTCGTACGATCAATATAATGAATTAAAATTAGTAGAATTAAAAAATCATGCTAAAAAAATAGGATTAGTAAATTATAGTAAATTAAATAAGAAACCATTAATAAATTTAATAATAAAATTTAATTTGGAAAATAATAATCTGATGTCCAATTTTCCAGTAAAACCTAAAACTCCAGCAAAACCTAAAACTCCAGCAAAACCTAAAGCTCCAGCAAAACCTAAAGCTCCAGCAAAACCTAAAGCTCCAGCAAAACCTAAAGCTCCAGCAAAACCTAAAGCTCCAGCAAAACCTAAAACTCCAGCAAAACCTATTAATGTTTTAAATGAATGGAATGATTGTTTTTTAAGTTCTGAAAATGCTTTAAATTGTGTAGAAAAATTAGATAAAGTTTATCCTAAATTAATACCTAGTAAATGGGGTTGCTTATCTTTTTCAAGTCAACAAGCCTCAACATGTATTAATTCTTTGCAAGAAAAATATCCTGAATTATTTCCAAAAATTAATTTAACTGGAAATTTAATGGGTATTGTATTAAATGATAATAAAGATCAAGTTATAGCAGTCGTATTAGATGATGGTGTTACATATCCACTTGATAAAGAAATTCCTTATAATTCATTTATAAATAATTACGAAAAAGATAAAAAGTCCAATTTGTCCAAAATAAATAAAAATAATAAATCTTTGGTATTATTACCTCCTCCACCTCCACCTCCTCCACCTCCACCTCCAATATTAAAAATTCCAAATGGATCTAAAAGAGCTTTTGATAATAAATTAAATGAAAAAAAGAAAGAAGGCGTTATAATTAATAGTAATAATTTAATGGACCAACTTAAAGAAGGTAAGAAATTAAAAAAAGTAAATATTGAAAATATTGAAAATATTGAAAAGAAAAAAAATCCAAGAGATCAATTAATTCAAGGTATAAAAAAAGGTTCACATGATTTAAAGAAAGTCGACGACAGAAAGTTAAATAAAAAACCAGAAAATCTCGATCCAATGTTCTTAATGAACACAGAAATAGAAAATAAAAAATTAAAAAAAATAACTAGAGATATTGAAGGAGAAAAAACAAAAATGTGCAATTTATATGATTTATTTTATGATAAAGACTTAAACACTTGTATTCCAATATCAGGAAATCCAGAATTAGATAAAGCAACTATGCAACAGGCACTTTATGATTTTAAAAATAAATTTTTATAAAAATGATTTATGTTGTTTGAGTTATTAAAAAATATATTATAATTTTCTATGCTTTTTTCTTTTCTAGTCTTAAATTATCTTTTTTTAGTATTTCATATTTGCTTTTTTTTATTTTTTCAATCATTTCTTTTTTATTTTCTCCAATTTAAAAAAGAAAATTTTATAAATGATGTAAAACATAAATATAAAAGAATAATATAAAACAATGGAAATTTTAAAATTAGAAAAAACTATTTTTCACACGAATGAGTATAATAAAATCTTGGGGAATTTTCCCAGGAGAATTAACGTATTAGATGAAAATGATTTTGAAATGATTGAATTTGCCTTAAATCAATCTAATAATTTATTATTGTATAGCAATTTTTCTAAATCAGAAAAAGAAAAAAATGAATTTAATAAAAATTCATTTTTAATTAAATTAAGGGCTTTAATTTGGCTTTATGTTGGTGAAGATTTATTTATTGATTTTTCTTTATTAGAACCTATTGTAGAATTAAATAATTTTTCAGAGTGGAAAGAACAAATTATAAAAAATGCAACAGAATTTGCAAAAGATATTTTTGAATATAAAATTATGAACGATTTTATTACATTTAAAAAAAATAATATTAATTTAACCTAAGTCTTTTTTAACTCAAATGTAAAAATATAAATATTAAAAGAAGAAATTCAATATTGTGCAGATAATAAAATAATTTAATTATTTTATTAAGTTTTATTTGTTAATACTTAGACATTTTGACAGATTTTTATTTTAAATTAATGTTAAATGGACGAAAATTTATTTATTTTTCTCAATTCTTTCCTCAATATCTTATTGGGATTTTCTATTTTCTATTCTATGCACACTGGACACTGTCTTAATAACGGATTTTGGGCATTTTTAGCCAGTTTTCTCATTCTGTTAGGTTTATTTACTATTTTTTACTATTTCATTTTACCGATTTTACAAATGAAATCAATGGAATTAGTAAATAAAATTATTTTTAATAAATTATTAATTTTAATTAAAAAATATAATATTTAAAATTTATATATGTAAAGCTCTTTAATTGTGATAAAATCAATGTATTCATTTTTATCACAATCTCTGTAATAAATGTAAATTTTTTCTTCATCTATTTTAATTTCAAAAATTACTTCTGTGAGTTTTTTGATTAATCTAAAATCATTACAAAGATATCCGCCTAAAAAGTTTTTATTTTTCACATAATCAAATTGATCGATGACATTTGTGCATATCAACAATTTTTTTAATAAAAATTTAATATAGTGTAATTTGGTATCCATTTCAAATAAAAATATTTTATTTATAAGAAAAAAAATATTGATTAAATTATTTATTTTTTACATGCACATACACAATTAATTACTAAAGTAGTTAATTGTAGTTTTTAAATCCTACTAATTCGGAAGTTTGGGACTTTTCGGTAACCGGTCAAAATTTAATTTGTGAACATAAACGAAAAAACATTAATATTACTTATTAAATTAAATTTTAATTAAATTGTTGAATATGTTTTTATTTTTATCTTTTCAAGTTAATATTAAATACTTGTTTTTCTCTAAATAAATAATATTTAATTTTAAATGAAGATTTTTATATTTTCTTGGAATACTGCGAGCGTTTGCTTAGCTGGAGATTTAGAAGGTTTATCAAAAGGAATAAAACCTGATTTTTTCATTCCATTAATAAAAGAAATTGAATCAGAATCTCCTGAAATTGTTATATTCGGACTTCAGGAAGATAGGTATCCTGGTAGTTACTTTCAGTCCCATTTTTTACCTCAAGAAATGCCCAAATATGGTTATAAATTAATAAAAAAATCTTCAATGATGGGTGTAGGAGTTACATCTTATAAAAATTTATATAATTTAGACTTGATGGTCAGAGGGTTAACAACTTCAATTTATATTAAAACAGAAATGAATGCTATTTCTGAAGTAGAATGGTATTACACGTCTTCTACGAGAGGTAAGGGAGGTTTAATTATTCATTTGTTAATCAATCAAGAATATATTTCAATTGGAAATGTTCACATGCCATTCAATTCGTATTCACTTATTGAAACAAGAAAAGAAAATGATCCGATGATAAGGCAGAATGAATTAAATAAGACTAATATTTATTTTAATGAAATAGTAAGTAATTTAATGTCAAATTCGCCTGCAATATTTTTTGGAGATTTTAATTATAGAAGTTCTGACCCGAGACCAGCAACAAAAATAGTTGAAGAAATCATCAATGATAACTATTCACCATATTATGATGAATTAAGACAACAAATGAGCAGACAAAATATATATCCTTTTAATGAAGGCATCGAAAATAAAGGACCAAAATTTCTACCTACTTGTAAACTAGTAAAGGGCAGACCAGATTTTATCTCTATTAATAACAATATTATTCCAGATTTTCCGAAAAAACCAATTTCAAGAGATGAAAGAGGTGATTTGTATTATAACGTTGGAAAATTTAACCAGAGAGTCCCAAGCCACCCAGACCGGATTTTATATACGAATTTAATTATTTGTACTCGTTATGAAAGTTTTGATGTAGGATGTGCTGTAAAAAAATCAGACCATGCTCCTATTATTGGTGTTTTTCAATTATTAAAAAATTGAAAAAAAATTATCTTTTTAAAAAAGATAATCTAAACACATATTTATTTTTTGCATATAATTATAAATTATGACATATGGTCTTGCGTAAATTGTACAAAATGTAAATCCAGCACAACACTAATTTAAATTAAAAATTTTTTATTCATTTATTTTGTTAAACTTTTTTCAATTTCTAATTTCACAAAACAAGTAATTACAAAAATTGTTAAAAAAACAATAAAGTGAAATATTCCAATTTTTAATAATTGATTTTGATAAATTGAATCTTTTTTCTTTGATTCAATTTTATATTTATTAAAAATTAGATTTAGATTTTCGTAATCACTTTTATAATTCTTTTCATTTCTATTCAAAACATTATCATTACTTTCATCTTCATTGAAATTTTCATTTAAAACGTTATCATTACTTTCATCTTCATTGAAATTTTCAGTTAAAACGTTATCATCACTATCATTTTCATTAAAATTTTCAGTTAAAACGTTATCATCACTATCATCTTCATTGAAATTTACGTTGTAATGAATTTTACAATAATCAAAATTGCCACATTTTGCATTTTTACAAATTTTTCCCTTTTTATTTAAAGCGGTGCATCTTTTATTTAACATTTAAAGAAGAAGAAAAAATAAAAACAATATATTTTTTTATCATTTTAAAAAAAACAATTTTTTTTTAATTTATTAGTTTCATTTTAAAATTATATTTGAGTTAATTAAGTCTTTTTTTATATAATTATTTTATTATTTTATAATAAAATTAACAAATATTTTTTTTAATTAAATGTGAATATTTGACCACCGGTAGACAAAATCTGAGAGTTCTAAAAAATTAAGAATCAAATATTTACCTGTAAAGTAAGTAAATACTAATTATTGAAAATATAAAAATCATCATTTCTAGAATTTCAAGCTCCTTTTTATAATCAATATTTTGATTATAATTAAATTTTTCGTTTTGATTACTTTCTTGTGTCAAAATTTCTGATTTTTCGTTTTGTAACCTATATGATTGATTTAATGATTCTTTAATCAAAAAAGAATTAGAAAAATGAACATCTTTGTTTGATTTTTCGATTAGAGAAGAATTATCATTTTCATTCAATTTTTCAATCAAATAAGAGCCAGAAAAATTATCATTTTCGTTCGATTTATTAATCAAATAAGAATCAGAAAAATTATCATCTTCGTTTTGGTTCATTTCAAGTTCAACCAAAAACCTTTTATTTTTATTCATATGAGTATTGAGATGAACTTTGCAATAATTTTGTTTATCATATTTTGCATTTTTACAAATTTTTGTATTTTTTGTGATAGCAATACATCTGTTAAAACCCATTTTTACAAAATGATATAATACAAATATTTTTTTAAAAAACATACAAAATATTTTTTGATCAATTTAAAAAATATTTTTGAAGATATTAAAATATTTTTAACAAAGAGTGTAAAAATGTCATTCTGTTCCTTTTTAGAAAAACCAATAATTGATGTTCTTTTCAACGCAAATAAAAACTTAAATCCATTTAATACTCTCAATAATACAAACTCTAAATGTGATATTGTTGAATGTAGTAATTTTTATTTATTGATTGCTGACATTCCTGGGAGAAACATCAATGATATTAAAATTTTTATTAAAAATAATACTTTGATGATAGAAGCTGAAAATTTAATGGAAATAAAAGAGGTTGATTGTAAATATCATTTTAAAGAAAGAGATTGTGTTTCTTTCAAACGATCAATGATTTTACCAAAAGATGCAAGTGATAATGTTTCTGCCTTTTACAAAAATGGTGTATTGAGTTTGACTATTCCGAAATTACAAGAAATTTCCAAACAAATAAAGGTTCAAGAAGAATAAAATATTTACATATATATTTTATCACTAAAAGTGATAAAATTTAAATATTATTTTATCTAAGAAGAAATACATCCTTTTTTTGTATAAAAAATTGCATTTAATACTTCTTCTTCGTTAATAATACGATATATGGTTCTATGAACAGTTCTTTCTGTTATTTTAAATTTTTTGGAAACAATTTTATCTGTGTATCCCGATTTTCCAAAGAGACTGCTAAAAATAATTAATATACAATTCGCAAAAAACATATAATCACTTTTTGCAATATTATTTTTGTCTATATATATTAAAAAAGCTTCAAAAGCTATTTTAGTTCTTTTTATTATTATTTCTCTACCATCAATAACCAAATTTGTTTTAAAAAAACATAAAATTTCTTCTAAATCTTTTTCATTAATTTTATTTTTTTTTTTACAAATTCCGGGATGAAACTGTATCATGGGAGTTTCATCAAAAAGATTTTTTAATAAACTTCTAGCAGTAGGTCTTTCTTCTCTATCGTCATTTAACATTTTAATAACCCATTTTAAAATATTTTCATCTTTAATTTTTTCTTTAGCAATACTTCTAGCATGATCTGGAGATGGTATTTCTTTATTTCTAATCATTTCTTTAGAAGCAACTCTTGTATTTCCGAAAAATTCGGTCACAATTATACCCAATGAATAAATATCATGTTTCCAATCAGATTCTGGTGATTTTTCTTGATATGTTCTAGTAGTTCTTACACATTTGCTGTAATTTTCTGTGGATAAAAATCCAACATCACCCAAAACTAATTTTTCTACATTCCCTTTTTTATCCCAATTAGCTAATATATTTCCAGGTTTTATATCACCGTGTACTAAACCCATATCATTAATCCAACAAAGTGCATATAAAATTTCTCTCAGTACTTTTAATTTTTGTTCAAATGATCTTGATTCTAAAATCCATTGATTTAATGAACCATTGTATAATTTCATGTGTATTTCTAAATTTTCAAAATCAGCGCCTACAATTTTAACAATATAAGGACATGAATTTAAATGTAATCCTACACAATATTCTTGTATAAGGTGATTTAATTGTTTCAACTTTTTTACAGCAATATTACCTCTTTTTACGACTGTTCCATAACCACCTCTTCCTAAAAAATTATGATCATCCATTTTTATCTAGAGCGACAGTCTTGATATACAACTTACAATAAAATATATCAAAAATAAAAACAACAACAAATTTGTTTTTTTTAATTATATTTTAAGAAAATAAAACTTCAAATAAACAATAAGTTGATGAATAATTTTTAGAATATTTTTCTTCATTGCAAATATCATATTTTAAACATTTAATTTGAATCTTCGCATCATTATCTTTTGAATAAACTTGATAAAATATTCTATCATACCAATTCCTCATTTTACACTTGTTTTTATTCAAATCTTTCTCATATTTTTCTATATTTCCTTGTGGTTCCTTATGATAAGGAACATGAGTAGGTCCTTTAGCATTAACACCTTCTACAACCATTGGTATTTCTCCTTTTTTCATATTATGATAAAAATCATCTACTTCATCACGAAATTTTGATATACCATTCTTATTAATGTATTCATCAATATCCTTATCGTTACAACTTAATTGATAATTTTGATCTGACATAATAATAACTCCATCTAATTTTTCACTAAAAACCAATTTATTAAAAATATTATTAATACACCTATTCCATACACTGGATCGTTCTTGCATATGATATTCTAACGAATTAGAATTTTTTTTCATAGTAATTGTGTTAATAGAATGTGTATTATATGGCATGTGTAAACTTAAAAAGCCAAAATTTATATTTTTATCAGGAATAATAATTTTAATTAAAATTGCTCCTTTTTTTATTAAAAAATCATCGCATATAAAATGATTAGTTTCATAAACAGCCTTTAAATCTAGGCTTTTTTTAGAATAAATAAATAAAGTAATACCTCTCCAACTTTCTGAATTTTCATTGTGGCCCAAATAATCGGTTTTTGATTCAAATTTATATTCAAATTTTTTTAATTCTTGATTTAAAATATTATTTAAATTTTTTGCAAAATGTTCTTCGTGAATTATGTTTATTGCTATTAAATCATATTTTTGTTCTAATATTTCGTATAAACATGAAGATTTTAATATATCATGTATTTTATTATTTGCATTTATGTTGAAGCTAAAAGCTGATATCTTTAATTTTTGCATTTTATTATATAATAATTTTTTTTATTATAATTTTTTTTTTCAATTATAAAGTATGAATGCAAACGAAAATAAAAAATCAAATTTTTTCTCTTCATTTTTTGAACAAAGTCCTGAATCTTTGTTGAAACAAAAAAAAAAAGAATATTTGTTGACAAAAATACCAACATCCATGAAAGAATTGATGAAAACGGCGACTTTGAATTGCGAGAAAGAAGGGCGGCTCTGCGGTGTTTATGACAAAATAATGGCGCAAATATTAATTAAAGATTTTTTTTTAAATGTAATCATACCTGAACCTCTAGAAAAAAAAATTTTAAAACAAGAAGATGAAAAAAAATATATTTATTCATTAGACGAAATAATAGAAATAATTAGAAATGAATACTCAATTGAAAAAATTTACGAAAAACCCGTAGAATCCAAAAGTTATTATGAATTAGCAACGGAATTATTTTACAAAGATAAAAATCAAATAATAACTCAACTTGATGAAAATGAAAAATATATTGAATTATTACCAAATTTAACAAAAGATTTAATAATAAAATTAGAAAATGATGAAAATATTAAATTTGATATTAATACAATAAAATATATAGCTTTAATATCAGAAGCTCAAAGAAAGATAATGTTTGAAAAAATTAATGAGGATTTATACAACGATATAAAAATAAATGAAAAAAGATCTGGTTATCTGTATAATGCAGCTGAATTAGAAAACATATGGATAAAAGACATAAGAAATAAAAGACAATTAAGATTCCTAGTAGAAATGAGAGAATTAGAATTAAAAACACAAGAAGAAGAAAATCAAAAAAGAAAAAAAGAATATCAAATAAAAAATGTAGTACAAGAAAAAAGAATAGAACAAGAAAGAATGAGAATAGAACGAGAAAGAAGAAGAGAACAAGAAAGAATAAGAATAGAAGAAGGAAAAAAAAGAGAACAAGAAAGAAGAAGAGAAGAAGAAAAAAGAATAGAACAAGAAATGATAAAAAGAGAAGAAGAAAGAAGAGAACAAGAAAGAAGAAGAGAAGAAGAAAAAAGAATAGAACAAGAAAGAATAAGAATAGAAGAAGGAAAAAAAAGAGAACAAGAAAGGATAAGAATAGAACAAGGAAGAAGAATAGAACAAGAAAGAAGAAGAGAAGAAGAAAAAAGAATAGAACAAAAAAGAATAAGAATAGAAGAAGGAAAAAAAAGAGAACAAGAAAGGATAAGAATAGAACAAGA
>Ga0315293_10002292_pt1 | contig 18469 bp, 17 predicted proteins | sample YL17G13_20_MG_FD_203071 | JGI IMG/M metagenome (GOLD analysis project Ga0315293, IMG submission 203071) | Sediment microbial communities from Yellowstone Lake, YNP, Wyoming, USA - YL17G13_20 | ecosystem: Environmental > Aquatic > Freshwater > Lake > Sediment | place: USA: Wyoming | collected... | reverse complement strand
GCGAGGGCGCTGATCAACAGCCCGAAGATCCTGATACTCGACGAACCGACCGTCGGGCTCGACCCGCAGGCGCGCCACCTCATCTGGGAGCAGCTCAAGCGCCTGAAATCACAGGGCAGCACAATCATCCTCACGACGCATTACATGGAAGAAGCAGAGCGGCTGTGCGACCGGCTCGTGATAATGGACAACGGAAAGATCCTCGCGGAGGGCAGCCCGAAGGAATTGATACTGAAAGGCGTCGGAGAGAACGTCGTTGAGGCGAAGAACGACCCAGTAGCCATTTCCTGTCTGCGTGGCAACCCCAAAGTGCAGAACTTCGAAGTCCTCGGGGAGACGATTCTGATATCAACCAGCGAACCGCAGCAGGTCATCGGCTCACTCCTGCAGACTTGCGGTGTTACAGCCGCGTCGGTGAGAAAGGCGACACTCGAGGACGTCTTCCTCAAGCTCACAGGGAGGATGCTGAGAGAATGAGGGGCGCATGGTTGTTCAGAGTTCCGAAGGTGGGGAGGCGGACGTGGAAGGTCTGGCGTCGGGACGGGAAGACCTTCATGAAGACGTACAAGTCAAACTTCATTCCCCCGCTGATAGAGCCCATCCTCTACCTGGTGGCGTTCGGCGTCGGGCTCGGCCTCTTCGTCTCGCCGATCGGCGGGGTCTCCTATATCAAGTTCCTGGCTCCAGCGCTGATTGCCATTTCTATGATGAATGCCGCGTTCTTCGAGTGCACGTTCGGCTCCTTTGTAAGGATGTATTACCAGAAGACCTTCGACGCAATCATCGCGACGCCGCTGAATATTGACGAGGTCATCATGGGCGAACTGCTCTGGGGCGCGACGAAGAGCACGATATACACGACAATCGTCCTGGGGGTCGTAGCCGCGTTCGGGCTCGTGACCTCAACCTTCGCGGTCCTGGTGATCCCGTTCTCGTTCCTCGCCGGGCTTCTATTCGGAGGGCTGGGCATGATATTCACGGCTTTATCGCCGAAGATCGACACCCTCAGCTACCCGACCTCTCTCTACATCACTCCGATGATGCTAATCAGCGGGACCTTCTTCCCTATCTCGGCACTTCCCCTGTTGATCCAGCAGTTCTCCTACGCCTTCCTGCCGCTTATCCATGTGGTCGACATAACGCGCGCCCTGACGCTCGGCGACTTCAACGCCAATCTGCTCTTCAGTCTCGCCTGGATCATTGTCGGGACCGTCCTTGTCGTAATTGTGTCAATCAATATGATGAGACGGCGGTTGATCGTCTAGACCCAGCGAAGGTTTATCATGTCTCGGTCGTTCTTTCCCCCGGTGTCAAGGTATGCTGAACAACCTCCCCAACGCGCTCAGGAACGAGCACATCGCCTTCCATCACGAGCTCGCTGAAGCGGTCGGATCTGGCGGTAAAACCGGAACGATTGCGAAGGAAATCGCTGAATCTATCTTCAAACACTTCTCCAAAGAAGAGGACTTCGCGATGCCTCAGTTGACTATACTCCTTCCATTGGCAAGAGGGAAACTTGATCCATCGATGAAGAAGATGCTCGTCCTCACCGACAAGATGAAGCTGAAGCATTCCGAGCTCGAGCATGAACACAAAGCCATCATGATCGGTCTGGAAAGGTTGATTGCCGCCGCGAAGAATGAGGATAAGCCCGCCGTCGTCGATTTCGCGGAGAGGCTCATCGACCACGCGAGGATGGAGGAGGAGATAATCTATCCTGCCAGCGTTCTAATCGGAGAGTATCTCACTCTCAAGCTCGGGAAATGATCCTCACAATGGATCCTCTATTCCCATGGGTTTTTTCCCATTTTTATTAAATTATATATAGTTTATAATTCAATACTTTTCATAAGGCAACCGGAGGGTTGGGAAATGGGTTCTGAAGAAGATATCAAATTCCACAAGCTAAGGAACTTCAACGTCGCGATGGGAATACTGCACTTTTTGCAGGGCATACTCATGCTAGTTCTCAGCAATAGCTTCTCGCTGCCGGTGCAGGAGACGCTTCTGCATTACGATCCTATTTCGCAGACCATCAATCCAGTCACGAACACCTTGATCAACCTGCAGATCGGCCCGATGGTCGCGATGTTCCTGTTCATTTCGGCTATCGCGCATTTTTCGGTCTCAACATTCGCCTACGACTGGTACGTCGCGAACCTGAAGAAAGGGATCAACTACGCCCGATGGTATGAGTACGCGTTCAGCTCGTCGATCATGATAGTCGTGATCGCGCTGCTATGCGGCATCTACGAGCTCTCAGCGCTGATCCTCATTTTTTCGCTCAACGCCACAATGAACCTGTTCGGCCTGATGATGGAGAAGCACAACCAGACTACTGCCAAGACGGACTGGACGGCATTCACCTTCGGATGCTTCGCCGGCCTGATACCTTGGATAGTTCTCGGCACGTATTTCTTCGGCGCCGCGCTTTCGTCGTCCGGATCGATTCCAACCTTCGTGTACATCATCTTCGTATCTCTGGCGATATTCTTCAACATATTCGCCATCAACATGGTGCTGCAGTACAAGAAGGTCAGGAAGTGGAAGGACTACCTCTACGGCGAGAGGTTCTACATCATCCTGAGCCTGGTGGCAAAATCGCTCCTGGCATGGCAAGTGTTCGCTGGGACTCTGAGAGGGGCTTGAACAAGGCAATCTCTTAATACCGCCGAGACAAACTATATGCCCTGCAACAGGTGACATCATGTCGAACAAGCTAGAGGAGGGGCAGACTGCCCCGGATTTCTCTTTGCCTTCCCAGGAAGGAAAGACGGTCAAGCTCAGCGACTTCACCGACAAGAACGTCGTGGTGCTATATTTCTATCCGAAGGATTTCACCCCCGGATGCACGACGGAAGCCTGCACATTCAGGGACAACTTCGAGGACTTCAAGGACATCGGGGCGGTTGTGATCGGCATAAGCTCCGATTCCGTCGAATCGCATCAGAAGTTCATCGAGAAGTACAACCTGCCGTTCCTACTCCTCAGCGACGAGGGCGGGAAGGTGAGGGAGAAGTACGGGGCTGCGAGGTTCGCTGGTCTCCCGGCGAGGATCACCTTCGTCATCGACAAGAAGGGAGTGGTCAGGATGGTCTTCGAGTCGATGAACGCGAAAGCGCACATAGAAGAGGCCAAGAAGGTCGTGAAGCTGCTGTCCCAGTAGCGACGCGATTTGATGTTTTCGCTGGCGAAAATCACAGCAAAGAGAATATGAATGCATACCGCCGTTCCGGAACAAGATATCAAAGGTGAGCAAATGGGACTTCTCGATAAGATGAAAGCCGCAGGGTCTGCAATGGCGGGCACCTCGGCAAGGGTGAGCATCGAATACCCGCTTCAGCCGATGAAGTCGGGGGAATCCATCAAGGTCAAAGTGACCGTGGTCTCGACCGGCAGGGAGGTCAAATCCGGCGGGGTCTTCGTCGATGTCCATGCGATGGAGAGCGGGCAGGTCAAGTGCAAGCACTGCGCGCAGATGACCCAGGTTCAGACCGAGACCGTGAAGCAGGCGATCCCTGTCGGACCCGCCTTCGTGCTCCAGCCGAACGAGTCGAAGACGTTCGAGGCGACGATCCAGATCCCCGGAGGTCAACCTTCCTACAACGGCCAGATAAGGCACGAGTGGAAGATCAGAGGTAGGCTCGACGCCTTCGGGAACGATCCCGATTCAGGTTTCCAGACAATCGAGATCAGATGATCTGGTGCCTCACTGGCACAACTCGGATAGGCATCAGAAAGTGTCTTATCCTGGCTACGACTAGTTCACCGGGAGGAGAATCGTCCTATGATGATCTACCAGGTGGATGTCGTTGACATACTCTCAACAATGTTCTTCTGGTTCGCGATAATCGTGATTATCGCCCTGGTGATGGGTGCCATAATCTTCTTCATGAAGGTCTATCTCATCACCGAACTCGTTGGGACGAGGAAGCAGTCAGTAAGCTGGAGACAATGCCCTTACTGCAGCCAATTCACTCCTCCGGACTCCCTCTTCTGCAAGGGGTGCGGCGCGAGGCTGCGCTGATTAGTCGGCTGCGTCCGGGATCTTCTTCCCCGGGTTCATGATGTTGTCTGGGTCGAGCTGACTCTTTATCTTCCTCATCGTCTCGAGCGCGACATCGGAGTACTCCAATCCCATGAAATCCTTGAATTTCAGTCCGACACCCATGCAGGCGTGCATCGAACCCCCCATCGAGGTTATCAGCTCGACGATTTCCTTCAGCGCCGCCCGATATCTCTCGACCCCCTCCTTGCTGTCCTCAATCAAGAAAGTCCCGTAGCCCATTTCATAGCGTCCAGCATCGAGGCCGCATCTCTCGCCCGAGGGAGCGTGCACCAGTCCATACTTCGGCATGATCTCTCCCCAGACCTTTGCGTAGAACTCCTCCAACCGTTCCAAGGGCACGTAGGGAGCTATCGAATCCCCGATCACGTCGGCCACCGCCCTGAGCCCGCACCAGATCATGTCGTAACCGGTGGCGTATCCTCGTGCATACTTGCGGTCGGAGAGTATCCCTCTACTATCGAGGAGTATCTTGGTGACGAATTCGACCTCTGCGTCCACCTCCCCCTTGATTCCTTCGAATTCCACAACGACCAGCGCCCCTTTTCCCTCAGGCACCTCATAGGTCCAGTCAGCGGGGACCTCGAAAGCTTCGAGTCCGACGCAAGTCACTCCCGATGTCTTGACACGAGTCGCAACCTTCAGTGCCTCCGAGAAATCATCGTAATACGCCATCAAGGCATCCTCCACCTCAGGCAGTGGTTCGACCCTCAGCGTGGCCTCCGTTATCACGCCTAGCGTACCCTCCGCCCCGATGAAGAGCTGGTGCAGTCGATACCCGGTCGAAGTGTAGAGAACCTTCGGGCCGGTCCGGAGTATTCTTCCGTCCGCCAAAACGACCTCGAGCGACATCACCCTGTCCGATATCGCGCCGTATTTGTTGTGCTTCCTGGGGAATCCGGCCGTCGATATGGAACCGCCTACGGTGGCTACCTTGAAAGACCCCTGCAGCTGGTTCAGCGCTAGGCCGTGCTTACCGAGATCGACTTCTATCTCCTTGAGGGAGATTCCCGGCTGGACGGTGACTGAAAGGTTCGGGATGCTGATCTCGATGATTTTGTTCATCCTTATCGTGTCAATGATGATGCCGCCCTTTACGGGTGTGAGCATTCCCGCGAGGTTGGAGCCTCCCCCCTTTGGGATGATTGGGATCTTGTGTTTCGCGGCGATGAGGACGATATTCTGCACATCATCCGTTGTCTCCGGGACCACGGCGAAATCAGGGAAGTACTTAGTCCGTTCATCCGGCAGCATGAGCCGGGTGTAGGGTTCCGACTTGTAGGGCTGCAGATCCACCTCTTGCCAGAGGACCTTCTTCTCCCCCAGCTTCGCGATTAGGGCTGCTTTGATCTCATCGTGCAGATGTGCGTCCATGTGTTATCAAATCCATCTGGTCGATTGCTCTCTAGGGCGATAAGACTTAGTGTGGTGAGCGGTAGAGCGAGATTGAGGTAGAGATGGTGCGTCAATATTCTTCAAGGACCTCAGAATTCAACAGGCATTAGGTGGAGATTGTCGCATAAAGGTCTATCCGGGCTGCTTAACGCCCGCACACTTCGTCGTGATCGATATGAACTGCGCCAGAGCGAACGGTTTCTGGATGAAGTCCAGCGCCCCGTTGTCCATCGCAAGCTTCCTCGCCCTCTCGTCCGCGCTCACAAAGAGCACTTTGGCGGTCGGGTCCATCCGAAGGATCTCGACCATCGTCTCGACGCCGTTCATCTTCGGAAGGCGGTGGTCCATTATTATGAGGGCAGGCCGTTCTTTCATTTTCTTGAACATGCTGACTGCCTCCTCGCCGCTGTACGCCCAGTCAGCAATCTCGAAGTCGATGATGTCGAAGATCTTCTGGTAGACGTCGACGAATGCCTTTTCATCCTCGACTACGAATATCCGCGTCTTCAACCAATCAGCTCCAAATCCACCGCTCCCAAATGGCTTCTTTACCATCCCACCATAGTCGGGTGTCCAATCAGACAAGTCGTTATCGCTTCGTTCTTTATTATACTCTTTCCCAATTGTTCCTATCTACCTTTTAAGCTGGATGCTCATGCTCTTTGCATAGGGTCGCTCTGCTCTCCTTGTTTGAAGGAGTCTTTCGGTATACTAATCTCGAATCGCGCCCCCTTCCCTGGAATCCCGTTCTCTATTATGGAGATACCTGTTATCGACAGTATCTGGCGGGTCAGGAAGAGCCCAAGCCCGGTATTCTTCCCAAATCCTTTCTCAAAGATACGCTCCTTCTCATCTTCCGGTACGCCGATCCCATTGTCGGATAGAACGATTCTAAGCGTGTCATCTTTCTCTGAGACCGCACATTCGATGAGCACTTTCGTAACCGAGCCACCATGTCTCAGCGAGTTCTCTAGGATGTTGAAGAAGGTTTTCTCGATCATCGGGTCGGCGTATATCCTCCAACCTTCGCAGTGATTTTCCACACTGATCTTTCCGAAGTTCAATTGGTCGATGGCTTCGGATAGCAATCTCCTAAGATTCCGCCATTGCGGTTCTTCGATTCCGACCTTCCTATATTCCTTTGAGAACTGCAGCTGTCTGATTATCGTCTTGTTGATATTTTCTATTCTCTCAGCACTCTCCTTAATCGATGGCTCATTGCTCATCCTCTTCATGAGTTCCGCTTCGATGGATGCCAATGAGGCTTGGTTCAATATGTCGTGTCTCGTGAGGCTGTCCAGGATGTCGAGCTTCTTGTTCGCAAGGGCCAAAGATTCGATGGCCTTCGTCTTTTCATTTCGGGCATTCTCGATGATCTTTTGGATCTTCCCTGAGACAAACGAAACGGTGTATGCAACCGATGCGATTGAGATCGCCGTGAAGACTGCCACAGCGGGGACAGGGTCGTTGGATGATGGGATGATCACTCTGAAGAGCACCCAGCTAAAACTCAGGAATGCGACAATGATTATCGGGACCAGAATCCGGTTCATCTGAGCGGAAACGGTATTGCTCGAAAAGACAGAAGACGGATATTTTGATGTGCCGTTAAGCACAATAATCCCCATGCCGAAGAAGACGAGGGCAAATGAGGATGAGATGGACACCGCTTTTACCGAGGCGCCGTAGAACTGCGGAGTGCCGAAAGCGTACCCGATCAGGCTCATGAATCCGATCGAGAATATTGTGATTCCCAGGATACCTATCGCGGTGTCAAAATATCGCCACTTTTTCTTCATGTAGGTTATCCCGGTCAGCGCGACGGTTCCAAGGAAGATCGCAAAGGCAGCCAAAGGCGCAATCGGATTTTCGATGGGACTATTGGATCCAATTAGAGGAGTCACAAAAAACTTCTCAATATCGAAACTCGGAAAGAATGCTTCAGTTATCCAGAACATGCATGCGATGACCATGATAAATGAGATAAGGAATTTCACCGTCAATTTCGCGTACTTGCCCTTCAAGGGGATAATGAGAGTCAGAACGATTGACCCAAGAAGGACATACGCGATCGCCGCCACCGGTGCGATCGGCGTCAAGTTGGGCATGTCGAAAGTCAGATAGTCGCCAGTGATCCAGCCATAGATGCCGATTATGCCGATTATGATCATGGCGACTGAAGAAAATATGCCCACCCGCCTTGTGAACAACTCCGGTTCTAAAGCCATGATCCTCTCCCTCTGATGTCCAGCACTTTATATCATTATTTAAACGATTTGATGTTTTCTGCCTTTCAACGCAAATTATGCATCACTCTTCGGTCCGCATGTCTACTTTCCATCAGCCGACCTGCATCGAGCAGCGCCGATCCGACATCGATTTCTGATATATTGGGGCGGGACCGTCAGGCGGTGGTGGATCAAGGTTCTCGAGGATTGCCGCAAGACAATCCGTTGGTGCAGTGCTTGCTGTCTCCTTAGAACAGATGCCTGCGATCCCGTCCGCATCATCGTGAACTGGTGAAACATCGCCGGTCCTCGACTCTCTCCTGGCAACCAAGAACCGCGAGACTGGGATGACCCCCTTCAAAGCAGCTGATGCCATGACGAGCGCCGACAACCCGGCCAAATCAATGCTCATCGAGAGCTGTCCGATGTAGAATTGGAACTGCTCCTTGCACAGGAACGACCAGAAGAACACGCTCATCCAGATGGCTCCAGAGACCCCGAACACCATCTTCTGCGCGGAGGCTCTCGGGAAATACGCCTCCATCGCGAAGGAGACGGCCGTCAATCCACCGAAGGTGACGAGCAGCCCGACCCTTCCTGCGAATAAGTCGCCGGAGATGAGGGGATAGTTGGCCATCACGATGATCAAGAGCAATATCGGTGCTATGATGAGGTTGATCGCAACGGCGAAGAAAGTCATGGTCGCTGCAACTGGGTGGCAATCTATCTCGTCCTTCTTCATCCTCATCCGATCATCTCCAGGATGGTGCCCCAGTCCATCTCCAAGATATAGGTGAATTGTATGTCCGGTGAGATCTGGACCCTCACTTCAACGGAGAAATTCTGGTTCCACATCGTGAGGTTGTTCAATTCGTCCGAATAGATTGTGAATGCGATTATGCCGTCGGTCCCCTCCCCCAGGTCTATGCATTGGGAGTAACTCGCTAGGTCCGTCCCGATGTCACTGAGAAGGCTGACCGTCAGGTTAACGCTGAAGCCAGAGAAGAGGTCGCTTGCCGCGAGATGAAACGGGATTTCGATGTCATATGATTCGCTACTGTCGTTCATCTGAACGGAGAGTGCGCCCGGAGCCTCGACGAGCCGCGGCGGATCGAGTGTCACCTCGTGCATGAGCCCCTCCCACGAGAAGGACATCGTGTATCCGGCGGAGAATGCAACGAGATCGAGGGTGTACTTGGCGCTTATGTTAAGGTTGATGGAAAAGGTATCTGGATTGAAGAGCATGGAATCGATTCCATCGCCGATGAGCCCGACGAGGTCCAAGGAGAACGTGTAATTCCTTACGACGTTGGATCCGGCCTGTACGGTCCCCCACTCAGTCTCCTCGTTTGCTAGGCGGTATCCGGTCGAATTATCGATCGTGGAGTTTACCGCCATGTGCGTGATGTCGTAGACGCCTCCGTTGAATATCCCCACAGGCGCGGAGAAGGTGAGCGTTTCCCCGGAATAGCTCCAGCTGACATCCTTCTGTTGCGGAAGATCGACCCTGAATCCCCCGGTCGCAAGCGGCAGGAACGATAGGAGGATCATCACTGATGTCGCAATCCCGAATAGGGTTATCGACAGTCGGATTGCTTTATCAGCTATCCCTGGCCTAGATGTAGATGTTGACAATGTAGACACCGCCCGGGGAGACCATGAGAGTCTCAGTGCTCTGCGAGGGGACATCGTTCGAGCTGGAGACCACCGAGATATGGACCGTTGCGGAACCGAACGAGCTCCAAGCATAAGGCAAAACCATCCGTGCATAGTTCCCGGCACCGGTATGTCCGCTTGCCTGGAGGTTGTCATCGATGAACAATTCGAAGCTCATGTCTTCCATCGGATAGTTCGAATACACCAGCACGGCGATCATGGCCTTCGAGGCCTGCAGGTCGGTGAAGGCGCTCGCGCCAATCAGGATCGGTGCAATCATCGCGAGGAAGAGGATCCCCATGATAACCGGGTGCTTACGGTGCCTCAACCTCCTATAGTGTATCTGCGATGCCGCGAGCCTTTCCTTTGGGAGGGGACGCTCCCCTCCCACGACTACCCCCTCCTCAGGAGCACCGTTCGTTCGTTCCCGCGTGCTCTTGTGCGCCTGCCGACCGCCAGCCCTAGCGTATTTCTCGACCATGCAAAGGAATTTCTCGACGCTGTGAGGCTTCTTCACGAACGCAGTCGCGCCCTGGTGAACGGCGAACCCTCGGATCCTGTTGTTCTCTCCCATGAGCACGATCCTCGCCGAAGGGTCTATCCGGCGCATCTCCATCATCGCCAGTACCCCGTTCATTATCGCCGGCATGTGATCGATGACCACGAGGTCCGGGTGGTAGCCTCTCTGGGCGAAGTACGAGATCGCTCTGTCCTCGTCGCACGACCAGCTGACATTGAACCCCATGTTCGTCAGCGCCTCGCTGTATATCGGGGCCATGCTCCGCTCGTAAGTGACCAGAAGTATGTTTGGCAACAATTCAGTCACTCCCGGGAAGCCTGAGTACGATTTTCGTGCCCTTCTCCGAATCGTTCGGGATTCGGTCGCAAATCTGGAATTCTCCTCCTACGTGCTTCAAAAGGCTGACGCAGAAGGGAACGCTCGAGTATATCCCGCGTATCAGGCGATGTGCCTCGTCCAGTGTCGCCATCAAGATGTCCTTGCGTTGATCTGTAATTCCCGGGCCGTTGTCGGCAATCTCAAGCTTCCAATATCTCTTGCCCGAGTTGTCCTGCGTCTCCGTCACTCTTACCTCGATGTCGATCGCGCTCTTGTCCGCGTACCTGGCGGCGTTTTCGAAGATCTTCTGAACGACGTCCTCGACTATTCCAGAGCCCTTGACCATTATCTTCTCTTCTTCCGGGAACGAGTGGCTTATCGCGAATGTCTTGCCTTTGAACTCCCTGCAGATCGAAGACTCGACAGACGAAAGGACCTCCTTCAAGTCAACATTCTCGATTTCCTCCGGGGACATATCCTCGACCTCTTCCAGCCTCCGCAGGTTCGAGATCAGCGAGGACGCCCGACGGGCCTGGCTCTCAATCTCGACGCAGAGCTCCCTCATCTTGGGCGGGATGTTCTTTGCATCGCAGATCATCTGGGAATAGATCAGGATCGGCGACACGATGTTGGCGATGTCGTGCGCCATGAAGTCGAAGTAGGTCTGCGCCCTGGACTTCGCCCTGTCCGACTCCTCTTTGCTCTCCTTCAGCTGCGACTCATAGACCTTCCTCTCAGAGATGTCAGTTATAAAGGCCAGTATCCCGGCGTAAGTGCCAGCCTCGTCATGGATCGGTGAAGCCGAAACGCTCGTATGGATGCTCGAACCGTCCTTTCTTACAAAGGATATCTCGCGATTCTCCCTTGCCCCCGCCTTTACGCTGTCAAAGTATCCCTTGACGACCGCCGCGTTCTCCACGTCGACGAAGGTGAATATCGGCTTTCCGACGATTCCGATGATGCTATATTCAAGCATATCTGCCATTGTCGGGTTGATCAGGCTCGTCGTGTCGTTAGTGTCGATCACCCATACGCCCTCGCTTGCCTGCTCGAACAACTGCCGGTATCTCTTCTCGCTCGTGACGAGCCGTCGCTCAGCTTTCTTTTGCTCTGTTATCTCGATGAACGAACCGATTATGCACAAGGGTTTCTTGTCGCCGTCCTTGACGAGGTTGATCAGAGCCTTTACCCATTTCTCCGAGTCGGCCTCCAGACCCTTGACCCTGAACTCACCGTTCCATCTCTCCTTGTAGCGGACAATCTTAAGCCAGCGGCCCACCTCCTCATTGTTCGGGTAGAATGAGCTGAGGGGTCTGCCGATCACATCCTTCTCGCCCTTTGCGTCGACCAAGCTCATGAAAGCATCGTTCACGCTGATCAGGTTGCCATCGAGATCCGCTATCGCGATCGCATTCAGCGATGATGAGATCGCAATGTCCCTGATCCTGAGCTCTTTCCCGGCGAGTATCCTCTCGGTGATGTCGACCCATGATGTCATGATGCACAAAGGTTCTCCGGAGTCGTTCTTGACCATCGAAGCCGACATCTGGATGTCAATCGTGGAGCCGTCCCGCCTAACCGCTCTATCTTCCCCTGCCCAGGAGCCCTTCTCAAGCAAGGATTTCAGAATGAGAGCAGACTTCTCCTTGCTTGCGATTATGTCAAAGAGATTCTTTCCGGATAGTTCAGAAACCGAGTCGTAACCCAAGCTCTGCAGCAGAGACGCATTAGCATATACGATATTGCCGCACATGTCTGAGAATCCGATGCAATCGATTGAGGATTCGATAGCCCTATCTTTCAGGATGAGGGACTCCTCGACGAGCTTGTGCTCAATTGCATGATTTATTGCGCGAATGATCACAGAGCCGTCCATTTTACCCTTGACCAAATAGTCTTGAGCTCCGTCTCCGAGGGCCGATACGCCGAGACATTCCTCCTGTAGCCCTGTAATTACGATGATTGGAACCGTCGGTGCCTTTCTGCGAATTGTCCTGAGCGCATTTAGACCGCCGATGTCGGTCAATCCTAGATCCAGCAGGATGGCGTCAAAATGATTGTTAGCCAGCAGTTGAAGGCCTTCGGATAAAAGGGTCGAGCCTCTTATGTCGAAGTACTCGGAGCCACCGCCGTTGGCTACCATGTCCTTTATGACTGCTATGTCTTCTTTGTCGTTTTCGAGCACCAATATCTCATTCTTTTCTACGATCATCTTGCTGCACCGAGTCTACTATAATTGATATGTTTGCTATATAGGTTACTTATTTATGAAATAAATAATATAAACCTATTAAGGAAACCTTTATGATTTAGTTAAAAAGCTTTCCGTTATTGTAAACCTTGCCTATTACATCCAGAAGCTAAAAAACTTCCTCGATTTCGTGAATTTATTATGCGGTAATCGAGGCATTTTTCTCGTTATCTAGTACTTCTACATATCGTTTTGTATCGGTCAAAAATCCATATATTGCTCGATTACAAGATTTATATCCCTGAAGTCTTATGTGGTCTTGTACGCCAGAAAGGTGACGGAGAGGGGAGAAATGGCTCCGGAACGGATGGGAAAATCATGAACATGCAGGATTTACTTCGTTACAGGGCAAGCATACCCATCCTTCTCACCCTGCTAGAGCAGGAAAAATCGTACAAGAGAGAACTTGAAATGATTCACAGGATAAGCAATGAAGCCGTCACACAGGGATTGCGCATACTCCAGAAGGAGGGCCTAATCACCGTTAGATCTAGTAAGGACCACTCCTACGTACAGGAGTTCTATTACCTCACAAAGAAGGGAAAGGATCTGGCCACGGCGTTCGGAAAGTGCGATGTCCTTTTAAAGGATATTTTTTCTCACGAATCTGAATAGTAGTGCCTATTATGCAATGGCGCCGAAGTGATACCGATTCTTCTGAACCTGCCCCCTGTTCCTAATCATACACCGGTATCCACACAATGACTCTTGTCCCCTTGCTTGGATCATTTGGCACCCTATCTTCTATCTGCAATTCCCCTCCAATGCCAATCACCGCGGCAGAGCAGAACGCAAGACTCGATGCGACCCCCCGGCTGTACCTTTTTGCAGGGTCTAGAGGTGTCGTGATTTCCTTCTTCACTCTATCGCTTATGCCTGGGCCGTCGTCTTCGATTAAGATCCGCCAGAACTTGCCTCCGACATTCTCCCCTTCCTTGTCGATTCTCACATCGATATTGACGGTGTCCCTCTGCGCGTGCCTCACGGCGTTGTCAAAAACATGTCTTATGACGAAATCTATGTATTCTCCACCTCGCGATTTGATCGGTAAGTCCTCGGGCAGATGGTACGTGAAGGTCGGTTTCTTTTCAGGGTATTTGTGCCTGATCGAGTTCTCAACGAAGGAAAAGATCCTCTTGATGTCGACAATATTCATGTCTGGTAGATTCTTCTCCTCCAGCATCTCGAGTTTCCTTAGGTTGTGGATGAGAGAAGTCGCCTTCTGAGCCTGATCGACGATCTTCTCTGTGAATGATATCACTTCAGGAGGATACTGCTCTCCCTTCGAGATCAGTTCCGCATATGCCATTATCGGGGACAATATGTTGGCAATGTCGTGAGCGAGGAAGTCGAAATAAGTCTGGGACCTCAATTTGGCATCTATCAGGCTCGTATTGATCTTAGATAGGTTCTCTGTAGCCATTCTCAGGTTTATCTCCATCTGAAGCCGCTCGGATATGTCCTCTCCCGCGCTCAACGTCCCGATTATTTCCCCCGATTCGTCTTTGAGTAATGCATTATGCCAGGAAATCATTCGGATCCTTCCATCCGAAGCGAGAAGCGGGTTGTCATAATTCTCCACGTTCTCGATTCTACCGGCCATCAATTCATTGAACACTCTCTTGACATCCGTGCGTATGTCTTCCGGGAGGAAATTCTCGAACCAGCCCTTGCCTATGATGTCGCTCTCGCTCATGCCGAGTATCTCGCAACCCCTCCTATTGATCAATGCGACATTCCCGCTCCTGTCAAGGTTAACTATGATTGCTCTGGCATCATTGAGATAGTGCTTGGCCTTGTCTCTCTCCTCCATGAGGACCGCGTTCAATTCCCTCATTCTTTTATCGCTTTCCTGTAATCTTTCTTGCACCTGCTTGAACTCGGTGATATCCTGGAACGACCCAGAGACGCTCGTAATTTTGCCGTTTTCACGGTTCGCCTTCGCGATGGAGCGCACCCAGCGCCTATTCCCTTTCGTGGTGACAACTTCCCATTCTTGGTCATACGGCTCGCCGTATTCGATGGCGCGCTGTATGGCCTTTTCCGCCATCGACCTGTACTCGGGGGCGATGAATTGTATCCCCTCCGGCACCTTGGGTTCGCCGCCGGTCACATCGATCTCCAGTATGCGGAAAGTTTCTTCAGTCCATTTCTGGGTCATCGTTTTCACATCGAATTCCCAGCCGCCGATCTTGGCCATTCTTACGGTATCGCGCAGTAACGCCTGGTTCTTTGCAAGCGCCTCCTCCGCCAGCTTCTTCTCGTGTATGTCGGTTAGGACGCACAGCAAGTTGTCCGGCTCGCCGTCGCGCGTGATCAGCAGCGCGTTGATCTTGACCCACCGGGGGGCACCGTCGGCAGGGACAATCCTGATTTCGATGGGCCGCCCCTTTCCCTGGATGGCCCGTATGAATTCCCCCTCCGCCGTGGGAAGGTCATCCGGGTGGACGAAGTCGGAAAAACGCTTGCCGATGGACTCCTCCTTCGAAATACCGATAATCCTTTTCATGGAAGTGCTAGTATCGATGACTTTTCCATCGAAATCTAGCGTGAAGGCGACGTCGCTCATTGTATTCACGAGCTCGTGGTACTTCTCCTCGCTCTCCTGTATGGCTAGATTATTCCTTTCACTTTCATCTATGTCCCTGATGATATGAACCGCTCCCCCTATGAGCCCCTCCTCATCAAGAACCGGATCGACGGTGACCCTCAGGTATCTGCCGTTCAATTGAATTGTCACAGACTCTCTCTTCTTGCTCTCAACCATCTTGGTCATCGGACAGAAATCCGGTGGTCCAGCTGTTCCATGGATTAATGTCCAGCATTTCTTGCCGATTATATCCTCTCCAGGTCTTCCGAGGAATTCCCTCATCGCCTCGTTGATCTTGATGATATTGAAATCCGCATCAAGGAGGCAGATACAATCCTCCATCTTGTCGATGATCGCCTCCCATCGCAGCACTGATGCCTGCGTGGAGGTGTCCATAGTGTTCCTCTTTTCCATAGACGAACGCCCTTTCGCACCCGATAGTATGTGTCTTAAATTCTCTACCAAGGATATGAACTGTCGCATATGAAGGGCATAATCGAAAGAGAAGGCCGGTAGGAGAGAGCGTTTCAGGTCATTCTTCAATCCCGCGGTTCTCGGAGTACATATTCATCCTGCTCCCCCTGATCATGAGGGCGATATGGTTTCTAGTTCTTTCGAAGGTTATTTGGGGGATACCTGCCATTCATTCAGATTGCGAGGTGATAATTTGGCAGAAAAGAAAGGAAGTGTTGAGGAAGCAGCGGAGAAGACGGGGGAGCTCGTCGGAAAAGGGTTGAAGAAAGGCTTCGGCGTCGCGAAAGCCTTCGGAAAGGGTGCGAAAGACGCTGTCACTGAGAAGAAGGAAGAGAAGAAGTGATTCAAATATCATGGGACTGGCGTCTCTGATGCCAGTTCTCAAACCTTTTAAGATCAATCCCGGATTCTTTTTCCGTTGGAGTAGACGTTCATCCTGTTCCCGCGGGCGAACCCCACGAGCGTTATCCCAGTTTTTTCCGCTATGCTGACACCCATATCCGTGGGCGCAGACTTTGAAACGACAACGGGGATTCCAGCCCTCGATATCTTCATTAGTATCTCTGAAGAGATTCTGCCGCTCGTGAGGAGGACGTGGTTCTTCATCGATACCCCCTTCAGGATGCATTCGCCTATCACTTTGTCCACCGCGCTATGCCTCCCAATGTCTTCGCTGAACACAGTTATCCCCTTTGCGTCAGCGAGGGCGGCACTGTGGACTCCGCCAGTCTCCTTGTGAGTCACCGACCTTTCCTGGAACTCCCTCATTAGGTTCGAGATCGCTGCCGGCGACAGCCCTGCCTTCGATTCGTTCCTCTTCATCTTTCCTGACAGGAGTCCGAGGAACGAGGTTCCCTTGCCGCACCCTGTGGTGATGTACCGCTTTGACAGGAAATCCTCCGACGGCATCTTCCCGCCCTTCGTTTCAACCCAGGCCACCCCGCGTCTCCCGTCCACATCCAGGCTTCGTATGTCCTTTTTAGACTTCACAAGCCCCTCTGAGAACAGGAAGCCGATCGCGAGGCAGTCGAGCCCGTTCGGCGAGCATAGCAGCGTCACCAGTTGCTTGCCGTTGAGCACTATCGTGAGGGGAAACTCTCTGACGACCACATCTTTGGCCTTCTTCTTGCGCCCCCCCTCGATCCTGAGGATCGCTACCCGCTTCGTCCCCTTCGGCATTTTGATGTCGCACTCTCCGTCCTGAGTTCAATAATCGACACCGTTATTAAAAACAACAGTCCGAAATGTATAAATGGGTTGGTTTTGTGGGGAGCAAATCCTCATATCCATTGCGGACATTAGTCGTTTCCGCCACGGGCAATCCGCGTATCGGAGACATCGGTACAATGGGGCGTCCAGAAGAGAAAGAAAAAGTCGTTGTGACAAGCTGCGGCATGTGCTATGGGACTTGTACGGTGAGGGCGCACACCTGCGACGACATCGTCACCGGGATCGAGGGGGAACCCGATTCCCCTCAGGGATACGGCAACATCTGCGCCAAGGGCATCTCCGGCATAATGCAGCTTTACGATCCAAACAGGCTCGACTACCCGCTTCTGAGGACGAACCCGGAGAAAGGTCTATACGTCGACCCCAAGTTCAAGAAGATCAGCTGGGAAGAGGCCCTCGACATAATGGAGGAGAAGCTCCGAGACTGCATGAAGAGGGACAAGAGGGGCCTGTATTGCTGTTCATCGCCGACGTTCCCGAGCGAGCGCGCGTACAACATCCTCTGCTTCCAGAAGGCCTTCGGCACTCCGAACTACTATGTCGGCGGAGGCGGTCTCCACTGCGGCAACGGTCCGCACATGGTCGCCGGGATGTACCACGCGTCATGGTCCATCGTTCCCGATTACAAGAACTGCAACCTCGCGATCTACTGGGGCTGCTCCAAGGGACACGGCGCCGGCCATGCAGCCTTGGTTGCGATGAAGCAGGCGGCCGATGCGAGGGAGCGCGGCATGAGGCTCATCGTCTTCGATCCCTTCCAGAGCGCGCAGGCCTCCGCTGCGGAGGAGTGGGTCCCGATCAAGGTGGGCACCGACACCGCGGTCGCGCTATCCATGACGAACCTCCTTCTCAACGAATACAAGATCTATGATGGCGAGTATCTCAAATCCAAGACGAACGCCCCGTACCTCGTCGGACCGGACGGTCTGTACGTCAGGGACAAGGAAAAAGGGCTGCCTCTCGTCTGGAACCCTGCCTCAAGCAAGGCCGAGCCGTTCAGTGCGAAGACGGCGAAGGACCCGGCGATATTCGGCGAGTTCGAAGCGAACGGCGTGAAGTGTAAGACCTCCCTTGAGATGCTGAAGAACCACCTGAAGAAGTACACGCCCGAATACGCATCGAAGATCTCGGGCGTTCCAGCAGACACTATTAGGCGCATCGCCAAGGACTTCGGGACAGAGGCGCGCATCGGTAGCACAATCATGATCGACGGGCACGAGCTGCCCTACAGGCCAGCCTGCTCGATCTACTTCAGAGGCGCCGGGGGGCATTACAACCAGGCGTGGCAATGCGTCTCCCTCGACCTGCTCAACCACATCATCGGCTCGGGCGACATGCCCGGCGGTGCGCTCGCGTTCGGACCGCCGGTCAACCTCGGATATCCCGGGACCGGCAGGCTGACTTACGGCGTCGCGCCGGACAAGGACGGTCTGCTCGTCGCTCAAGGCTGGCCCTACTCGCACCTTCCATACCCGCCGAAAGACCCGCACGACCCGCCGGAGAGGCTGGACCTGCAGGACATGTTCTACATCCCCACCTACACGACGATAATGATGTGGGAGAACAACGAGGAGCTCTGGCAGAAGTTCAAGATACCCTACCGGCCGGACGTCATGTTGAACTTCGCGAGCAACCAGATCATGTCGGTCGGCAACCCGACGCAGGTGCTGGAGCACTTCCTCAAGAAGTTCCGGTTCATAATCTCGTTCAACATCTTCACATCGGAGTTCGAGGAGGCCTG
>Ga0315293_10002291_pt1 | contig 18472 bp, 18 predicted proteins | sample YL17G13_20_MG_FD_203071 | JGI IMG/M metagenome (GOLD analysis project Ga0315293, IMG submission 203071) | Sediment microbial communities from Yellowstone Lake, YNP, Wyoming, USA - YL17G13_20 | ecosystem: Environmental > Aquatic > Freshwater > Lake > Sediment | place: USA: Wyoming | collected... | reverse complement strand
TCGGCGAGTCGTTGTTGTTGGCCGGTATCGGCGGGATTTTGGGGGTCTTGCTTGCCTACCCCACCCTGGATGGCATTTCCAGGGCGCTGCAGGGATTTTTCTCAGGATTTGCAATGGATGGTTTCTCAGTTATCCTGGCGGCGGTTTTCATGGTCTTAGTGGGAATCCTGGCGGCCGCATTCCCTGTTTATCGGGCGCTTAGGTTGTCAATTGTCGAAGGGCTCAGACACGTAGGGTAACGTCACGGCAATTCCATTGAAATACTCCATTCGCAGCTTGCTTGCCAGGCGCATGACGATGATCCTGACCGTGTTCGGTATCACCCTGGTAGTCTTCGTATTCGCGGCGGTCTTGATGCTGGCCACGGGATTGCAGAAAACCCTGGTGGGATCGGGTATCGACGAAAACGCCATTGTCATCAGGGAATCATCCAACACAGAGATTCAAAGCTTCATTACACGCTACCAGGCCGGGGTCATCCAAACCCTTCCCGATATCGCGCTTGATGCCAATGGGCAATCGATGGTGGCCGGAGAGATAGTCGCCCTGATCAGTAAGAACCGCCGCGACAACTCCAAGCCTGGGAATATCATGGTGCGGGGCATCCAGCCGATGTCGCTCTCTGTGCATAAGGATATCAATCTCACTGCTGGAAGGATATTCGAGTTTGGGCGGACAGAAATTATAGTCGGGAAACGGATCGCTGAGCGCTTTCAGGGATGCGGCCTGGGCCAGATAATTACATTCGGGATGACCGATTGGAAGGTAGTTGGTATCTTTGAAACCGGGGGCTCGTCATTCGAATCGGAAATCTGGGGCGATGTCGAGCAGCTGCTTCCGGCTCTGGGCCGGCCAGTATTTTCATCGATGACATTCCGCTTGAAAGACCCCGCCCAGTTTTCCCAGGTCCGCGAGCGGGTCAAGTCTGATCCCAGGATGACGGTCGACCTGAAGCGCGAAAAACAATATTACGATGATCAGTCCCGTCAGACGGCGACATTTATTCGCGTGCTGGGAATCGTCATCAGCGTGGTCTTCAGCCTGGGGGCCATAATTGGGGCCATGATCACTATGTACGCCGCAGTCGCTAACCGCACCCGCGAGATCGCCACCATGCGGGCCCTTGGCTTTCAGCGGCCGAGTATCCTGCTCGGCTTTCTGGCCGAATCGATCATCATCTCGCTTGTGGGCGGGGCGTTGGGTTTGCTGGCGGCGTCATCGCTCCAGTTCCTCCGGGTCTCTACAATCAATTGGGATACATTTTCCGACCTGACTTTCGATTTCGCTCTCACGCCCGCCATAGTCATTACGGTTGCGATATTTTCTCTCATCATGGGCCTGCTCGGCGGTTTCCTGCCCGCCGTCCGGGCTTCCCGTATCAAGATTATCGAGGCCTTGCGGGCCGAGTAAATCATTCAAATTACTTATAGAAAAAGGGCCCTCATAATTTTCAATTAGTATGCTGAATATTATATATGCTTTTGATTCGGGGCACTCGACGAATTTTGGTTATAATCACGAATGCCAGGCGTGTCGGCCAGTGCAAAATGGAGAGCTGAAATGCCTGGCTTTAGTCCTCAATATGCGGTCAAGGAGAGCGGAATCAGGTTGAAGGCCCCGGTCCTCACGTCGAACGAGGAGCGTGCTTCCTCGGCAATCAGGTGTCCGCCATGATCCAGAATCTCCAGCCTGATATCGTGTTGTCCGGGCGGAAGGTTGAAATCGGCCACGAGAATCCTGCCGGGCAGGAAGCGGGCGCAGCGCAAATCGGCGTTCTCGGAGATGTCGCTGCCGACATCGACTGCCGCCTTCTTAAGCCATCCACCCAATCCGCCGCTATCGACCTTATCTTTAAGCTTATGAGTGGTCAGGCCCTTGGCTACGGCCCGCGCTACTGAACGGAAATAGATCAGCGATTTCTTGGCCTCGAACGTCTCCTCGGCCACCTGGCTCACGTTCTCGAGGAGTTGTAGCTCTCCCAGGAGGCTGTCGTCGGCATAGACCATGATGCTTCCAACCTCGGTTGGGCGGCTGACAAGTTTCGGCAGCGCGAATTTGAAGTAATAGTCCTCATTCACGGGCCAGGGAAGATGGCCATACTCAGCGTCCTGATTTTCCGAATCGGTGTACAGCACCTGCACCAGATCGAGGTCCTTGTCGGTCCTGATTCTCAGGTTGAGGGCTTCCTTTACCGGCGAAAGGCCAACCAGGCCGACAATGCTCAGGATGGCCCCGCTGTCGGGCGCATAGCTGACCGGCGGTAAAGGGAAATCATAAATATCGGGTTGAGTTTCAAACGCCTCAGCGAGGAGATCATGGTCGATCCCGGCGTCGTCCATTTTTCCCAGCGCGGCATACATGTGCATGCTTAAATATCTGGCGAAAGCGTCATTTGAGAAGCGCACGCTCTTGGGATCGTAAGTTACATCGGGGACATCATTGGGCTTACTGCGAGTCAGTATCGCGGCCGCGCCGACATACTTCTGCTCCAAAAGACCGAGCTTGAGATTGGCGCGCCTGATCTCCACGAATGCATCCTCGTATTTTCCCATCTCGGCGAAACTGAGGGCTTTAAGGAGATTGGCATATAGCACCTCGTAATCCTCCCCTGAATATTCGAGCACGTTATCATTGAGGAGAAACGAGGTTGCCGCCCGCGAAATGCTTTTAGTGAAGAGGTCCTCGGCGGCGTTTTCGGCCAGGGTCAGGCGGGCAACGCAGGAGTCGTAGCTTCCGGCGTAGTAGTAAAGCGCTCCGGAATCGACATAATACAGGAAACGGTCCTTCTTATCGAATTTCTTTTTGGAGGCTTCGAATTTTTCAGCCGCAGCCTGGTAGCGGCCCGATCTTAACTCGTCGGTGATAGGGGCATACAGCTTAGTCTGTGTGGCGACCGATCCGCATGAGGCTGTTATGAAAATCGCAGCAAGGGCCCAGAACAGCATCGCCGTTCCGGGCCTGGCTTTCCCTACCATTTAACCTTGCCCTGGGAAATGCCCTTCTTTATCTCCTTGGTGCCGATCCAAACCTTCTCATTTGTCTCGAGATTGATCAGCTCCAGGTCTGTCTGGTAGAAGATCGTCCTCTTTCTTTCTATCTGGTCGGTTATGGTCTTCACCGAGCCAAGCAGGATGAAGTCGGCGCCGACCTCGCGGCCGAACTTTTTCATGGTCTCCTCGGAGGAGTAGTTTTGCTGATCCATGCGTTCATCGCGAATTTCACCCCGCTGCTCGCGACTGGCAACGAACCTGACCCGGCCGGAATTAATCAGCTCGCGCTCGAAATCGGTCGAGAAAACTTCGGTGTCGATATGCTCGCTGCTCATGTTGCGGATCGTGCCGACAGTTACCACAGGCTTGTCGCCCGCGGCCGCAATAAAATCTGTCAGCCATACGCGCGATAGGCAATCGGTAATCATCTCCTGGGCCACGAGTTTGGCATCGGTATCATTCCACTGGCCGCTGAGGTCGGTCACCGAATCGGTATCGAGACGGCTGACCTGCCGCTTGGAGCTGCATGCCATAAGCGTCGCCGCCACGAGCATGAGAATTGCGCCTTTTTTCACATTTCCTCCTTTAGGTTTCCCAGAACGAAACATAATTTGCTATAATTTATATTCGGTAAGGCTTTTTTTCAATTTAGTATTTTCCAGAAATTGGGATGGCTGTCGATTTTCCTTGATAATCTATGCCGATCCCCTTTATTATCAAGCGCCCCCATTTCGCTACATTTACGTGGAATTCTCATTTGGAGTTTCGGCCTGGCCTGGATTTTCGGGATGGACAAAGGCTGGCAGGAGATCACGCGAGGCGCCGAAATCAAGGTGCCAAGGATTTTCTACTACATCATCAAATACGTGACGCCGCTTTACCTGCTTTTCATCATGGTCAATTGGCTGGTGCGCGACGCTATCCCGATATTCCTCCTCAAGAATATTGGCCCGGCCGACGTGCCTTACCGTTGGGGAGCGCGGGCCATGCTGATATCGCTTTTATCGCTGCTGATATTCCTTGTATGGAAAGCGTGGAGAAATCGCGCCCGCGAGATCGGCAATGGGACGGGGGTGACTCGATGAAACTGACTGTAGCCGGAATCATCTTCTGGGCCGCGGCCTGGGGATTCGTGACCGCGCTGACTGTTTATTGCTACGCCAAGGTTCTGCGCCGGCCGAAGAAATCAGACCGGGATGAATTTACGACGTTGTAGGGGCGAGGCTATTATTTCAAATTCCTATGAAATGGCGTGGCCCACGGGGACGTGCGCCACGCACGACCTAAATGGCATAAAAGGCGGACAACATCCTGGCGTCCCAGTAAAAAACCGGGGCCTTGATGAACCCCGGCGTCCGTTATTCCATTTCAGAGTATTGTTCATTCCCGCCCCTTGGCCGCGGCCAACTCCTTCTTATCGGGGAATAAAATGATCTTGCCGGCCTTTCGGGGAAATTCCAGCATCAGGTCGAAACCAGCCTTGAAATCATCAAGCGCCATCTTATGAGTCACGACCGGTGAAATGTCAAGCCTTTTCGAGGCCAGTAGGTTACGCACCCGGTACCAGGTGTCGAACATCTTGCGGCCATTGATTCCGTGAATCTGACATCCCTTGAAAACGATGCTGTTGTTGTAATCAATTGAAATAGAGGGCTCAGAGAGCACGCCAAAAGCGCTGAACCGCCCGCCCTTGCGAATCATGCGGAACCCCTCGTCGATAGCCTGGGGCACGCCGGCCATCTCCAGCACGATATCAGCGCCGAATCCCCCGGTATGATCTTTCACATAGGCCACGCGATCGACCGATTTATCATCGGCATACAAAATATGGTCGGCCCCCATACGCCTGCCGATCTCGAGATTGTACTCGCTAAGCCCCACCAGGAAAATATCGGTCACGCCAACCGCCCGGGCGACCCCAACCGCGAACAGCCCTATCGGCCCATCTCCGAGTATAACCATTGTCTTCCCGGCGACATCGTTATTCTCACCGAGCACTGCGTAGGTGGAGTTGCCAAGCGGCTCCTGAATAGTGGCGAATTCCGGCGGTATCGATTTATCATTTTTCCAGCAAACAGCCTCTGGAACAACAAGGTACTCGGCGAAAACGCCGTCGCGGTCGACACCCAATATCTGCATCCGTTCCCCAAGATGCATCTGACCGACCTGCGCCTGAAGATCCCCGGGGAATGGAATATGCGTCTCGGCAGAGATATAATCGCCTATGCAAATCGACTTGACCGCCTTGCCCCTTTCGACCACTTCTCCGGCAACCTCATGCCCCAGTATCTGTGGCAGGGCCTTGGCCCCTATCCGTTTCGATGACCAGTCATCCCATTTGTAAATATGAACGTCCGTCCCACAGATGGAGGCGGCTCGCACTTTTACCAGCACCTCGTCATCGGCGGGCGTGGGACGAGGAACATCGAGCAACTCCGCCCCAAACTCGGGTCGAGTTTTTACCACGGCTTTCATTTTATCTGACATCTACTTGTCCTCTCGAAAAAAACACAAACATCGTTAATTGGCGCCTAATTTAGTCTACCCTGAGATGAGAGGCAATCGATTTTTCGAATTTCCATTTGGCGACGCACCGAAATATCGGCATGCTCACAAGCAGATATGGTGCGAATCCTGAACAACCGCTAACGTCGACAGTTTCCTTGACATTGATTCCATTGCTGGCTAACGGCTTAGCGTGCCATCATGACATTATCCTCGGGCAAGCAGGACAAATCAGCTTTGGCTGTTCAGAATCCGAACAATCAGGCAGGAATCCTCCCTATATTCGATATTCATTGCGCTGGCATAAAGCTTTCGTAGATATGGCCTTGGCCCAATGACCCGATTACGGGTGGAGCGGCATGGCGTTTGCCCTTAATTCGATTTGGACTCAAGGAGGGGAAATGCGCTCAATAAGACTCAAAATAGCAATATTAATAACGCTGTTGACATCAACGGCTATATACGCGTCCGACAATGGATTGTCTGTCATGGAATTCCTTAACGTCAGCGTCAGTGCCCGCAACGCCGGGACCGGCGAGGCGTTGGCCTCTCTGTCCGATGGCGTTATCGCCTCGTATTATAATCCCGCAGGTTTAACAATGGCAGACAACTACCAGATCGCGGCCATGCACTCCGAGTGGTTTCAGGATCTTCGCTACGAATTTGTCGGCCTGGCGATGCCTGCCGGTCGGAATGGCAATTTCGGCGCCTCATTCTCGTACTTGGGCCTGGGCGAGATAAACGGGTATTCCTCATCGAATGTGCCCACTGGCGCAATAAACGCCTTCGATTGGTCGTTCGGCATGGCCTATGGCCGTCGCATGACGGAGCGTTTTTCGCTTGGCGCCGGGGCTAAAATTATCAACGAGCGTCTGGATGACGTGACCGCATTTGGCTATGCCGCCGACTTGGGCGCCCAATATCGCACCAACCGCGTTGGTCTGGGCCTCGGCCTGATGAACATAGGACCTAATGTCAAGTATGACCAGGTCTCGTCGCCCCTTCCATCGAGGATAGAGACCGGGCTGGCCTACTGGCCGTCGGGCAAACAACTCGCATTATTGACCGGCGTGGGCGTGCCCTTCAGGGGCAAGATATCACTTAAGGCCGGCATCGAATATACATATGCCAACGCCTTAATCGTGCGCAGCGGCTTCGATTCTGCCGAGCGATACGATGAGCGGAGCGGATTTTCGCTGGGCGCGGGATTCAAGATTAGCCATCATAGTCTCGACTATGCATACAACGTCAACAGCGTCCTGGGAGGTACGCATCAATTCTCATTCGTATTGCGGTTCGGGAATCCAAGAGAAGACAAGTATTATTCAAACCAGCAAGATGCTCGGCCGTCGAGTACCATCGTCGCGTCGGAGGAGCCAGGCGCGGCGCCAAGTCCCATAATCATCGCGGATACGATTCAGCCCGCCAAATCCGATGACGGCAACTCAGCCGCGTCTGATACGGGCCAGTTAGTAACATCGAATGCAAGCGATTCCGCCACAATGACGGCGGACAAGTCTGTCGCAGTAACGACGAACCGGCCGGTTGTAACAATTACGGACCAGCCCGCCATATCTGATAAGGGCAACTTGGCTGCATCCGATATGGCCCAGTTGGCAACATCGAATCCAGACAAATCCGCGGCAGTAGCGACCGAGAAGCCTGTCACAGCAGTAACAGTCGCGCCTGTCACAACAATTCCGGACAAGCCTGTTACAACAATGACGGATGAACCAGTCGCACCTAAGATAGATAAGCGCACCTCAAGATTGACTGGCAAACCCGCCACAACAAAGTCGGATAAACACCTTTATCTGATATGCGCCGGACGATATGGGACCAGGGCCGATGCCGAAAAGTATGCAGGTGCCCTTGAGAAGTTCGGTTATTCAGCAAGGGTTGAAATGGTCGGCCAGAATGATTTCAGGGTGGTGCTTGCCAAAGAAAGCAACCGCTCCAAGGCCGAAAAGAAGATGAAGGAATTTACAGTCAGCGGTATTTCGTGTTTTATTGAAGAGAAGTAAAGGCACGGCCCCTCAAGAATCTGGGGCAAACGCAACGTGCCTTAACGGCCGCAGATTTCGATATCTGCCGCCAAAGAGACAACCCGGTTTCCTCCTTATTGAGTGAGTCCCGACCTGCAGTGCCACAGGGGGCTGATGATGAATCGGCCCCTTGATTTATTTTGTGGAAGATCGATTCCTTGAATCACGACTGGCTATATCTGGACTTTCTGGATATTCTGTAGCCATGTGGGAACGCCAAAACCGCATTTGTATTTAATTTTAATGCCTTGTCTCCTATCGCATTACGTTAAGAGGCCCATTTTATTTAAGTCGGCCCGGCCTTTGCATTATGGCATGCTGAAACCTGAAGGCTCTAACCCAATGCAAAGGAGAAATAAGATGTCCATGCTAAAAACGTCAATTGTGCCGCTTGCGATATCGCTGGTTTTTTGCGGCGATATCAAAGCGCAGGCTTCTCTTCAAAATGCCCCGGAACGAAGTTCCTTTGGCGCGGAGCTTCTGTACTCCAAATTCGGGGATGGCTCTGACTTTGAAGATATTTCGACGATTACCGGGGTTCTGGCATTTAATACACGTGTTGCCCCCAAAGTGACCTTCTTCGTCGAAGTCCCCTATACTCGTTCGAGTTGGGAATTCGAAAATTACAATGGCGATATGGAGACGCATACCGGGGATGCCATCGGCAATATCCTCGTCGGGATCGAAGCGACAGGGGAAAACAAAAATCTATTTTTCAGGGGCGGCCTGCGATTGCCGACCTCGCCCACGGATGATTGGGCGCGGATACCAGGAGCCATGTCGAATTTCAGTCGTTCTTTCCAGGCTTTTACCCCGAAACAGTTTATTGTCGATGTCGCCGGCGGCTACCGATATTTGGCGCCAAGCGGGCTTTGCGCCGAGTTCAAAGCCGGGCCCGCATTGTGGATGAGCACCGACGAAGAATGGCGTCTGTACGATGAAGATCAATCGACCGAAATATTCCTGAATTATAAAGGATATCTCGGATACGATGCGCCCAAGATCCTTGCCGGCGGAGGAATCATGGGTATGAATGTCATGACCGATGAGGAAATAACCGATGGGGATAGGTCCATTTTCGAGGGATACATGATTGCCGCCTACAAATTCGCCAGGGTGCAGCCCGGCATCAAGTTCATCCTTCCTCTGACTGACGAACTCCGGGAAGAAGTCGATTTTACTGCGGGTATCACATTTAATGTACTTATTGGTTAATCCCTGCGGACGAAAACCGCACGACGCGACCCGGGGAGCCATTGCCTCGGGTCTTTTATTTTTGATTATTATTTCTTCTCGCTCATGTCAAGACCCTGCGGTTTTGACTTTTTTTCTTTTAAAATCACAGAGTCGAAACCACAGGGGTTTCGACCTACGACAAAAAGCGGACACGACCGACCGCCCCCCGCATCATAATCAATTGATTATTAAGAGCTTATAGGACTTCTTCTTTTCTTCTTGATTTTTTGAAACTTTTCATGTTACCTAAACGTTTAGTTAAACCGAATAGTTAGTTAGGAAGGGATTTGTTTGTTGTAAGGGCAGTTTAAATGGATACACGCGAAAAGATACTTGTTACCGCCCGTGAGGAGTTTGCCAGACTCGGCCTTGATGGCGCCCGGGTGGATAGAATCGCCGAACGGGCCGGTATCAACAAGGCCATGATCTATTACCATTTTGGCTCCAAAGAGAGTCTATACCAGGCGGTGATCGAAAGCCATTTTGAGGCCATTGGCCGATTTCTCGAAAGGGCCATCACGGAGGAAACGGATCCCGAGAAATTCATGCTGAGGATTTCCAATTTTTACAACTCGATTATCGAGGAGCATCCCACATTATTTCCAATCCTGCTTCGAGAGATGGCTCAGGGCGGTGAGCGAATAAAGATTGCCTTGACGCGCATATTGGGAAAGAAGGGGCTGATTTACAGACTAAAGATGTTTATAGATGGCGGCATCGCCAGGGGGGAGTTTCGTCAACTGGATAGCAGGCAGGTTATCCTCTCGTTTATAGGAATGAACCTGTTTTATTTGATACTGGCGCCGGTCATGAATTCAGTTTGGGAGATTGAAGATGAAAAAAGCTTTCGCGAAAAAAGGTCTGTGGAGGTTGTCGACCTGTTCCTTCACGGCCTCAAAGCACGTTAAGACAACACTGATTTCGCTGACGCTGGCTCTGGTTTTCACTGGAGCCGGGCGGGCTCAGAAGATACTCACCCTTCAGGAGGCAATTCAGCTCTCCGAGATTCACTCGTTGAATCTAAGCTCGCTTCAGCATGATTCTCTGGCCGCGCAATTCGACCTGGCGGCCTCGAAAGCCATGCGGTACCCGACCCTGTCCGCCAGCGCCACGTCGTTCTACACCGACGAGATTCAGAAGATCGAGCTGCCGTTTACGACTATTGAGATGGGCAGCAACGAAAACTACCTGGCAGATATGCGACTGACTTTGCCGTTGTACACGGGCGGACGGGTTTCCAATCAGATAAGGATGCAATCATCGTTGGCCGGCACGCGCGGATACAATCTCCAGGCGGCACGATTCCAAAACGCTTACCTGGCACGGCGCGCATATCTCGGGTTAATGATGGCTACTTCCGGCGCTGCCGCCGCCGAGGCCTCATTGAGAAGAGTCGAGGTCTTGAATAGCGATATTTCGAATCTTTTCGCAAGCGGCCTGGCCGATTCGGTCGATATTCTCGATTCTCAGCTGGCGCTCGAAAAGGCAACGCGAGTCCGCATCGATAGGCTGACAGCGGTCGAAAACGCGCTATCGCTTCTGGCCCGAATGACAGGCCTTGCCAGGGCTGAAATCGTGATATCCGACGAGGACCTGCCGACCCCCAATATCGAGTCCTATGAAAACGCCGGCGCTATTCCAGAAAAAATCGAGCGACCGGAGCTTGCGGCGCTTGAGAGCCGTGCCGCCGCGGCCCGCCATTCCGTAGGCTGGACCCGAGCCGGGTACCTGCCCAACCTGAGCGCTTTTGGCGGCTACACCGTAGGCAAACCCAACCGGGATCTTGTCGGCAAGGATTGGAACGACTACTGGACTGTTGGCCTTAATTTAAACTGGGAATTCAATCTTGGATTGCGAACCTTCCGCGGTGTCTCCTCGGCGCGCGAAAGCGCTCGTTCGGCTGAGCTGGCCCGTGACGATCTCGAGGAATCGATTCGCCTCGGCGCCCGGGTGGCCTACGACAACCTCAGGCAGGCGTTCCAGAATTACGCGGTGTCGCTGCGCGAATTTCAGATTGCCGACCGCCAATACTTTCTTGGCACGGAAAGGCGTCGCGCCGGGACCCTCTCGGTAAATCGCGTGATCGAACTCGAGGCAGACCTGGCATCGACAGAACAACTTCACAGGTCGGCCATCATAAATTACTACTTGGCCGAAACGGAATACTTGTATGCTATCGGCTCTAAACGAATTTATGGAGGATTCTAATATGAAATCGGTTCCGATTCTCCTGACGCTGGGGTCGCTGCTCCTGGTTTCCTGCGCCGACAAGAATGGGCCGCCGCGAGGTTCCGGTCTGATCGAGGCCTCGGAGGTCACATTTTCCGTTGAGGCGGCTGGGCAACTCAAGGCCCTCTACCGCGACGAGGGGGCGCAGGTTTCGGCAGGAGACACTTTGGCTATGATCGACACTGCCACGGTAATGCTTCGCCTGCGACAATCCCGGGCGGCGGCTGAGGCGGCCCGCACCCAGGTCGAAATGGCGGCCATAGGTGTCAGGCAAGCCGAAAGCAATCTGGAGCAGGCCAATATCGAGTTTGAGCGAGCGGCGACATTGATACGATCCGGCTCGGCCAATCAACAGCAATATGACCGCGCCAAGACAGCATTTGACCAGGCCAAACTGGCCCGCGAGCAGGCCGAGGCTTCGAGTCGCGCCGCCGCGGCTCAATTGACCAACGCCCTGGCACAGGTTGATCTCCTTCAGGACCAGGCCAACGACCATTTCCCGATCTCGCCGACAAATGGCGTGGTAGTCGAGCGATATGTTGAGCCCGGGGAACTCGTGGCCGCAGGTCGGTCCCTTGTTCGGATTGCCCGGCTCGACACCGTCTGGGTAAAGATATACCTGCCGCCGTCGGATTTGGCCAGAGTAGCTCTCGGCAGCCACGCCAAGGTCGATCCCGAGGCCGAAAACGTTGAGCCGCTTGATGGTGTCATCAGCTGGATTTCCCGAGAGGCGGAGTTTACGCCCAAGAATGTTCAGACAAGGGAGGCCAGGGCAGGTTTGCTTTATGCCGTAAAGATCACCATTCCCAATATAAACCAGGTTCTCAAAATTGGAATGCCGGTATCTGTTGTTGTCGAATGAGCGTTATCGAGATAAAGAATCTCACCAGGAAATATGGCTCTGTGGTGGCGATCGACGACTTGAGCCTCGAGGCCAAGAATAGGGAGATACTGGCCCTTGTCGGCCCCGATGGTTCCGGCAAGACATCGACCTTTCGGGCCGCCTGCGGCCTTATCGGATTCGATTCCGGTCAAATTACAATCGCGGGGTATGATGTCGCCCGTCAGTTTGTAAATATCAAACCGCTCTTGGGATATATGCCGCAGTCATTCTCGCTCTACCCCGATCTTACGGTCGAGGAAAATCTCTATTTCTATGCCGGGCTTTTCGGTGTCACCGGGAGCGCGTTCCATGAAAAGAAAAAGAGACTCTATCAGTTCTCCGGCCTGGGCCCATTCCATGATAGGCGGGCGGTGGCGCTCTCTGGTGGAATGAAACAGAAGCTGGCCTTAAGCTGCGCCCTCATTCACGACCCTGAGGTCTTGCTTCTGGATGAGCCGACAACCGGCGTCGACCCTCTCTCTCGCCGTCAATTCTGGGATATACTAAAAAACTTACGGGATGCCGGTTCGACTATCATGGTCTCGACACCATATATGGACGAGGTAGCCATGGCCGACCGAGCAATCTTCATCTACCAGGGGAGAAAGCTGGCCGAGGGCACACCATCCGAGTTGGTGGGTAAATTCTCCGGCCGCGTCTACCGCACCGACATCAACCCCACCCCGGAGCGAATGGAGCGGATAAATCGTATCGAGGGGCTGACGTCACGCCGCTTCGGCTCATCGCTTCATATCTATACCGCCGCCGGAGATTCTATAGAGAGGTACGAGACCGACCTCGAGCCGCTCGGAATCGAAAAGGGAATGATGAGCGAAATCAAGCCGGAACTCGAGGATACCTTCATTCAACTCATGGGGAAATGATGGAAAACTCGGTCGTTGTAGATAACCTCACTAAGAAATTCGGCGACTTCACCGCGGTCGATAACATCAGCCTGACTGTCAAGACAGGCGAGATATTCGGTTTCCTGGGGGCCAACGGCGCCGGCAAGACCACCGCTATCAGAATGCTCTGCGGCCTGCTGTTACCGACATCGGGCGCCGGAACCGTGGGTGGATACGACATCTTCGGTGAGACTGAGCGGATAAAGCATTCTATAGGGTACATGTCGCAGAAATTTTCCCTTTACCAGGACCTGACCGGATTCGAAAATCTCTGGTTCTATGGGTCGATCTATCAGATTCCCAGGCGCGAACTTCGCCAGCGGATTGACGAGCTTTCCGCAGAGTTGGAGTTAGGCGAATTCATCGGTCGCCTTAGCGGTTCGCTGCCCACCGGCTGGAGACAGCGCCTGGCCCTGGCCGCCAGCTTGCTGCATCGTCCCCGGATTCTTTTCCTCGATGAGCCCACCGGCGGAGTCGATCCCGTCTTCCGGCGCAAGTTCTGGGAGCTCCTCTACCGCCTTTCCGACCAGGGCACCACGCTATTTGTAACCACGCACTACATGGACGAGGCCGAGTTCTGCCGCAGAATTTCGATCATGCATCGCGGCCGCATCGTCGAGGTCGGCAATCCCCAGGAGCTTGTCAGGAAGCATGGGCATACCAATCTGCAGGAGGCATTCATCGACCTGATTTCGCGCGAGGAGAATAATGCATAACGTCATATTCATCGCTCGCAAGGAGGTCAGCCATATATTGCGTGACCCCCGTTCGCTTATCATCGCCATCCTGATGCCGATCATGATGACGTTTCTATATGGCTACGCCATTAACCTCGATATTAAAAATATCAAGCTCGCCATTCTCGATTTCGACCGAACTCAGGAATCGCGCGAGCTGGCCAGCAGATTTTACAACTCCGGCTATTTTGTTCCCCCTGGACATGAGGCCGATATCACTGACCCCGAGCGCGTGCTCAAGACGGGCGCGGCCAGCGCGGTGCTGATAATCAAGCCCGGATTCTCGGAGGCGGTGGCGAAACTGACCAAGTACGAGCTTGGCATGCTTGTCGATGGTTCCGACGCCAATACGGCCGCCGCCAGCGCCAGTTATTCCAATATCGTGCTACTCAATTTCATCGAGGATAGACTTCCCGAAGATGCCGAGATTCCCGGCGTGAAGCTGGCTACAAGGATACTTTATAATAGCGACCTCAAATCGTCGCATTTTTTTGTGCCCGGCCTGATCGCTATGATCTTGATGATGATCTCGGCTCTGTTAACTTCGGTCACGATCGCGCGCGAGAAGGAAACCGGCACTATGGAGCAGCTTTTGACCGCGCCGGTCACGGCGCGTCAGGTCATTATCGGCAAGGTGCTGCCTTATATCGGCCTGGCCCTGGTGGACGCGGTCCTTATCATACTCTTTGCGCTGGTCGTCTTTGGCGTCCCCTTCGTTGGCTCGGCGGCGTTGCTTTTATTTTTCGGCTTGATTTATATCGTGGCGGCCCTCTCTCTCGGCATATTAATCTCAACTCTGGTCGCAACGCAGCAACTGGCCATGATGCTGGCCCAGCTGATCACGGTGCTGCCGTCGGTGATGCTCTCCGGATACATTTTCGAGATCAAGAACATGCCGCAGGCGATGCAATACCTGACATACATCGTCCCGGCCCGATATTTCATCCTGATAATTCGCGGTATCATGCTTAAAGGCTCCGACCTGACCGTGCTTTGGGTCGAGGGGATCTTCCTGGTGGCCTTGAGCGCGCTCTTGCTTTTCGCGGCTTCGAAGAAATTTAAGTTGAAGATAGGATAGAGAAAGTGGTACGAACGATATTGGCATTAATCAGGAAGGAGTTTCTGCAGGTCCTGCGCGACCGGAACATGCTCCGGCTCATCTTTCTCATGCCGGTTCTCCAACTGCTCATCCTGGGATATGCGGTCAGCACCGATGTCAAGCTGATCTATACCGCGGTCTACGACTACGACAAAAGCGAGCTCTCGCGGGAATATGTCCAGTCGCTGTCGGCCGGGGATTACTTCGTGACCGGCTCGTCGCCCCTGTCCATTCTCGACGTCGACCGCGGCTTTAAGGAAAACAAATTCAACGTCGCCCTGACCATTCCAAAAGATTTTTCGCGCGATCTTCGCGAGGCCCGCTCGACCAAAGTGGGAATGCTGGTCGATGGCACCAACGCTAACCTGGCCTCTATCGCCGTGGGTTACGCCGGCATCATCACAGCGCAGTTCAATCGCCGCGTGGCCGGCTTTGATTCCCCGATCCAACTGCGGCAAACGCGCCTCTATAACCCCGAGGCCAAATCGGTCTACTTCATGGTGCCCGGGATTGTCGCGCTTCTCCTGACCATGGTTACGGTTATGCTGACTTCCATGGCCATTGTGCGCGAGCGCGAGATAGGCACTCTCGAACAGCTCATGGTCACGCCCATTAAGACTCCTGCGCTGATATTGGGCAAAACCATACCGTTTGCATTGTTGGGCTTCCTTGAAATGTCTATCGCGTTATTTGTGGGGATACTCTGGTTTAAAATACCGTTTGTCGGCTCGTGGGCGCTCCTCTACGGCTTGTCGTTTGTCTTCCTCTTCACCACATTGGGCACCGGCATGTTTATCTCGACCATCTCGTCGAGCCAGCAACAGGCCATGTTCTTCGCCTGGTTTTTTTCCATTTTCGCCCTGCTGACCTCCGGCTTTTTCACACCTATCGCCAACATGCCGGATATTATCCAGTACATGACATATATAAATCCCCTGCGCTATTTCATGAAGATAGTCCGGGCCGTCATGATGAAGGGCGCCTCCATCGATGTGCTCTACCCGGAGGTGATGGCCATGGTCGGCTTCGGAGCAGTTGTTTTCACCTCGGCCTGGCTGAGATTTTCCAAGAGGGTAAAGTAAAGACATTGTTATTTTACTAAACGGTGACTTTCCGTGTTTGTTGGTTTGAATCAAAAAAGAGATTGCAATTGCGGCCCCTATCATTTAAGATTCTGAGGCTCCAGAGGTTACTTTTAGGCGATAGATCGATTTGGATAGTGAAATATAGATGAGGAGGAATCGATGATCAAGCGTGGCATTAATCCAATTCTTATTTTCGCCCTTGCGTTGGCCTGCGCAAGTGTGCCGATTACCGGCCGCAGGCAGCTCTCGTTAGTGCCGGAGTCGACTGTTAATCAGATGGCTGCCCAGCAGTACACCGAATTTATCGCCTCCAACAAGCTCAGCGGCGACCAAACGGCAACCGCCATGGTCAAGCGCGTGGGGCGCAAGATACAGGCCGGGGTCGAACAGTATTTTGCCGAACGAGGCCAATCATCACGTCTCAGGGATTATAAATGGGAATTTAATCTGGTCGAGGATTCTCTCGTCAATGCCTGGTGCATGCCGGGCGGCAAAGTAGTCGTCTATACAGGGATTCTTCCGATAACGAAGAACGAAAATGGCCTGGCCGTTGTCATGGGGCACGAAATTGCGCATGCCATAGCCCAGCACGGCGAGGAACGAATGAGCCAGGGGCTATTGACCCAGTTCGGCGGCATTGCTCTCTCGGCAGCATTAAGCGAAAAGCCCCAACAAACTCAGCAGTTGTTCATGACCGCCTATGGACTCGGGGCAACACTTGGCGTGCTTCTGCCCTACAGCCGCCTGCATGAATCGGAGGCCGATCGCATCGGGCTGATATTCATGGCCATGGCCGGGTATGACCCCAATGGCGCGGTCGAGTTTTGGGAGAGAATGGCCGCCGATAAAGGAGCGGGCGCGCCTCCGGAATTTTTAAGCACGCACCCGTCCGACCAGACGAGAATAGATAACATCAAAAGCCTGATTCCGGAGGCCATGACATACTACAAGAAATCGTGAGTATCACTTGAGTGGCAAAGGCTTTCTCTCGGAATCCAGCCCCGCGGTCTATCAGGGACGATGCTAAAAATGGGAAATCGGCCCGAAATGACCTCTGACGGCTGGTTTTTTGGCGACTCGCCGTTACATCGTAAATCATTATGGTGCATTAAGATGACTAAAAATGAGTTAAAAAACGCTTGACATATGAATTATTTCCCCCAAATAATCGATATATATAGGGGGGTCATCGAGGCATAAAGGGCGTCGGCCTGCTATATTGACCATTTGTGTCGAGATTAAATCTGGTTGGCTTTAAAGGAGGTGGGCAACCAAAATTGAATATTCTTAGTAGCACATTCTCACCAATTCTAATTTTCACCAAAGGAGCATTATTATGGGACTTAGAAAATCTCTCCCTGTATTCGTGATTCTCCTGGGAGCGCTTCTATTTACGACTGTACAGCTATCGGCTACCGAAACCAGGGTTGGCTCGATGGGCGGTGTCGGGCTTTACACGCACGATAACTCCAATATTTTTTATTTCCCCGGCGCGATTTATACGTATGCCGGTCAGGTTGTCGGCGAATTCAGAGTTAAGCAAGTTGATACCTCCTACACCGTCGGTATCAACTACCCGATCGGTGATTATTCTGTCGTGGGGGTTTATCTAAATCGACCGATCAATGTCTCCATTCCCAACGGAATAGTTAACAATGTCGAGCTCAACCACACGACCGATATTTTCTATGGCACTCAGATGACTCAATACGATCTCGGCCTGAGCCTTTCTCTTGGCCTGGATAGCCAGAAATCCGGGCCCGATACCGCCGAGACCAAGGAATCGGCTCGCTATATTGCGCTGGGAGCGGGCTTATCGCATGAGGCCATGGACCTGGGAGTCCGTTTCGAACTGCCGTCGGCCAAGTACGAACCTCCGACTGGTCCCGATCGCAAGTGGAGCGGATTTGCCGCTGGCGCGGTCGGCCGTTTCTTCCGCGGTGAAACGACAAGGCTGGTCCCCCTGGGCGCCCTGTATTTTTCATCGACCAAGGCCGAAATCGATACCTTCGAAACCAAATATAAGGGCCTCAACCTCGGTTTGGGAATCGGCTTGAACCACGAGCTCAATGAGAGAAATCTACTTGTCATGGGCCTCGAGGTTCTCGGAATCGCGCAGCAGAAGGTGGAAGTTGGCGGCGGCAATGACAGCACTTTCACAACCACCACGATGCCGGGCTTTTACATGGGGCTGGAATCCCAGATCAAGACGTGGCTCATCGGACGCCTCGGAGTCGCCCAGGTTTATCAGAAAACGTCAACCAAGATTAAGCCGCCCACCGGGGCCGAGACCGAGACTTCGTCTCGCTCCTCCAATTTCAATGTCAGGTTCGGATTGGGTTTCCATTTCGGCGATTTTCTGCTTGATGCGGCCATTAACGAAGGCTTGGTTTTCGACGGCCCCAATTTCATTAGTGGAAGCGTCAATCCGATGGCTTCGCGCCTGTCGCTAACTTACGAATTTTAGCTGGGGAGGTAAAAATGAAGAATACATTGTACTTAATCGCTGCGGTTTCAGTCATATTAATTTTCGCCGGATGCGGGGCCATGGTCGGTGAGAATCCATTTGGTGTAACGGGCGGTGGCGATGGTGGTTATGGCTCCCTGGGAACCGGCTCTGGTTATGGTGGCTATTACGGACCGGAGGTTGGGCCATCGGGGAATTGGGAGAGAGGAACAGTGGGCTCCGACCAAGGTGAGTCGACCGCCTTTTAGGGCGATGGTCGAATCGTACCACGGCTTCTTGAAAGCGAAACGA
>Ga0315293_10002290_pt1 | contig 18481 bp, 13 predicted proteins | sample YL17G13_20_MG_FD_203071 | JGI IMG/M metagenome (GOLD analysis project Ga0315293, IMG submission 203071) | Sediment microbial communities from Yellowstone Lake, YNP, Wyoming, USA - YL17G13_20 | ecosystem: Environmental > Aquatic > Freshwater > Lake > Sediment | place: USA: Wyoming | collected... | reverse complement strand
AGATCCCATATCTTAACCACTTCTCAACCCAGGGGGCTTCGGGAGGACCTGTTGGTATCATAAATGTTGATTTTGTCCAGTCGGTAGATTTCCTGTCGGGAGCCTTCCCTGCATCAAAAGGAAACGCTCTCAGTTCAATTCTTAACTTTACCTTTATTGACGGGAACAAGGAAAAATTGAAATACCGTGCAACCCTGGGAGCTTCCGACCTCGGACTTACAATTGACGGTCCGGCTGGAAAAAACAGTACACTTCTGCTTTCAGCCAGGAGGTCATATTTACAATTTCTTTTTAATGCCCTTGGTCTTCCATTTTTTCCGAATTATACCGATTTCCAGTTCAAATACAGGGTCAGGCTTGATGAAAAGAATGAGCTGACTGTCATCGGCCTTGGGGCAAAGGATGATTTCAAACTGAATCTTAAAGCCAACGAGACAGAATATCAGAGATTTATCCTCGACTACATCCCTGTTCAGGAACAATATAGCTATACTACAGGTATTGTTTATAAGCATTTCAGAAAAAAAGGCTTTGATACATGGGTTCTGAGCCGCAATTACCTGAACAACTCGCAGTATAAATATACCGGCAACATTGAAGCCGATACAAATAAGGTGCTAGATTATTTATCAGGGGAGGGTGAGATCAAAGCACGGTTTGAAAGGACGATCATAGGAGACAAGGGGCTGAAAATAAGCTTTGGAACAGGTTATGAATATGCTCATTACAGAAACTCAACTTACAGGCTTATTTATACCGGACTGGTAGAAAATGAAATCAACTACGACACGAACCTTAAGCTTGGCAAGTTTAATGCATTCGGCCAGGTTAGCAAATCATACCTCGAAGAAAAGCTGAAGTTATCATTTGGTGTCCGCACTGACTTTAATACCTGGTCAAAATCGATGTCAAATCCTTTGACCCAGCTTTCTCCCAGGTTTTCTGCCTCATACTCCCTGACTGATAAACTGAATGTTAACTTTAACATTGGCCGCTATTTTCAGCTTCCTCCCTACACTGCCCTTGGATATTCAAGCAATACAGGAGTTTTTCTGAACAAGGATAACAACCTGAAATACATCCAGTCCGACCATCTGGTTGCAGGACTCGAACTGATTCCTACAGAAAATATTCAGGTTACATTGGAAGGATTTTATAAGAATTATTCCAAATATCCATTTTCGGTAAGGGACCAGGTGCCGCTCTCAAGCAAAAGTGCCGGTTATGGGATCTTCGGTGATGAAGAACTTACTTCTGTCTCTGACGGCAGAGCCTATGGAATTGAACTGCTGGGCCGGCTTAAGGAATTCAGGCAAACCAATCTTGTTTTCTCCTATACTTATGTAAGGAGTGAATTCAGGGATCTGAATTCGGTATGGATACCATCATCGTGGGATAACAGGCATTTATTCAACGTAACTGCCACTAAGAAGTTTAACAGAAACTGGGATCTGGGATTCAAGTGGAGATTCGTTGGCGGTGCCCCTTATACTCCCTATGATCTGGAGAAATCGGCAGTTAAAGCAGCATGGGATCTCCAGGGACAGGGATATCTTGACTATTCAAGGTTCAACACTGAACGCCTTAAGGCATTCCACCAGCTCGACCTGAGGATAGATAAGCAGTTCTTCCTCAAGGGATGGTCGCTTATGTTATATGCAGATGTTCAGAATGTTTACAACCATAAGGCCGATCAGCCGGCAATCCTTGTCAGGCAATCGGACGCAAACGGTATTCCTTTGACTGATCCGGGAAATCCGCTGAAGTACTCGCTTAAATACCTCGATGGTGAATCAGGAACAGTTTTGCCAACCATAGGAATTATTGTAGAATTTTAAATTATTAAGATATGTACAGATTTCTCATTATATCAATCATATTTTTAGCCGAAGCCTGTTCAACAGGTGCATTGAAAACCAGGAATCAGGTTCCCGAAGAGAAAACAATTTTAGTTAATAATACCATCGGAAAAGGTCAGGAAATTATTATTGATTTCACAAAGGGGGAATCATTCTATTATCCACTTTTTGCAATCTGGCTTGAGGATATGGATGGAAAATATCTGCAGACCCTGTATGTTGTAAAATCTGTTGCCACAGGGGTCTTTGAATATGGAAAGCAGGAAAATAACAAATGGATAAAAGCATCAAAGAGGGCACCACAGACTTTACCCTACTGGGCCCACAAGAGAGGCATAAAAGCATCTGACGGTCTTTATATGCCCGATGCCCAGACTGCTGTTCCTGATGCATATTCCGGAGCAACACCGAAAACCGGATTCGTGCTGACATCACATGCGGACAATCCCCTTCCTGGCAGCTTTAAGGTTATGCTTGAAATAAATCAGAACTGGGACTGGAACGAATACTGGACAAACAACAAATACCCGGATGATGAAAACTACAAATGGTCGTGCCAGCCGGCGCTTGTCTATGAGGTTGAAATTGACATTCAGGAGCTGAAGGACTCATATCGGATGAAACCGGTCGGACATAGTCATTATTCAGGAAAAACCGGTGAATTATTTACTGACCTGACCACGCTGACAACTGCCCTTCAAATTGCTGATTCAATAATTGTAAAAGTTAAGTAAATCCGGGGTTTGGTAAAATTAAATTGATTTAGATACCAGCATTAAATGTATCACCCTGGTCAAAATCACCTGTGGTATATCCTTTGCGGAACCATTCTTTACGCTGGGCTGCAGTTCCGTGAGTAAAGGAATCAGGAATTACCCGTCCCTGGTATCTCTTCTGAAGAACATCATCGCCAACTGATGAAGCTGCATTCATAGCCTCTTCAATGTCGCCGGTCTCAAGTGAATTGAACATCTGCTGGTCGTAATGTGCCCACATTCCAGCAAGAAAGTCAGCCTGAAGCTCGATCCTTACGGAAAGATCATTTGATCTTGTTTCACTTGTTCTGGAACGTTCTGAATTGACTTTGTTAAGTATACCAAGCTGATCTTGTACATGATGTCCGATTTCGTGGGCTACGACATAAGCAACTGCAAAATCGCCATTAGCTCCGAATTTCGTTTTAAGTTCATCAAAAAAAGCAAGGTCGAGATATACTTTCTGATCACCCGGACAATAAAAGGGTCCGCTGGCGCCGCTTGCATATCCGCATGCAGACTGAACCTGATCCCTGAAGAGAACCAGGGTAGGTTTCTGGTATGTCCTATTCGACTGCTGAAAAATTTTCGTCCATACGTCTTCTGTCCCGGCAAGTACTATAGAAACAAAATTCTTCATAGCTTCCTCTTCAGGTGAAGCAGATACGGGTCCTGATCCAGTTGAAGTGCTTTCCTGTGTTGTATTAATAACCTGAGAAGGATCGCCTCCTAAAAGTAAAACTAAAAGGACAATGACTATGGTGCCTATCCCGCCGCCAATAGCCATTTTGCCTCCAGACATCCCTCTGCGGTCCTCAACATTATCACTGGTTCGTCTGCCTTCAGTTCTCATAATTCTTAATTGTTAGTTTTTATTACTTATATTACATTTTACAAAGCTATAAATCTACCTGAAAACCTGCAAACTTCTCTTAATGCTGATATGCGTCACATTTAATAATTATTTAACATCCCAATAGTCCACTTAAATATAATTGATTTTAAATTGCAAACAATTTAGTATTTTAACATCGATGCCCCAGAACGACTTAATCTAAATATGTTGTTTAATCCATTGACTTCGCAAGATTCTTATTCCTTGCAAACTAGAGATAAATTATTAAATTCAGAATATCATGACAGAGTCTTTTTCTAATAAACTGAAGAAACTAGAAATACTAGTTGAAAAATCGCCACAAATTGATCGCCATTTTTCAATACCCAAGGAGGAATTTGTTGAGCGCCGTTGCTTGATCTGGAAGGCTTTACTGGAAGAGTCAAATATTGATGTAGCGTTTGCCTTTTCAGACGAGCATTATAGCGGAGACGTACCATACATGGGCGGAAATACAAACTATTCTATTGAGCAAGTGGCATTTGGGCTTGGTCCTGATCCCTACACTTCCGGGATTATAGCCGGATTTGAAGGAGTTTATATTGCCTCTCAACTTGCCAAACGTGCAGGGATCAGAGTATATCCAACTGAGAGTCTGCAACTGGCGGATGAAAAATACCCGATAGAAGGATTCTCCTTAAAAGATATACTGGAAACCATTGCTGGCCGTAAAGTAAACCGTATCGGGATTTTATCTCCCCGGCAGGTTATACCTGCGGGAATTGTAGCCAATCTGGAAGAGATTGTAGGTAAAGAAAATATTGTCGACACTCAGGTGCCATTTCAAAAAGTAAAAAACCTTAAGAGCGCAAATGAAATGAGGCTTATAGAGGATGCCGGTTATGTAACTTCGCTTGCCCTGCGCGCAATGCTTGCTGTTATGGAACCAGGTATGGACGAAACTGAGGTGGCCGCCTTCGGTGATATGTTGGCAAAATGGATGGGATGTGAACGACAAGGTTTTCAGACAATGGTAGGTTCAGACATAGCTTGTGCTACGATGATCGGACCTGCCCTGAACCGACAGATTATTGAAGGCGAGTATATGCATCTGGGAACTTCTTACAAAAGAGATGGTCTTACAGCCTGCTGCAGAAGAAGTCTTTTCACAAGTAATAACGGAATAACCGCATATCGTGACTATTTCAGAAAAATTGTAGAAGAGGGCTTTAATGTTGGGTTTGAAGCCTATGTAGATATTGTTGAAAACAATAAACCAGCAAAATACCAGGAAAAAGCACTAATAGATTTCTTTAATAAAAAGACAGATGAAATGCTTAACTTGGTTCAATCCACATCTGGCAAAAAGGAGGCTTTATCGTTAAAAGAAAAATTATTCTCAGACATCCCGGGTATTGCCAAAGGACTCGCCAGAATGAAACCCTACACCGGAACTCACAATTCAGGGTATACAGAGTGCCAGGAATTCTATGGAGCGATCACGTTAGAGTCTGAAGAACCTCTGGAGAAACAGGTGGTTACTATGCTGGATGTTGCATTGAGAGGTCGCGGCAGTAAATGGCTGGGTGAGGAGTTCGAGCAGATTATCCCCGGTTTCGATTATTGGGTTGTTGAAGACACTTTGGGGAAATATGGTAACAATGTAAAAAATCTGACAGGAGAGCTTCAACCGGGGGGAAGAAGAGTTAATGGTACAGGGAAAATACCAGTAAATGTTCAGTCTCTGGTCGGCAACCTGAATGAATATACAGTCTAATTCGACATTGAAAACAGATTAATTGACATTTTCAAAATGAAAAACAGAATTTCAATAGTCGGGTTAATCCTCTTAATTTTTTTCGTAATTTCATTGTTACAGAACATGCTGGGACCACTGATCCCTGATATTATTAATGATTTTAACTTAAGTCTTACACTTGCCGGTTTCCTTCCATTTTCTTTTTTTATCGCTTATGCCGTGATGTCCATTCCCACAGGTTTTCTTATTGAGAAATTTAAGGAAAAAACCATCATGATACTGGCATTTTTCATATCATTTATCGGTGCATTATTGTTTGCTACAAATTCAAATTTCACCTTTGCGCTACTCTCTCTGTTTTTAATGGGTGCAGGGGTTGCAATAATGCAGGTAGCCATTAATCCCCTTTTACGTGTATCAGGTGGAGAAAAACACTTTGCCTTTAATTCTGTATTAGCACAATTGATTTTTGGATCAGCCTCCTTTATCAGCCCTAAACTTTACATCTATCTTGTCCAAAATCTTCAGAATACCTCCGTACCTAAAAATGGTATTTTTAAGTTTTTGACTCATGCTGTACCTGAAAATATGCCATGGATTTCTCTTTACTGGGTCTTTGCCATCATAACTCTTCTGATGATATTTATTATAGCTTTGGCAAGGATACCTGAAGTAGAATTAAATGAAGATGAACGTATTGGTAACAAAAATAATTTCTTCCTGCTAATTAAAAATAAGATTGTCATTCTGTATTTTCTCGGAATCGTTGCATATGTAGGCACTGAACAGGGTGTAGCAAACTGGATATCCAAATTCCTGGTCAACTATCATCAATTTGATCCCCAAACTTTAGGTGCCAGGGTTGTATCAAATTTCTGGGGATTGATGACAATAGGTTGTTTTCTTGGATTATTTTTTTTAAAAATCTTTGACAGCAGGAAAGTTTTAATTATTTTTTCAGGCTCGGCTATTGTATCACTGACCTTTGGCCTTTTCGGATCCGCGAAAGTTGCTTTGATTGCGTTTCCCTTAGTTGGATTTTTTGCCTCTGTCATGTGGTCAATCATCTTCTCTTTAGCACTTAATTCCGTAAGTAAAAATCACGGTACATTTTCAGGTATCCTATGCACAGGTATTTGTGGCGGTGCAATTGTGCCAGTCATAATAGGATGGTTAGGGAACATGTTCGGATTACGTTTTGGCATGCTATTCCTGTTTATTACTCTGGGTTTTATTCTTAGCATCGGGTTCTGGGCTAAACCCTTAATTTCAAATGAAACAATAAGAGAAAAGAGGTACGCCGCTAAATTGTCAAAAGGGAATTTAGAAAAGAATTAAAAGTATGTGCCATAGAATTTTTAACACGCTTAAAATTAAGGACCTTAACTTTAAGAAAGATTTATTATGAAGAAACAAGATTCGGTTCTGATCACACTTGGATTAATATTAATCCAGATAGTTTTTATTACTTCTGCCTGTAAACGACCTCCAGACGCCCGACCGCTTCAGTTTACTCTTACAGAAGGATGGGAAATTCAATCTTCTGAGAAAGTAGCTGAACCTGGCAATGTTATTTCAACCGTCAATTTCGAAACTGACAACTGGTATAAAACTTCTGTTCCTGCAACAGTTCTTGCAGTACTGGTTGATCAAGATGTCTATCCTGATCCCTTTTTTGGAATGAACCTAAGGTCCATTCCCGGAACCGACTATCCGCTTTATAGAAACTTTTCTAACTTACAGATGTCGGATACGAGCCCATTCCGCAATTCCTGGTGGTACAGAAAGGAGTTTCAGTTACCATCAGATTATGATAACAAATCCCTTCAGCTTCATTTTAAAGGCATTAACTACAGGGCGAATATTTGGCTAAATGGAAAACTATTAGCTGATTCCTCCGAAGTTGCAGGAGCTTTCAGGGTATATGAATTCGATATAAACGATTATGCAATACATGGCAGTAATAATTTTCTGGCTTTGGAGGTATTTGCTCCAAGGAAAGATGACCTGGCTATCACCTGGGTGGAATGGAATCCTGCACCACCTGATAAAAACATGGGTTTATGGCATGATGTCCTTATCACAGCTTCGGGGCCAGTTACTGTCCGCTATCCTCAGGTAGTAACAGAATTTGATTTCCCCTCTTTAGATGTAGCTCACTTGACTGTATGTGCTGAACTGCAAAATACCAGCGATCAACCAGTGAAAGGAATTCTTAAGGGAGAGATTGAGAAAGTTAATTTCGCCTTAGATGTTGATCTTAAACCAAATGAATTAAAAGTAGTAACTTTTGATCCACGGGAATTTGACCAACTTAATTTTAAAGAGCCCCGTTTATGGTGGCCAACTCACTATGGAGAACCTAATCTTTATAAACTAATTTTGTCTTTTGAATCAGATGGAAAAATTTCAGACTCACAATCCATTAATTTCGGGATCAGGCAGGTCACATCTGAATTAACCGGGAGAAATTACCTTCTCTTTAAGATCAACGGGAAAAAAATCCTTATCCGTGGAGGTGGCAGAGCCTCTGATATGCTCCTGAGGTCAGACTCAGCACGTCTGGAGACCGAGATTAGATATGTTAAAGACATGAATCTGAATACTATCCGGCTGGAAGGGAAACTTGAGAGCGACTATTTTTATGATCTCTGTGACTGCCAAGGTATTATGGTCATGCCTGGCTGGTGCTGCTGTGACCAATGGGAAAAGTGGGGAAAGTGGGATGCTGAAGATTATTCAGTTGCTGCAAAGTCTTTGAAAGACCAGGTCAGAAGATTAAGGAGTCATGCCAGCGTGATTACCTGGTTATATGGAAGTGATTTCCCACCACCCACTGATGTAGAAAAAATGTATCTCAGCATCTTCAAAGAAAACAACTGGCCAAATCCACATCAATCCTCAGCAGCTCTTAAACCAACTGAAGTAACAGGCTATTCAGGTATAAGAATGCTTGGCCCGTATTTTTTTATTGAACCATCCTACTGGCTTATTGATACAGCCCGGGGAGGTGCCTTTGGTTTCAACGCTGAAATAGGTCCGGGCGCATCAATTCCAACAATGGAGAGTATTCTTGAAATGTTACCGGAAGACCACCTTTGGCCTGTTGATGAATATTGGTATTATCATGGCCGGGGAGGAAACCCGGCTCAGATGCTGGATATTGACACAAAAGCATTGAATGCCAGATTCGGGGAAGCAAAAGATCTTGAAGACTATGTAATGAAATCTCAATTGCAGGCTTATGAGGGGAAAAGAGCAATGTTTGAAGCGTATGGTAGAAATAAGTACAACAGCACCGGAGTTATCCAATGGATGCTAAACAATGCCTGGCCTGGACTTTACTGGCATCTCTATGATTATTATTTGAGAACTGGTGGTTCATATTTTGGCACTAAGAAAGGTTGCGAACCACTGCATATCCAATATTCTTACGACGATCGTTCGATTGTGGTAGTAAACTCATTTCTCAGAGAATTTAAAGGATTAAAGGCTTTCGTTTCGGTCCTCAATCTTGATCTGACGGAGAAATTCTCCAGGGAAATATCATTCGATATCTCTCCTGATGGTGTTGAAAGAGTAGTGACAATACCTGAACTGCAAAATTTATCGACAACATATTTTGTTAAGCTCGATTTGAAAGATACAGAGGGGAAGACACTCAGCTCAAATTTTTACTGGCTTTCAACAACAAAAGAAGTCTTCGACTGGGAGAAATCCTACTTCTGGACAACACCTATGATATCTTATCCAGATTATACCGCGTTACAAACATTGCCTGAAGTTGAGCTGACAGTGACTAGCAAAACTGTTGTACAAAAAGGACAAGAACTTGTTTATGTTACAGTAAGTAATCCTACTAAAAACCTTGCCTTTGCTATCAATGTTCGACTTACCAGGGGTGAGGGTGGCGAGGAAATTATTCCTGTATTATGGGAGGATAACTATTTCCCGCTGCTGCCTGGTGAAAAAAAGGAAATTACTGCCGCTTACATCGGGAAAAACTTAAAAAAAGAAAAGCCTGTTGTTGTGGTTGATGGATGGAACGTGCAGTAGATTAAAGATTTTTCAAAAAATATTTGGAAATATATAAAATGAGTTTTATATTTGACCGATTGGTTAAACTATTTGTTTAATCCTTATGGTTAAACTTATTGGTTAAACTTTAAGATCCGGAATTATGACTGAAAATGACAAACAAACCGAGGATAAGATCTTTGACGCGGCAACTGATGTATTCATAGAGAAAGGTATGGACGGCGCACGCATGCAGGATATCGCCAATCACGCCGGGATCAATAAGGCATTACTGCACTATTATTACCGTACAAAGGATCACCTTTTTAATGCTGTATTCGAAAAGATAGCAGGAACTATGTTTACAAAATTCGCTCCTGTTTTTGATACAAACCTTACATTGGAGGATAAGATAAGGTTCTTTTTCAGGGAGCATATTGCATTCATGCAAAAGAATCCCAGACTTCCGGCATTTCTTTTAAACGAATTCCACCGAAATCCTGAAAGAATCAGGAAGCTGATTCAGAGTATTGATATTAATAAACTTTGGACAACACTGGAAGCCCAGCATAAGGAAGAGCTGAAAAGATACAATATTACAAAAGAAAATATTCCCCAGTTTATGACAACGCTTGCCGGAATGAGCGTCTTTCCATTTGTTGCCAGACCAGTGATTGCCAGCATAATGGAAAAGATGGGCTACAATTTCAATCAATATATAGAGGAGAGGAAAGAATATGCCGCCGATTTTGTAATAAATGCGCTGAAGAAGCAGGAAGTAAGAAATAAAGAGAAAAAAGAATAAAGAAATAAAAATGGAAAAGAGAGTTTTGATCCTGTTCATTTTAATTATACCCTTTGTTTCTGGACTTAAAGGCCAGAAGGTACTGACACTGAAAGAGTGCTATGAAATGGCAATGGCGGTCACGCCCATTGCCAAGGAGAGAGAAGCCTATTCACAGATATCCGCGGTGAAGGATAAAAACCTGTCGAAAGGATGGCTTCCCACACTTGATGCCAGCGGCAGTTTTATCTACAACTCTTCAGTCGTTGATATGATCGATGTGCTGGGCGCCATGCCGATTCCCGGCATTGCCGATCTGATTCAACCGCTGCCTCACGAACAGTATAAATTAACAGTTGATATCAATCAGGTCATCTATGACGGAGGCGCGATAAAAGGTGCAAGAGCTCTTGAAAAGGCCGACCTTAACATTAATGAGAAGCAGACAGAAACGGATCTTTATAAGCTTCGCGGACTGATAAACGGCTATTACTTCAACCTTTTGCTTCTTGACAGGCAGAAAGAGCTTCTGCAGAGCTATCACGAGCTGATAACAAAGCGTATTGCGTCGATGAATTCCGCACTTGCCAGCGGTGTAATTCTTAAGTCAGACATTGATGTGCTAGCTTCTGAAAAGATAAAGCTGGAGCAGCAGATAAGCGAAAATGAGATCAGGAAAGCATCGCTGCTGAAGATACTGTCAAGCCTAACGGGCTCTGAGATTGATGCATCGGCAGAGTTTGTTCTTCCTTCTCCGGGAAAAAAGCTTTCAGGAGAATTATTACGTCCCGAGCTGCAGATATTTGACCTCAGAAAAGAACAGCTCGATGCGGGATTGCAGGTTATTCAAAGCAAGAGAATGCCAAAAGCTTTCGGCTTTGCCACTCTGGGTTACGGCAATCCTCCGGGAAGCAACTTTTTTAAGGATGAGTTCGCTCCATACTATATGCTAGGAGCAAGCGTCAAATGGAATATTTTCGACTGGAACAAAACAAGAAACGAGAAACAGTTGATAAATCTGCAGAAGGGAATCCTCGAAAACAGGAAAAGCGATCTTACTGTAAATCTGAACAGACTCCTCGAAGCAAAAAATGCAGAAATTGTTAATCTGAACTCAATGCTTGAATCTGATACAGCACTTATTGCCATCAGAAAAAGGATAACACGAACAGCCGGATCGCAATATGAAAATGGGACAATTACAGCCACCGAATTTCTTAATGCAATGAATTCTGAACGGCAGGCGATGATCAACTACGAGATCCATAAAATTAATCTTGCAATGGCCAAAATTGAATATCTGAATATAAGCGGAAAAGAAATAGAATGACCCCCCTGCCCCCCCAAGGGGGGGCTAAATCAGAACATCTGAATAGTCCCCCCTCCGGGGGGTTGGGGGGTGAAACAAAGGGCAAAAATAAGATAACAAAAAATATATCAATATGAAAACCAATCTGTTTTTAATCATCACTGCAGTTTTCCTGACTGCCTGCAAAAATAAATCAGACCAGGCTGACGCTTACGGCAACTTTGAAGCTACTGAAGTCGTTGTATCTGCTGAAACCAGTGGCCGCATCCTTAAATTTGATGTTACCGAAGGAACAGAGATCGACAAGGGTTCTGAAATTGCCCTGATAGATACAACACTGTTCCATCTTCAGAAAGATGAGATCGATGCAGGCATGAAGGGTGTCAGAACACGGATCAGCTCGATAAATGCCCAGAATGATATTCTCACCCAGCAGATTGAAAACCTTAATGTGAATATCGCCAGGATTGAAAATATGCTGAAAGATGATGCCGCAACAAAGAAACAGTATGATGACCTCACAGGCCAGGTGGCAGTGCTGGAAAAACAGATAGCTTCTAACAATACTCAGAAATCATCAATTGCGGCTGAATTGACGGTGTATGAATCGAAGAAGGCAACACTCAATGAGCAGGCGACAAGAAGTAGTGTGAAAAGTCCGCTGAAAGGTACAATTATCGAGAAGTATTCGGAAGCAGGTGAGATTACTACGGCAGGCAAACCACTGGTAAAGATAGCCGACCTTTCGGTAATTAAACTGAAGGTTTATGTAAGCGGCGCTCAGCTTGGAAGCATCAGGACAGGTCAGGAAGTTACAGTAAGAATTGATAAAGGTAAAAAGGATTATACCTCTTTTACAGGGAAAATAAGCTATATCTCAGGTAAAGCTGAATTCACGCCAAAGATCATTCAGACCAAGGAGGAAAGGGTAACTCTTGTATATGCCGTAACCATTGATGTAAGGAACGACGGTACTATGAAGTCGGGGATGCCGGGAGAAGCAATTTTCTGAAAACTGGCAAAGGATGCAAAAGATAATTGAGGCATCGGGTATCAGCAAGAAATTTGAAGCAACGCAGGCTTTGAAGGAAATCTCGTTTGAAGTTAATGAAGGTGAGATATTCGGTTTCATTGGTCCCGACGGAGCAGGTAAAACCACTCTCTTCAGGATCATCACAACCCTGCTCCTGCCAGACGATGGCGAAATTAAAGTCCTGGGGATTGATGCCATAACAGGATTCAAGGAGCTTCGAAAAAACATTGGTTACATGCCAGGCCGCTTTAGCCTTTACCAGGACCTTTCCGTCGAGGAGAATTTGAATTTCTATGCCACTGTTTTCGGAACTACTGTAAAGGAAAATTATGATCTGATCGCTGACATCTATTCTCATATCGAACCTTTTAAAAAGAGACTTGCGGGAAAGCTTTCTGGAGGCATGAAGCAGAAACTTGCCCTGTCATGCGCACTGATCCATAAGCCAAGGCTTCTTGTCCTGGATGAGCCGACAACGGGCGTTGATGCAGTCTCGAGATCGGAATTCTGGGAAATGCTTAAGAAGCTGAAACAATACAACATAACCATCGTCGCATCAACACCTTACATGGATGAAGCAATGAGGTGCAACCGTGTGGCGCTTATACAGAATGGAAACATACTATCAATCGACGACCCGAAAAAGATAAAGGAAGGATTCAGCAGGAAGCTTTTCAGCGTCAGGGCAGCAGAAAAATACAGGCTGATAAATTCACTAAGGGAATATCCTGAAACTCTTACGGCTTATCCTTTCGGTGATTCTGTTCATATCACTTTCCGAAACGATAGTTACAATGATTCAATATATGAGCATCTGAAAAAAGCAGGAATTGAAAATGCAACAATCACAGAATCAGAGGCGGGGATTGAGGATAGGTTCCTCGAATTGATGAGTAAATAAAAAAGATGAAGGAAGCAGTTATAACGGTTAAGAATCTGGTAAAGAAATTCGGAAGTTTTACGGCAAATGACAATCTGAATTTTGAGGTTTATCAGGGTGAGATATTCGGATTCCTGGGAGCCAACGGAGCCGGAAAAACAACAGCCCTCAGGATCCTTTCAGGGCTCTCATCTCCTACCTCAGGAGAAGTTATTGTTGCAGGATATAACGCAAAAAAGGATCCTGAGAAAATAAAAAAGAACATCGGTTACATGTGCCAGAAATTCTCTCTTTACGAAGATCTTTCCACCAGGGAGAATATCATGCTTTACGGAGGCATATATGGCATGAGCAAAACCCTTATAAAAAGGAGGACGGAGGATCTTCTGACAAAGCTCAATTTCCGGGAATACAGCGACAGGATGATCTCCGACCTTCCACTCGGGTTGAAACAGAAGCTGGCCTTTTCTGTTGCTGTCTTCCATGAGCCAAAGATCGTCTTCCTTGATGAGCCTACAGGTGGTGTCGATCCGATCACCCGGAGACAGTTCTGGGAGATGATATATGAAACAGCAGACAGAGGTATAACTGTTTTTGTTACAACACATTATATGGATGAAGCTGAATACTGCGATCGTATTTCAATAATGAGCGATGGAAGAATCGTTGCGCTTGATACTCCGGAGGCGCTTAAAATACAATATGGAGCTGAATCAGTTGAGGATGTATTTGTAAAAATTGCCAGGCCAAAACCATGAAACGTTTTCTCGGATTTATAAAAAAAGAGTTCCTGCACATCTTCAGGGATTTCCGGACGATGATAATCCTGTTCGGGATACCGACTGCACAAATACTCATTTTCGGCTTCGTGGTCAGCACCGATATCAAGGATGCCAGGGTAGCGTTTCTTGACCTTTCAAAAGATGAGGCCACCCAGAAGATATCGGATAAAATATGTTCATCAGGATTTTTCAGAAGAGTAGATGACCTTCAGAATTATAACGAAATCGACATGGCGATGAAAAAAGGGATTGTAAAAGCCGTGATCGTTTTCGGTGATAATTTCGGACATGACCTGATAAGCCAGGGAAAAGCTACGATGAGCATAATCGCAGACGGTTCAGAGCCAAATACTGCCACCCTTATAACCAATTACGTCACAGCTATTGTGACAGATTTCAACAGGGAATTAGCCGGCACGTCGGCAACCGGGAATATTCTTGTCCAGCCAGAAGTCAGGATGTTCTACAACCCCGAATTAAAAGGTCATTTTATGTTTGTTCCGGGTGTGATAACCCTGATCCTGATTCTTATTTGCGCCCTGATGACATCTATTACAATTACCCGCGAAAAAGAATTTGGCACTATGGAGGTGCTGCTGGTTTCCCCTCTTAAACCAGTACATATTATTGTGGGTAAAGTCCTTCCCTATTTTATCCTGTCCTTTATTGATGTAATAATGATATTAGTGCTTTCATGGTTTGTATTTGATCTGCCAATCAGGGGAAGCCTTATACTGCTTCTTGCCGAGACAATGCTCTATATTCTTATGAGTCTCTCCCTTGGTATTTTGATCTCGACAATCTCAAAAACCATGCAGCAGGCAATATTTATGTCATTTCTCGGGCTGATGCTTCCAACGATCCTTCTTTCGGGATTTATCTTCCCGATAGAAAATATGCCTGAAGCTTACGATTGGGTAAGTGCAATTCTGCCTCCAAGGTATTTCATAGTAATAATAAAAAACATCATGATTAAGGGAACAGGATTTATGTATGTATGGAAAGAGACTCTTATACTCATGATTATGACAACGTTGTTTATAGGGTTGAGTGTAAGGAATTTTAAGGTAAGGCTGCAATAGGAATGTATAATGTATTATGTATTATGTATTATGTATTATGGGCGATGTATAGGTGTGAGGTACGAGGTATGGGGTGCGAGGAAGAAAGTAATAAAATAAGTCCCCCTTTGAAGGCCTGCCTGCCGGCAGGCAGGGGGTAGGGGGATGTAAAAAAATAAACTCATGAGAACCATTTTATATCTCATAAGAAAAGAGTTCCTGCAGATCTTCAGGAACAAGTTCATTGGGAGGGCGATATTCGGGGTTCCAATTGTTCAGATGCTCCTTCTTGTGCCGGCTGTCACCTTTGAGATCAAGGATGTAAAATTGTGCGTGATTGACAGGGATATGTCGGCTGATTCGAGAGCGATGGTAAACCAGCTCGAGGGATCGACATTCTTCAAAATAAAGTATTCAACATTTTCGGAAGAGGAGGCAAATAACCTCATGCACAGGAATAAATGTGATCTCATCCTTCAGATACCTTCAGGATTCGGTAAGAATATTGGTACGGGAAATCCCGGCAAGGTCCTGGCAACAGTCAATGCCATCAACGCTACAAATGCCCAGCTTTCCTGGGCATATCTGAATGGTATTCTCAGAGATTACAACATGAACATCCTGATTGAAAATGCCGGTGATCTTGCTGTGGCATCAATACCTCAGATCCAGATAACCAACAGGTACTGGTATAATGAAATGCTCAATTACAAATATTATATGCTGCCCGGAATACTTGCCATCCTGGTCACTGCCATTGGCTTCCTGCTGGCAGGGCTTAACCTTGTGAGGGAAAAAGAGATTGGAACTATCGAACAGATAAATGTAACTCCGGTCAGGAAATATCATTTCATAATTGCAAAAATGGTCCCTTTCCTGATCATCGGGCTGGCAGATCTGGCACTGGGTTTACTGATCGGAAAACTACTATTCAACATCCCGTTTGAAGGAAGCATCGGTCTGCTTTTTCTTGGTTCTGCAATATTTTTGGTTGCTGTCCTGGGGCTTGCAATTTTCCTCTCAACTTTTTCATCAACACAGCAGCAATATATGTTTGTGGCATTTTTCTTTCTGATAATATTCGTACTTATGGGCGGGATTTTTACACCGGTCGACAGCATGCCAATGTGGGCACAGAAATTTGATTTAATAAATCCCATGGCTTACCTGATGCGAGTCAACAGGATGGTGATGCTGAAAGGATCATCATTCCAGGATATCAGCAGGGACATCTATTCCCTGGCACTGATTGCAATTGCATTTACCACCCTTGCAGTAAATCGTTACAGAAAAACAGCATAGATTTTTTAAGGAGGGTCATTTTAATGAGACGGTAGCCATAACCGGCCAATGGTCCGATATGTAAATCCCATGTTCTTTCCTGAGGAATGTCCGGTGTTCCAACACATCCATCCCGTTCCTGACAAAAATATAATCAATCCTTCCGGAACTTCTGCTTTCCGAAAAACCATTGAAGGTATAAGCCGGGCCCAGAGGTCTTTTTTCAGAAACCGCATATGTATCGATTAACAATGGAACGCTCTCGTAAGGACTGGTAAGTATTTCATAGCCTTTGCTTGAAATAAGCATGTTGAAATCACCCGTGATCACAAACGGGAAACCGGATGCTGTACTGTCAACTTTGTTAAGCAGTAATCCCGAACTCATTATTCTTGCAGAATCAGAATCATGAGCAAAATGAGTATTGAAGAAATAAAAGTGTTCAGATGTGTTCTTTTCTGAAAGTTCAACCCAGGTGACAATACGGGGAAGATTGGCTCCCCATGCTTTTATCCCAGCCAATTCCGGAGTGTCTGACAGCCAGAAAGTCTTTGTCCTGATAAGATCAAACCTGTCCTTTCTGAAAAAGACCGGATTCATCTCTCCTTCTTTTACCCCGTCACTTCTTCCGATACCAATTGAGCTGTAATCAGTCATTACAGAATCGAGATATTCATACTGGTGAACCAGAACTTCCTGCATTCCAATCAGATCGGGCTCTTCTTCCTTTAAAAATCTACAGACAAACGGGGCTCTCTCCCGCCATGCATTAACGCTGTCTTTGGGATTGTCATACCGGATGTTGAAAGTCATTACTTTCAGAATATTAACATCAGATCTTTTTTTGCATCCAGGAAGAAAAACCAGAAGGAATATGACAGGAAACAAGTAAAATTTCTTCATGTCAGTTGAATTTGATCAAATAATCAGGCATACAGGAAACAAAAATAATCAAAGGTCCGAAATATAAAATGTGAATTCTCCAGGCAAATGTAATGATGCAAATATACTTATATTTGCAAGAGGTTCAAAACCGGGGATCAGATCCCCTGTAATTACCTGTTAAAATACTGATTAATAATTACTTATAGGATATTTTTCTTCGCTGATGCCTGATATTATTAAGCTTTTACCAGATTCGGTAGCAAATCAGATCGCCGCAGGAGAAGTAATTCAGCGGCCAGCTTCGGTTGTTAAAGAACTGATGGAAAATGCTGTCGATGCGGGAGCCGGAAACATAAATGTCATAATTAAAGATTCGGGAAGAACGCTGATCCAGGTGATCGACAATGGCACCGGGATGTCGGAAACCGATGCCAGGTTATCATTTGAAAGGCACGCAACCTCAAAAATAACTTCTGCCCAGGATCTCTATGCAATCAGGACCAAGGGATTCAGGGGAGAAGCACTGGCTTCAATAGCCGCAGTCTCGATGGTTGAGCTCAGGACAAGAAAAAAAGAGGACGATTCGGGAACTCTGATCATACTTAACGGTTCAAGGGTTGAAACACAGGAGCCATGCAGCTGCCCTCCCGGATCAAGCTTTTCAGTGAAGAATCTTTTCTTCAATATCCCTGCACGGAGAAAATTCCTGAAGTCGGACAATACTGAAATGAGACATATTATTACGGAGTTTCAGAAAATTGTCATAGCCCATCCGGGGATCAGGTTTACTCTGCATCATAACGATAATGAAATATATATTCTGGGATCCGGCAATGTCCGCCAAAGGATAATCGCAGTATTTGGTAAGCAGATAAATAACGATCTCATTACGCTTGAGACTGCCACAACATTAATAAATATTAAGGGATTTATAGGGAAACCCGAGAATGCACGCAGGACATATGGGGAACAGTTCTTTTTCGTCAATAACAGGTTCATGAAACATCCATACTTTCATAAAGCAGTTATTGAAGCATATCAGAATATACTTCCACCCGAAGCAATTCCTTCATATTTCATTTTTATGGAAACAGATCCTGCTTCGATAGATATAAATATTCATCCAACCAAGACCGAGATTAAATTTGAAGACGAAAGATCGATCTGGCAGATCCTTATGGCATCTGTTAAAGAAGCTCTCGGGAGGTTTAATATCGTGCCTTCGCTTGATTTTAACGAGG
>Ga0315293_10002289_pt1 | contig 18484 bp, 14 predicted proteins | sample YL17G13_20_MG_FD_203071 | JGI IMG/M metagenome (GOLD analysis project Ga0315293, IMG submission 203071) | Sediment microbial communities from Yellowstone Lake, YNP, Wyoming, USA - YL17G13_20 | ecosystem: Environmental > Aquatic > Freshwater > Lake > Sediment | place: USA: Wyoming | collected... | reverse complement strand
GCCACCGACACGCTCTGGAACTCGTCTACCACGTTGTAGGTGCGCCGGGGGTCGTACACCGAGAGGGCCAGAAAGACACCCAGCCAGATGAGGCCGGCGGCCAGGTACGGCGGCAGGGGCACGAGCACGCCGGGGGGTGAAGACAACTGCGTGGCCCATCCCCACTCACCAAATGCAGGACGTACCCAGGCGGCGACGTACAGAGCCAGCAGCGTCAGCAGCAGGTCCAGCCCTATCGAGAACACGGCAAAGTTGACGCTGAAGCGTTTCAGCATGGGCACGTTCCTTTCGCGTTAGACGACGTGCGGACTGAAGGATACGACTAATTCTAACACAACCAGCAGGAGAGGACAAGCCTGGCTGCCTGGAATTCGGTCATAAATACTCCCAGACCTGCGTATCTCCCCCTAGGGGAATCAACTCGCGCATGGCGGTGCGAAGAAACCCAGGGTAAGAAAGCAGGCGCGCCAGTTCTTGCAACGTATAGGGAAACGGTTCGACCGGTAACGCAGTACCCCGGAAAGCAGCGGCATACTCGGGGATGCGGTCGAACCAGCGCGACTGGGGGTGGGCTTTCAACACAATGAGAAGGTCCGCGTCACTGCTGGGGAGAGCCTCTCCACGCGCCAGGGAGCCAAAGAGACCCACCGCCACGACCCGCGGGTCGTGGGACAGAAGTCCCTGGACGCGCTCTGCCAACTCGGCGATGGCGCGGCTTCTATCGAGAAAGGCAATCCGCACAGAACCGCAGGATCGCCTCTGCACAGCCGATGGCCTGTTGGCTGTCGGTTGCGGTATAGTAGTCGGCTGGCTTGCCATAGTCGAATCCGTTTGGGTAGCGTGTGGGGATGTAAAAACGATCCAGGACACGGCCACAGTCCACCAGGTCCGTCGTGCCGCCTGCTTCCGGCGGCAGCTCTTCCAGCATACGCTTTACTGAATGTCCCCACACCTCGCCACTCAGGTGCTGGTAGACCGATTTCAGCGCTTTCTCGGCTGCCTGCTGGGCGCTAAAGCAGGCCCACTCGTGATACCCTGCGGCAAGGTCGTGACGAGCGTGTTCCAGGTCGCGCTGCGCCTGGTCTAGCCAATCCCGTGCCCGGCTGACCATCTGAGAACTGTCGCTCCTTCCCCGGACCAACAACTGGAATCGCGGGCTGCCTCCAGGTAAAGGCTACCCTGCAGGCCAACCCATCAGCACGAAGCCCGCGTGGCCTCGACAAAAGCAAGTATATCCCGAACGGCTATTTTTGCCAAATGGAGAAGACGCGGGGACAAGGAGACAAGATGACACGGGGACAACCGAACAATGCCAGATGCTGTTCAGGCATTACCGTCCAATAAGTGACCATCAGAGGAACCGGCGGATCACTTCAGCTTTCTGAGGCCAGAGGTTGCAGCAACCGCTCAGGCAGCGGTCTGCCACACATCTGGTAGAATAGTCGCTCGTAGGCATCGGTGACGGCTTCCCAGGTGTAGCAGATCCCGGCGCGCTGGCGCGCCCGCTGCCGGTATTTCTCCACCAACTCCGGCTGCATCAGCAGGCGTTGCAGCACACAACGCAGGCTATCGGCTCCAATTTCCCCGTCGTAGGCCAGCCCAGCCTCACCGACGGTCTCCAGGTTTTCCGGCGTATTGTGCACGACGACGCAGTTCCCAAACGCCATGGCCTCGATCAGGGCCGGATGGGTGCCGCCAGCCCCTGACGTTTCCACGAAGATATAGGCATTGGAGCCCAATTCGCAGTACCCTTTGCCAAAGACGTAGCCTGTGAAGATGATACGTGCATCGCCTTGGGCGCGGGCCTTGAGCGAGGTGATATAGTCCTCAGCATAGGCTGCACCGCCGACGATGACACACTTGAGATCGGTGTCCAGCCCTGCGAAGGCTTCCACCAGGTGATGGGCACAGTTTTCGGGCACCAACCGCCCTACGAAGAGAACGTACTTGCCTGGCTCTAGACCCAAGCGAGCCAATGTTTCGCCAGGAGGGACAACCTCCACTTCTGAGCCATAGGGGATGTAGGGCGGTTCGCTACCAAAGTGGTCACGGTAGTAACCTTGCACTACGTGGGAATCAGTAACGTAGACGTTGGGAAGTTTGGTCGCCAGGTACTCGGCGAACTGGATATATTTCTTGGCCAAAGTGGGCCACTTTTCGCGCTTCCAGTCCAGGCCGTCTACGTTGAGGATGGTTTTCGTGCCGACCAGTCGAGGGATCCATGTGACGAGGCTGTTGCCGGCGATAAAGTACAGGGCAATGTCGTAATGCTGAATCAGGGCATGGAGCGAGGAGATGAGCGAGTGAGCAATCGTGTCCAGATACTTGTTGGCGATCGTCGGGAGTTTGACCAGCCGCATCCCTTTATAACAGGTACCCTGGTATGTGATGTGATGGAAGCGGCAATAGACGGCAACCTGGTGTCCGCGTTGTACCAGGCGCTGGCCAAGCTGCTCGACGCACGTCTCAAAGCCGCTATAGCTGGCTGGGATGCCCCGGGTACCGAGCAGAGCGATCTTCACAGATCTACTTCCCCGCTGTGAATGGCGTTGCACAAATCAGAAATGTCCCCCCCCTACCAATCAACGATTCCAAGCAGGCAAACAGGATGGCCGGCAATATTAAGATTGGTACACCTACGACAGCCATCGCTACATTGTAGAAAAACCGAAGTTTGCCTGAGACTATATCGCACGATATATTGCGTTTCACAAGACTGTAAATAAGCCCTGGTTCACAGCCTAGCAGATTGAGTGCAGTCTGCAGTACTCCAATTGGGTTGAATTCGATTGAGAAGTAATCTACCCACAGTAACTTGTAGCCAGCCAGGGCTAAAGTGTACTTTAAAGTGCTGGGAGTATAATGAACGCAGTGCCTTGGTATGTCCAGGTGACTCCAATGCCCTCTCCCCAACCAGGCTTGCAATGAAGCAAAGTTAGGCACAGCTACATAGATGAACCCTGTCGCTTTTAGATAGGGCAGTATCTGCCGAAGAACCTGAACTGGAGTGGGCACATGCTCCAGAACATGCCACAATGTGACTACATCGAATTTCTCAATCGAGTCAAGTTCGTCCAGATTGTGCACTACTCGATCACCCAACTTACTGCAGGCAACCCTAAAATTGTTTTCTGAAGGCTCTACCCCATAGACATCCCAGCCACGAGATACGGCATAGGCCAAAAATCTTCCCTTACCGCAGCCCATATCAAGTAGTCTCCCCCGTTGATGCACACGTGTGATTTTGCGCAGACGGGACCACTGGAAAACACGCGACAAGACCTCGATCACAGGATGTAGGCGGTTACGCACAACCCTGTAGAGCCCATGAGCATAAAAGACATTCAACACTTCAGGGCAAGCAGCCGGGCTAGTAAATGCGACATGGCAATTGTCACAACATCGAATCTCATAAACTCTGTCTCGCGCGAAGGCTTCCCAGCTGGTAGCGCAAAACAAGGTTTGACTATCGGCACAACCACAAACTGGACAGATTGCACTCCCTTGATATTCGGTACAGTTGCTGTTATCCATCGATTTGCCTCTCACCATATTGAAGGGCAACAGTACTGTACAATTGCCTTGTCTCTTTGGCTATTATATCCCAGGAGTACTTGGTAAGAGCCAATTCTTTGACATACTTTTCCATGTCATTGCGTTTAGCTCTATCGCATCCCATTAACACAACTTTGTCGGCAAGTGATAGTATATCTGTCGGATCATCAACCAAATAACCGCTTCGGCCATCCTCAACAACCTCAGGTAAACCGCCTACCTTGGTTGCCACTACCGGCCGTCCGAACGCATACGCAGTGGACACTACTGCACTTTGGTATACCTTCTGATAGGGAAGCACGACGAAATCACTAGCAATAAAATAGTAAGACACTTCACGATACGGTATATATCGCATATCAAAGCGAACATAATTTTCCAAGCCCAGGCTTTTCACCATACCGACATAATCAGTCTTGTTGTCAGAGCGTGGAGGTCCTGCCACAATCAGACAAAAGTCGGGGAGCCGTTTCACCACCCACTGCAGCGCCTCCAAGAGATAACCCAATCCCTTAGTCCTTTTGAGATTACCAAAGAACAATGCAACAGTTCGGTCCGTGGGTATGTTCAGAGCCCCCCTTGCTTCGGCACGATTGGGCAACGAGTTACCTATATGAACGTCCTGTATACCAAGTGGCAATTGACGAATGCGAGAAGTATCAACCTCAAAACGCTTATGTAATTCGTCGGCGCTGTTCCGAGAATGCACAATCAGTCGATCAGTTGTATGGTAGATTCGGCGCAACGCCCAAGCGGTTAGTCGGCTTCCTTTTGTGGGTTCGCCCAATAGCGTTGCACGTTCCACATCATGAACAGTATAAATTACGTCAATACCTAAACGGTGCGCCAGCTCAACAGACCATACCTCAATGAGCGGGAGAAAACTGTCTTGAAAATGAACGACTGTCGGCTTCCATGTCCGGATGATACGCAGGGTAATGAAAGGGTTCCAAAGTACATCAAGCACTCGGCGTAGTTTGGACTGATTCCGATTCATACCTCCTAGAAGCGGCCGCACTGTATAAGGCTCACGAGTTGTATCCAACTCATAGTTACGTGCTGTCAGAAGCACAAGATCATCAGTCAGTGGCCGAAGTGCACGGCATAGGCTCGCAGTATAGTAGCAGATGCCACTGAAACCAAGTGGCTCAACCATCAACACTCTCATACGGACCTCTTGGCTTTGACACGACTAATTGCTAAACTAATACCCGCGATGGCCCAATACCATCCACGGGGGAACCCATTACTGAATTGGAATGTCAACACAAGAGCTATCATACCCACACTCAGAGCAATGAGTAGGTCCCTATCAACAGGATCTGATGCTGTAGCGGCATTGCGCAGGATCTCCCATGGGATAGAAAGAGTTACAAGTAAGCCAGCTAACATTCCAGGAATACCGGCGTCAAACAACATAGTCAAATACACATTTAGGGCAACATTAGCAAACCCTCTGTGACGCGGGTTATTCACTGGATCCTGCATCATTGTCTCTAACGTCCCAATTCCATAGCCCGTCCATGGTCGCTTATAAACCAGTTTCACAACATCCCTGAAATCATCTATTCTAAGAGATGCAGCCGATTCAGAGCGATTCCCTAAATCAAGAAACCTATGTATGAATGAATCAGCGAGATTGGGCACAATCAAAACTGCCAATAAGCCCAGCGCTATAAACATTGGTAACAGCCGACAGGCTATCAAATTAAGTAACCCTCTGCCTCCCTTTGGGCGCAACCAAAGCATAAGGCTCAGTTGAAGGAGGATTCCCGCCAGCAAACCTAGCCAAGCTGCGCGGGCCATGCAGAAGAGATTCACTACTAGTATCAATAGCCAGGCAGTCATCACTATGATCCTGTATCGAGAGAACCTCTTACTGTAAAGATAAGGGATGTACACGATTAAGAAAAACAGCGAAAAAGCTGCCAACCAAGCAGCTTCGACAAACGTACCTGGTGGACGGCCAGTGGGAATCATCCAAGCATCACGGTACGGTGGCAGTATACCCACGGCAATCAGTATTATTTGTATCAATCCAACTGCGGTGAGCACAAAACCACTCGATAGGAAAAATGGTAAGAATTTCTGAACACGACTTGGCGTATCTAAAAACCTCTGCGAGGCATAGAGCGTCCCAATCTGCATAGCATACAAAAGCCACATCTCTATGCTCTCTATGCGCGAGTACGAGTATAAGATCGAAATGCCATTTACAAGCAGATAAATCACACAGGCCCAGTCAACTAGACCTCGCGGCATCAGCACTTTTCCGCGGAGCACTAAAGCTACGATGGCCAAGAGTGTAACAATCTGGTGGGGTCTTACATTCACACCTGCTACAGTAACATACATCAACTCTAACACTGATAGGGGAAAAATCAGGTATGGCGCAATAGGAAACCGCCAGAGAGACCAAACTGTTACTATCACTACCATCAAGCCCAGCGGCACCATGTAAACCCATTCTGCAGTCATCGTATCCAACAACACGACAATCAACCCAACTCCTACCGCCAAAGCAATTATGAGCAGACTTACCGGTAAAGCGGATTGCTTTGAACCCAACATGGTTGTCCTGTTAGACACGATCAAGCTCCTCCAAGATTGCATGTGCTACATGGCCAATGTTCTCGTCTGAGAAATCACGCAGCGTGTAATCACCCAACCATGTCTTGCGCACAGCGTAATAAAGAAATTTCTTCACTAGGCGCTCATCAGGTTTGGTGCCAATAGTTTGTTTAATTGTGACAGGTAAATCATAAAAGTTGCCTACATCGGACGTCAGGCCCTTACCACGATAGAATGAAGGTCCTAGGCTAATAACTGGCTTGCTCCGCACAATTGCTTCAAAACCAACCGTAGAGTTAATGGTCACAACTGCTCTGGCGGCCGAAATCAGGTCAAGTGCGGACACAGCAGGTGACAACAACCTCACTCGTGGAATCTGTTTGATCTGGCGTAAAGCTGTAGTGCTTATGCCTCCCAAGAAATTGGGGTGCTCTTTAACATACAATTCATATCCGATAGGCAGAGAGTCGGCAACCAGGCGAACAATAAACTCTTGGTTCTGGCAATGCGGTGCGCGCACCCGCAGCTGAAAATCCTCGGAATCATGAAGTGGGAAGAACACAAACTTACGATCCAAGTGGGGATATTCGTAAAGAAGCCGCGACAGCAGGTAGTTTGATGAGCGCTGTACGAGATACCATGCCTTGCGCACGACCCACCGTGACGGATAAGCATATCGATCTGCGAAAAGGCTGAAGTAAAGCCGACTCACAGTCTTGCTCACGTATTCGGCCTTAAGCGCAGGAGGTTGCCAAATAAAGAAGCGTGATGCTTGACCACGAAGTTGATCAAGCAACATTTGCGCTTCCGAGTCTTGCTCTGGCGACAGGTCTGGAACGCATGTCAGATCAAGGTCGAGAAAATCGCCATGCAGCGTCGAAACCAGCACAAACCGATGAGGCAACGGGAAGAAATTCAGATAGAGCGTACGGATACCATGCCGCTTGGCTGCGAAGAAGGATGTCGTGCGAATCAGTTCACCACCGATGGCCGATACAACCGCATTGATCGGTTCAGCATTGAACAAGGCTTCCCACGCCTCAAAGTAGCGCAGTGACCGATCAACACACTCGGCTTCCTCGCTCTCGAATAGCTCCCGATCACCGTTAAAGACTTGCCTAAGCGAAGTGAGGCCATATTTCAACTCCGCGGTGTCAACAGCCGCGGTCAAGTCAGGAATATCGCGCCAGTTGGATTGGATCCAATGGGGTATGGCTACAATATCAACGCCTTCTGTCCGGCTCAACTCAATTGCATAGCGCTGATATTGCGAAATGAACTTTGATCGAATTCCTTCTTTAGCTAAACGCTTCGCAATCAGAATGTAGAAGTCAATTTCACGTCTGTTGTGAGCCCCTACAAACATAACTGTTTTTGACATCGCAGTCTATCACTCCACATGCAGCTTAGTATTGCAGCTCGAGATAGTGTGGCAGCAATGGGCAAAGGGTCCCATCGTCTGTGACTTCGCCTCCCCGCGTGTCATCGAAGCGCATGGCGATTAGGTTTTCTAATCCACATACTGAATCGTTCTAAACCCAATTTGACGAAGACTATCTCTTGGTGAGAGATAGCTCCACACACGTATAATACGATCAAGTAAACTGCGGGCAGTGTTGCCGCCAATGTAAACGATATCACATTTTGGGACGAAAAGAACTTCATGCATAGCCCAATGAGGACAACCAGAACAATACTACCTAAAAGTATACGATAAAATGGAAAATAATCTGTGCGCAGCCTGATCTCACCTCGCACTTTCCAGGTGATCATCACCAACAATATACCCTGGCTAAACAACAACGCGACAATTACGCCATATACACCCCAGAGTTGCCCCCACCATACTCCACAGACCGACATACTAACCAAGCTCACAATATATATGATGCCCATTTGGCCTGTGCGGTTCGTGGCCATTAAACGTTGCTGCACATTGGCAGACAAAACACGCAGTAAAGGTAGAAACACCATTACAGGAATGAATGCAGTTGCCCCGATGTATGCATCGCTGGCCAGCAACAGCACCACATGCTTGCCAACTAATAACACTTCCAGACTAAGCAATACTGTTAACACGATCGAATACTTCAGGGCTACGTCAAAGTAAACGTTGTTCTGCTTCTCCTCCCTCCACTCAGCAAAGATGTACGGACTAAGTGTCTGCGAAACATTCACTGCAACCAGATAAACCATGTCAAAGATGGTGTACGCCAGAGAGAACAACGCTACCTGAGCGGTACTGCTTACATAAGCAAGAATATATTTACTAATTGCTAGCATTCCCCATACGCTCATGAAAAATGGCAACAATGGGAAGCTATACTGAACTGAGGATCGAAACCACATCAAGTCCACAGGAGCTTTTGTCAGGTGATTCCACCCGATCCGTCTAGCAGCCAAAACTAACGTAACGGCTACTAGTGCGACCCAACTTATCACAACCCAAATCACCGTCAGTCGCAGTTCAGTCAACAATGCGGTCGGAATAAGAACATACAGCCAGGCAAAGCCGCGCAGGAACAGCATAAAGTTATAGAAGACCACTTGTCGCTGGCCATAAAGATAGTAAATCAGTACGAATAGGACACCAGATAACACTGAAGCAACCAACGTCAGTCCCCACTCGGGCATGCCGAAACCAAATCTGGCACTAAAGAGAGGAGCCAGCAAAATAGCCACCAGTGCCAAGAGAATCGAGGTGGCGCCCGCCCCTATCACAACTGACTTCAAGGCCAGTACAGGTAGTTCGCCCAATGCCGCTTCTTTATAGACGTACTGAAATGTTCCTAATGGAAACAAATATGAGAAAAACATCATCGTCGTCAGTAAGACCGATATGGTACCATAGTCACTCACACTCATTACACGAGTCAAGAAAACAACTCGAACGACACTCGTCACTAAACCTAATCCAATGATTAACGTCGAAAGACTAGCCTGTCTGATAATCTTGCGATGTATCATGTCCATACTAAGTGTCACTCTGCAATCAAATCCCAACTCATAGGTGTTCCTCGTTCGATGTCTCGCGCCGCCCGCCGGCCCAGCACCTCGCCCAGATAGCGTGTATGCAACCCATATCCAGGCCGGATGGGGCGCACGTTTTCCTCTGTGAATACCTCGCCTGCCTTCACATCTTTCACCACAAACAGCGACCGCCTGAAGGCGCGGCTGGCGACCTCGTGCTCCGTGACCTCGTAGCGCACTTCGCCTAGCGCCTTTTCTGCCACGCGCACTGCCTCCACCGTCGCCTTGAATTCGTGCGGCTCCAACGAGAAGGCGCTATCCGGGCCGGGCACAGCGCGCGAGAGCGTAAAGTGTTTCTCCACGATACACGCGCCCAGGGTCACCGCTGCCACCGGTACAGCAATGCTCAGAGTATGGTCCGAAAGCCCCGCCGGCACACGAAACGCTTCGGCCAGGTGGGGAATCGTACGCAAGTTCATCTCCTCCGGCGGAGCCGGATAGGCGCTGTTGCACTTGAGCAGTGCAATCTGCGCCGCGCCGACCTGGCGTGCCGTGCGCACCGCCTCGTCAATCTCGCCCAACGTCGCCATGCCGGTGGACATGATGATAGGTTTACCTGTTTGCGCCACTTGCCGGATCAGCGGCAGGTCCACCAGTTCAAATGAGGCAATTTTATGGACCGGCACATCCATCTCTTCCAAGAAGTCTACTGCCGTGGCGTCAAAGGGGGTGGAGAAAAGATCCAGCCCTATGTCATTGGCGATTCTCTTGAGTTTGGGCTGCCATTCCCAGGGAGTATAGGCTTCACCGTAGAGGTCGTAGAGACTTTGGCCCTCCCAAATAGTGCCTTTTTCAATGCGAAAGTATTCGTTATTGCAGTCAATGGTCAATGTATCAGGCGTATAGGTCTGAAGCTTAATCGCATCGGCGCCAGCCTCTTTAGCGGCGTGAATCAGTTGTACGGCCTGGTCAAAATCCTGGTTGTGGTTGGCCGAGAGTTCTGCTACCATGTAGACTGGTTGTCCTGGCCCAATACGCCGTCCATTGATCTCAAGATAGGCTTTCACAATCGTGCATCCTTTCGTAGCACAAAATGAAGGGCCTGGATTCCCTGGACTTCCACTGTGCCTTTGTTGGCGAATCCAGCTTTGGTAAAAGCACGTATAGAAGCAAGGTTGTCCGGTTTTACGTAGGCGTGAATTAAGTTAACTGCGGTGCTTGCAAAGACTATTTGTGACCCTAACCGGATGACCTGGCTGCCATAGCCCCGTCCTCTCTGGTCAGGGGCCAGGTTGACAGAAACTATAGCATCTTCTCCTTCCATCTGATACCGGATCTGTCCGACCGGCACAGCATTTGCATCCAGTACAATGTAGAAGCGACACTGATGATCAGCCAGCCTAGCTGTGAACCATGCCACGTGCTGTTCCCAGGGAATTGGTTCCGAAGAAAAAGAGAGCGCACGGGTGGTAGGATCGTTAGCCCATTCCCAGATCAAACGGCTGTCACTTGCTTGCACCGGCCTCAAGGTCAGTTCGTGCCCCTCCATCTGTCGCACAACGCGGGCGGGGCCAATAGCATCCACTAACTCCTGGCCGCGACGAGCAATTGCTGCTCGTCGGTCGGGAGCGACAAGCATCTGGTTTAGCGCCTGACCAATATCGGTGAAAGTCAAGTCTGTATGCCAACCCAGGTTGATCGCAGCTCCTGCTGCCTCCAACCCTCTGGCAACCGGTCGCTGGTTTTCAGCCAGAACCAAAATGATAGCTGGCAGTCCCATAAACACCAGTTCCCAACAGGTACTCCCTCCCGCCGAGATAGCTATGTCAGCCCAGGCCATCAATTCAGGCATGTTGGTTACGTTGCTTTCCAGGCGGATGGTGAATCGCGAATAGCAAATAGCGGACTGCAGCGTCTCGAAATGTGGATTGCTGCCCCCAACAACTACTACGGCTTCCAGCCCTTCAACCGACACCTGCCATAATGCCTGGATCACTTTGAGTGTGGCATTATTAGGGTCGCTGCCGCCCAACGTGACCAGTACCTTGCGGGCTATCTCGGGAATCTCGCGCTGCCACCCGCGCCAGGGCCAGAACTCCCGGCGCAGCAGCACATACCGGGTGCCTAGCAAGAGCCGGGTGTAAGGTTCACGGCTGAGATATAAGGATTCGTCGGCATAGATATTTTGGTTAAGCACCAGATCCGCTGCATAGTGCCCGGCGTGCCCGTAGTCGTCAATAGAAAGCACACGCAATCCCGCTGCTTTGAGCGCGCACTGATAGGCAGCTCCAAAGTGGTACCCATCCACCACTACCCAGGCCGCTCTGCTCTGCTGCGCCAGGCTCACGGTCTGGGCGGCGTCCTCAGAGCTGCCTGGCCCAACCGCCAGGTGCAATACAGCCATCCCTTCGGACTTCAACCGGTCCTCCAAAGCGGGAGCCATCGCTACTATGGCAAATGTGGAGTACCCTCCGGTCTCTTGCCACGCCTGAGCCAGGGCCAAGCAGCGCATCACGTGGCCAGTGCCGATTTGCGCGCTGGCGTCGGCACGGATCAGCAGCGCATCATCCATAGCGTTTACTCTTCGTGCAGTGCTTTCTGTTGGATATTGCAGTTCAGTTCGGCCAGGGCAGGTTCGCGTTCCAACAAGCCCAGCACATCACGCCAGGTGATGTCCATGGCATTGCCCATCCGCGTATACACCGCTCGCACAAAGGCCAGGTCCTCCGGTGTGTCCACCGTCCACCGGTAGCCGCTGTAATCGGCATTGGCTGTTACAGAGAGCAGCCGGAATAGTTGAGGATTCTGGTAAAAATAAGGAGTCACATGAGCGTGCTGACATGGCTCCTGGGCCTCGCGCCAGGCACGTGCCAACGCCGCCATTGTCATCACCTCGGTGTCCAACCCACGCGGATATGTACGCTCCAGTGTGTTGCTGGCATAATCCGGTTCGGCGTCCAGAAAGGCTCGCACTACCTCGTCTACCACGCCGGGGTCAATCAACGGGCAGTCAGAGGTCACGCGGACGACTACATCCGCTCGATGCACCTGTGCCGCCTGGTAGTAGCGATCCAGCACATCCTGCTCGTCGCCGCGAAAAGCGGGGATGCCCAGTCGCTCACATTCTGCCACAATCGCCTTGTCTCCCAGAGACGCCGCCGTTGCGACCACTACTTGGCTTAACGAGGCCACACATTGCATACGCCGCACCACACGTGCCAGCATGGTTTTGCCGCCAATGTCCCGCAAGACCTTGCCCGGCAATCGAGTGCTGCCCATGCGTGCCTGGATAACCGCCACAATGTTCATGCGGCATAAGCCTCTGTCACTTTGTGCACAGCATCAATCACGTCTTCCACATCTTGATCCGCCATCGCACTAAACATCGGCAGCGTGATCAAGCGCTCGTAGGCCGCCTCAGCCACCGGACACAGGCCGTGCGCGTAACCCAATTGCTGGTAATAAGGGTGCCAGTACACAGGAATATAGTGGACGTTGACGCCGATGTTTTCGGCCCGCAGCGCGGCAAAGACCTCTTTGCGCCCGACACGTAGCCGCTCCAGGTTCAACTTGATCACAAACAGGTGCCAGGCCGGTTCCGTGTCGGGCAACACCTCCAGCAGTTCGACGGTCGGGAGGCCGGCAAAGGCCTCTGTGTAACGGGCCGCAATCGTGCGCCGTCGCGCTAGCCAGCCATCCAGTTTTTTCAACTGGCTCAGGCCGAGTATACAGTTCAGGTCGGGCAGGCGGTAATTGTATCCCAGGGCCACCATCTCGTAGACCCACGAACCCATTTCGGCTCGCTGCCGAAAATCGGCAGTGATGCCATGACTGCGAAAGGCACGCAGGCGGGCCGCCAGTTGCGGGTCATCTGTCACAACCATCCCCCCCTCACCGGTCGTGATGTGCTTGACCGGGTGAAAGCTAAACGTGGTCAATTCGTGCAGCGTCCCCACCTTGCGTCCGTGGTAGGTCGCACCCAAAGCGTGGGCCGCATCCTCGATCACGATCAGTCCGTGCGCATCCGCCAGCGTACGGAGTGCGTCGTGATCGCACGGCTGGCCCGTATAGTCTACGGCGATGATGGCTTTAGTGCGGGGCGCGATCTTGCGCACCACGTCGTTCGGGGCCACGTTCAACGTGCCGGACAGCACGTCGGCAAAGACCGGTCGTCCACCCAGGTAAAGCACACAGTTTGCGCTGGCAGCAAATGTAATGGCTGGAACGATCACCTCATCCCCTGATCTGATCCCTGCCACAAACGCCGCTGCGTGCAGTGCCGCCGTGCCCGAATTGACCACGACAGCTTCTTTTGCACCTACATACCCGGCTACAGCCTGTTCAAATGCGCTCACAGCCGGACCGGTGGTCAGCCAATCGCCGCGCAAGACGTTGACGACCGCTTGAACATCAGTCTCGTCAACCGATTGGCGGCCATACGGCAGCAAGGTTTCTCTCACAGGGCTACCACCCTCAACCGCCAGCTGCTTCATGCTGCATCCACCATGGCCCGCAAATCTTCGGCCGTTAACCACTGCGGGTTGGTATCGCTGGTATACCTGAAGCCATCCGGCAAAGGTTTACCCTCATTCCAATTCTCACTAAACCACCACGGAAACAACGGCTGGATCACAAACATGTCGTCCAATTCTACAGCGTGACGTGCTTCGTCTTCATTCAGTAACACTTCGTGCAGTTTCTCACCGGGTCGGATACCTGTGACCCGCACCTCGCAGCCAGGTGCAAGCGTCGCAGCCAGGTCTACGATGCACATGCTGGGGATCTTGGGTATGAACACCTCACCGCCGTGCATCTGTTCGATACACCGGATCACGAAACGGACGCCCTGTTCAAGCGTAATCCAAAAGCGCGTCATGCGCTCGTCGGTGATAGTGACGGTACCTGTTTTGCGCTGCTCCTTGAACAATGGCACCACGCTTCCCCGGCTGCCTACGACATTGCCGTAACGAGCGCAGGCGAAACGGGTTTCCCCCTGTCCAGCATAAGAATTGCCCTGAATGAAAAGCTTCTCTGCTACCAGCTTGGTCGCCCCATACAAATTCACCGGGTTAACCGCTTTGTCTGTAGACAGCGCCAGTACACGCTTGACGCCACGATCTATCACCGCGTCAATGATGTTCTTGGCTCCCATGATGTTGGTTTGCACGGCCTCAAAGGGGTTATACTCACAGGAGGGCACCTGCTTCAGGGCGGCTGCGTGGACGACCAGCGTCACTCCATTCACCGCCCGATACAACCGTTCCCTGTCCCGCACATCACCTATAAAATAGCGGAGGCAAGAATCATCAAAAACTTGCCGCATCTCAGATTGCTTGAGTTCATCACGGCTGAAGATGATCAGTTTCCTCGGATGATATTCTCGCAGCATAATCCCGGTAAACTTCCTACCAAAAGAGCCCGTTCCTCCAGTCAGAAGGATAACCTGATCCTGCCAGTTCATAATATCTCTGCCTACTCCTCGCGCAACATACGTAAAATGTTCTGCGCATGTGCGTCATTTGGATCAAAACGCAACACATCTTGATACGCGACGATTGCTTTATCAATCATCCCCGACTCTCGATATATGTCACCTAGAAACCGATATGGCCACTTTCGGTCTCTGTCATCAGGCCATAGATCAATAGCCTGCCCTATCACCCTCTCAGCCAAAGCTACATCGCCATATACTTGATATAGCGCATATCCAAGCCTCAAGTGCGCCCAATGATGATTGGGGTTCAGTGATATGGCTTGCTGGTAGTCCCGTATTGACTCACGTGGATCGCGTCCTTGCCAGCTATAGATCTCTCCCCGCTTGTAGTGACAGTCCGCTGCCTCCCAATTGGCACCGAAGTCACTCGCCTCTATTGCTGCCTCATAAGCTCTCAGCGCAGCATCCACCTGCCGGGGTTCCAACCACCATTGGTAGATTCTTCCCATTCGATAATAAGGACTGCTCCGGCCTATATGGACGAAAACACCTGCTTCGATCGCCCGTTTGTACGCCTCCAGCGCCTCTTCCCACCTGCCCATCACCTCATACACCAGTCCTCTGTAATACCAGGGATCTCCCAGCCCCGAGTCTACTCTCAACGACCAATCGTACCATTTCAACGCCTCTTCGTATTGCCCTTCGCTCCGCGCTTCCTCCCCCCACTGAATGAATTTCTCGCCCATTCCTCCAGCACTCTGCCAGGCAGTCACAGCTTCATCCTCTCGCCCTTGAATGGCCAGGGCAAAGCCCAGTCCCCGCCAGGTAGAACGACTGCCAGGTGCATAAACCATCGCCTGCCGCAACAGCATCTCCGCCCGTGCTGCTATATCCTGTGCCCTCCTTCCCGGTGTGGCGAACAATGCCTGTTCTAGCATCACCATACCTGCGTTCCCCCACCCCCAACTTAAGATAGCTGCCCCGCGCAGGATCAAAGTCAAAATTAAGGCAAGAACGAACCACAGTTCCCAATGCTTACACCAACCAACCAGAGAATCACTCCTATGTCTGACTTTGCTCTTCATCAAATAGCCCCCATCTACCCATGGGTTGGCGCTCCTCTACGCTGTGAATTGGGCATCCACGGCCTGGCCGAAGAGAACCATAGAGATACGGCTTCTCCAGGGCCAGGGGCAAAACCAATCCCGTCGATCGTCCCTGCACGATTGACAGGGATCACACTGCAATGTGCACCAAAGGGTATGGGCGCTTCATGCTTTGAATCGAACCCAATAATACTACTGATTGGGTTCGGACATATCCACCTTGTACAACGCCATTACTTCACTAATAGCAAGGGCATGGTCATAAACAACGAATTTGGATACGGTGAAACCGCCAAGGTTGCTAGAACCAACATAATTCGCTCCGACTGTCCAATTTGTCAGTGCTGGCGCGGCTGACGACAGAGCAGTGGATCCCTCTCTTTTACCATTGATGTAGATGGTGTACTGACCATTTTCGAAATCCAGTGTGACCATGAAGTCGATCCAATCTCCAGCACTGAACTTCTGCGCCTCGGATGTAATAGAGTAGGTGCCATTAATATATACCCAAAACTGATCTACATTTGCCCTGTAAAGCAAAGTTATCCTGTCAGTATTGCCCATACCCCGTGCATCGAAAAGGGCGTTATCAAATGCACTAGGCCATGTCGCATCCGCATCATATGGCATCCGTGCCACAACACGCAAGCTCAGCTGCTCCTTACCGCTGATGAGGCTAATGTAATCATCAAGACTGACCACTGTCGCCATCCGCTGGCTAGTGGACTGGTGCGGCGTACCGTTCCAGTAGTAGCCTCTGCCCTGGTCACCGTCACAGTAGGTGGTGGCATAGGGTTTTTGCTCTAACTGAACACAATCTATTAGAAAACTGTCACCTGTGGCCATTGATGCACTGGTATCACCCAGCACATAAATATACAGCGCTGTTCTATCTGGCTGGCTGATGGTATGAGTAACTATGACCCTTTGCCAGGTGTCAGTCAAAACACTGTCCGAATACGTACCTTCATCCGACTGGGTCCCACCTTGTTCCTGTAGCGTAATTCTGGCTGTCTTGCCAACCGAACCAATCGCAGCCCTTACGTACGCAGAGAGTGTATACTGTGCACCCTGCATCGGATCCAAGATTTCATCGCGGTATAATAGCGCATAATGTGGGGATCCGCTACCGTCATATGTCACCTCGCCTGAATAGCTACCTCCGCAAGCATCACCATTCTGCAATATGCTACCTTGGCTGACGCCCCATCCAGATATATCCTCCACACCTGGATATTCGCAGAGATTCGTCGTCCCCTCCTCAATCACCAGTGCCTGCGATCCCTCCCACAGCCCCTCCACCAGACGCACTGGCCCCTCAATCTCGACCTTTTGCCCTGTCTTGGCGATGGCGTAAATTCCATCTCCCTCAGTCACGATGTTGGAAAAATCCAGGTCCAGTAATACTTCTCCCATCACACTCTGAGCAAGGCTCGAATAGGCTTCGTCAAGATTGGCCTGGGCTTCACCTGCCCATGCGGACTGGTCTCCAGGATCGCGCTCCCGGGCCTGCTCGTAGAAACTGATCGCCTGCTCATAATCCTGCGTCTCAAAGTAACAACCACTCAACGCATAATACACATCCGTCAACTCACTATCAGAGTGATCAGCGCCGACTGTAATGGCCTTGTCCAGATACTCCAACGCTTGCTCGAATTGGTCGTCAGCGTAGAGCGAAATCCCAAGCGCGCGCTGTAACCCAAAATCCTCCGGGCTCTGATCCGCAGCATCTTGCAGGTATTCGACGGCCTTGTCATACCGGGCCAATTCAAAGTACGCCAGGCCCAGGTGTACGTTCATCTCAGCCGAACTGGCCCCCAGCGATGCGGCCCGCTCGTAGGTCGCCGCCGCCCTCTCGTATGCTCCCAGGTGGAACTGAGCGTTCCCCAGCGCCAGGAAGGCACTCGCATCTCCCGGCGCCACCTGCGTCCACTTCTCGTACCAGCCCGCCGCCTGCTCCCATTCCCCTTTGGCCTCGTAAGCCTGCCCCAGGCCCTGCAGCACTCTGGCCTCGTCCGGTTTCACCCGCTCCACCCTCTCGTAGGCCGCGATCGCCGCGTCGAACTGCCCGGCCTGAGAGAGGTTGTCCGCGGCCTCCAACAGTCCCTCGATGGCCTGCTCATGGTCGGGATTGCGCTCCAGGACCTGGTTAAACCCCTCGACCGCCCGGGCATAATCGCCGGCGGCCAACGCTTCCTGGGCACCCCTCAGCGGCAGCCACCTGCTCAGCAGCAGCGCCGCCACCACCGCCCCCAGGACCAGCACGATTGCCGCCGCGATTCCCACCTCCAGCACCAGGGGCGAGCGACGGCGACGGGCCGGCGCGAGGGTCGGCGGCGGCGCGGGAAGTCCCACCGGCTGCCACGCCGCTGGCGGCGGCGTGGGTGGCCCCGCCGGCTGCTTCGTCGCCGGCACAGTCACCCCGCCCGCTGCCCCGCCTGCCACCGCCGTACCGCTGCCCATGTGGCCCACGACGGCCGTCTCCCCGCCGATGCCAGCCGGCCATACGCCGGCCACTGCCTGGGTCAGGTCGCGGGCAAACTCGCCCGCGCTGTCGTAGCGGCTATCGCGGTCCTTGGCCAGCATCTTGTTCATGGCCGCCTCCACCGGGGCCGGCACCTCCAGGCCCGCAAACTTGCGCAATGGGGGAGGCGGGGTGTTGACCTGTGCGTAAAGGATGGCGTGGGTGGTCGTGCCGTCGAAGGGCACCTGCCCGCTGAGCATCTCGAAACACACGATCCCCAGCGAATACAGGTCAGAGCGATGGTCCAGCGGCTCATCTTTGACCTGCTCCGGGCTCATGTACTGGGGCGTGCCGACGATGGTGCCCGCCTGGGTCAACGCCGAC
>Ga0315293_10002288_pt1 | contig 18489 bp, 19 predicted proteins | sample YL17G13_20_MG_FD_203071 | JGI IMG/M metagenome (GOLD analysis project Ga0315293, IMG submission 203071) | Sediment microbial communities from Yellowstone Lake, YNP, Wyoming, USA - YL17G13_20 | ecosystem: Environmental > Aquatic > Freshwater > Lake > Sediment | place: USA: Wyoming | collected... | reverse complement strand
AGCTCCCCTCCACAACCCCCCCAACATCGCCGGTATCGAAGCCGCCCAGGCCCTTTTGCCCAATGCCCCCCACCTGGCTGTTTTTGATACTGCTTTTCACCAGACCATGCCGGAAGCCGCCTATCTTTATGCGGTTCCCTATGAATGGTATGGAATGTACGGGGTCCGGCGCTACGGATTCCACGGCACTTCGCACCTTTATGTCTCCCGCCGGGCGGCCGTCCTTTTAGATAAAAAACCCTCGGAAACCAATCTTATCACCATGCATATCGGCAACGGAGTTTCCATTGCCGCGGTAAAGAATGGGATCTCGGTGGACACCAGCATGGGCCTAACCCCGCTGGAGGGTGCGGTGATGGGCACCCGCAGCGGTGATATCGATCCCGCCATCATCCTTTTCATGATCGAAAAAGAGGGATTCTATGCCGAGCAAATTGACACCATATTAAACAAGAAAAGCGGTCTTTTAGGCATTACCGGGAAATATATGGACCGGCGCGATATCGAAAAAGCAGCTGAAGAAGGAGATAAGCGCTGTCAGCTGGCCATCGAGATCGAGGCCTATCGCCTGAAAAAATACATCGGCGCCTATTCAACCGTGCTGGGAAAAGTGGACGCGGTGGTCTTCACCGCCGGGGCCGGCGAGTTAAACTGGCAGCTCCGGGAAAAAGTATTGACCGGTCTGGAAAACAGCGGCATTAAATTTGATCGCATCAAAAACCAGGCCGCGGTCTCCCGGGAAAAGGAAACGGATATCTCCGCAGAGGATTCCCCGGTCAAGGTTTTGATCATCCCCACCGACGAGGAAAGGGTTTTTATCGAAGATGTGGTGGCTATACTGGAAGGCCGTTACGAGACTCACACCCACTTCACCTATTCTTTTGAGGACAAAAATTATAAGAGGAAAAAAGCGTGATAATTGTTGAAGATGAGGGCTGGAAAAAGCTTTTGCCGCTGACCTGGACGCGGCCGGTCTGGGAGATCGTCTGCGGCGCAACCTGTATCTTAGAAAAGCTGAAACGAAAATACCCGGACGAGCAGTTCTCTTTCAAGGGCCGTGATTATCTAATTAAGGGCCAAGAACTAAGGACCTCGGCGAGCTCGGTCGAGCCGGCCAAGGGTCAAGAAATCAATGGTCGGTTAATTCCGTCTTCGGGAAGGGAAATAATTTATCCCTGGGATCCCATTAAAAACCTAAAAGAAGATCTGGAGGAAGATTTCAAGTTTTTAGGCGCTGGTATCAAGGGAGAGGTTCACTCTTCAGTTGTGATCCATAATCCGAAAGAGGTTCTGGTAGAAGAGGGAGCGATCGTCGATGCCCATACGGTGCTGGATGCCCGGCAGGGGCCCATATATATCGGAAAGGGAACCATTGTCCATCCGGGGGCGCTTCTGCGCGGGCCGCTCTCTATCGGCCGATATTGCAAAATCGCAGGAGAAGTGTTGCATTCCATCTTTCTGGATTACACCAATAAAGGGCATTATGGATTTATCGGTCACTCTTATGTATGCGGTTGGGTTAATCTGGGAGCGGGAACCACCAATTCCAACCTGAAAAATAATTACAGCAACATTAAAGTGCTGGCGGAAGGCCGGCCGGTTGATACCGGAGTAAATTTCATGGGCTGTTTTATTGGTGATCATACCAAAACTGCCATTGGGACCATGATCTATACGGGGTGCGTGATCGGGGTGGCGGCCAACCTCTTCGGCCAGCCGTATTACAAGAAATTCGTGCCTTCTTTCTCCTGGGGTGGGTTAAAAGAAGTCGCCAAGCTTGAAGAAGTGATTGAGACTGCCAGAGCCGCGATGAAACGGAGAGGAATAGGTATTTCTGAGGCCGATATAAATCTTCTTAATAAGGTTTTTTCTCTTACTACAAACGAGAGATCTTAATTCTTCCATTATTATTGAAGTGGCCATATTATCGAACCATGCCTATATAATATGATATAATATCAATGGTAGTTCTATGGCTAAAATACAAGAATTTAAAAATGCGATTGCATTAAGAAAGCAGGGCTCCTCTTATAGAGAAATCCTATCGCACATACCAGTCTCTAAATCCACCCTATCCCTATGGCTAAGAAGAATCGGGCTAAGTAAAAGGCAAAAGCAGAGGTTAACGCAAAAGAAGCTTGAAGCCGGCAGGCGCGGGGCTCAGGCCCAGAGGGATAAAAGGCTACAAATCACCAAGGAAATCAAAGAAAAGGCAAAAGCAGAGATCAGCCATATTAATAATAGAGAGCTGTGGTTAATGGGGACCATGCTTTATTGGGCCGAAGGAACAAAAGAAAAGAATGATGCCGGTGCCGTTTCTGTTCAATTTAGCAATTCTGATCCATTTATGATAAAATTGTTTTTAAAATGGCTTTTCGAAATATGTAAAGTTGCAAAAGATGCAATTAGATATGAGATCTATATTCATGAAAATAACAAATACAGGCTGGACGCGGTTAGAAAATATTGGGCCGCAGCTATTGGAATAAAAGCAAATGACTTCCATGCGATTTATTTTAAAAAACATAAAATCGGCTCCAATAGAAAAAACATTGGTAAAATATATTTTGGGCTTTTGAAAATTCGTGTTCGGAAAAGTTCGTCTTTAAATAGAAAGATTACCGGTTGGATTGAAGGTATAAACCAATATTATTGCGGGGTGGTGTAATGGTAGCACTTCACACTTTGGATGTGACAGTTTTGGTTCGAATCCAAACCTCGCAGCTTATTATCAAATGAGATGGCAAGGATAGCAAAGGTGTTAGGCGTTTCTATCGAGGAGCTATTGAAATAATATGAATTTTCAATTTCAACGACACAGGGTAGATAAAATTACGCAAACAAAGATGATAGAGGCGCTTGAGCATGCAGCCATGAAATGTGGCTACAAAGTATTCACATGTCGCGAATTTGATAACGCAGCAGATATAAAACATACAGTAATTCTGCGTGAATATGGTAGTTGGGGAAAAGCGATGGAACGCTTGGCTGCTAGCTTAGCTAAGAAAAATATTATCCTTGAACCAAGAAATAAGCCAAAAAGGAAGGACTCTATCTCTGACAGGGAAATATTTGCTGAAATGGAAAGAATATGGAAACGGTTAGGCCATCGTCCATCAAAGTTGGAGTGGGAGGCGCATCTTCCCACCATTAACTACAACACAATTTACAAGCATTTCGGAGGTTGGATAAAAGCTTGCTCGCAATTCATTGAATACAAAATGGATGGTTCAATCAGTGCAGAGGCAAAGTCTGTTCCCGAATTGCCACATGCGGACAAAGAATACAACACAGAATATAGAAGAGGAAATAATAGGACTATTCCTCTCGGCATACGATTGAAGGTTTTGGATAGAGATAATTTCAGATGTGTTTTTTGCGGAAAAAGTCCGGCAACTGATTTGGGTACAAGATTGCACATTGATCATATAGTCCCATTCTCAAAAGGAGGGAAGAGCATATTGGAAAACCTTCAAACGCTTTGCGAAGAATGCAATCTAGGTAAAGGGGATAGGCATATTGAATAGTGATCAGTAGAGCACGAATATTTTAAAAATATATGGCAATATCCATGGATGATAAAACAATAAAATATATATATCCAGAGAGGAAGACCTCGCTAACACGATTTCTTTCGTTCATCATTTCCGTAGCTATTTTGTCGGTGCTTTTCTATGCAGTTGTTCAATATAGACAGATATTATCAAAACCAGTGATGACCCCAATTCTTGCGGCTTCTTTAACTGCCCTTTTTACATGGTTCTTGAGTCTTGTTAGAGATTATATAGATAAATGCAAGGATAGATATAACGATCTCGTTTATATTGAGCTGGAGTTAAATATCGTATTAAACGCTATGCATGACAATATTTATTATTTACGGCCTTTGACTCAGGAGCAACCCGCAGAATATGGCGTAGTTATAATTCCAGAAGAAATATCATTGTCAGCAGACAAATATATGAATGTATGGAATGGCAAAATGCTTAACGAATTCTTGGTTGTATATGATGATTGCCGTAGGGTGAATTCTTCTATGGAAACGATAAAAACAAGTTACGATAATAACCTCAGATTTATTAATGTGTATGATCAAAATGCAAAGGCACAAGTATTAAATCTAAATCGTTCATTTAAAAAACAGGCGGCTGATCTATCGAATAGCATTAAAGAGTATTCTGATAATGTTGAAAACATCATTTCTTTTGTCATAGCATATAGGAAGTATTTGTCTCCGAATTTGATAAAATACATCTGGTGGTTTCTGACGGACTGGGGGTTTAACATTTCTAACAGTTTTAAGGGTTTTATGGTTGGCCCTAGATATGTTAAACTTGATTCTCTTAATAATGAATCATCAGCCATTCTTAAAGAATGGTTATCGCTGAGAGAAGAAGAGCTTCCGAATTAAAAGAACTTGCCGCCAACTGCTTGCCCGCCTTAGGCGGGCTTGAAAAGCAGTTAAGCCCCGATATTTTTATCGCCGGGCCGAGCAGTGAGAGTCCCTGTAAACTAAAATTATATTTTGCGATAAATGTGAAGCGTTATATTTATATTATATTTTAAGCTGTCTTGAGTTCTTTCTTTGAGGTAGGTTTCCAGGTCTCTTATTTCAAAAGGGGATCTATCCCCGCAATCATTATCAGGTTTGTGGAAAAAATAATGCCTCCCGTTAAAAGACCCTAAATATCTGGCTGAATGTACAATGGTAGGAATAGTATTTATCGTTTCCGGCAAGGATTTACCGCTAAAAAATATCACATCTCCCGGCAACAGGCCATATTCATCAAGGTTTGCAAGCTTTCTGAACGGATATTTAGGTTCAATTGCATCAATTTCGGCAACCTGCACAAAACCCATACATTTTAGTTTTGGTATAACTTTATAACCATCGTATGTAGGATTTACATCTTCGTTTATTACCCAAAACATAGTGCCATGACAATTAGGAGGGATATAGGTCAAAAAACTTCCCCGACAATCCTTATATCCCCTGTCTAAAAGCTTACGAATTCTATTTGCTTGCGCCGTGGGCAGGTTGTTTAGAAGAGAATCCAGGGCAACTGCATCCGCTATTTCCTGAGGGATGTGCATCCTTCTCTGACTGACATTTCCCGGTAATGTGGTCAAGACAGCAGATAATAGCAATGCTTTTATGGTGGTCCCTATCCTCATATCTTTTTATCGAAGCGGTTTAGATGTAATTTCAGTTTGACTTGAAAAATCCCCCGCAGTATAATCCCCCAAGGAGCGCGTGTCCGCCGAAGCGGAAGCGCGGAGGAGGATGATGAGAATGTCAAAGAAATTCCTGACTCTGCTTCTGGTTTTAGCTCTAACCCTGCCCTCTCTGGCCGCACTCAAAGGATTGGAAACTCCCAAAGAAGAATCCGTAGTCAAAGTGGGAGAAAATATTGACATCCCCGAAGGCCTGGAAATTGACTCGGCGGTGGCCATCGGCGGGAATATCTCAATCGGAGGAAAAGTAAAACAGGACGTGGTAGCCATCGGCGGAGATGTAATTCTCCAAAAATCTGCGGTAGTGGCGGGAGATGTGGTCTCGGTCGGCGGAACCATACAAAAAGACCCCGCTGCCCTGATCAAGGGCTCCACCACCGAGGTTAAATTCCCGGTCGGGGTATTAAGCAAAGGTTTGGGCTGGGGAATAGCGATATTAAGTATCCTCTCTTTCCTGGCCTTCCTGGTTTTGGCCTTGATCGTTGTCGCTTTCTTCGGAAAACAGCTGGGGGCTTCTTCTTATTATGTTGAAAAATTACCCTGGCATGCCCTGCTCTGGGGGATCTTAATCCCTCCTGCCTCGGTCCTTATCATAATCTTTCTGGTGCTGAGCATACTGGGCATCGTTTTTATTCCCGTTTATCTCCTGCTCCTTATGGCAGCCGGATTTTTAGGCTATATTGCGGTTTCCCAGCTTATCGGCAAGAAAGTCATGAAAGCTTTACGAATTTATAACAAGCCCATGGTGGTTGAGGTCCTGGTGGGCCTCCTGCTTCTATTTGTGATCGGCTTCCTGCCTATCCTGGGTTGGGCGGTCAAGGCCCTGGCCGGTCTGATGGGATTGGGAGCGGTGGTCGCCACGCGCTTTGGCACACAGGGTTAACAGTTACAGTTTCGGCGAGATCGTAATTGATGGTAAGACCTATCATCATGATGTGATCATCTTCAAAGAGAAGATCCTCGACTGGTGGCGGGCTGAATCCCACAGTGTTTCTGTCAATGATGCCGATAAAATCATTCAATTGAAGCCGAAAATCATAATCTTTGGCCTGGGGGAATCCGGCTGTATGGTGATCCCGCAGGAAACCCAGGAATATTTAAAACGGCAGAAAATCAATTTTATTTCATTACGGACCGGCGAAGCATACCAGAAATACAATGAACTGGCGGAAGAGGATGCGGCGGCAGCCCTGCATCTTACTTGCTGATAAATTGCCCCCGCGCCCAGCTGTCGGCTTCCAGTATTTGATCCAAAGAGGGTTTTTCAATATTAGGATGGCTATCTGTAACCTGGCGGATCTTAAGTGCAATATCTAAAAATGAGATCTTTCCCTTTAGAAAAAGATTAACCGCTTCTTCGTTGGCGGCATTCAGTACCGCCGGCAGAGTTCCCCCTCGCCGCCCCGCCTGATAGGCAAACTCCAGGCAAGGGAATTTTTCACGATCCGGTTTTTCAAAAGTTAAGGTTCCTATCTTGGCTAGATCCGTTTTAGCCCATAAGTTCGAGCTTCTCTCCAGGCCAAACAGGGCATACTGGATGGGGATACGCATGTCGGGAGAAGATAATTGGGCCTTAATTGAACCATCAATGAACTCCACCATGGAATGGATGATGCTCTGGGGATGGACGACCACCTCGATCTGGGAATAATCCAAACCAAATAAATAATGGGCCTCCAATACTTCAAATCCTTTGTTCATTAAAGTGGCTGAATCAATGGTGATCTTGGGTCCCATCTTCCAGGTGGGGTGCGCCAGGGCCTCTTTGGCGGTTATTTTGGCCAATTTTTCCAGAGGGGTTTTGAGGAAGGGACCGCCCGAGGCAGTTAAAATGATTTTCTTTATCTTTTCTGTTTTCTCTCCTACCAGGCATTGGGCCACTGCTGAATGCTCTGAATCTATAGGAAAAACTTTAACCTTGGCGGTCTTGACCTCTTCCATGAAGATCTCGCCGCCCGCCACCAAAACTTCCTTGGTAGCCAGGGCGATATCTTTTCCCGCCCGTATGGACTCAATAACTGGAACTAAGGTCAAAGCCCCGGGTATGGCCACCACCAGAAGTTTGGCTTCTGCTATCGTAGCCACCGCCAGCAGCCCTTCTTCCCCCGCTAAAATTTTAACCTTGTCGCTTCCCAGTTTCTCCTCAACCTTTGATTTTACATTCTCCGAAACCACCGAAACAATGGAGGGATTGAATTTTTTGATCTGCTCCACGATCAGGTCCACTTCGTCTTTGGCGGCCAACCCCACCACCCGAAAAGAAGAAGGGAAAGCGGCTACCACCTCTAAAGTTTGCCGGCCGATGGAACCGGTAGAACCCAAAATAGAAATGCCTTTTTTCATAATATAAAGTTAATTACTCCCAGGGTCGCCGCCGCCACTACAATTGAGGCCAGGGCGGTCCCAAACAGTCCGGCAAAAAATGTGGGTATCCAGCGCAGGCCCAAAAGATAAGCCGCGATGGTCCCGGTCCAAACCCCCGTTCCGGGCAGCGGAATTGCAATGAAAAGCGTCAGGCCCAAAAGTTCCAAATCTTCGATCAGCTTGCTTTTGGCCCGGGTCCGGGTGAACAACCATTCAAAAAATTTATCAAAAGCCGGGATCTTACGCAAGCTGTCGGTTAGCGTATTTAAAAACCACAATAACGGAAAAACCGGTAGAACACTGCCCAGAATGCTTAAGATGACCGCAGTTGCGGGAGAAAGCTTATAAACCGCAATGCCTAAGGGGATAGAGGCTCTAACTTCAAAAACGGGAATGGCGGCAAGAATAAAAACAAATAATTCTTTCATTCATTTGTCATTTTGTCTTGAGCCAGTGCATCATTCCGCGGAGCTCGGCGCCCACTTTTTCAATCTGGTGGTTCTTATCCTTTTCGCGCAGGGCGTTGAAGTTCTTGCAGCCCTCTTTATTTTCTTTGATCCATTCGCGGGCGAAAGCGCCGGACTGGATGCGGTCCAGGGCTCTCTTCATTCTTTTCTTGACCTTTTCATCAATGATCTTCGGCCCGACGGTCAGGTCGCCGTATTCGGCGGTATTGCTGATGGCCTTGCGCATACCGAGGAGTCCCTGCTTGTAGATGAGGTCCACGATCAGCTTAAGCTCATGACAGCATTCAAAGTATGCCATCTCAGGAGAATAACCCGCCTCCACCAGCGTTTCAAAGCCGGCTTTGACTAAAGAAGTGCAACCTCCGCACAGAACGGCTTGCTCGCCGAAAAGGTCGGTTTCTACTTCTTCTTTGAAAGTGGTCTCAAATACTCCCGCACGGGTTCCCCCAATACCTTTAGCGTAGGCCAGTGCGGTTTCTTTGGCTTTTCCGCTGGCATCTTGATGTATAGCAATTAGGGATGGAACCCCTGCCCCGTCCATATAGGTTTGTCTTACCATGGAACCCGGCCCCTTGGGCGCCACCATGATGACATCGACGTCCTGTGGCGGCTTGATGGCCTTAAAGTGGATGTTGAAGCCGTGGGAAAACATTAAGGTTTTCCCCTTCTTCATGTGTTTCTTGATAGATTCCTTGTAAACTTTGGCCTGCAGTTCGTCGGGGATAAGGATCTGGACGATGTCCCCTCTTTTTGCCGCAATAGCGGCATCCATCACTTCAAATCCCGCTTCCTGGGCGGCTTTAAAGTTGGGAGTCCCGTCAACTTCCGCGATGATCACCTTTAAACCGCTATCCTTTAAATTTTGCGATTGCGCCGCCCCCTGGTTGCCGAATCCGATCACCGCAATAGTTTTGTCTTTTAAAACCCCTAAATCCGCGTCGCTTTCATAATAAACCTTTGCCATACGATTCCTCCTATTCCGCGCTCCCGCGTTGGAGCGCAATTTTACCGGTACGCACCATTTCTTTAATGCCGAATTTTCTTAGAAGTTTTTCTATCCCCTCCACCTTCCCATCCTCCCCGGTGATCTCAATGGTCAGGCTGTCTTCGGCCACATCAATGACTCGGGCGCGGAAGATATCCACGATCTGGGTGATCTCCGCGCGGTTTCTCTCATTGGCCGCCACTTTGATCAAAGCCAGCTCCCGCTCCACTGCAATATCTTTGGGCAGATCGAACACTTTAAGGGTGTCGATCAGCTTGTATAACTGCTTGGTGATCTGCTCCAAGTCCCTCTCATCCCCTTCAGCTACAATGGTCATGCGGGAGATGCTGGGCTCCTCCGTGGTGCCCACCGCCAGCGATTCGATGTTGAATCCTCTTCTGGCAAAAAGCCCCGCCACCCGGGAAAGGACTCCCGGCTTATTTTCTACTATTACCGATATTGTATGTCTCATATTAGTCGATTATCATCTCGTTGATCGGCTGGCCGGGCGGCACAAAGGGAAACACATTCTCCTCCTTGGCCACCATAAAATCTATCAGTACCGGCCGATCGGCAACGGTTAAAGACCACTCCAGGGCCTCTTTTACGTTCTCAGCCTTGTCCACCCGGCGCGCCGCCGCCCCATAGGCCTCCGCTACGCGCACCAGATCGGGATTATTGCAGAGATTGGTGTGGGAATAATGCCGCTCATAGATCAATTCCTGCCATTGCCGCACCATTCCCAGGAAAGAATTATCCAGCACGAAGATTTTAATGGGTAAGCGATTATTCACCGCCGTGGTCAGCTCCTGGATATTCATCTGGATGGAGCCGTCTCCGGCAAAATCGGCCACGATCGCACCCGGCCGGCCGAATTGCGCCCCGTTGGCGGCCGGCAGGCCGAAACCCATGGTTCCCAGGCCGCCGGAGGAGACAAAGGTGCGCGGTTTATCGAATTTGAAGAACTGCGCCGACCACATCTGGTTCTGCCCCACCTCGGTCACGATGATCACTTCTTTATCCCTGGTCAACTTATAGAATTCCTCAATAATGAACTGGGGTTTAAGCCCGCCCTCTTTCTTATAGGAAAGAGGGTATTTGTTTTTCCACTCGGCAATCTGAGCTGTCCAGTCGGCGTGTTTTTCCTTGGGCCCGACTTTTTCGATAAGCGCCTTGAGCACGTTCTTCACGTCGCCCACAATGGGTATATCTACCCTGACATTCTTGCCGATCTCGGCCGGATCCACATCCATATGGATAATCTTGGCGTTGGGCGCGAATTTCTCAATATGCCCGGTCACCCGATCGTCAAAGCGCGCTCCCACCGCGATTAAAAGGTCGCAATCGGTCACGGCATAATTGGCGTAAGCTGTGCCGTGCATCCCCAGCATGCCGAGGTACAGCTCATGGGTGCCGGGAAAAGCCCCCAGCCCCATCAGCGTGGTGGTTACCGGGATATTGCATTTTTCGGCCAGTTGCTTCACTTCAGCGGCGGCATTGGCGGAGATGGCCCCGCCCCCCACGTACATTACCGGTTTTTTGGCGGCTATAATGGCCTTGGCCGCCAAAGCTATCTGCTTGGGATGGCCGTGCAGAGTAGGTTTGTAACTGGATATCTCCACTTTGTCCGGATAAGCAAATTTGATCTTTTTTACAAATACATCCTTGGGGATATCGATCACCACCGGGCCGGGGCGCCCGGAGCGCGCGATATAAAAGGCCTCCTTCACCATGCGCGGCAAATCCTCGGTGCTTTTTATTAAATAATTATGCTTGGCGATGGGCAGGGTAATGCCGGTTACATCGGCTTCCTGAAAAGAGTCCTTGCCCAACAAAGGCGTGGCCACCTGGCCGGTAATAGCGATCATGGGTATAGAATCCATGTAGGCATTGGCAATGCCGGTAGTCAAATTGGTGGCCCCCGGACCGGAAGTGGCCAAACACACCCCTACTTTGCCGGTAGCGCGGGCGTAGCCGTCGGCCGCATGGGCCGCGCCTTGTTCATGTCTTACCAGGATATGCTTGATGCCCTTATCCGAATAGAGGGCGTCGTAAAGCGGCAGGACTACCCCGCCGGGGTAGCCAAAAATGATCTCTACCCCTTCTTTTTTAAGACATTCCAATAGTGCTTGTGCGCCGGTGATTTCCATAATTGGAGAAATTATACCATAATTTTACTTCAAAATGGCGCCCGTACTGGCCGAAGTCACCATTTTCTGGTACCTCGCCAGCCAGCCCGTGGTAAACCTGGGCTTGGGCGGCTTCCAGGTTTTCATGCGTGCTTTCAACTCCGCACCCGATACTCGCAGCTCCAATTTCCGATTGGGAATATCAATTTCAATAATATCTCCATTTCTTACCGCTGCGATCGGGCCCCCTTCAGCGGCCTCCGGAGACACATGTCCGATACATGGTCCGCGGGTTCCGCCAGAGAATCTGCCATCAGTAATAAGTGCCACCGATTCCGATAAACCCATACCGGCGATAGCCGAGGTAGGATAAAGCATCTCCCGCATTCCCGGCCCACCTTTGGGCCCCTCATAGCGGATCACCACCACATCATTCTTCTTCACCTTTCCGCCCAAGATGGCTTTCTGCGCCTCATCCTCGGAATCAAAAACTTTGGCCTTCCCTGAAAACTTCATCATTTTCTGAGAAACCGCGGTCTGCTTGACCACTGCCCCATCTGGAGCCAGGTTGCCCTTGAGCACCGCCAGTCCGCCTTCTTTATGATAAGGATTTTTCAGCGAGCGAATAATATTGGAATCGTATACTTGCCCGCCTCGGGCGATCTGCTTGATGCTTAAACCGGAAACCGTTGGATTATCTTGCAGGGCATTGATCAAGATCGAAAGCACGCCGGGGATTCCACCTGCATATTCCAGATCTTCCATGAAATGATTGCCGCTCGGGCGGAGGCTGGTCAGATGCGGGGTTTCGCGGCTGATCTTATCGAAAAGTTCTAAAGGAAGAATAATGCCGGCTTCCCGCGCGATGGCGGTTAGATGCAGAACCGCATTGGTGGAACCGCCCAGCGCCATATCCAGCCGGATGGCGTTCATGAAGGCCTTTTTGTTCATAATCTTTCTGGGTGTAATATCTTTATTGATAAGCTCCACGATCCTTTTTCCGCTCTCATAAGCGATCATCTTCTTTTTGCTGGATACCGCCAGAGAGGTGCCGCAGAAAGGCAGGGACAGGCCCAGCGCTTCAGTGGCGCAGGCCATGGTGTTGGCGGTAAATAATCCGGCGCAGGCCCCCGGTCCGGGACAGGCATTTAATATAAGATTGTCAAAATCGGTCTTGCTGATCTTGCCCTGCTTATAGGCCGCCTCGGCCTCAAAGGTGTCATGCACCAGGTCCAGCCGCGTCATCTTATAACAGCCGGCCAGCATGGGACCTGCCGTCACCATGATGGTAGGAATATCCAGTCGGGCCGCCGCCATCAGCATCCCCGGCGTGATCTTGTCACAGGCGGTGAGCAGTACCAGTCCGTCTAATTGATGGGCCTCCGCCATGGTCTCTACTGTATCAGCAATGAGTTCGCGTGAGGGCAGGGAATAATGCATGCCTTTATGCCCCATGGCAATACCGTCGCAGATGGCCGGCAGGCCGAAAGTAAAGGACACTCCTCCGCCGGCGTGGATGCCCTTCTCGATGGCGCGTTCAAACTCCCGCATGTTTACGTGTCCGGGGACAATGTCGGTAAAGGAGGAAGCCAGCCCGATAAAGGGCTTGCTCATTTCCTTATCCGAAACTCCCGTGGCATGCAAAAGGGCCCGAATGGGGGCCTTTTTCTTCAAATTTTCACTTCTCATGTTAGTCCTCCCCTTGGTCAGATTTTATCACCCCCAGGTGAAATTTCCAACCGGTTTTGACGATATATATGTAGAGGGGCTTGACCCTCGGGTGGTAAAAATGTCTTTCAGATTAGATGCTTTACGAAGCACAACCTATTTTGTTTCCAGACGGGGAGACTTCAATCTCCCTGCCCGGGAACGCGCTATTCGGGAAACTCCACATCCACAGTTGGCTCCCCCCAATTTACGCGCCAGCGCCGCCGAGGCCTTAAGGAGAAGCCAGATTCTAAGAACCGATTCGATAGGTTCCACTCGGCCCTTAATCATCACTGAAGAACAAAAAGCTGAAATAATCGGCAATCTGCTAAGTGTCAGCGATTTGGCCTTAAGCCCTTCCCAGAAAATCGAGAAGCTCATAACCACCGCGGCCGACTCCTTAAGTCAACGCCTGGGGGGTTTAGTTGATATTGAACTGCGTTATGATATTTTGGACCAAACCCGCGACGAGCTTCCCTTGGGAATTTTGGTTTCTAAGCTCATGGCTGATACTCCGGAGATTATAACCGAAGCGATGGAAAGAAAAAATTTGACCCTGAGAGCCGGGCCATACGGTGAGAATGTGGCGGTGGTTCCTTTCTTCGATGCCGGCCGCAATCTGCTGGGAGCTTTCCGCCTTCGCTCCACCGCGGAAATGGAAGATCATCTCGGCACCATAAGAATGCTGGGCGGGGTCATGAATGCCGCCATAAAAAACATAATCCAAATAAGCCGCCTGGAAGAGCTGGCCGCCACCGACGGCCTAACCGGTCTGGCCAACCGCGCTTATTTTGATCAATACATCCGGACCGAAGTCGCGCAGTGCCGCCGGAACGGCCAGCCCTTGAGCCTGCTCATGGTGGACATTGACCGCTTTAAAGCCGTAAATGATACTTTAGGGCATCCGTGCGGGGATGAGGTTTTAAGAAAAGTGGCTGAAATCTTAGGAGCCACTGTTCGCACCTCGGATACCGCGGCCCGCTATGGGGGAGAAGAATTTGTCGTAGTTTTGCCGGAAACCGAACTTGAAGGAGCCGCCGCTCTGGCAGAAAAATTGCGCGACCAGGTGGAAAAAACTCCCATCCTATATAAAGGCCAAACCGTTAAAGTAACCATCAGCATTGGCGTCTCCACTCAATATAGTCATCCTCTGAACTCCGAAAAAGACTTAATTAAGGCCGCCGATGATAATGTGTACCGCGCCAAAGACGCCGGCCGCAACCGCGTGGTTTCTTAATTTAGTTGAAATTTTCCCTAAAGCTCCCCGATAACCAGAGAGAGGAGCTTTTATGCCCATACAGACAAAATATGATTTGCGGCCTGGAATCCCCCTGCGACCCACCCATGATGCGCCGCACCGCTGTTTTATTTCTTCCGACTTCCCTCTGCAAGATAGAATCGCCTATCTGAGGTGGGTGGACTCCGAACTGGCTTATTGCCAAATAAAGGGAGATTTGAAAAGAGAGCTCGTCAAGAAAGCCCATGAAGTTTTTGTGGAATTCGGTAAAACCGTAGCTTTCGCCGTAATGTCCAATCCCACCACCCACTGTCCCAATGCCACCCTCATTTATACGCCCCACCCTCCCAATCCCAAAAATATCGGCGTGTACTTCGCCAATTTTATCCCTGAAAATCTTCCTCACGCGGAAGTGCTGGCACGCGCCCAACGCGAGCAGGCGATAATTCAGGCGCAGGAAGGAACAGAAGAATTTTTAGTCCTGCCCTTTGTCGTAACCGGCACCCAGATCGCCTGGGGTTTGATGGTGCTTACCAATCAGCCCTCCCATAAACCTTTCACCCCGGACGATATTGAAATCGCCCGCTTGTTTACCCAGATCGCCACCGACGCCCTGACCGAATATCACCACCGCCAGGCCCTATCTTCAGGAGAATAAATCAATGCGAATAGGTTCAGCAAAAAGAAGGTTTATTTCCCCTTTTGAAGCCCGGCGGGAAATACGTCGCACCCAGCAGGCCCAGGCCCTGCTCCGCGGCCAATTGAGAAAAGCCCGCCTGGAACGCGATAAAATGCTAACGGAACTTGAATACCAGGGCCTGCGCACCGTTTTTAGAATAAGAGAAAATTTGATAAAAGAAAAAATCAGCCGGGCCTCAAACCTGGCCGAACTTATGCAGGTATTTTTTGAAATTCCCAAAGATTTACAGATCGGGGAAGGTGTGGCGGTTTATCGTTACAGTGATGAATCCAGCAATTTATGGTGCGTAGCCCGGGGCGTGCTTCAAGATAAATCCCGCTATATAACTCCCCAACCTATCCTGCCGGGTGAAAAAAGATTTCTAATAAAAAAAGCCGATGAAGCCAGCTATCCTGAAAAACCAACCCATATATTAGTAGTTGATCGCCTGAACGATCTGGGGCGGATGGAAGAGGCGGATCGGGTTCAAGCTGAAGCCGATTTTGAAGCCGATCTTAAAAGATATTTCGGGGAGAGTTACCGGCAAGAATATGCCGACCGTTTAGATCAATTAAGAGAAGCCTTAAGATATAATATATATTATTTATGCCCCGGTTATGCCCATTACCGCGCCATAATCATGGTCAACAACCACGCTGAAAACGCCGAATTGGTCAGGGCCGGCCGGCCTCCCCTCCCGCTTTTCCCCGACCAGGACCTTCGCGACACAAAACTGGAGGCCCTTGAAAATCTTCAGACCGCCATGACCACTCAGCTCAAACTGATCGACCAACAGCGCAATAATGATATTAAGGATTTTCGCCTTCAGGCCCAAAATGAGCTTTCCGAGGCCGTGGCCGATGCGTTAGGAAGCTTTAAAACCGAAGGAGAATTAATTGATATCATTATCAAAACTCTTCCCAAGGATTTTATGCGTACTGATAAAGAATCCTATGTGGAAAGAGCCTCTATCATGCTTTACAATGAAGAGGAGGGTGTTTTAAGGATCAAGGGCTCTATGGGTTTGAGGCCGGAGATCGTCAGAGATACCGTGGTCCATCCGGGTGAAGGTATCGCCGGCACGGTCTTCAAAACCGGTAAGGCCATTCTGGCCCTGGATGCTAAAACCGCGGATATCTTTAAAAATGTGAGGGATCCCAGTAAAGTCGCCAGCGGATCTTTCATGTCCGTACCCATCAGATTTAAGGGCGAAATTTTAGGGGTGTTGAATGTGAGGAGCGCCCATCCCCGGGCTTTTAGGGCCATCGACCTGAAATATTTAGAAACCCTGGCCAACAACCTGGCTTCCGGCTTGAAACTCAGAGAACCCATAAACCTGGACGGCCTGACCCGCCTTTATGGCCATACTCCGGGCATGAATAGATTAGAGACTTTATTTCAAATCTCCAGAGAAAAACGCAAGCCGCTGGCCTGCCTCATGATCGATCTGGATCATTTTAAACATACCAATGACAGCTACGGCCATCCCGCGGGAGATATTGTATTAATAAAACTGGCCAATATCATAAGGGATTTCATGCGGCGACTTCCCCAAAACATCATGGATCACGTAGCTATGCGTTATGGCGGGGAGGAATTTGTGATCGGCCTTTTAAATTGTCCCAGAGAGCAGGCCGAAAAATTGGCGGAAGAATTGCGCCAATTGATCGAGCAGGCGTTGTTTGACCTGGGCGACGGTTTAATCATCAGAAAAACCGCCAGCGTAGGGATCGCGGTCAATCCCCTGCATGCCGCTTACACCACAGATGCATTAATCGAATACGCTGACCGAGCCCTCTACGGCGCCAAACACCAGGGACGCAATCGCGCGGTCCTCTTTAACCCTGAAGACCCCACCATGATCCAACCCAAACATTCCCTTCAATAAAAAATCGTGTTATAATTCCCCCATGTTAAGATTTTTGACCGCGGGTGAATCGCACGGGAAGGGCCTTACTGCTATTTTAGATGGCATGGTGGCCCATTTATCTTTATCTCCCGAGGATATCAATTCCGAGCTTTCCCGCCGCCAGCAGGGATACGGCCGCGGGGGAAGGATGAAGATCGAAAAAGATACGGTTGAAATTTTATCCGGCGTAAGACAGGGTAAAACCCTGGGCTCCCCCATCGCCCTCCTCATTCCCAATCGCAGCACTGAACTCTTTGAGCAGATAGTAACCATCCCCCGCCCCGGACATGCCGACCTGGCCGGGGTTTTAAAATTCAACCAAAAAGACATCCGCAATGTTTTAGAGCGGGCTTCAGCGAGAGAAACCGCCGCCCGGGTGGCGGTAGGCGCTGTCTGCAAAAAATTTCTATCTGAATTTAAGATTCAAATTACGAGTTCAATCGTACATATCGGCGGCCAAACCGCAGAAAAATCGTGGAAAAAAGCTATTGATGACGCCCGGGAAGCCGGCGATACCCTGGGCGGCGTCTTTCAGGTTGAAATATCGGGATGTCCCCCGGGATTGGGAAGCTTCATGCAGTGGGATTTGAGATTGAACGGCCGGCTGGCCCAGGCCCTAATGAGCATTCCTGCCATTAAAGGCGTGGAGATTGGTTTAGGATTTGAGCAGGCCAAACTCCCCGGCTCCAAAGTGCACGATGAGATTTTCTATGAGAAAAGTAAATTCTTCCATAAGACCAATAATGCCGGGGGATTGGAGGGCGGGGTCTCAAACGGCGAGGCGATCATCCTCAAAGCCGCCATGAAACCCATCTCCACCCTGGTCAAACCCCTAAAATCGGTTGATCTTAAAACCAAAAAGGCGGTCGAGGCCCACGTCGAACGCTCCGATGTCTGCGCGGTGGAGGCGGCCGCAGTAGTGGGAGAGGCAGTTTCCGCCTTTGAGATGGCCCGGGCCCTACTGGCCAAATTGGGCGGCGACTCGCTGGAAGAGGCCTTGGACAATTTCTCCTCTTATCAAAAACGCCTTACTATGATATAATCTCCACTTTGGAAAGGAGTACCCATGGCACCTAAGATTAAATTACAAAGGATCGGCACTTCCAAACAGCCCAAATACCGCCTGATAGTTCAGGAGGCCAAGCAAAAATTGGGGGGGTCGGTCGTTGAAATTCTGGGGATCTATCATCCCCGCCAAACCCCCACCCTCTTTGAAGTTAAGTCTGATAAAGTTCTGGAATGGATCAGAAAGGGCGCCCAACCCACCGAAAGGGTTCGTACCCTCCTGGGCAAAGCGGGTATTCTCCCTGCCGTAGACTTTTCCCAAAGAATAAAGCGCAAAACCAAAAAGGCCAAAGAAGCGGGAGAGGCCGCAGCCGCAGCCCCCGCACCGGCCGCTCCGGCTGCCCCAACCGCTCCAGCTGCCCCGGCCGCACCAGCCGCCGCCCCTGAAGAAAAGAAAGAGGCCGCCGCATGAAGGACCTGATCGAATACCTCGTCAAGGCCCTGGTGGATAAGCCGGAAGAAGTCGCAATCAGCGAAACCCAAACCGAATCCGTAATCGTGATCGAAATAAGGGTGGCTGCGGAGGATGCCGGCAAGGTGATCGGTCGGGAAGGCCGCATCATCAATGCCATGCGAACCCTGGCCAAGGCCGCCGGAGCCAAAGAGAAAAAAAGGATAACGGTTGAAGTCATAACAAAGGAGGAAATATAATGGCGGACGAGATAGAATTAAAGCGCGTAGTCATGGTCAAGGCCATCGTCACCGAGGCCTT
>Ga0315293_10002287_pt1 | contig 18494 bp, 15 predicted proteins | sample YL17G13_20_MG_FD_203071 | JGI IMG/M metagenome (GOLD analysis project Ga0315293, IMG submission 203071) | Sediment microbial communities from Yellowstone Lake, YNP, Wyoming, USA - YL17G13_20 | ecosystem: Environmental > Aquatic > Freshwater > Lake > Sediment | place: USA: Wyoming | collected... | reverse complement strand
GACCACGAAAAAAGCCGGAACAAGCCTTTTGGGCCAATTGGAGCAGAAGGCTGATCTATTTCCGGACGCGGCCCATAAGTATTTCGGGTTCTTTTCCAGATCGGGTTTCTCGCCCGAATTTAAGGCCGTGGCGCGTTCCAGAGACGATGTTTCCCTTTTCAGTTATTTTGGACCGTGATCCATGAATTATTGGGGGAAGTCCTACCCAAGACGCCCCTTGACTTACACAATAAAATGTGTAGTATATTGTGTAGGAGGACGAAAAAATTAAAATGGCGACCAACCTGGCGATCGACGAAAAACTGCTTTGCGAGGCTAAGCGTATCGGCGGCCTCAAAACAAAAAAGGACACGGTCAACGAGGCCCTCAAAGAATACGTCCTGCGCAGAAAACAGGGCGAGATTGTCGACTTGTTCGGCGGCATCTCCTACGCCGAAGATTACGACTACAAGAAGCTCAGGACGCACGCGTGAGAGTCCTTGTCGACACGTCTATATGGTCGTTAGCCCTGCGGAGAACGGAGACGGATCTCAGCCGAAAAGAGGCTCTCGCCGTAGACCTGTTGAAGGAACTTATCCGGGACGGACGCGTCGTTCTGATCGGCCCCATCAGGCAGGAGATCCTATCGGGGATCTCCGACGAGGCCCAATTCCGGAAACTGAAGGCCAAGCTCCGCGCGTTCGAAGACTTGGGAATCACGTCCGATGATTACGAACTGGCGGCCGAATTCTACAACGCCTGCAGAAAAACGGGTGTGCAGGGCTCGCATATCGACTTTCTCATTTGCGCCGTCGCGGCAAGAAATCAATTGCCGGTTTTCACCCTCGACGCAGATTTTGAGAGATACGCGCAGCCGCTTGGAATTTCCCTTTACCGGTATTAACTCCGGATTTTCCTCGAACACCGTCTTGCCGCCACCGCGGATGCGCATGATACGCGAAAGCCATCGCGGCGAAAACGAGTTATGTATTATTGTTTAGCTATACCTAAATTACAATACATAATAAGCGCGCCGCACATCAGGGGCCGCGGACAGGGCAGATCGTCTCGGTTCATAGCCCGGAACTCACGGCAGCCCTCACCCTCTCAATGAGCTCCGCCACGTTCCCGTCCGAATATCCGTCGACGGGGACCGGCGGATGGAATTCGACGCTGACCGTCCCCCGCTTCGCCCCGAACTGTCCCCTCGGCATCAATTCGAACGTCCCTTTGATGGTCACCGGGACGATGGGCGCCCCCCCCGCGATCGCCAGGAAGAACCCACCCCTGCGGAACCTCTGGAGCTTCCCGTCGAGGCTCCTTGTCCCCTCAGGGAATATCAGGAAGGAATACCCTTTCTCCCTAATGGACCGCGCGGCCTTCTCGATGCTCTTGATTCCCCCGCCCCCGGCCCTTCTGTCCACCGGCACGCACCCCACGTGGAGCATCGCCCATCCGAGGACGGGGATGCCGAAGACATTCTTCTTCACGATCACCCGGACGGACTGCGGGATGAGCATGACCATCATCGGCCCGTCGAGGAAGCTCAGGTGGTTGGGCATGAAGACATAAGAGGCCTTATGGTCGAATCGCTCGAGGCCGCCGACCTCGACGTCGATGCCGAGAACGCGCCGCCCGACGCGCATGGCCCACCTGCCGATAGCCATGAGAGGCTCCCGTACCCCCAGGACCCAGCAGACGAGGAGGACGGGCGCGACGAGGATGATGATGAGGGAGTAAATGAGAAGCAGGAACGACGCACGCATGATCCTCAAAATTATAACACAAAAGCTCGGTTTGACACGGACGTCGGTTACCGCTTATTAATTGACGTTCAACGGTCCCGCCTCAGCGCTTGTAGCTGTTATACTTAAATTGCGTTTTCAATAACTCGATCCGGTCGCTCGCTATACAGATCAAACGGATGTTAATCTTGTTTGCCAATAGCTCAATAGGCGTCAAAAGGCTTGAACGTTCGCCACGACAGACCATGATAACTTGATGATCCATTCTTGGATTAGAGGTAACCTGATAATCCTTTGTTTTCCTCATCCCAACGATTTCCAAGCCGTGATCCCCGGGCAACTTTATCCATGCAGGCATCAAGACGACCGCGTCAAGACGAACCGCCATATCCCGTAATGCATCCGGGGTGTTGAGCCCAATCAAGTCTATGGTCTTTCTTTTTCCGAAATATTTTATGGCGCCGGCGTCGACGGTACCGACCACGACATTTTGTGGAAAACCACGATCGATAGCTCGGCCGAGCTCGACCTGGACTTCATCGATGTTCCGGCAATCATTTGCGAACTTAGCACTCCAGTTCATGTTGCCCCGGGTTAAGTTCACGAACGTGATCACTAGAGTCACCGCAAGATAGCCGAGTCCCAAGGCCTTTTTCAACGGAAATCCCCCTGAGTCAGCCTTGCTTCTCCAAAGGAAAGAGAATCCGGCCCATACCCCGGCTGCCAGGGAGATCCAAAATAGGGGCACGACTGGCAGCAAGTACCGGATATGATAAAACGACCATGGATCTGCGGGAGCGATTAAGACGATCTGAGCTAAGGTAAACAAGGACGCGGAGACGAGGAACAGGAAAAACAGTCTTTTCCCCTGCTTTCCTATAAAAAGTCCTCCGATTAGACCTGACCAGGCGATCCAGCCCGCTAAAGGAGCGTCGCGTGTCAGTATGTAAAAGGCGAAATAGACCCTGTCGAAAAGCGGGAAATCCGACAACGGCCTTGTTTTGACATAAAAGGTCGCCGGGAACGGACGGCCGTCCACGAATAGATCCCAGCCAAGGAAAAGGCCCCCCGCTATCGCGATCGGAGCGACTAACTCGAACATCCTTTTCCAGGGGACCTCTTTCCTTAGGACGGAAACCAGCAGGTCTCCCAAGAGGACGAGGATGACGATCGCATATTCTGGCCTGGTCAAGCCGGCGAGCCCGAACATTATTCCGGCCGCTAGAAATCGCTTTTCCGAATATCTTTCAATTCCCCATAGGCATACGGCGCAGCCGAGAGAAATCTCCATGCCGCTGATCGAGGAAGCTGCCAAAGCCGGAGAAAAGCCTAAGATCATGCCGCATATAAATCCTACCGAATTCGATGAACTCAATTTCTTGACGATCCTATAGAGGGCCCAGGCCGAAAAGCCATGACAAACAATGCCGACACCCTTGACGCCTAAAACGGTAATGGCCGGCTTTGAAGATAGAAGATGGATCAACCCAATGATATACGCCCATAAAGGCGAGGTCGAGCCCGTTGCAGGGATGCCCGCGTTATAGGCCGGGAAGCCGCCTGCGGCAATCGAGCGCCCATAGACCATATGGATCCAGGCATCGTCCAGTGGAAATCCTTTCAAGACATGAGGGCCGCCGGTCAGGAGAAGAATAGCAGGCAAGGCCAGAGAGGCCAAGAAAATGAGTCCCCCTTTATTCACGAAACGTGTCATTCTGACGTCGTTATCCTTTCAACCGAGCAAATGGTCAAAGAATCAAGCTATTCATGGTGTTCCATAAGTTCCAAAGTTGGCCGGCGTGCTCAGACAGATCCCCAAAAGGCGGAAGCCCGGCAATACGGAACAACAGAAAGACAAGAATCGCACAACTAAACGAGTTTCGGCTGTTTGTTCTTCTTGTATCTTCAACTATTACCGGAAAACAACTCTTCCTCAAATAGATCGCTGCGGTCATTCGGTTAGCGGAGGAAACATGACGGGAGGATTCCCCTGGGGAACCGGCTCACTCGCTCTGACATTTTCTCGTCGCTTGCTGAGCACAATAAAGTGCCCGATCGTCGTCTTTTCAAAATAATTCTTAATTACGAACTCAAGAACAGGCGTTGTCTCCATCAGGAGTCCGTACGAATCCTTGAAATGCCCAAGAATGTGCGGGATTTGGTCTCCCTTCTGCACAAGGAATATGTCCGGAGGGTTTGTTTTTAGATCGGCCATCAGCCTATCGGCACTTCCGGCTTTCGCGACGACCTGGCCGACCGCCTGGATCGAGGTATCAATTCCGGAGACCCGGGGATGTTGTGCGAGAAAATGAATTCCGAGATTTGTGCCCCAAACGAACATCGTATCCTGCGTGCGCGTATTATACTTTAGGTACTCGACGACTTTTATCGTCTCTGATACCGAATAATTGTCCGCAATGTCAAATAACCCACTTTTCCAAAGGGTGGGAATATCTTCTTTACGCAAAAGCACTCTGAAAAGCAGGGCATACTGTTCTCTTACGGAGATAAACCCGATGGCATATTGTTTGGGCTCCACGCAGGCCGCCGCTAACATTAGTGCCGAAGCGGACAGAAGTGCAAAACTCCTAGAGGAGAAGATTTTTTTTATTGAAAACATCGCCGAGACAATAAGCCAACTGCTCAGGAGCGCCAATGGAGGGAACAGGGGTAGAAAATGATACGGAAACCAACGGCCCTGGAGCGCTGTCGATGTCCACGCAGCCCCCAGCCATGCCAGGATAATTAGGTAAGTGGTTATCTGCCGAATATTCTTCCGGACAGGCCAAAATCTTAGGATCATCGCAATGAGCCCGGCAAAGCCAATCCAGAAGGTGCGAGGGGCTGCAAGAAACCTACGCCAAACGGGGACGTTATTAAATAGCTGCGGGATCACTTTTCTTATAAGATCTCCCCACTTACCCGCCCCGCCTTTAATTCCCGCGACCTTGCCGCTTCCGTATGATATAACGTCCGCAAAATGATTATGAAAAAACGGCTGTATCGCACCGCGTGCCCATAGCCAGAGGAAAAAGAGCATTCCGACAAGCACCAGGCCTGCGCAGAATCCTCCCATACTGGTGAGCCCAGAGTTACGCCCCTTCCAAAAAGCCATCAGAGAGCATACTGCCATGGCGGCGACTATTCCCAGTGCTGTATATTTAAAAAGAACAGCACAAGCTCCCAAGCTGCCCACAGCAACCCAGAGAAAGAATTGCCTCGATCTATTGGGTATGTCCATTTCTACTGAACGAAGGATGAGCAAAAAACCCAACGCGACGGGAACATTCATCCAACCATCGGCCTGGGCAGTGTGCCAAAAAGTATGCGAGTAGTGGAAATGAGCGTAGAATAGGCCACCGAGCAAGCCAACCCACGTTCCGCGTTCCGGGAAAGCCTTTATGGCGAAACGATAAATCAGTACGGAGACAATCATGACCCATATTAAGTCCGCGATCCTGATGGACATCATGTTGTGCCCAAAAAGCCAAAGCGAGGCGACATGAAACCAAATAGTAAGCACAGGCTTTAGACTGACCACGTCTCTGAAAAGAACGTCTCCGCCAAGCACGCGGCTGGCAATATAGGCTTGGTTGGCCTGATCATATCCGAACGGATAGATGATTGATGGAAGGCCAACAGCCAATATCGAAGCGCACATTAATATCGGCCACAGCATGGTCTTGGCTTTATTTCTTATAATTTTGTCGCTCATCGTCCGTCCCAAGCTTAGGCCCACACGTATGATATTCTACTGATGTGTTTTCAGATCATGGACCGGAGGTAATTTGGTGCCCCCCTCTACAAATTAGTTTTAATGCTTTGTGGAATTGTTGACGTTCTTGAACCCATTGCCGCTTCTACACAACTCTCCTCTTCGATATTTGACCATACGGGGCGAAATTAATCAATGTCTTTGCTGTAGACGCAAACCGCAAACTTGCTCTCTTTATGTTGTTGACGATATAGGACATCGGAACATTGCTTATTCCTCTGACTACTTCCCGATCATCGGTTTCGCCGACCTTGACTCTATTCGGCAGATGGGGATACTATTTCGTCGCTGAGTCTATGCTCGCGCGCGTGAAGAAGGGACGGTTAGGTCATGGTAGGTCCTTTTTCGCGGACCGACGGATGGATTACTGTAAATCAATTGTCGAGGCTACGCCCAGCTTACGATCGAGATGTGAGCGCTCCCGCAATCGACGCTATGGGGAAACCAGGGGCGCATAATGGTCTTTCGGGCTCATCCGGCTTAAAGAATGTGATCCTAGATGAATATTAGAAACCTCCTCGGTAAGAGCTGGTTAAAATACGCTCTTAGCACGGCCCTAATTTTGGTCGCGTTTCATTACATAATTGCGTATTTTAGGAATGTTGATCTGACTAAGCTTTTTCGCCCATCATGGATGCGGCTCACGAGCGCCTCATTGCTGGTTTTAGGGGCCTATGCAGTGCAAGGGATTATCTGGATTACGGCGACAAAGGAAAAGGGCAAGAATGCGGTTGACAGTCTGGCGGTTTTTTATACTTCCAATATATATAAGTATATTCCTGGAAAGGTCTGGCAGTTTGCCTACATCACTTCTGAGGGCAGCAAAAAGCGGAAAGGTGTTCGCTACGCAAAAAGTCTTTTGTTTCTTAACATATTGAGCGTTCTTCTCAGTTTTTCTTTGCTCTTGGTGTACTTCTTTTTGCATAAATCAAATTATTTGTATTTGCTAGGCTTTATTTTCGCCACTCTGCTTGTAGCCATCTCTCTTCATTTTGTCGATTTCGATAGCATACTAAAGAAGCTGCCTTTTAGCTTCCTGAAAAAGGAGAATGAGCCGGCACGCAGTGCCTACAGTTTGGTTTATATTGAATTGGCAGCGTACATGGCGCTCTTTTCCCTGGCCATGACTCTGGTAAGCTTCAAGAATATAGGCGGACCTGCATTTCTTGCGTCGTCCCTCTTGTTTATCGGGTGGGCGTTGGGACTTTTAGCGTTCTTTCTTCCTCAGGGAATCGGAGTACGCGAAGCCTCAATTGTTTGGCTCTTGAATGGGCTTGTCAGCAAGGAAGAAATGATGCAACTTATTTTATATTTCCGGTTTTTCCCACTCGTGTTCGAACTTTTGCTTTTTGCAGTTTCGTATCTCTATCTGATGAGGGCTCAAAGGACTCTATGAAAAGACGCATATTGAGGTTAATTCGAAACGTTCCATTGCTAGGCCCGATTTTAGAATACGCGGTTAGGAAGGTCAACAGGCTCCGTTTCGATAACTCATCGTCGTATTGGGAGGAGCGCTACAAGAAAGGCAGGAGCTCTGGCGAAGGCTCCTATGGGAGATTGGCTGCCTATAAGGCAGACGTCATAAATTCCTTCATTAAGAAAGAGCGAGTGTCTTCCGTTATTGAATTCGGATGCGGCGACGGAAATCAGCTATCTCTCTTCCAATGCCCATCCTATATAGGACTGGATATCTCTGCGAATGCGATTTCGTTGTGTCGGCGTAGATTCGAGGGTGATATAACAAAGAGCTTCTTCCTTTACTCCCCGGACTGCTTTATTGATAACGGGCACATATTTATCGCCCAATTGACACTTTCACTTGACGTCATTTATCATATTGTGGAGGACGAGCTATTCGCAAAGTACATGCATGATTTATTCAATGCCTCATCCAAGCATGTCATTATCTATTCGTCAAATGATGAAACTATCAAAGAAGTAAGTGCTCATGTCAGACATCGTAAGTTCACAAACTGGGTTGAAAAGCATTGTGCGGACTGGAATCTCGTGGCCAAACTCACTAATCCGTTCCCATACAACGAAAGGGACCCGAAGGAAGCCACCTCTTTTGCTGACTTTTATGTCTATAATAGAACCTCCAATGCCTAGGCAGGACGAAAAGAAGGAGCTTAAGGTCATTTTCATTGTTACCTCATTCCCGAGGAGCAAGGGTGAGGTTCTTAATCCATGGATTATAAAACTGATTGAAGTGCTAAATGAACGAAAGGTCCGGGTAGATATACTTACCTCCACATACAAGGGTAGAAAAAGCGAATACTATGAAGGGATTAGAGTAGAAAGATTTCGCTATCTGTTCGCAAGTCTTGAGAAGCTCTCGCACGACATGTCCATTCCAGAGCGATTAAAGTCAAATAGGGCATACTACTTACTTCTCCCGTTTTTCCTTCTCGGGGGTGCGATATTTTCGTTTATTTATGGGCTTAAGCACGATTATGATATAATCCATGTCCATTTTCCGTTCCCCTTGGCGCTTTTTGGGCTTGCCATGAAATCGGTCCGAAAGCGATCGATGATCTATTCTTGCCACGGCTCAGATGTCAACCTTGCTAGAACAAACAATTTTTATAGATTCATCTTCAAGAAGCTCCTTGCTCCAGCCGATGGAGTCATAGTGAACTCATCATTTTTAGGCGGAAGAGTCATGGAGATTGCGAGAGGCGCACACGTAACCATTATTCCCATGGGAGGTTCAACGCATGTTACTCGCGATCCCGAAAAGGCAAGGCAGGCGAAGGATACGGTGGGAATTCTTTTTGTCGGGAGGCTCATCGAGTGGAAGGGGATTCCCTATTTGCTGGAGGGGATGAAAATGCTTGTCGAAAAGCGCGGGCCTCGCTTTTCGCTTCATATCGTGGGAGATGGGCCCGAACGCGGGAAGTACGAAAAAAGTGCGGAAAAACTGGGTATAAAACCGGTTGTGCAATTTAAGGGATATCTCAAAGGGCAAGAGCTCGAAAAGGAGTACGAGTCAGCAGATATCTTCGTGCTTCCTTCGATTGTAGACTCCAGGGGCTTTACTGAAGGGCTTGGCACGGTGCTGCTCGAAGCAATCGAGTCAGGGCTTGTGGTTATCGGCTCTCGGGTCGGCGGCATCCCCGATATTGTGAAACATCGTGAAACTGGCCTCTTGGTAGAGCCGAAAGATTCAGAGGGCCTTGCAGAGGCAATATTGATGCTTGCGGATGATGAAGGCCTTAGGGAAAGGCTTGCCAAAAACGCGAAGAATTACATTGAGAGGGATTTCTCTTGGGAGGAAATAGGCAACAAGTATGAAAGAATATATCGAGACCTTGTAGGAGGCTCTTAAATGGAAAAATGCTAACCTCAAAATGGACGCAAGCGGCCCATTTCCATCGATTATCTGGCGCCGTGGCGCAAGGCAATAGCATGAGTGAAACAATGCGAGACCATTTGGAAGGGGATAACTAATCTTACCCGATAGAACAATGTAGTCGCCCGGGTGCAAAGCGGCATGAACGCCAATGGAACAGGGGCAACATATGGATGATTTTGAAAAGCAGGATAAACTAAAGGAATTCTATGATAGCGGAGACTACTACTCGAGCCGGAAGGAGAACTTTGCAGACCGGGCGAGTAGATTTAATAGGAATATGGTAAAAAACGTTCTAGCAATTTATTGCGCCAGCAAAAAAGAAAAGGTACTGGACGTCGGTTGCGGCTGGGGGAACATAAGCTTAGCTCTGCAAAAGAGGGGGGTAGATGTAACGGGATTGGACTATTCCGAAGAATCGGTAAGGATCTGTCGCGAGTCAGCGAAGAACCTTGGCCTCAATCCTGAAAAGTTTGTGTGCCGGGATGCTGCTAATACGGGATTCGAACCAAGTAGTTTTGATGCGATTTATTGTGCGGATCTGGTCGAACATGTCTTTCCGGAGGTCTACTTAAGTATGATCCAAGAATTTCACCGGATACTCAAGAGGGGCGGGAAGCTCGTGATCTATACCCCTGATCCGCACCACATATTTGAGATCATGAGAAAGCACAATATTATACTTAAAAAGGACGAAGGCCATGTAGACTTCAAGACCAGGCCGGCAATAGAACTCTCGCTAAGAAATAACGGGTTTAGCATTTCCCGTGCTTACTTTGTTGAATCCCATGTGCCGATAATGAATATCCTTGAAAGAGCGCTGAAGCAATTTGTGCCATTTTTAAGAAGACGGGTTGCCGTGTTGGCGATAAAGGACTAGCGGATGGGGCCCTACTGATAAACTTGTCCCGCTGCGCAAGCATGATGTCAGAAAAAATGGTTGCTATATTGCGGACGGGAGCCTTGTCCAGAAGATAAGAAGGTCGGATTTCGCACTCGGATAAGCTGCCCCCTCCTCGCGGCCCAAAAGCGCGTTTGGAGAGGAGAGTTCAAGGCAATCCAGACCTTAAACTCCATCATCCGTCGGGATAATCCCGCGTGCTCTGCTTACTGAGCATCTCTCCAATCAAGCCCGTGGCAATGAACTGCAATCCCACTAAAATCAACATTACTCCAATAATTAGTGCCGCCAGGTGAGTTGCGAATGCCTCACCGGAAAACTTCTTTACCAGAACATAAACTTCAAGGGCTAGGCCTATGCTTAAAGGGAACAATCCGATTGTTCCAAAGAAATGCAACGGCTTTTGTATGAATCGTGAAAGGAATCGTACGGTTAAAAGATCGAGAAAGCCTGTCCAAAACCGAGAAGGGCCATATTTTGTCTGACCATATTTCCGGCGCCGGTGCAAAACGCCCACTTCCCCGACTTTGTAGCCTTTTGAATAAGCGATTTCAGGAATAAATCGGTACAAGTCTCCATATAAGTCCAAGCTTTTGGCCACTTCCCGACGCATCGCTCGAAAACCTGAGTTCGAATCATGAAGTTTAATGCCAAGAAACATCCGGACAATTCGATTGAACGCCCAAGAAACCGTTTTTTTGGCGGGCTCGTTGGATAATCTATTCTGTTTCCATCCAATAATCAGGTCATGCCCATCGTCGAGAAGTTTTAGAAGTTTGGGAATCTCGCCTGGGTCATCTTGGAGATCGGCGTCCATCGTAATGATGACACGACCTTTTGCGGACAAGAATCCCCGGGAATAAGCGGCCGATTTTCCGTGATTCCTGCGGAATTGTATCAATTGGACTCGTGGATCCATGGACTTCAGCTTGCTGAGGACCTCATTGGTTCCATCGTATGAGCCATCGTCGACATAAATTATTTCATATTCTTTTCCGAGGCTGCTCAGCACATTGGCAATTTCGTGATGGAGCTCTCGGACTGATCCGACTTCATTAAAAGCAGGGACTACGACAGAAAAATAGACATCCCTAAGATCTCTTTTTGGTTCTTCTTCCATCCTTTTACACTAATCAAACGATGAAAAAACGCTAAACAAACGGGACATTCAGCCCTAATCATTATTGGCCGTTTCGCTCGGCCAGTCAACTACTAATTGGCACAGTAATTTTATCGTCCGTAGTATTGAATCACATCCCTGGGGAGTCGAGAAGAAAACTGTCTAAGGCATTTATATAGCTCCTGTGCCTCTTCTCGCCGAACAGCATAGAAGCTTACGACTTCATCCCCACATATGATGTTGTCGCGGATGGTCCACCGGGCGACGCGAATCCATTCGGGAAGAAGCCCGCCTAATTTGCTGAACCAACTATCACAGACGAGAGCAATTCTGGTGGCCTTAGCTGAAGCGATTTCCCTGATGAAAGCCATGCTGTAAGTGCCGCTCCTTTTTAGCTTGGCTATTCTCATGTCCGCCAAGCCCCAGAGGTCCAAGCACTTAAAAGCGCATATTGCCCTCTCGTTACATAAAGCGACCTTGGTTAGTGAACAGTGAAGTTAGCGATTTTACATAGGAGGGAGACCTTCGCAAACTCTCTTCGGAGGCATTCCCGCCCTAGAATCGCATCATTTTTCTTGAACCGCATACAGCCGCCACCGGCCCGAAAGGGTCATGGGGGATAGCTCACGGAAAAAGGAAAGCGTTTTGTGGTCCGCCTCCCCCGCATTGACGAGGACATAATCAAAAAAAGCGAAGTCGGTCCTCTTGACCTTCACCCCGAACCACTCCAGCCCGGGCGTCCAGAAGATTTGCCTTTTAGTCTTGTACGCGACAAGGCCCGAATAATGCTCGGCGAAAGAGAAGTTTAATTCGCAACCCTTGAAGACCTGGGCATAGGCGAAAAGCTGAAGGAAAGGGCGCCCTTTGATGATCTCACTGCTTTTTATAAGGTCCAGCCCCAGGACCCTGGACGACGGGGGAATATGTTCCAGAGATTCCCGGAATCCGGACAGATCCTCTATTGCGTACTTGTGCCAGGCGATGGCCGTTATCAAGAAGAAAGCGGCTGCGATCGTTAAGGCGACTGTCTTCGCCGAAAGTCGTCGGATGGAAGGGACGGGTAAAGACAACAGGAGGAAGATCAGGGCGATGGGGAACCATCGGGAGCCGAAAAAGATCGTATTCATGAACTTGTCGGGCGCGATCATGACAATCGCCAGGAAGAAGCCGCCCGCGGCCAGCATGTCCCTGTCGATGAGGCCCCCGAGCCGCTTTCTATTCTGCCAGACGGAGAGTCCGCACCAACCGTAAAGGAAGACGAAGACCATGATTTCCACGGGGCCCCGGATCCCCCCGAAGGCCGTGTCAACGAACGAGGACAAGCGGTCGAAGAGCGGACACCAGTGCGGAGCGACGTCGAAGCCCGAGGCGGCCCGTGCCAAGGACAGCCGAGGATACCACAGAAGCGCGACCATACCGCACGGGATGAGGGTCGCGAGTCTTAAAAAGAATTCCTTCACCTTGATTCTCTTAAGCAGGCCGATCAGGACGAGCCAGGCGCCTCCCGCCGCGAGCCAGAGTGCGTGGCCTCCATAGAGCAGAAAGGATGTCCCGACGAGCCCGGCATAGAGCTTCCAGGAACGGTTCCGGGCGTCCCTGGTCGTCAGGGCAAACCAAAGGATGAAAACGGGAAACCCTGTCATAAAATTGAGGAATCCCCAATAAAAGGATTGATTGAAAACGAGCAAGGAGGCAAGAATTGCCACCTCGGTCGACCGGCCTTTTCCGGCCGCAAGGAGAAAGATGGCCGCGATCCAGAGGAAAACAATAAGAACGAGAACGGCCGGCCCGACATAGGCGACGGGCAGAACGGACCAGAGGATGAGGATCAATGAATAGATGAGATTGTTCGGGGCAAGTCCTTGTATGACGTAGGGGCCGCCGGGAGATTTAAGCGTATCAAGAAAGAGCCTGATCTGGGCGATGTGCTGGGGGAGGTCGGTTGAGGGCGGGAACTCGCTCAGGACGATGGGCAGGATGGCCAGGACAAAAAGCCCGGCCGCGACGATAACCCTTGTCTTTCGGCCAAGTCTTGCTGTTGACGACACTTCGTTCCCGGCTCTCGCTTCTATCCTGCCCGCGGCCATGCCCTTCACCGGTCCTTTCCCAGCCTCGATCTTCGTCCCAAGTATAATGAAACCGCCATGGAAAAATCAAAAATTTGAGAAAAAGCCCGTTTTTTGATAGAAATTGTATTCATGATCCCAGGTCAAAACACGGCCGGTCTTATTTCGAAGAAAGATCTTTTCTTCTTTGCCCTCTTCATTGCCCTTTTCCTTCTCGTCTTCAGAGAATTCTTTTTCACAAACAGGGTCTTTTATGAAAGGGATTCGACCGTCGTCGAGGTTCCGGTCAAGAAACTCACCGTTCAATTACTGAAAGAGGGGAACTTCGCCCTGTGGACGGACGCCCACGGCAACGGCCAGCCGTTCCTGGCCAATCCGAAGAACGCGGTCTTCTACCCGACGACATGGCTCTATCTCTTCCTCCCCTTGTTCACCGCCTTCAAACTCCATTATCTCATCCACGCCCTCCTCGGATGGCTCGGCCTGTTTGTCCTTTGCAAATCCTATTCCCTTTCAAGGAAGGCTTCCTTCCTGGGAGCATCGCTTTTCGCATTTAGCGGCATGTATCTTTCCTCCTTCGAGTTCTACAACCACATCGCGGCCCTGGCCTGGATGCCCTGGGTCCTTTGGCTCCTCCACCGTGACGTCCGGCCCGGCCGAGCGCGAATCGTCCCTCTAGCGTTTCTCTGGGCCCTTATGATCCTGGCCGGCGCCCCCGAGTTCATCCTGATGACGCTCCTCCTTGCCGCCGGTCAGGCCTTCTTCACGGCCGGCAAATGGAAAAAGAAGATCGCTATAGCGGTCCTCTCCCTGCTCATGGCAACGATCCTATCGGCGGTCCAGGTCCTTCCCTCGATCGAACTTCTGGGCCGGGCCGAAAGGGCCACCCAATCCGCCCAGTGGCCCCTCGAGCTCATCCAGCTCTTCAACCTGCCCTTTCCTCATTTCCTGGGGAACGACAGGGAGCCGGGGCACAACGATTTCTGGGGGTCGCATCTCTTCGACAAGAAATTCCCCCTTTATTACAGCCTTTACATGGGCGTTGGAACGCTTCTTCTCTTTCTCTTCGGACTGAGGAAGCCTTGGGACAGGCGGCAAGAGATTCTCCTTCTCATGTTCTTTTTTTTCTTCCTTCTCGCCTGCGGACGGTATTCCCCCTTCTTTTTCCTCTACAGGTTCTTTCCCCTGCTTTCTTCGATCAGGTACCCGGTCAAGTTTTTCCTGGGTTCCGTGTTCTGTTTGTCTATCCTTGCAGCCCTTGGGTCCGACGAAGTCGCGCGGGCCCGGAAGCCGGGCCGGAGGGCCGTCTTTGCCCTGGCCGTCTGCGCCGGCATGGGTCTTTCGAAGTTCCTGCTTTTCAAGAGGCCGACGATCGGTATTCTGAACAAGCTTTTCATCATCGACCAGGACGCTTCGTTCCGCGAGTTCGGCCGGTCCATCGGAACGGGCCTTGTCCTCCTGGCCGTTTACGCCCTAGTATTTTTCCTGCTTCACCGGTCGAAGGGACAAGGCCGGATCCTGGGCTGGGCGCTTATCGCCCTTGCCGTCCTGGATCCCGCTTATCACAACCGATATGTCAACCCGACAGTGCCGGCCTCATTCTACGATAAGCCGCCCCTCCCGGGCCTCCTCACCGCTCCGCTCGCCATTTACCGGGACGAGCTCTATTCCCCGTTCCTTAAGGAGACGATGGGAGATAACCTCAAACTGCTCGGCTTTTTCCGCAAGAGCCTTTACCCCTTCACGGGCCTGGGCGACGGCGTCCGGTATGTTTTCAACTGGGACTTCTACGGGACCTACTCGCGCCGATATCTCGACCTGATGGAAGCCTTCAAAGGATCGCCTCCGAAGGATCAGCTCAAGATATTGAATTACGTCGGCTGCGCCGCGCATATCGGCTACAAGCCGCTTTTCTCCAAGGAGAACGCCCAACGGCTTCAGATAGAAGGCATCGACGTCCGGTTCGAGCGGATCGCCGAAAAGAACGCCTTTCCGTTCGTCGCCTTCCGGGCCGTCAAGGCTGTGGAGGTCAAAGACAAGCTCGGGATCTTCACCGGTGATGAGTTCGATCCGCTCAAGGAAGTCATTACGGAAAAGGACCTGGATCTTTCCGGATCATCCGGGAACATGGAAACCAAACCCGCTGCGATCGTCGTCCGGAAGGAAGTCCAGGGCCGGGGATGGTACTCCACGAGCCTCCCCCGCGAGGGGCTCGCCGTTTTCCCCGGCAACTACGCCCCTGGATGGCACGCCCGGATCGGCGGCCGGAGGGCCGATGTCTTCGAGGCCAATATCTTCTCCAAGGGAATCGTGGTTCCGTCCGGTCGCCACGAGATCGTCCTGCGGTACCTTCCGGTGAGCTTTTTATGGGGAGCGGCCGTCAGCCTGATCTCTTTAGGTCTCACCCTCGGCGGCTTGATCGTCTTTTCTATCCGGTCTAAAAGAAAGGCCCGCCGCGCATCCCTCTGAACTCTTCCGGACAATCGAATTGAGCCGCGAATCGTGCGGGCTTCTCCCCGCGAATGACGACGTCCTGCTGTTTCAGTCCTGGCAGGAACCGGCCGGCCTGAAAGAGATAAGGGATCCGCTGAGGATCGAACCCCATGAGGCGGGCGGCCGTTGCGTCGGCGGCCAGGGGGAAGGGGCTCAGGACCAGCGCGCCCACCGGCTTCGCCTTTCCCATGATCGGCCCATCCCCTTCCATCCCGACGACGCCGTCGATGATGTTGTAATGGACTTTGACGGTCCGGGCCAGGTCCAGGATGGAATTGTCGATCCCCCGGAAGTGGAGAAGGTTCTTGGGCCAGCCGTAATAAACCCCGGGAAGGACCCCGAAAAGATTCTTCAGACAGAGCGTGACGGCCATCCAGTGATGGGTTTTCATTTTCGGCATGCTGATAAGGATATCTGCCCCGGCGACGGGCTTGGCGACATAAAAGACCGGGAGCCCCGACCTCCGGCCCGCGTTCGGGACGGAGACGGCGTCGCCGTGGTTCAAGTCAACACACTTGACCTTTTTATCAAGAATGCCCCTGAGCGAAGGATTGAGGGCCGAAAACCACGGGTCGCGCCGGTGGCCGGAAGCCTCGCCGACAATGACCTCCGCCGCGCCCAGGCGAAGGCAGGCATGGGCCGCGCTGGCAATGACGGCAATGTGGGTGTTGATAGGACGTTCGGCATGGGCCTCGACGAAGTTCGGCTTGAGAAGGACCTTTTTGCCTTTGAGCTGAAGTCCGTCTCCCGACATGACGGCGGCGATCTCTCGCGAGAGATCCCGGCTGTAATCGGGCATCGGGAGGAGCGTCACGGGGCAGGGCTCCGGAGGAACGTTCTGGGTGATCCCGGAGAGCGCAACCGCGTTGGTCAACAGGGTCGCGTCCTTCAGGAATTGGCGCCTTTTCATGCGGTGAAAACTCTTTTTTGCGAGAGAGCCATGAGGCCCAGGGCGAAATTTCCCACGTGCAGATCTTCCTCAGCCGGAGATCCCATGAGGTTCCGAAGCCGCGTTCTCAGCCGGCCGGCATCCCTTCCATACGCTTGAAGGGAGATAACCGCCCAGGCGAGTCCGCAGAGGGATTCGATCTTGTCCTGCCTTTTCTCAACCAGGTCGAGGCTCGGGCGAAGCCGATCGATGTCGGCCTGCCCGCGGAGGGCGGCAAGGGCGAGCCCGGTCGTGTCCCAGAATGGCAGGAGCTCTTTATCATCAAGCGAAGGATTGCCGTAGTTCCAACCTCCCGAAGGGATCCGGCGGTCCAGCAGGAACTTCCGGCCTTCGACAGCCCGGGGACGCCCGGCCTGGCCGGAGAGATGGAGGGCGATAAGCGACCAGGCCGTCGGCTCCACCCAGCCGAATGTGCCCGGAACCCAGGGCCAGCCGGCCAGGGTGTTGTCCTGCCTGAGCCGGGGGTCGTTCGCCACGGTCACGGATCTCAGCGAGAGGAGGAAGTCGAGGGCCCGCTTCAGATTCTCCTTGAGCCCGTAATGGTGAAAGACGATGGCCGCCTGGGCCGTCAGCCAAAGCCCCTGGCCGCGGTGTCCGGGATTTACGCAGACCGACCCGTCCAGGTTTTGAAGAGTTTTAACCCAGGAGAGAAGAGGTTTCGCGCGTTCGGTCGGAGCGCCGGACGCGAAGAGGGCGAGCGCGGCGAGGAATGTCGGCTCGGCAGAAGAGGAGTTGCCTCGATAATAAGGGAGTCCCCCCTCCGGGCTAGAGAAGGATAGGAGCCTTTCCACGAGAGCCGCGGTTTCGGACGCGGAGCGTTCCATAACGTCGTCATTATAACCCGGGGTGAGGCCCAAGGTCACGCGGGCAAAAAAAAGGGGCGGCGAAACCGCCGCCCCTTACAAATTGCGCTAGGATTGGATCCTATTGCGTTAGGATCTGATTCTAAGATCAGCTGCCTACGGCTACACTCGTAGGCCCAACGATCCAGCTGCCGTTCCAATTCACGAGGTCATAGTTGAAATCGGCCATCGAGCTGACGTTGTACCTTCCGGCTTCAGGAGCACCGGTAGAATAAATAGACGCCATATAAAGTGGTCCGGCGGTCCCGTCTCTTCCAAAGGACATGATGATGAAATCGTCCTCACCGACAGTTAATGGATCTACCGTGACGAGAGCATTAACGGCCGCTGCGCCCAGATGAACTTCGTAAGGATGGTTCCAGGGGTCGTTGACGGGTATGACTTTGACGTAGAAGCTCGATAGGGCCAACATGAATGCGTTGCCGGCCTCAAGCGGCCCAGCCTGCGCGATAGCGGAAAAATCGCCGTGGTCCGTCATGTAATCCGCCGACGCGGTGGCGATGGTCATGACCTCTTTCATCGCCGATTTCTGCTTGGCCTTCTGAATGGCCTCGAGGGCGTTCGGGATCAGAAGGGCCGCCAGGATGCCGATGATCGCGATAACGATCAGAAGCTCGATGAGGGTGAATCCTCTCATCTTTTTTAACATGTTTCATACCTCCTTTAAGGTCGAAAACTCAGAACGCCTATTTATGTAGCAAGATGCGTGCCAACCTCGGCACAGTCTTTCTGTGTTGATAATAATGAGGTTAGAGGAAGACCGATCTCAAGGACAGGGGAAGGAATGACGATTTGCGCCATCCTATAACAATTATTGTCAGTTCCTCTCTTCTTTCCGGATATTCTTCAGCTCATACTTGTCGATGAGGTATCTCAGGGTCCGATAAGAGATGCCGAGGAGAGGGACGGCCTGCCTGAGGTTCCCGCCCGTCGTCAGGAGCGCCTGGTTGACGTATTTTTTCGTGAGGTCGTCAATGTGCGCTGTCAGGCTGAAGCCCGGCTGGAGGAAGAGCTGGGTCTCTTCCCTCATCTGAGGAGAAATGATCTCCCTGGGCAGGCAGCCCGCCGTGATGGTCTCCCGGTCCTCGATGGCCACGACCCGCTCGACGACGTTCTCCAGCTCCCGGATGTTCCCGGGCCAGGAATACTCCTCGAACAAGCCGATAACCTCCGGCGTCATGCGTTTCATGGGCTTGCCGAGCTTATCGCAATACTTCTGGAGGAAATGGGAGACAAGGATCGGGAGGTCCT
>Ga0315293_10002286_pt1 | contig 18498 bp, 16 predicted proteins | sample YL17G13_20_MG_FD_203071 | JGI IMG/M metagenome (GOLD analysis project Ga0315293, IMG submission 203071) | Sediment microbial communities from Yellowstone Lake, YNP, Wyoming, USA - YL17G13_20 | ecosystem: Environmental > Aquatic > Freshwater > Lake > Sediment | place: USA: Wyoming | collected... | reverse complement strand
TATGTCAGCCCCCCGGGGTCGCGGGCAGCCTCGGCGGGTGTTTTCATAACCTACGCGGCGCATATTGCGGCCATGGCGCCGCAGACCAATATCGGCTCGGCGCATCCGGTGGGAGCCGGCGGAGCCGAAATCGACTCGACCATGAGCGAGAAGGTAACCAACGACGCGGTCGCCAAGATAAAGACGCTGGCGCACAAGCGCGGCCGTAATGCCGCCTGGGCGGAGGACGCCGTTAGAAAATCTGTCTCTATCACGGAGTACGAGGCGCTGGAGGACAGCGTGATTGACTACGTGGCCTCCGATTTTAACGAGTTGTTATCTTTGATCGATCAGGATACGGTCGAAACCGTTACCGGGACAGAGATTCTCAATACCGCCAACGCCGAAACCCTTGAGATAGACATGGGATTCGCCAACAGAATCCTCGATATAATAACCAACCCCAATATCGCCTATATACTCATGGCAATTGGCATGCTCGGTATCTATTTCGAACTGGCCAATCCCGGCGCCATTTTGCCGGGGGTGATAGGAGGTATCTCCCTGATCCTGGCGCTCTACTCGTTCTCGGTTCTGCCGATTAATTTCGCGGCGGCAGCGCTGATCGGCCTTTCGATAGTCTTGTTCCTGCTCGAGGTAAAAGTAACGAGCTATGGAATACTCGGAGGTGGTGGCGTGATAAGCTTCTTGATCGGTTCGCTGATGCTGGTCAACGATACAAAATTCCCATTTAAGGGCATCTCGCTTTCGGTCATAATCCCGACAGTCATCGTATTTACGGGCTTTTTCTTTCTGGCCGCGTATATGTCGCTGCGGACTCATCGCCGAAAGGTGACCACAGGCGAGGCTGGATTGCGCGGGGAAACCGGTATTGCGAAAACCGTCGTTGGCCCGGACGGCGGCAAGGTATTCGTACATGGCGAGTACTGGAGCGCGGTATCGGATACGGTCATACAGCCGAATACCAGGATTCGTATCGCCGATGTAGAGGGCATGTTAGTGAAAGTCGAACCAATAGATAATCCGAATAAAGGGAGGATTTGATGGAACAGACGAACATATCGTTGATTTTCCCCATCCTTATCGTGGTGTTTCTGGTGTTGTTTATCCTGGGGAACGCAATCAGGGTCTTGCGCGAATATGAGCGGGGCGTGGTCTTCCGGCTCGGGCGGCTGGTCGGGGCCAAAGGGCCGGGATTGATTTTGCTTATCCCAATTATCGACAAGATGGTGAAGGTCAGTCTTCGCACGGTGCCTATGGACGTGCCGCCGCAGGATATCATCACGCGGGACAACGTCACGGTTAAGGTAAATGCCGTTGTTTATTTCAGAGTAATGGATCCTAATAAGGCCATAGTCGACGTCGAAGATTACATTTACGCCACGTCGCAGATCGCGCAGACGACCCTGCGCTCGATTCTGGGCCAGGTCGAACTCGATGACCTCCTGTCCAACCGCGAGAAAATCAACGCCGAGCTTCAAACCATAATCGATCAGCAGACCGAGCCGTGGGGCGTGAAGGTGAGCGTGGTAGAGGTCAAGAATGTCGATCTGCCTCAGGAGATGCAACGCGCCATCGCCCGCCAGGCGGAGGCCGAACGCGAGCGCCGCGCCAAAGTCATACATGCCGAGGGTGAGCTACAGGCGTCTGAGAAGATCAATCAGGCTGCATTGGTTTTGGGGCAAACACCTGTAGGTATCCAGCTTAGATATTTGCAAACGTTGGTTGAGATCGCCGCGGAAAAGAATTCAACCACCATCTTCCCCATTCCGATAGACCTGTTCAAGCCGTTTTTGGAGAAGGCGGGGAAATAAGCGGAGAAATAACGCAGCTTTTGATTTTATGAAAAAGGGCGCGGCGACGCGCCTTTTTTTATTGGAGATGCGTCGGGTCTGAGGACCTGACGCCACCGCATGTAGATGATGAATATCGTAGGGGCGTTCAATTGAACGCCCCTACAAGTTCGATATCTTTAGTCGGGCTCCAACAGGGCGTGACACCCAATTAATCCGAGATTATCTCGTAATCGTACGTAATTTCGGCGCCGGCCTTGAGCATGGCCGAGACCGAGCAATACTTCTCCTCGGAGAGATCGATCGCCTTTTTGACCTTGGATTCGTCGATCCCCGGCCCGGTGATGATGTATTTGACGTGAATTTTCTCCCAGGACTTGGGATGTTCGGCCCGTGGTTCGGCATCGACCACAATCTCAAACGAATTGAAGTCGACCCGCATTTTCTTGAGAATGGAGACCACGTCGATACCTGTGCAGCCACCGAGTGCAATCAACGTCAGCTCGCCCGGCTTGACCGCTGAACCTTCGCCGCCAATTTCGGTTGGGCCATCCAATGCAATGCTGTGTCCGGATGGCGCGGTGCCCAAAAACTTGAAATTCTCAACCCATTTAACCCGCGCTCTTTTCATATTCACACCTCACATGGCAATATACAAAATCAAACACTAATAACCATACCATCTTTCGCCAAATATAAATTCTCTACTCCATGTTTTTGTGCCGAAATGATGATTGACTCCGGATTTCGATACATATCATCGGATAGATGGGTCAATATTAGATTCCCAACATCATCAGCCGCGACCATTTCAAAGAGGTCCTCTCGATCGAAATGCATGCCCTCAGTGATTAAAACATCGCAACCGGGCAGCAGATCGGCGTAATCGTCAAGGGAGGCTATATCGCCGGAATATATGATCCTGGCGTTATCAGTTTTAATAATGAATGAGTATGATTGCAGTTGGTTGGGGCCGCCGGCATTCCCGACAATTTTCTCATAATTTTTCAGGTGGCTGTTGGCGCGGGCATAAACCGTAATGTTATCATCCCGGAAAACAGGGTCAGGGACTATCGGGCGGAGCCTGGTCTCGAAACCCATTTTCTCATCGAACAGGTATGTGGCTTTCATGAAGGTGTCGATTGCGGTCATGGCCTCGGAGGGGACATAGACAGTCAGCGGGTCGCGACGCCTGGCCAGGAACATCATCTGGATTTCCAGGAACAGCCCGGTGATATGGTCGGGGTGCATGTGCGATATAAAAATTGTTCCGATGGCGGAGTAGTCAATCTCATGCCGCCTGATCGAGGAGGCGCACCCATCGCCGGCATCAAATTGGTAGTGCCGTCCCCCATGCCTTATAAGAATGGATGAATTAGCTCGATCGATCGACGGATCGCCGGATGAGCTTCCGAGGATAACAATTTCGGGCACGGCTAATCACCCTGTGCGATTTGATTCCTGAAAAAGGCGACTGTTTTTTCAATACCTTTGTCAAGCGTGACCTCCGGGGACCAGCCGAGGTATTTTTTTATTTTGCCGTAAGTGATACAGCTTCGTCTCTGCTCACCCGGTTTGGGTTCAAGGCTGATGCGCGCCTGGGATGATCCGGCGGCTGTCTTGATCTTATCGAAGATGGTATTGATATCGGTTTCGACTCCGGTGCCGACATTGAATGTCATGGAGCTCGCGAAATCCATGGCCATGAGATTGGCCCGAACGACGTCATCGACAAAGACGAAATCGCGGGTCTGGCAGCCGTCGCCATAGATAACCGCTTTCTCGCCTTTCAAAAGGCGCTTGCAGAATATGGCGACCACACCGGCCTCACCCTCGGAATTCTGCCTGGGGCCGTAGACATTGGCGTAGCGAAGGCCGACATAGTGCAGGCCATGCTGATAATTATAGAAGTAAAGATATTTCTCGAAAGCCAGCTTGGAGATGCCATAGGGGCTCAAGGGATTGGCAGCATGAGTTTCGGGCGCAGGATACTCCTCCTGCTCGCCGTAGATGGCGCCGCCGGTCGAGGAAAAGATAAATTTCTTGACCCCATGTTTCACCGAGGCCTGGAGAAGATTAATGCCGCCGATAATGTTGATCTCGGCATCGTTAGCCGGATTCTCCACCGACTTGCGCACGTCCATCTGCGCGGCGAGGTGGAAGACCGTATCGAATTTGCCGCGTTCGAACACCTTGTCGACCACAGGGCTGGCGATGTCGAGTTCGAGAAATTCAGATTCCCCGGGAATATTGGACCGCTTGCCGGTCGAAAGATTGTCGAGGATGGAGACACGGTGACCCTCGGAGAGAAGCGCATCCGCCAGGTTCGAACCTATAAAACCAGCCCCGCCTGTTACAAGTATATTCATTAAAAAATTCCCGATTTTGATTGTTTAACTGCGGCCGGATGGCCGTCAATTAATAATCCCTTCTCCTCATCGACAGGAGACCCAATTTAAGCGGGACTATCGTCGTTGTCAAATTTAAAATGAGCATCAATGCCAATGCCAATGTAATCTCGAAACGTGGGAATGGGATGGTTGGATCCATTCGGTGTATGGTATACCTTTGGGCCGGCAGAGCGGCGATAACCACCATGAGGCCCACGTAAAGAAGGCTGATGATCGTGGTCAGCATTCCCCCGGCCGAGGAGGCAATCTTGCCGGGATTTTTCTCATCGAACCTGGGATAGACCGCCCCCATGCCGACAGAAAGGCTGGTCAGCGAGACCGACATTAACAGCACCGAGATGAAAGACAGCACCATCAGAGCACCTCTCAAGCCGAGCATGACGTTGGAGACAAAAGCCAGAACCTCGGAAATCAGGAGAAATATGATAAATGCCGACCAGAATTTCACCCAGAACACCCTCCGGATTGACATCGGCGATGATACGATGGCCCAGAATGATTTGCCCTCGAGGCTGATATTTGGAAAGACGAAGCGGACCGAAAGGGTGGCCAGCATGAAGCCCGAGAATGCGAAATTCGTAAAGCCGATGAGAGTTCTCCAGAAAGGGTCTTTCATTTCGGTTGGAAAATACTTGAGGTTCAATAGATAGATGATGAGAAGCACTAGGAGTATGGAAAACTGCGCCCATTGCGCCGGTTCGCGAGAGAAGAGCTTTAGATCCTTGGCCAGGACTGCCCTGAAGTCGGACGGGAGCCATTCCGGCAGCTTGAAAAAAGATGGAATCTTCCGCCTTACAGCGACTTTGACAGGAATACCGGAGCCGTATTCCATCGAGGCCAGCCAGCTTCGGTAATAGTATCGATCGGCCAGTGCGAACAAGACGTTCAGCGCCAGGATCGCGGTCGAGAGCAGGGCCAGCACATTAACCAGGAGTGTCCTGCCGGCGCCTGAGGATATGAGCCTGAGTGTCTCGGAAATCCAAAAACTCGGCAGAAAAGGAAATGAGGTAACCCCCATCGAACCCAGGTAACTGTTGAGGACTCTGAAATCGGAAATGACATTGAACGCCAGCGATGACGGCTGCCCGATCTTGAAATAAGCCGTGATGCCGAGAACCAGAAGGGAGGCAAGCCAGATCAAAAGCGTCCGGGGGCTGACACGGCGGGATATCAGAAACATGAACATCGCTAATGCCACGCCTACGCAGCCGGGGATTACAACGAATGGCACAAGGACCAGGAAAAATTCGAATATGTATTCCCAGACCTCGAATTGGCGAACCAAGCCATACGCCATGATTGCCGGCAGGCCCAGAATCATGACCGCCCAGGTCGAGAAGATAATGTTATCGATGAATTTGACCGCAAAAACCTGGCGGAAGCTGGCCGGGGTGGAAAGAAGGTAGGCCGTTTCGGGCGATCGGTAAAGGGTGGTTATCGATGTGACCAGATTGGAGATGACAAGCATGATGAAGATTGCCATGAATCCGAGGGAGATAATCTTGTTCATCAATAGCTGGCCGATATCGACCAAGCCGTTGAGATAGCTGAAAATCTTGAAAAAGAAGAAGAGCCCGCCGGCGAAAAAACCGCAGCCTACAATGACTCCGACCACCAGCCTCAAAACGTGTTCGCTGCTCATATTTTTGAAAAATGAGCCGATGGCGACTGTCTTATAGCGAAGTATGTGAAGCGTATTACTGGCCATCGAATCCGTGCAAATTAGCAGCCTTGAAGCCGCCGGTTAATTTCAGGAAAAGGCCTTCGAGATTGTCGCCCTCGGCGGCAGCCTCGCGCCGCAGTTCGTCAAGGGTCCCCAGGGCCACGAGGCGACCATTGTTGACCACCCCAATGCGGTTGCACATCTCCTCGGCAACGCTCAGGATGTGGGTCGATATGAAGATGCTGACGCCGCGCGAGGCGTAGAGCCTGAGCATATCCTTGACCAGCCTCATCGACTGAGGATCAAGCCCGACCATCGGCTCGTCGATCACGAGCACCTCGGGCTCATGCACGAAAGCGGCGCCGAAAACGACCTTCTGCCGCATACCGTGCGAATACTCCTCGCAACGTTGATCGGCCCAGCCGTTCATGCCGAATAGATCAAATAGCCATTCGATCCGGGCGGCGAGTTCATTATGCGGAACGCCATAAAGACCCCCGGCAAATTCCAGGTATTCGCGGGCAGTGAGCTTTTCATACAGATAGGGGGTATCGGGGACATAGCCGATTTTCATCTTGGCGGCCTCGGGATGGCGAGCCACGTCTATGCCACAGATTTTGGCCTGACCGCTTTCTGCCCTCAGCAAACCGGTCATGATCTTAATGGTCGTGGTCTTACCGGCGCCGTTGGGACCCAGGAATCCGAACAGCTCTCCCCCCTTAACCGTAAGGGAAAGATCTTCCACGGCGCGTTTTTTGCCGTATGATTTCGATATATTTATAAGTTCTATCATCTAAAGATTCCGCTCGTAAGATTCCTCGATTATGGTGACTTTGATTTTGCCAACAACACGCATGAGATCGGCCTGGCGCTCGAATCCGCCCTCGAGTAGCTTAATATGGCTGGCATCAGCGATATTCTGACCGAACGTGGGATCAAGCGGCCTCCAGCCGCCGACATGAACTGCCGGCCAGGCATGATACAAAAACATACCGTCCTTATAAACTAACCCGATGCATATTTTAGCCGGGATGCCGGATGCGCGGGCCAGGGCCACGTAGAGCGACGTATGCTCATTACAGTCGCCCTTCCTTACCTCGAGAACGTCGATGGCCGAGGGGAGTGATATGCTGTAGTCTTTCTTGACATTTCTGTATACCCACTGACCAAGCTTTTCGGCTTTAGCCTGGCGATCTGCCTCCTGGCCAACAATCTCCGAGGCCTTGGCCACCATCCTGGGGTCGTCGACCTGCAGGAACGGCTCAGCGCCCAAAAACTTGCGCGGCTCCTCCAGCTCTGATGCGCTTGGGCGCCCGGGGTCAATTTCAACTATCAACGGCTCCGCGGAGACAATTCTCTGGAAATCATCGGCGAGGTCGAGGAGCTCGGGCTTGACACCGTCAATTTGGACTCGCAAGCGAGTGACCGTACGAGGATCCGAAATAACGCCCATGCAAGGCACTGCCAAATCAATAAGCAAATCCTTATTATCCGGCCGGACATCAGGGATATTGAGGGCCTCCTCCATCCGCGTAGCGACCATGACCATGCCGCCAGCCTCTTCTTCCCTTAAGACGTGGCCAGTTTGGTCAACCCACATTGTGCTTGCCATGCCCGATATGTTGAGCGTCAAGCGGTGGGCATCCTCGAGACCGGAATAGGCATCTTTCCCCGCGGACGAATCGATGCTGACCGTGATCACGTTCATAGCCATGGAAAAGGGGTCGAACGTGGGAAGCTGGAACTCTCCTTTGGGGAATCCACGCACACTGGCCAGAAGCGGTATGCTGCTGGGAATATATATCCCCCTTTCGGCATCGAAAAACAGCTTCGATTCGCTGTTTTGCGAGCGGAATTTTATCTCCAGCCTGCCGTTGTGGACCTCACCGAAAACATCGGTGGTATAATCGCCGGATACCAGGCCGAAGGTGAAATTCTTGAGCGAGAAATCGACGTTGAGAACGGCATAGGAATCGAGATAAATCTCCCGCACGACACCGCCCATGGGAAGCCTTATAAGTGAATAGTCCTTCAATACGTACCCCAGGGGCGACTTGGAGAAGGACTGCATAGTATATCCTATTTTGGCGCCGCCCATGACAACGTTCATCCAGTTTTGAAATTCGCCGGATATGGCATCGTTCATAGGCACGTCGGTAAGTTCGACAGTCCTGGAGGTGGCGTAATTATTATCGTAGATAAGAAACATCGAGAAACCCCAAAGGCCCAGGGCCAACAGAGTCACGATCTTGGATCCAAGGCCGTTTTTCAAAATACCCATAAAAATAACCTCCTTCACCTAAGTATCGGCGAAAGATGAGGTTTCTTTGAGGGTCGGGATCGGTTATCAGTTCCCGGCAACATCCAGTATCGCCTTCGAGGCAACCTCGATATCCTCGTCGTCGATATCGAGATGAGCCACGGCACGAATTCGTCCAGCCCCAAAAGGCACAACCAGAACCCCGCGTTCGGCCAACCTGGAGACAAGCTTGCCCACCTCCAACGGCGGTTTCAGGTTAATGACAAGGATGTTGGTTTGGACGGTTTCGGAATTCATGTCAAGGAGGTCGCAGCGACTGAGGTTACTGGCAAGTTTCGCGGCCCGAATATGATCCTGCTTGATACGGCCGAGGTTGTTTTCGAGGGCGAAGAGCGCCCCGGCGGCGATGATACCGACCTGGCGCATGCCGCCGCCGTACATCTTCCTGATACGGCGGGCCTTCTTAATCCTGTCTTTGGTCGAAACCACGGCCGAGCCGACCGGTGCGCCCAGCCCCTTGGAAAAACAGACCGAGACGCAATCGAAATGGCCGGCAATCTCGGATGGCGGAATGCCGTGAAAGGCGGCGGCGTTCCAGACACGGGCCCCATCGAGATAAAAGAGCAACCCTTGTTCGCAGGCCAGCCTCTTATTCTCGAAGATCGTCTCCATCGGATAAACAGTACCGCCGGCACGATTATGGGTATTTTCGAGCGCTATTACGGCGGTGCGCGGAGTGTGGACATTCTCGGGCCTGATTTGGGGCGCCAGGATTTCGGGCGTCAGGATTCCACGCGTGGCGTTCAAAGGGTGAAGTTGAATTCCCGAGAGGGCGGAGGCCGCCGCGACCTCGTAATTAAAAATATGAGAACCCGATTCACACAGTATCTCGTCCCCCGGGCCGGCCAGAAGACGCAATGATATCTGGTTGGACATGGTTCCCGATGGAACATACAAAGCGGCCTCGTGCCCGAGAATGGCGGCTACTTTTTCCTCGAGCTTCTTGACGGTGGGGTCATCCTCGAAGACGTCATCCCCAACCTCAGCCTCGGCCATGGCGCGCCGCATTTCCGGTGATGGCTTGGTGACAGTATCAGATCTCAAGTCGATTATCTTATGCATAGATAAAATAAGGCCCCGGACTTTGTCCGCCCGGGGCCGAAGTTTAATGTAACAGAACTACATTTGTGGCGGCCATGCCCTCCGGGCTATCCGCCACCTCAAATTCGACCTCTTCGCCGACTCTGAGGGTTTTGTACCCTTCCTTCTTGATTTCGGAGTGATGCACATAAAAGTCCTGCGAATCAGGCTCGGAGGTGATAAAACCGTAACCTTTGAGGTCATTAAACCACTTTACCTTCCCTCGCGGCACTTGACCCTCCATAAATTATAGGCAATTTTTATCAATTAAAGATCCAGTTTTCATCTCGTTTCGGTAAAATATATCCTGACCCAAGGCTCAAGTCAAGAAAAATATTTCAGAATAACCATCTGGCTTACAATAACTTGCATAATTGCCCCGGATGTTACCGGGACGATCAGATTATCGTCGATGTGGAGCGTTATGGCCTCGACAATCGTAGCTGTTATGGCACCGACGATTTTTACCCAGAACGGAATGGCTGGTATCACGATCCCGGCCAGGAGGCAGGCAACAAGAAAGCTGACAGAGCCTTCCAGGGATTTGTCGCGGAATCGGACCTTTCCCCAGATTCGGCCGATAATGGCGCCAGCCGTATCCCCGATGACTATAAATGATATGGCAGCAATGGCTATCGGCTTGTCGAAAAGCAGAATTGTGAGTATGGAACCAGAGAGAATATACGAGGCCCCGATAAAATCCCTTTTCTCGCTGGGGCGAATCATTATACCCATATACCGACGAATAAAATGCCGGCTTTTCCTATTGCCGAAAATCCGGATATAATCCAGGCACAAGGAAGTAGTCAGACAAAGTGCCAGAACGGGAATGACAACGCCGATACCCAGGAAATGATAACCGATCGGAATAGCTATTGCCCCGAGGTGTATGAGTTTACGAAAAATCTCCCCAATAATGGAGATATCCTTGGATTTGGATGGCGTAAAGACTGAATCGGCCGCCATCCCTTCCCTGCCGTCAGGCGGCAGGGTAACCAGGTTAGCTTCCTTTTTGTTCAGAGGCTCTGGCTTCAATCCGAATGACCTTCTTTTCCTCCGGCCGGAAATTCTTCACGACATCTTCATTTACCCGGATAACGGCGCTCTTGCGCCATTCCGCTACCAGGGCGGCGGTCTTCGAGGCGTTTCTGGCGTCTCTGAGCTTCTGCCTTATTCCCGGTCGAACCTGGGCCAGTGTCCTATCCTGTTTTTTGTTGACGAGCTTGATAAGGTGATACCCATAGGCGGTTTTCACCGGGTGGCTGACACTTCCTACCTGCGTCGTTTCTGCGACAGCATAGAATTCCCGTCCCATTTCGTCGGGGCCGATATAGTCGAGATTGGCCAGCGTCTGGCGAATATCCGGTTCTCCCGGGTAGTAGCGCTTGACCATTTCCATAAAATCGGCGCCGGCGACAATCGAATCCCTGACAGCCTCCGCTCTGAGCGAATCTTGTGTGTCGCTCAAAAGAGTATCCTGGAATAGGATATGTTGTACCTGAAGAGGTCTTTTTTCCTTATAGTCATCCTCGTGAGAGGCGAAATATGCGGCAACTTCTTCTTCGGTCGGATTGTATTCGACATCGTTTAGCACTTGCGAGATTCTCAGGTTGGCCTCATTAGTGACAACATCATCGGCTGCCGAGACGATCTCCGGATTCGACATATAACCCAGGCTCCTGGCGGCGCTTCGAAGAAGAAGAGTGGTCGACATCATGTCGAGCATTTCTTTCTTATTTTCCACGGTCAGGGAATCGACCTTTTTCCAGCGCATAAACTTGGGAATCGATTCCTTATAAATGAAGCCAAAGACAGTATCGGTGGCATTTACTGCCATGACCCAAGCCCGGTCTCCGACCAGCGTATCAGGTTGGGCAAGCAATTCATCGTTGTATCTGATCGTTGCGGCTTTTTTGAGGGAATCGACAAAGACGTTTGAAATTTCCCGCTCGCGGGAGGTTAATATCTCTTGATAAATCTCGGCGCTAAGAGTGGGGTCCAGCGGTCTGGGAGCGGGCGCGGCGTGGTCTTCAATCTTTACGACATGATAGCCGAATCTTGTTTTGACCGGGCCAATGATCGAGCCGACCGGGGCGGCGAATGCGGCTGAATCGAATTCCGGCGCCATCCGTCCCCTGAAGAAATATCCGAGATCGCCCCCCTTGTTCAAATTATTGGCGTCCTGGGAATATTTGGCGGCCAGCGAATCCCAATTTTCACCTTTGAGAGCCCTCTCCAGAACGGCCTGGGCCATCCGGCGGGCTATCTGATCCTCCTCGGCTATAAGGGTCTTTTTGACATCTTCGGCGGCTACCCCGACCGTATCGGGCTTGCCGGGTCGGATGAGAATGTGCCTGGCCCAGACTTTCTCGGGCTCGTTGTACTTAACTTTGTTTTCCTGGTAACGCTTGGTAACCTCTGCGGTATCTATATGAATTCGACCCGTGATTTGTTTTTCGAAGATGATCTTGAAGACGCTCTGCGTGATATCATCGTTCTTTTTCTGGCTGAAATCCCAATCCTTGTTCAGCTCATTCTTGATGGAATCGATTCTGACCTGGATTAATTTTTGCCGGATGAGGCTATCGACGGCGGCATCTTTTAGAGAATCGAACGGGGTCAGTGGATCGACATTCTTCTGGATTTGCTTAATTGTGGAGTCGAAGCTGGCAACCGTGATGACTCTGCCATCGACCATGGCGACAGTCGCGCCCGGATTCATAATTTTCGTTGAACCGAATAAGCATGCCACAAACAAAAGCGGCAGAACCGCAAAAATGAACTTTCTCATCGTCTCCTCACTCTCCTATATTTGCAGACAGACAATATTAATCCGGATAGTTAGATATGTCAATAGCCAATGCTCGAATTTCGTCATGGTCAATGCTGATAAAACGGACGAGGCAGCGCATTTCATTGACTAAAGTATACGCGAGAAAAAAAGAGAAGTTCTTTAGAAACCGGCCGCAAGCGATACCAGGAAAGTGTTGTCCAGGTCGGTGTGATTTCTCATCGCCAGATCGACATTGAATCGCCCAAGCGTCAGACCGGCCCCGAGAGTCAGGTTGCCGTATTCCGAGCCTATCCTGCCGGCGATCTTGCCCATGTATGAAATCTCAAGCCCGAAATGGGCATCGATAGACGCCGGGCCAGCCGAGATCTGGGCGCCATAATCGATGCCCTCGAAACGCACATCGGCATCGCCAAGGATTACGCTTTCGAATCGACCTTTCTGGCCGTGGAACCTGGCGCCGATCTTGCATGTGGGATATATGCTTTCCTTCCTGCCGGTGGAATATGACAGCAGAGTTGTTGTGGCATCCTGTATATTCAAGCCAAAATCAACCCAGCGGAGCGGCGAAGCCTGGGCGCCGATATCAAGACCGACCCCAAAGGCATTTTCGTCAACAATATCCCGATAGATTAATTTGGCGGAGACGCCGGCGCGGAATTTATCATTGAAGGCCCTGCCATAGGAGAAATAACCGGCGTAATCGGCATGTGATTCTTCTTTGATCTGGTAGAACCTCCCGTCACGGCTGCCGGTGACGATGATGCCTCCGCCGCCAAGGCGATATAGCGAAATGGCCAGCGCGGCCCGGTGTTCGCTATCGCCCAAGGGACGGGCATAGGACAGGTAATCGTGATTGAGGAGCGCCCCGAAGGTTTCGGAGTGCATGAAAAAGGCCTCCGGCCTGGTCAGGGCGGAAAGCCCGGCGGGATTATAATACCCCGAAAGAGCATCGCCGCTTTCAGCGACGTAGGCCCCTCCGAGCGATATGGGCCTGGCGCCCACGCCGAGGGTCAGGAATTCCCCAGCATACTTGGCGGCATAAGAGGGGCCACCAAGACCAATAATAAGCACCACGATCAACAGGATTTTTCCCGGTCTCATGCCACCAACCTCGGTTAGATTCGCCGTATCTGGCTCAATTCAAGATGACTTCAATCTGACGAAACCTGGGCCTTTTGATATTCGGTCCAGTTTTGCGTCTTATAAATACCATCACCAATATATTTGAGGACAACCATAAACTTATCGGCGGGTGCGAAACCCGGCCATTTGTCAATTTTCTTGCCATTCGACTCAACGAACCAAGTTTGGGGATAGCTATTGACGCCGAAGGAGCGGGCGACTTTGATGCCATCGCTGGGCCCGGCGGCCAGGTTGAGCTTCTCGCGGGATTCGGCGTTCACCTTGACAGCTACAAAGGCCCTATTGATGTACTTGATAATATTGGGATCGGCATAAGTGGTCTTATCCATTTTCTTGCACCAGCCGCACCAATCGGTGTAGAAATCGATTATCATCGGCTTGTTGGTCTTGGCGGCAAGTTTCATACCCTCATCATATTTCAACCATTTTATGCTCTCGGTCTGTTGGGCCTGTAAAATTCCCGCGGCCATTGATAGAATCATCGTTGCGGCAACAATAATCGCGCCCATTTTCCTCAATTTCATCCTGTATTCTCCTTTGAAGCAAGCGAGGAGTAGTCGATCATTTCATTACTGACAAAAGGTTTTCCCGTAGAAGTATCGGCCGTGGCCAGGGCAGGCTGAAGCGCTAAATTTGGGGCCGAGCAGTAAAGTAACGCCAATCTTTTATTCAATATAAACCTTGCCTGAGTGCGACGCAAGCAAAACGCATCAACTTCTCGAACATCATCAATTTAAACTCGTATAATATATCCATTGTTCCAGCATAATTCCCCGGAATAAAGATTGAAATAATGCACAAGCCCCGGTTATTTGGCGCTGTTTCTAAGCCTTTGAAGCCTGATATTCCCGGCTCCCAAAATGTTCTTTAGATGCCTGAGAAGCTTGTGATTGGGATTGACTCGATACTTGGTCGATTTGTAAACCACTCGCTTACCATTGCCATTTTGCTCAATGATGACTTCGCTATCGCCGGGATTCTGGGAGAGATAATCAAGCATGGCCAATCTTCGTTCATCGTCGAGGGCGTTTTCGATACGGACGCGAAGCGCGACCGGGTATTCCCGGACAGCGGCATCGAGAAGGGTCATGTCTTCGCCCTTGATACTGCGTTTATCGTCGCGGACTGAAATCGACCCGAAAACAAGAACCGCGTTGCCCTCTTTGAGCAGAAGGCGGCGCTTCTCGAGAATGTCGGAAAAGATAATCACCTCTCCGGTTCCAGTGAAATCCTCGAGGGAAAGTATAGCAAATTGCTTCCCCGCCCGGCTGGCCTGAATCTTGATTTTGCTCAGGATGCCGGCCGCTGTGATTTTCATATTATCGGCGGCGGTCTCCAGCTCACCCAGTTTTAAATCAACGAAGCAATCGTAGATATCCCTGTAGTTGTCGAGAGGATGGCCGGAAATCCAATAGCCGAGCGAGTCCTTCTCGCGGGCGAGTATCTCCATGTCGGACCACGGCGGAATGTCGGGGAGCCGGGGCTTGGCGAGTTCTCCATGGGAGGCGTCTGCGAAAAGAGTCGACTGGCCGCTGTCTCTATCGCGCTGGACGCCCGAACCATAGGCCATGGCCGGCTCGACTGCGGCGAGAAGCGCGGCACGGTGCGCCCCGATCGAATCCATGGCGCCGGACATGACAAGATTTTCTATGGTGCGCTTGTTCACCAGGCGAAGGTCGGCGCGGCTGGTGAAATCGAACAAGTCCTTGAACGGGCCACCCTGCTCCCTGGATACGACGATGGAGTCTACAGCGCTTTGTCCGACGTTTTTGACGGCCGTTAAACCGAACAGTATCGCCTTACCGTCGACAGAGAAATGCCCGAAACCGCGATTGATGTCGGGCGGGCGGAGGTCGATTTCCATGCGCTCGCATTCGTTGCGCAGTTCCATAATCCGATCGGTGTTCGACATTTCGGAGGTCATCAGAGCGGCCATGAATTCGATCGGGTGATGGACTTTCAAATATGCTGTTTGATAGGCAATATAGGCATAGCAGGCAGAATGGGCCTTGACGAATCCGTAACGGCCAAAGGTCTCGATCTGCTCGAAGATACGCTCGGCGGTCTTCTTGTCGATGCCGCGTCCGGCGGCGCCCTTGATGAAGATCCCCTTCTGCTTGGCCATGACCTCGGCCTGCTTCTTGCCCATGGCCTTGCGGAGGATATCGGCCTCGCCAAGGGTGTATCCAGCCAACTCCTGGGCGATTTTCAAGACCTGCTCCTGGAAGACAATGACGGTGTAGGTTTCCTTGAGAATCGGTTCGAGTTTCGGATGGATATAGGAAATTTCCCGTTTGCCATGTTTACAATCGATATAGATGTCAATCACATGGGCATCGAGCGGCCCGGGCCGGTAAAGCGCATTCATGACAGTCAGGTCCTCGAGGACGGTAGGCTTGAGTTTCTTCAAATATTCGCGCATGCCGGCCGATTCGAACTGGAAGATGCCAACCGTTTCGGCGCGTGTGAAGAGCTTGTAGATCCCCGGATCGTCGAGGGGAACGTGGTCGAGATCGAGGCTGATGCCTTTTTTCTCGAGGAGATGAAGACAATCGTCGATGACGGTAAGTGTCCGCAAACCGAGAAAATCCATTTTAAGAAGCCCGATGGCTTCGATGCCGTGCATGTCGTACTGGGTCGTTATCTCATCCTTGCTCGACTTATATAGCGGGGCGTAGTCGGTGATAGGGCCGGGGGCGATTACGACGCCGGCGGCGTGAGTGGAGGCGTGACGCGACAGGCCTTCGAGCACCTTGGAGTAGTCGATAAGTTCCTTGATCCGCTCGTCTTCCTCGTATTTTTTCTTGAGCTCCGGCTCCCTTTCGAGGGCTTTCTCAAGCGTCATATCGATTTCGTTCGGGATCAGCTTGGCGATGGCGTCGACCTCACTGTAGGGTAGCGACATCACGCGGCCGACATCGCGCACAACCGCCCTGGCGGCCATGCTGCCGAAGGTGATAATCTGGGCAACATTGTCGCGGCCGTATTTTTGCGTCACGTAGTCGATGACCTGGTCGCGGCCGCGGTCGGCGAAATCGATATCGATATCGGGCATGCTGATGCGCTCGGGATTGAGGAAACGCTCGAAGAGAAGGCCGTACTCTATGGGGTCAAGGCTGGTAATGCCCAGGCAGTAGCTGACAATGGAGCCGGCCGCGGAGCCGCGGCCCGGTCCGACCCTGACTCCCTGGCTGCGAGCATGATCGATAAAATCCTTGACAATGAGAAAATACCCGGCATATCCCATGCGATTTATGACTGAAAGCTCGTAATTAAGGCGCTGTTCGAGTTCCGGGCTCGCCTCGCCGTAGCGGGCTCGGAGACCCTGATCGCACTGGAATTTCAAGTAGTCTTCAAGGGTCATGAATCCGGTCGGGATCGGAAATTTCGGGACTTTATTATTATACAGTTCGATATCCAGGCTGCAAGCTTCGGCGATGCGGAGGGTATTCTCGATGGCTTCGGGAGTATCGGAGAACAGCGCGATCATTTCCTCGGCCGATTTGAAATATATCTCGTCGGTGTTGTATTTCATGCGATCGGATTCGGAGAGGAGCTTGCCGGTTTGAATGCACAGCAGGGCATCATGAGCTTTGGCGTGTTCTCGTTTCATGTAGTGGCAATCGTTGGTGGCCACCAGGTGAATTTCGTGCTTTTGAGCCATCTGTTTGAGCGTTTCGCGCACCTGGCGCTCTTCCTCGATACCATGATTCTGCATCTCGAGGTAGAAATTCTCCTTGCCAAAAATATCGAGGTATTCCTTTACGGCCTTTTCAGCGTCGTCGATCCGGCCGTTGAGTATGTTCCTTGCGACCTCACCGTGAAGGCAGGCCGAGCAGGCGATGAGGCCATCGCCGTAGTGCCGCAGAACCTCCTTGTCGATCCTGGGCTTGTGGTAAAAGCCCTCCGTATAGCCGATTGAGGAAAGCTTGATTAAATTTCGGTAGCCGGTCTCGTTCTTGGCCAGGAGAACCAAGTGGAATCCGGATTCGGTAAATCCCTTAAGGCCGGTTTTCTTATGGCGGCTCTCGGGCGCAACATAGGTTTCGATGCCGATAATCGGCTTGACCTTATGCTTGCGGGCCCGGGTGTAGAAATCTATAGCGCCGAAGAGGTTGCCGTGATCAGTGATGGCCAGGGCCGGCATTTTCATCTTCTCGGCGGTCTTAAGCATATCATCGATCCGGCAGGCGCCATCGAGAAGCGAATATTGCGAATGGTTATGTAAATGGACGAATTCGGCCAGGCTCACCGGCGTTCCTCCGTCAGCAGGAATTTTTCCACCTCGTCGCGGCAGGCGGGGCAGACCAGGTATTCAAATTTCTGGTAGACTTGCTTTTCGATCTCATCCTCTGTCAATTGATCGAGTTCCGAATGAATCTTATCGAGCGTGGCGGCCAGGGTGTCTTCGGGATTGGCCCGGATGTAGCCGTCAAAATGGGATATGAGCTCCGCTTTAAGGCGATACGCGGAACCGCCCTTTTTCAGGCGTTTGCCGCACCGAGCGCAACGACTTTTTGAAACGGTGGTCATATAGATGCAATAATAGCAGGATAAAAGTTACAATCAAGAAGAAATGCATGGAGTCTGACTCTAATTCCGAGCGCCTCAGGATGTTGCTTAAAAAAACGTCTCCATCCTGAGGCATAAAGAAGTCAGGTCGCCGGCGACCTGACCTACAAATTCCCTGGCGAGAATTTATATGCCGTAATAGCCGCTATCTTGCACGACCGCCTTGAAGCCGGAGTCCTCGCAGAGGGAGCTGAGTTCGAATTTCAGGCTATTGATATCGGCGGCGAAATCGGTGTAATCGATTATGGCAATTACGCTGCGCAGGTTCTCTAGCCTGGAATCCGAGATCGCCATCAATTTCAGCCCACGCTCGTAAAAAAACGATTTCAGCTTCTCGTCAAAATCGTCTCTGTCCGGCCCGAGCGCATTCACCACCAATTTCCTTGGAATGGGGCATGACATAGTTTGGGCCGATGCTTGAAAATCTGCGCCCTTGGTTTCGCCTTTCGCCAATTCCTCAATGACATGAGCGACGAGGCTTCTGATTTCATCAGGGGACGCATCGGGGCCAAGCCGCAACGAAATAATTTCGGCGATCTTCTTGATTTCACTTTCGGAGAGGTCCATAGGTATCACGTGTAGTTTTCGAATAGTTCGGGTCTGGGGCCGGGGATAACCACGGCGTAAGTCAAGAGGCCGCGTTGGCCGATGATCTCTTTGGCGGCCTCAACTGCGGCCTGGACTGCGGCGACATCGCCGGTGATAGTGAAGAAGGCCTTGCC
>Ga0315293_10002285_pt1 | contig 18499 bp, 13 predicted proteins | sample YL17G13_20_MG_FD_203071 | JGI IMG/M metagenome (GOLD analysis project Ga0315293, IMG submission 203071) | Sediment microbial communities from Yellowstone Lake, YNP, Wyoming, USA - YL17G13_20 | ecosystem: Environmental > Aquatic > Freshwater > Lake > Sediment | place: USA: Wyoming | collected... | reverse complement strand
TTTGGCCATAGCCGTAAAAACCGAAAAATCGCACGGCAGTTTTATAAGCTAATGAAACTGGCCGCTTAATAACCTATTTTTTGGAAAGTGCAGAAGTATATGTAAAGTCTGATAAAATATAGGATTGATAATTTAGCTCAACACAACAAGGCGGCAGATTTATTCGCATAGGAAGGATTCAATGGGCAGTTGGTCATTTATCCGTTTGGAAAATAATGGCGAGGTGAAAAATGAGCAGGGAAACAAACCCAAAGAGTCTTCTGATAATCACAGCCTTTTTACTGACAATACTCTCTACGGCTGCTGTCGGCAGAATTATATATGTTGATGACGATGGGCCGGCTGATTTCAATAATATTCAGGCAGCAATAGATGATTCAAACGATGGTGATGTAATCATAATTAAGACAGGCAGATACACCGGCCCCGGAAACCGCGACATAGATTTTATGGGCAAGGCGATTACCGTCCAAAGTTCACAACCGAGTGACCCGAATATAGTTTCCAATACGGTTATAGATTGTAATGGCACAGAGGCTGACCTGCACCGGGGATTCTATTTCCACAATGGGGAAGGAGCCGATAGTATTGTATCAGGCTTTACCATTACAAACGGATATAACTATAACGGTGGAGCTATATGGTGTAGGTATTCTAGCAGCCCGACAATAAGCAAATGCATAATACGTAGTAACGTGGCGGCTCTCGCTCCGGGCTTTCCCGGGAACATTGCCACCAGTGGGGGTGGAATTTACTGCTCATCACTCTCGACATTAGGGTCGCCCAGTCCAATAATAAATGAATGCTACTTTATGGACAACATAGCGACAGGTGACGGTGGTGCAATTTGCTCATTTCTTGGTAGCGCATTAGTCAGCAACTGTGTTATCAGTGGGAACCAAGCCAATTCGGGCGGTGCGATTGTTGTCTACGAGGACAACATCTCGATCCATAATTGTGTGATCAGCAACAACAGTGCTTCTAATAGGTTCTATGGAGGCGGGGCTATTTATTGTAGTAGAAGTACTGCGACCATTAGTAACTGCACCATCATCCGGAATCGCACTGTTGGGTATGGTGGCGGAATATACGTGACCGCGGGCAATGTAAACACAAAGGTTAACAACAGCATACTATGGGAGAATGCTGCCTCGAAAGGGACACAAATTGCACTTAAAAATGGTGGATTTGGACCGGCATCACTTACAATTTCCTACAGTGACGCTCAAGGGGGAGTAGCAGCGGTATATCTTGAGCCCGGTTGCACGCTAAACTGGCAGGAAGGTAATATTGATATAGACCCCTGCTTTGCAAAGCCGGGTTACTGGGCTCATAAAGATGACCCCAATATTGTTGTTGAGCCGAATGACCCAAATGCAATCTGGGTTGATGGCGACTACCATTTGAAATCTCAAGGTGGTCGCTGGGATGCAAACGAGGGACGATGGACAAAGGATGAAGTAACGAGTCCCTGTATTGATGCAGGCGCCCCGGCAAGTCCTATCGGCCTTGAGCCATTTCCAAATGGCGGCATTATCAATATGGGTGCCTACGGCGGCACGCCAGAGGCAAGTAAATCATATTTTGGCCAGCCGCCTTGCGAAACCATTATCGCAGGCGACATCAACGGCGATTGCATCGTCAATCTTATCGATTTTGCAATTATGTCGTTACATTGGCTAAAAGACGAAACCCCTTAAAAATCATCCGGAGTAAACAAAGCAGGACACTACTTCTGAAACCTCCACATATTGATAGTCATAGTTGGTGCGGCTATCCATTCCACGTGCCAGTCGAGGAAGAGGCAATTGCAGCCGTTTTTGTGGCGTGCCCGCGCCACCCGCCGGCCTCTCCATGTATCCTGACTGTTAGAGGTCGGCAGATGCCCCGGGTCCCAGACATCACAGCGGTCTGTCCCATCGTCATCGGCATTTTTGATTATCGGTCGCCAATGGCCATCTTCGTTGTCGGTAAGGTAGATAGTATATGCCCGACGAGTGCAGTCACTTAGTTTGGTCGGGTCCAAAGTCTCGTGGCCGACTGTATCGGTGGGGCTGTCGAAGTCCCACCCATTAATGACGAAACAGACGGTTTGCTGTTTATCCGGGTAGCTGGGACAGCGGAATATCTTCACAGTGCGGTAATCTTTACCAATCGGCTTCTGCGCCAAAAAAGGCATAAAAAGCTGATACCAGGCCTTTCTTGTTCCACCCGCTGCCCCGCGCGGAATGTAGAGGTCGAACTCTTCGGCATATAAATTGGCAGCCAGACCGACCTGACGGAGGTTATTGCGGCAAAGAACATTTTTGCCCTGCTCTCGGGCCTTTCTTAGCGACGGCATCAGTATTGCCATAAGGATTGCAATGATGGAAATTACCACCAAAAGCTCTATCAACGTAAATCCACTTCGTCTATGCACAACTATGCTCTGCCTTTTTATGGGGGTTTGTGCGCACAGTCAATGCGTATGCCTTCCAGCCTGGTGCCGCCGGGTTTGCGCAATCGAATACAGAACTCCCAGGGTAAATTATTCTGCGTGATTTTCACAAGCAGCAAATTCCAGCCCTGCTTGAGTGTAATATTTGCCTTATCGGAACCCGGCGTTAAAGGCCTGGCCACATTATTTGCGTGGACTATGCTATTGTTAAGCCAGACCTTGACGCCGTCATCGCTGCCAATTTCCAGAGTTGCCTGCTGCCGGCTATCAGAGTTTATCCAGGTTCGCAGATACGCAATTCGTTGTTCACCGCCATATAGTTTTAGTAAATCAAGCACGAAAGGCCGACTCGGGTCTGTGCCGGCAGGCATTAGGGTCCACTTCACATCCTTGCCGGCGGAAGTTTCCGGCGGAAAAACAATATCGAACAGGTCGCCGTAATTTTTACCCTCCTGCATATATGGGCCGGTAACCTGCCAGGAGGTGATGAAGTCTTCGAACTTCTCGATAGTGTTAATGACATCTTGTGCCTGCTTTCGCAGGGAATCATCTTTTGTAATCGCCAGAACTTTTGCAATAGCCGTCTTTGCCTGGTCGGGATGACTGCCACAGATAGAGCCGGCAATTTTAACTGCCGCTAATGCCGCCTCATCTTTAATCGTCTCATCATCAAGACATTTCGCAGCAAGTTGCAGCGCCCCGGCGTCATTGACATTTGCCAAGCCGGACAGCACAAGTTTCTTTTCCTCGGGACTTCGAGCATCATTCATCAGGTCGGTATATATTTCCAGAGTCTTCTGTGCAGGATGGTCTTCACCAGGCAAAGACAATAAACGCACAATGCCTCGCAGCGCCAACAAACGATGGGTCTGGTTTTGCGTGCTTCTAAAGATTGTTATCACGACATCCGTTGCAGCCGCATCAGGCCAGTTGGATAGTTCGCGGATTGCCGTGTCCTGCACCTCTGGGTCGGCTTCTTTTAGCACACTTTGCATAGCCTCAAGCGCCGCTTTATTTGCGATACCACCGAGCGCACGCAGCAAGGAACATTTAACAGGCGGCCGCTTCTCGGCACCCAACACACCCAGCACAGCATCAGCTTGTTTATTCTGGTCGGTAATTTTTCGTGCAACTGCTATGACCGCCCTTTCAGCTTCTCTGCGGCCGCTGTCGCCTGGCAAATCAACGAGAAGTTTTACAAGTGCCGGCAAATCTTTATCATTTGCAAGCCGGCCTAAGGCCTTAAACGCTGCCGTGCGGACATTTGCATCCGGGCTTGCTGCCTCTTTTAATAGCGCCGGCACAGCGCTTGTGGCATTGCGGTCAAAAAGGACTTCAATCAGATTTGCCCGCAGAGTCGGCTCTGATTTCTGCACACTATGGACTATTGCATCGTCAATGCCATTACCGCGAAGCAGACCAAGACTATTTAAGACGGCAGTTTTGTCGTTAGGGTCTGTGCTTTTTGCAGCGGCCTCTGTCAAAAACTCCACAGATGAGGCATCGCCGAGTTTTCCAACGGCATCCAGGGCTGCTATTCTAACCTGGGCATTTTCGCTCTTAACCGATTTTGTTACCGCGGACAAAGCGGCGGAGTCGCCGCGGTCGGCGAGGGCGCCAAGCAGAAGCACCTGCTCACCAGACGATAGTTTCCCAAGCTCGGCAACAAATAGTTCGGTAACGCCTTCGCCCTGCATTGTCCGAACACAACCACCGGCGGTAGTCCTGACCATCCGGTCCTTATCCTGCAAAGCTGCAACAACCATCGTGGCGGCATCTTTTCCGCCGGCATCAGCCAAACCCATAATTGCCGCACTGCGAGTAATCGCTGCTTCACCTGTGCCGGCCAACTCTTTATAAATTGCAATTGCCTGCTGCTCTTGTCCCTCTGTCAGCAAGCTCTCGGCGCATCGCAGATATGCATCTGTCGCTGCCAGTTGAAACTGTGGGTCGCCTTTTGCTCTCGTTTGAGCCAGTAACTTTGCTGCCTGCTCGCCGCCTATTTTTCCCAGCGCCACAATTGCAGCTTCGCCGACTGCCCTATCCTGGCCTAAGACACTCTTACCCAACAGCTCTACGCTTTGGTCATCGCGTCTATCGCCTAACAAATTTATGATGCGAACCTGCGCCTTTGGCGGGGCTTTGTCCAGCGCATCCCGCAATGCCTTTGCAGCCTCAGGGCTGGGATTTTGGCCGATTGCATAGCAGGCCATATCGGCAGTTGCCTCATCCAGCAGCAATTTTACCGCAGCCGGGACTGAATCGGCTGTCCCGATTTGCCAGAGCTGCCGACAAATAAATGATTTGCAATCCAGTGAGACGTTGGATTCAAGGAATTTAGCCAGTTGCATCTCTATATATTTTCGTAGTTCGGGCTGGTTCTGTGTATCTCGTATAAGCTCTTCGACATCTATTAGCGGCTGGCTGCTCATACCGCGCTGGTAGTTAGCAATTTCTGCCAGCATCTGATTGACCCGTGATTTTTCAACAGCGGGGCGCGCATCAGGAGCAAAACCCAAATATAATGTCACCATCAGTAAATAAATGAATATTTTTGGCGTAAGCCATCTTGACGATTTAGAGGTTCGCATCGTTTCACATCCATAGTTTTGAGGTTTAATTTCTTATAGGCGCCAGGGCCAGCGCATTGCCCTGCCGGTCATTTTGTCGGCAAGCTGGTCACCTATAAAATGTTCTTTCTTCGGGTCCCACTTGAGCGGGCGGCCAAGCCAGTATGCGATATTGCCCAGGTGACAAACCGTTATTGACCGGCAGCCCACCTCGGCGTCGCTGGCGGGCCTGTGACGACTTTTGACACAATCCAGGAAATTATCCTGGTGATTTATACTCTCGTATAAATGAATCTCTTCAGGCCTGATTATCTGCCTGAGCAGGCTCTCAGGCGAAGCTATCAGGTGCTCGCGGCTGACTTCAACGAAACCATTCGTGCCGGTGAACCGAACGCCTGGGTCGGGTCTGCTGATGCCGTCGCGGGTCATAATAGTGCCGTTGGCATATCTGTAAGTTAGGACCTTGAAGTCTTTGTCATCCGGCGGAATTATCTCCACCGGCCCGCTGTCATCTGTTCCCAATCCCCACTGGGCGATGTCGAACATGTGCGCCCCCCAGTTTGTCATCTCACCGCCCGAATAATCACGATACGCCATCCAGCCGCCCGGCGCAATCGCCGATGTATAGGGCCTCCAGGGCGCCGGCCCCAGCCACATATTCCAGTTGAGCCAGCTCGGCTCCTGCTCCTCCGGAGCGTAACAGGTCCATATAGGCGGGCCGCCGACATTGACCGCTATCGACTTGACCTCGCCGATGTAACCATTGCGAACAAGCTCGCACGCAAAACGGAAATTTCTGTCCGAGCGCTGCTGCGTGCCCACCTGGAAGATGCGTCCGTAACCCTTAACGGCACGGGAAAGCTCTCTTGCTTCTTTGATAGTAAGCGAAAGCGGCTTTTCGCAATAGACATCCTTGCCGCTCTTGACGGCAGCAAGCGAGACAAGCACGTGCCAGTGGTCCGGCGTAGCCACAAGCACCGCATCGATATCCTTGCGTTCGGTAAGCTGCCGGAAATCACTGTAGCTGGCGCAATCTTTGTTGCCATAGAATTTATTGACGATGTCGCGGGCATTATTACGATTGTTGGCATTCGCATCACAGACGGCCACAAACTGCACGTATTGCTTACTTAAGAAACCGCCGCCCTGAACCCATATTCCGCCCCCTATATGCCGTGTCCCCTGGCCGCCTGCCCCGATAGCGCCCATCACAATTCGCTCACTGGGGGCTGTTGTGCCATCCTTACCAAGCACCGATGACGGAATAACAAAAGGTGAAGACACTACCGCACCAAGAGCAGCAGCACTTTGCTTCAAAAAATTTCTTCGTGAAATTCGACTCATTCGTTTTTTATCCTTAATTTTAAGTTTTGTCCGCCAGACTTACGGCGGGTTTAGTTTTGAGCTTGTTACAAGGTCTCCGAACGGCGCAAGGAACTGGTATTTATTCTCCCAGGTTGTGTACATTATCCCACAGGCTCCCGGCGTGCGCTCGAGAGATTCGAGCCAACCTTTTGGATTGTCGAGCGTATCGCCGTCGTAATAAGCGCCTGCGAGCGTCTTAAAACCGAGTGATGAGAAAAATTTAAGGCTCTCGTTACGCTTATCATAATACCAGCAAACAATGACAAGGTCTTTGGGTATGTAATTCCACGAGCCGGTAAAGTCGCCGTCAACAAGATAGTAATTATCGTGAGCATTGTGGTTTGGGTCGAGCATATCAGACCATATAAGAAGCTCGGCGTTCGGATTCACCCGGCGGATTATACGAAGCTGTTTTGTTATGCAATCGCCAAGTATCTGGGCCATCGTCATTTTACGTTTTTTGCACGTCTCGCAGGCACCACCTGCCCTTATCTCATCCGTACTCAATAGATACTTATTCGGGGCAAGATGTTTGTGAATAAGCTGCGCCTCCTTTTCCCAGATTTCGTAGAGCTTCGGCTCCGACATACAGACCGTAACCTGCCCTCTGTTTATCGCAATCCCGTGGTAGTAGCTGACTCTAAGGCGCTGGCCGTTTTTAATTCTGCCTGCAGGTAATACCTCGAGCGCGGGCGGCTGGTGGTCAAACCTGAAGTTCAATCTTGGGTCTTTGACCTCGGCAAAGTCTCTGCCTTCTTCATAAATAAGCTGCGATTTTTCGTCCCGCACTGTCATCGGCGTCCCAGGCCGCCGCAGGATATTCAGAAGTCCGACCTCTTCAAGCTGCAAATCATCCACCCAGAATTTCCCTGTTTTACCGCCCCAGGCGCCAACATATATTCTGACTGTATCATAATCGAGGCTATTAAAACCCATAACGACCTGTCGCCAGTCCGTAGAAGATGGAATTGCGGGGTCCCAGGGGGCAAGACTCCTGCCATCGAGATTTAGAACCTGCAGGAGGAAAGAGTCGGCAGGATCAAGCTGCTCGGTCCTGACCTGACAGCTTAATCTGTAACAACGGTGCGGCTGGATCTTGACCTCCTGCATTACTCTTGCGTGTCCGTGCTCGTATTTTCCAAAGTTCTCAAACCGTAGGGAAGCTTTGCCATTTTTGAACACATCTTTGTCGATAAATGAAACCTCGCCGGGTCTATCGTGAAAATTGTGTCCCGCAAGGCGATTACCATCATACTCTTCAAAGCCGGGATTTACAATTTGAACGGGAGGGTCTTGGACAAGATGTGCCTTACCATTTTGGACAACAAACAAGGCATCCGTAACAGCAATCCCTGCTGCCAGATTTTTATCGTAAGAAAGGATAGAACCGCCGTAGCCGACCGAGAAAATTATCGGGATTATCTCGATGTTATTCTGTCGGCAGACCTGTTTGACATCCTCCAGTCTTTTGAAATACTCCGGCGGCTGGCGGTCGAGATACTCAAGTCCGCCTGTAAGAACCATACCGTTCAGGCCGTGCTCCGATGCGGTCTTGACAATGCCTTCGATATCCTTGACGTCGCTGTCGCTGCCGAGCGACCTTGAGACATAGACCCAGCGATGTGTATAATCTTTACCGATACAAATCGCACTTAACGAGGTTAATAACAGGACAAAAGACAGGCATTTCGTCGTTTTTACCATTTACCACCAGGAACATCGAAGCCACTGACAAATTTAATTTTTTGCCACTGGTTCGACTCTGCTCACCATCAGATTCAACAAGCTCACTGCAAGCCTGAGCGAAGTCGAAGGAAAAGGCACCAAGTCTTTTTAATTTATAAATTCTTTTGTGACTTTGTGTCTTCGTGGCTAATCCTAAAAACTAAAAACTATGGAACGGGGATTGCGTTTGGTTCGCTGACCTTTACCCCGTTAGAATAACGGTCTTCTTTTCTAACGGGGTTTATTGCGTTAGGCTCTGCCGGCTTTTCTTCAGGTTTTGGTAAATCCTCGAGCAAATCGGAAAGCTGCTTTGTCAGATACTTGGCCTTCCAGTCGGCGATTTCATAAATCCAGCCCTGATTTTTGGCCGTGAATTCTTTGGCTTTGTCGCGACTCAAGAGTTTAGCTTCGTTTTTCTTGAGCTGCTCTTCAGACTGAACCTCATTTTCCTTCATTACGACAGGCTCTGTATCTGTGAAGTCCGCCTGACAGGTTATGTAAGTTTTACTATCTTTTTGAGCGATTCTTATGGTATAAACGGTTGAATCCTTCAGTCTGCAGACAAACTGCTTATCGAAATCCACAGGATGCCTTACGGCAGAAAGGCCGCCCGCATTTTTTGTTACGTCATCAAATCTCATGCCCGTTACAGCGGAAAAAACCGTTTCGCTATCGCTGCTTTTTAGCCGCTTGCCCTCAGGCATATTTTCCAGCACCACAGCTTTACCGTCTTCACCTGTTATAAGCAGATACTCGCCGCCTGAGGATTGGACTGAGACCGACTGGATGTCCTCGCGTTTGACCGAAATCAATTCCTGGTTGATGTAATCCATCGCCTTCGCGCCAAACCAGGACACGCTCGGCGCCACATAAACTTTGTCATCGGTGGCCAACCTGACATAAGTGCCTTCTCCAAGCTCTCTATCTTTTCCTACGATAACGCCCGCCAGCAGCGATGAATCGGTTTTGAGAAACTTAACGACGCTGCGGGCCTTTTTCTCGGTTACCTGGAGGTCTTCGTGATTGGCTCTCGCTTCCGTATAAATTTGTGTCGTGCGAATTTCCAGACACCTGGTTAACAGGTCGTTTATTTTGCTTGCCTCAGCGGGATAATTATCCTTATTAGCAACGACAAAACGCCCCGACTCTCGCTTCAGAGTTACCGCAGAGTCGCCTGTTCCTAAAACGATACTGCCTATATCAGCGGGGTCGAGTCCCTGGATAAGATAAACTACGCTTTCCGGCGTTACCTGTGGCCCGCTCGAAATACGGGATTAAATCACAGCCCATACTACCATTAACACTGCTATAACAGCTAAAACGATAAATTTTTTATTGCTCATTTCTAAACCTCGTCTCTCGTCAATCGTCCCTCGTCACTCGTTACGCATCGCTTGCGTGACTTATGTAATGTCTTTTCCTGACAGAGCGGCGGATGCCAAGCACTACCGCAACTACCAAAATAACTGCCGGAGCTACCGTGGTATTGGCATATTGCAACCGGCTGCCCAGTTGCTCAATCTGCTCACGCCGTTTCATTTTGACCTTGCGGAGCTGCCCCTGGGCCTGATGTATTTTTAATTCAAGCTCCTTTTTCTTTTGCACTATAGAGCTGCCGATGACCTCTTCCTGCCCCTCTTTGGCTGATGAAACGATGGATTGCAGCTGGCCCTGGAAGAGAGCAATCTGCATATTGATTGCCTCTACCTCTTTTGCCGTTGCTTCCTCGGCCTGCTTTTCAATTTCATCAACGACAACGAACGGCCTTCTGAAATTGCCCCGCGACCGAATTTTAATCAAATCGCCCGACCCACTCAAATCTTCAATTGTATTCAAGAGCAAGGCACTATTGTCACCAGCGACAAGTTTGCCAAAGAAAGATTCCTGGTATGCGAGGGCATCGCTTATAAAATCAACATCAGAAAACACCACCACAACACAATCTTCTGTGGCCTCCGCCAGGCCGGTCAGGTGCTTCTTGATTTTCTTATCTTCATTCGGGTCTTTAGCTTCGTCCGGAGATTTATCTTTATCGGTATCGACTTCAATATCAACACCGTCAGGGAAGCTGCTTTTGAATCGGCCTGTAACAAGATAACCCATCACAACAGGCGCATTGCCGGGGGCAAATTTACTCATAAGCACAGCAGGCTGCAGCATCATCATCTCATACGGGTTGCTTATCACAAAGGTGTTGCCTCTGCTGGTGGTTGTGATGAGCGGCGTGCGCTTAATCTGAGAACTTTCTTTTGATTCGTTTGCATCCTTAATCTCTTTAAGAACGCCGGCGAATAAAATCCGCACCTGATTAAGTTCGGCTGTGATGGGGGTATCGGTGTTGAAACAGCCCGGAGCCAGACCGAGGTAGCCGATAATCAGCTCAGGCCTTTCGTTGGCAGCGATAGCAGCCGCCATAGCTATCTCTTTATCGCCGACCAAAGTATTTTCCGGCATCTCAAGACCCCAGGTGCGCAAAAGGACGTTTAAGTCGGAGTTTCTCGTGGGCGGCATTCCCATCTGCATTGCCATCCGGTCGGGCCTATCGGCAAAGCACTGCGGGTCCACACAAACAATCGTCCTGCCTCCTTTAAGCACAAACTGGTCGATTGCAAAAAGGGTCTGCTGGGGCAGGTTCTTGGGATGAATGACCAGTAAAATATCGACATTGTTGATGTCATTAACGTCGGTCGGGATTTCCTTGGCCTCATATTGCCTGCGCAACTGCTCAACAATTGTCCAGGGGGGTCTGGGCTGCTGGCCCTGCATCCGCATCATCTGGGCCATATAGCCGCTCATATCGTCCCCCATCACAGGCAGCGAGCTCAATACGCCAACGGTCCTTTTTTGCCGCGTAATTGCCGTGTCGATAAGGTAGCTTATGTCATACTCTATGAAATTTTGACGGTCCGGCGAAAAGAACGGTATGACCTTTTCGACCCCAAACTGAGTCTGCACCGCAAGTCCGAAGAAGAAATTTTCTTCCTCAGTTATAGGAAACCGTCTCAAGCCGCAACGCAACGCCTCTGCCTCCTGTTCAGAAAAAGGCCTCGGGTCGATTACTTGCAGCTCAACCATACCCTTGGATGCCGCCACGTATTCCTCCAGTAAAGCCCTGACGAACTGGTAGTAGCTGTTGAAGTACCGGATTTGGTCCGGGGCCTTCAACGTAGCGGTTTTTGCATAGTAAAGCCTGGCCTTAATCGGCTGATTGAGCTTGGCCAAAATCGCTTTCGTCCCATCCGAAAGAGTATAGAGCTTCTGGTCGGTAATATCGACCTTCCAGCTTTTTCCAATATTTTGGCAGACGCTTATTGCAGCAAAAATAATTACCAGAACAATCGCCGCAGCAATAATTGTTTTTATCGTTTGGTTCGCCCCGTTAGAAATTTGCTTTTTTTGTGTCATAAACCTGCTAACTCCTTACTTGAAAATTCAAAGTGAAAAGTGCAAAAATCAAAATAGGGGAAGATAATTTCCAAATTTTTGCATTTTGCATTTTCAATTTTGCGTTTGTTTAGCTCGCCTTCCTTTCATCTAAAACAATACAACAGGCAGCAATCCAGCCGATAATCAAAAGCACAAAATATGAAAGGTCTTTAAATTCCAGCACCCCCCTCTGGGTTGACTCAAAGTGCGTTTGAAAACTCATATTTTCTATCGCTGAGATAAGACCCGCCGGCAGAAACGTCGAAAGATAACTAAGAGTCGTCGGCATACCTGCAAAGACAAGCACTGCACAGGCAACCACCGACAGGACAAAACTAATTACCTGGCTTTTTGTAACCGCCGAAAAGAAACATCCGATGGCAAGAAAACCACCGGCCATAAGCAAGCTGCCCAGATAACCTGTCAGTATCAATCCAATGTCCGGCTCACCGAGGAAACAGACGGTAATTACCATAGGGAAGGTCAGCACCAAAGCAATTGCGAGGAAAAGCCAGGCCGCAAGAAACTTCCCTAAAACCGCCTGCACAACTGTTACCGGCAAGGTGAACAAAAGCTCGATTGAGCCGACCTTTCGTTCTTCGGCCCACATCCGCATCGCGGTCGAAGGAACCATAAAGACAAACAAGAGCGGCAGATTCGTAAAGAACACACGCAGGTCTGCCTGCCGCATCTCAAAAAAACCCTGCTTAAATGTAAGATACCCGGAGAAAAAAAGAAAAATCACAAGAAACACATACGCAAGCGGGGTTGTGAAATAGCTTTTTAGCTCCCTTTTGAACACCGCCAAGAAACCATTCATCTTTGTACTCCAACCATAAACTTGTGAGTGGTATTTATTTAACCAAGTAACCAGTTACCAATTAACCAATTACCAATTAACCAGTTACCAGTTACCAGTTACCAGTTACCAATTACCAACTACCTAAGCAGCTTTTGTCTTTGTAATTTTTCGGAATACCTCGTCAAGAGTGCATTTATATTTTTCCTTCAGCGCAGCCGGTGTTGAATCCACCAGAATCCGTCCTCTGGAGACGATTATTGTCCTTGAGCAAACGGCCTCAACTTCCTCAAGGATGTGGGTCGAGACAATTATACATTTATCTTTGGCCATCTTGCTTATCAACTGTCTGACCTCGTGTTTTTGATTGGGGTCGAGTCCATCGGTCGGCTCATCGAGAATAAGTACCTGGGGGTCGTGAATCAAAGCCTGGGCAAGCCCTACTCGCCGCTTATAGCCCTTGGAGAGCGTCTCAATCGTTTGATGATACACCGAATCAATCGAACACATCGGGACGATGCGGTCGAGGGCCTTTTTGCGGTCTTTGCCTTTGATTTGCCTGACATCGCAGATAAAGTCCAGAAAAGAGCCGACGGTCATCTCGTTATAGGCCGGCACGTTCTCCCCTAAATATCCGAGCGACCTTCTTACATCTATCGAGTTTCGCAGGATGTCATAACCGCACACGGTGGCCGTCCCGCTATCAGGCCGCAGGAAACAGGCGAGTATCCTCATCGCCGTGCTTTTGCCTGCCCCGTTAGGTCCTAAAAGCCCCATCACCTGGCCCTTTGCGACATTGAATGATATATCATCAACAGCGACGACCGGACCGAAACTACGCCTAATTTCTTTGACCTCTATCATTATTCACCCCGTTAAAAATTTCCGTTTTTTGCCACAAAGGCACTAATACACCAAAAGTAAATGATAACAGGAAATTCTTGACAGTCAACCCCGTTAGAGAGTTTTTTATGTAGTTTACACATCAATCGGGCGTTGATTCTGGCCTGCCCCCGAATGTTTTTGTCGGGGGTGGACAGGAATCTCTAACGGGGTCAATACTTGTCGTCCGATTATTTTGTTCGGAAATCTTAACCATATAAGAATTTATGACTTATGAGCCAGGTTGCCCAGGTAAAGTTTGTTGATCCTTAAAGGAATGCACTTAGCGGGCACAAAAAAGAATATCGGCCTTATTTTAGCCGGCTTCGACCCTGTTGCAGTTGATGCGGTCGGCAGCGAACTGCTCAGCCATAACCCCAAAAATCTGGAGTATCTGACCTTATCCGACGGTCTGTTAGGAAGTATGAAAAACATCGAAATCCTGAAAGGTTAACCTTTATTTCTTACCACTGACGAAGTCCCGAGCGACCTGTGGTGAGCAAGGCCGAACCAGCGCAGCGCGTCGAAGGGTTTAGCCCCGTTGCTTGCGACGGGGGCTTTTTTTACCCCTGCAGAAACGTAGGGTGGGGACTGCCTGTCCCGAGCACAGTCGAGGGGTCGAACCAGCGCAGCGCGTCGAAGGGCCTGCCCTGCAAAGCCCTGTCGTTTAGGGCGAAGTAGGGTCATTCCCGCATGCCGTTAGCGGGAATCCATGTTTCCTTTTTGTTTCGAATTTTGCGTTTTGGTCATTTGGATTTGTTTAGGATTTAGGATTTAGAATTTAGGATTTCCCTTCTCTGTGCCTGCCCTGAGCGACCTGTGGTGAGCGAAGTCGAACCAAGTCGAAGGGCCGTTAACGGGAATCCAGTTTTCAAAACGTAGGGTGGGTTTTAACCCACCAATTCTCTCCACAACCAACAAAACGCTTTTTTACTTGTTCGTAAGGATGTTGTGAACAATAGTCTTGATTCGCTCGAACCAGCCGAAGTCAACAAAAATGTCAACCACTATCGCCGCAATAACAGTGCCAACAACAGTGACAAAAACAGCAAAAATAAAATGCGACGTTTTCTTGAATATCCACCCGATTATTTTTTTAGCCATTCCTTTCTTTTTTGTTAAAATACACCAGTCCTGAACTTTCTTAAGGCCGAACAGGGGGTCAGACTCGGTGGGTGGCGGCTTTGGCAAGGCTCGATTCTTTTCAAACAACTCAATTGCATAGTCTCTTGCTTCATCATACTTTTTCTGAATATCAAAAATGTCATTTTTCTTAGTCACCACCCTTTCCCACCAAAACGTGACAAGTGCCTGCCTAATCCACTTAAGCAATCTTTCTGGAGTGTCGATCAGTTGTTCGGGCTTGCAGTATTTCTTTTCCCATTCCCGCATCTCTGCATCTCGCCGTGCCATTATCTTTTCATATTTTTTGTGTTCCGAGCTACCGGGTGTCAGACTTTTTCCCATAAACGGTTTAAGATTTCGTTCATACTTACGCTCAATGCGGAAAAACTCTCTTTGCCCCTCATTTTGTTCTGGTGTGCTTTTGGATTTATTCAATTTTTCACCTATTTTTCTATCGGGTCAGCCCAAGGGCAGCAACCCTGGCGAGCCGGGGCTTGATTCACCTATGGCGAATCGTCCCGATTATCGCATACGTAATCCTACGTAATTCTCATCAAAAAGCAATGTTTGCGATTTTTCCCTTGATTTGCCTACCGGAAACAGATAGAATTTTTGCAATAGGAAACAACTAACACGTAACGCTTTTTTAGGAGGCGCAAAAATGAAATGGCAATCAGTTCATCTGTTCATAGCGGCTGTATTAGCCCTGCTCGGCCCGATGTCACAAAAAGGCTGGGGCGATTTCATCCTCTATGGTGATGAGCATCTCACGGTCAACTCGTCGCATTCTGTAGGGATTTTATACGATAGGAGCCGTGTCACTATCGCCTCCGGTGGTAGCGTGAGCAACCTCTACGCCTACGACTCCAGTGTTGTGAAAATCACTGCCGGGAGCGTGGACAACCTCTACACCTACGGCGCGAGTTCCGTGAACATCTCTGGCGGGACTTTGGATTACCTCCAGGCCCACGACTCAAGTATTACGGACATCTCCGGCGGGTCTGTTACTGACCTCTTTGCCTACAACTCAAGTATTACGAAAATCTACGGCGGGACCTTGAGCCAGCTCTACACCTGCGACTCAAGTATTACGGAAATCTCTGGCGGGACCTTGGTAGACCTCAAGGCCCACAACTCCAGCACTGTGGAAATCTCCGGCGGGACATTGAGTTACCTCAACGCCTACGACTCAAGTACTACGTACATCTCCGGCGGGTCCGTTACTTACCTCAACGCCCGCGACTCAAGTATTACGGAAATCTCTGGCGGGACCTTGAGAGACCTCAACGCCTACAACTCCAGCACCATTACCTTTTACGGTCAGAACTTCCGTGTCGGCGCCGGCCTTACCTTCAACGGTGAGCGGGTCCTCGGAACAGGTATTTTGAGCGGCGAGTGGATGGATGGGACGCGGTGGGCGGTGAACATCCAATCCAATGCCCTCACAGCGACCATCCTGGCTATCCCCGAGTCGGAGCATAAACCTTTTTGTGTCAAACATCCCCGTATGGATTTTAACGGCGATTGCAAAGTTGATTTCGCCGACCTTGCAATAATGGCATCATCCTGGCTGGAGTGTAATCTTGTGCCAGAAAGTGCCTGCTGGGAATAGTCAGCACTGGTTGCGCTTTTGCTTCTCGGCTTGGGAGCGGTGGTGGTGAGAAGGAGAAGTAAAAATGAAAAGTAATAAAATAATCATCATTGTCGTTCTCGTTATTCTTATCTCCATAGCCTGCCTTGTTGGCTGGACTATGGTGAAAAATGCTGAATATAGAAGAACGGCAAAAGAGACAGATTTACAGATTCAAGAAACTGAAACTAAACAAAAGGCTCGACTTCAGGAAGCTGAAGCTCAAGAAAAAGCTCGAATCCAGAGAACCCAAGCAGTAGTTCAATTTCAGAAAGAACGGGAAGCTCGAGAAAAAGCTCGACTTCAGGAAGCTCAAGCTCAACTAAATGCTCGACTCCAGAAAGCTGAAGATCAACAAAAGGCTCGACTTCAGGAAGCCCAAGAAGAAGCTCAATTTCGGAAGAAAGCTCAAGTGGTAACTCAATTACTGAAAGACCGAAATCAAATAGTGAACCAAGGCATTCGAGAACATCAAATAATGGTTGGGATGACAAAACAAGAAGCGATGCTCACTTTGCCTGAGGGATACCAAGGTAATCGTTGGAAATTTGCATCACGCTCAGCATCTGGTGAAACATGGCATTATGGCCGGACTGTCGTTACTAAATCGGTAATTGGTCACGGTGGTGTCCCCCTGCCACGCGCTTATGGATTCAGTGTAAAATATGAACTTTACTTTGATAACCAAGGAATTCTAAGAGAGTGGTCCGAGAGTGGTGAATGAATAAGTGTACGTATCGGTTCGCACAGGTCTGCTGTGTGATGAGTAGTTCAATGGGAAGCGGTGGGCAGTGAACATCTCAACCAACGACCCCACAGCGACCATCCTGGCGATTCCCGAACCCGGCACGCTTTTACTGCTCGTCCTCGGTGCGGTGATGGTGAGAAAAAAACGCTGATGTTACTATTTTAGCCCTGACAGCTTTTGCTCTATCGCTTTTAGCCATTGCTCCAAATCCCTAACCGACTTGTATCGCAGGATATATTCGATTATATCCTTGCAGACCAGCCGCCGCAGGCAAGTCGAGGAAAATGGATTCCGCATTCCGTTCCGTCTAAAGCCGGATTTCATTCCACGGCGGGGATAAATCTGTGCTTGTTCGTCGCTTGTGACCTCTGCGGTAAGGCAAAATACCGTGTCAATCCGCGTCTGAAAAATTTGTGTTTATTTGTGTCCATTCGTGGATAATTTCTTTGTGCCTTTTGTGGCTCCCAAAATCATAGAAACAACCCCAAAAAACTTTTGCCTAAAAAATTAGATTTTTATTGAATAAAAGGCGAGATTTGGTATAATATGAACCGTGTGCTCTATGTAGTACACGGTAGGCCCGCCAGGAGCGGCAAGCTCGCGGAGTCCCGCACGCTAAGGAACAGCCTGTCCTGAGCAGAGTCGAAGGGCAGTTCCACGAATTAGCCCGAATATTTCAGGAATTTTGCGAAAATGCGACTTTATCCGCCTGTGGCGGATTAACTTTTTGAATAACAAATACTTATATCTCTGTGTTCTCTGTGAACTCTGTGGCAAAAACAATACAAATTTTCTCTGTGGCTGTGGAGTATTTATGCAAAACAAACCCAATTTGCTGGATATTCAAATTGACGTAAACTTCGTTAATACAAAGGATTATGAAAATTAAATCGTCTTCAGGTTCTAAAAAAACAAACCCAAACAAAGCCAATTTTGGCCTTTATACACCAATAAGGCCCCACACTGAGCGTTCGGCGGCGGGGGAGGGTTCGAGGTTTAAGAATTCAAGACCTGTGGCTGCTACTGCTGTAATCGGGACAGGTTTTTCAATTCGCTCTCCTGCTTTAACGCCGGGACCAATTGCGACCATCCATACTCGCCGGCAGCCTTCATCGGCGCCCTCGTTGGTGTAGAAATCGCTGTGATGGATAAAACCCCAGTGGCCGGGTCTATCCAGCTCTCGCCCGTGGTCGGGCAGTATGAGCATAAGCGTCCGGCCACGATATTGGGCAAGCTCTTCTGTCGCCCGCCACAATCGCCAGGTCAGCTCATCGGTTCGCCGAATGGCCTCGACGTAACGTGACCAGGAGCCATAATGCGCGCAGTCAATTTCGCCAAAATCGACAGTTATTACATCCGGGGCATAAGTTTTCATACAGGCGATTGCCAGCTCGGTCAAAAACGCATCGTGGCTTGTGCTGCCGGCGCCGGCCTTCCATTTAGCATATTCAGAATCAAGAAATGCACGGGCCTCTTTTGAGCGCAGGCCTTGCATTGCAATTCGGCTGGTTGTGCGTGCCAATTTTGCACAACTATGGACTGCCTGCATTTGGGCATCAGCAGAACCTGTTGCAGCAGCATACTGCATTTTGCGTTCGATATGCTCTGCTGTTGAACGCGGGATTGTCGGCGGCTCGACAACATTCGCGGCATAATCACTTCCGTAGCCGGATGCCAGACTCTCGCCGGTCTTAGCGAGGATTGAGGCATAGACATAAGCCCAGGTAGCGGTATCCGGTGCTTGGCGGTTCTTTCGGTAGATTTCAAAGATTGTCGGATGAGCAACAGGTCT
>Ga0315293_10002281_pt1 | contig 18508 bp, 26 predicted proteins | sample YL17G13_20_MG_FD_203071 | JGI IMG/M metagenome (GOLD analysis project Ga0315293, IMG submission 203071) | Sediment microbial communities from Yellowstone Lake, YNP, Wyoming, USA - YL17G13_20 | ecosystem: Environmental > Aquatic > Freshwater > Lake > Sediment | place: USA: Wyoming | collected... | reverse complement strand
CTAGGAGTCCATAAACCGTGTGATTCATAATAAAAATTATCGATCATATAATCGCTTATTTCCTGAGGAGTTTTCAATCCCTCAATTGTAGTAATAAAATCTGAATCCTCAGGCCATACCCAGCCACCAAGATAAAAAGCCCCACCGCAACCGGTTAGTATTGAAATTAAAAATACGACAAGGATCAATAACAAAACTTTCCTTTTCATTTTCAAAATATCCCCTACTCTTTCCCTAAAAAGCGGTCGAGGTTTTTAGTGGAAAGATAATATCTTTTTCCTACTTTTATAGCTCCCTTAATCCTGCCAGTCTTTAAATATTTTCTTACGGTTAGCATACATAACCCTAAAATTTTTACGAGATCCTCAGTCTTGTAAAAACGGATATCCTTAATTTTTTTCCCCGGATAAATTCTTTTAACTTTGTCCATAATATTCTTGCCTTTCTAAAATTTATTTATTTATATTTATTATATATCTATAAAATATATTAAGTCAAATTAATTCTACCAATCACCGCCAGGCCTGGGATTGCTCGGTCCGCCCCAATCTTCCCCGGTTTCGCTCTCCATTTCTCTGGCATACCGAGAAGATAAACTTTCGCCCCTGCCCATTCTCATATCACCTTTTATCTTTTCGCTCATATCATCGAGCAGTTTTCCGGTGTCCTGTTCCCCTTCCCGGTTTATCTCAAAAACTGCGGTAGCAATAGCATCGGCCTCGTCTGCGTGTCCCTCGCTATCTCTCTCGTGAGCAATACTCAAAGCGTTATTTCTACCATAAAAGGCCTGAGTATTTAAAAAGGATTTCTTCAAACCTTGATTGTCGGGTAAATAAAGTCTATTGCCTAGCATAAGACTTTTTAGATTAACGTATATTTCGGCTAACGTAGGCCTTATTTTTACTTCCAAGCCTATTTTTTTTAAAGCGGACTCAACCCAGCCCTTTGCATAGCGATCAATACTCGCTTTGTTAAAATTATATATCCCGGCAAGTTCTTTAATATCCTTTATTATCGGATCAGAATCTTTTAGATCCCAGGATATAATTTTATCAACATAAACAGAATCCTCTTGTTTATGAGTTATAGCTAAGGCAAATTTATCCCTACCGGCTAATCCTGAGGCATCTATACCAGCAAAATATTGATATTCTGCTTTATAGGGTAGATCACCGGCTAATTTTAAGCTATTTTCTACCAGTTCATAAGATAAGAAGGCTTCTACTCTTTCGGCAAATTCTGCTAAAAATTCTCTCCGGTAGTTATCGATATCCCGAGCCTTTTCCTTTTCTAAAAACTTCTTATCAACTAAGGGATTCATAAAAAGAGTCGGAGCCTGAGCGGTTAACCTACCAGGGACCTTAAAACCTTCTTCGTAGAAGCTCCAAAATAGGCCTTGCTTAGCCGAAGGAGTGCTTATAAGAATTAGTTTAGCGCCAGGGAATTGAGCCTGTCGTGGCCTTAAAGCGTTAAAAATAATATCGTCTGCTTTTACTCCCTCAGTATAAAAATGAGCGATCTCATCAAATATAAGGCAAGCAATAGGCAACCCCCTGCCTGCGGTAGAGTTACAAGGCAAAGATAATATTTTCATATTAGTTCTAAGTGTTAATTCTGATTGAGTATTCTCTTTTATAAGATATCTTAAATTACGGGAATTTTCCATAAGTCTTAAACAATTAGCCCCAATGATCTGCTCACTTTGTTTTTGCCTGGTGCTAATTACTACAATATACCCGGGTTCACCCGGATTCCGAAATAACGCCCATTTTCTACGAGTGGACTCATATAAGGCTATTATGCTGGCCAGTAAAGATTTTCCACTTCTCGCTCCCAGGCACATCACCGCTTCGTCTTTGACTTCTCCGGCTTCAAATTCTTTTTTATTCTTAGTGATCCTACGGTAAATCTTTAATTGTTTTCTGTCTAAAGGTAAGCCATAAATGACCCTGAGAATAACCTCTTGAGCCGGTCTTTCCTTAAAGGATAAACCTAAATAATTAGGATCGGTAGCAAATTCAATTATATTAACCTGCTCTAGTTCGGTCAGTTTAGTTATAACCTTTTGTAAGGTTCCCGGGTCTTTGCCCTGTTTTAGATTAGCCAATTGTTTCGCCCTGGCCAAAGGATCATTACTTATAAAACTGCTTTTCGGTCTATATTTAGCGATAATATCACTACCCTTTAAATAATCGTTTGAAAAATACTTTTATCTTTTGCCCTCTGTCCTGTCTTTTGTCTTGTCTTATGTCCTGCTTTATGTCTTCCCTGTTTTCCTCTTTATTTTTTCCTTCTATTAATAAAAGTTTATTAGCCATACCTTTTATTAAAATATTCGATTCTCTGCTTCTTTCAATAAGTTGATCAATTTTTTTACTCATACTTTTTATCTGCTCGTCTTTAATTTTTAATTGCTCTTTTAAAATTTCTGTGGTTTCCTTTAAGAGAATAATGATATCTCTATTTTGTCCGGTGTCTTGTCTTTTGTCATCTATGATGTCCGTTTTTATTTTATCTGTTCCGGTTATCTTAAAAGCCTCTAATTCAGCTCGGTTAAAGCGATATTCTATACTTCCCTTCTGAGATTTTATTTTTTCCGGGATTATTAAACTTTTTTTAATATATCTAGACAAAGTTCTTTTACTTTTACCTAATATCTTACAAGCCTCTATAAAGTTAATTTCATTTTTAACTTCTTTAACTTCTTTCTTTTTCATTTTTTAACTCCATCCCTCTTAGATTAGCTAAAATATCTAAAATTTTACCCTTTCTATGCATTTCCTTAATCTTTATGGTTAATTATCTATCCCCTGTCATAACCTCAAAATCCTAAAAATAACTAAAAGATATAATATATAAGGTTTTTATTTAATTTAGGTTAAAAATCCAAGCGTCAATTTCGTCATTTGAGGGGGGTCAAAAAAATCTCGCTTATGATTACCTTTGACTTTTTGATATTTCTATTAAAAACCTACCCTTAAATACAAATCTCGTCCTCTAAAAGATTAATTTCCTCTTGAGTGATCCCTATATATCGTTTAGTTACAATTACGGATTTATGGCCTAACTTTTCGTTTATCTTTTCAATACTTACCCCTTGCTTCCTGGCCTGATAGCCCCAGGTCTTTCTAAGGGTATGAGTCCCGAATCTCTCGCCTTCCAGCCCCACCTCTTTAGTCCATTTCTGGATCAAGCCCCAGGCTCTTATCCGGTCTAAAGGTTTATTCCCTCTTTGCGATTTAAAAAGATATTGTTCTGGATCGGTTACCCTGGCCTTGCTAAGATAATAATTTAAGGCCTCTTTGACTGTTTCATTAATCTTGATCTTGACTTGCCGATTAGTTTTCTGTTCCTTTAAATGAATAAATTCATTTAAATTCCCTTGCCGGTCTAAAATATCCTTTACCTTCAAAGATAATAAATCGGATATCCTCAAGGCCAGGTTTACCCCGGCAACAAATAAGAGATAGTTCCGGGGGTCTTTTTCCTCTCTCAAGTTTCGCTTAATTGCTAAAATTTTTTTAGGATCTCGAATCGGTTCAACGATATTCATTATTTTTATACCTTCCTTTATATAACATTATACCTTATTTTATAACTTATGTTATATAGAGTCAAGCCCCCTAATAAAATATTTTTCAAGAATACATCAAACCTTTTATATAATAAACTATTTTTAAGTTTTTAAACATCTCTCAAATAAAATAACACAATAACCCTTTTGTTATATTAAAATTAAATTCCCGAGTGAGCTAAATTCCCCGAGACACTCCAAAATTTTTAAAGGCTTCTACACCCTATTTTTTAGCCCCTATTTTGCCTCTTTATTTAACAAAACTAAATTTTCTCTTCTTTTTTTATTTCCTCTGGTAATATTCCCCTCGGCGCATAATATCTTTTTTCTAGTTCGTCTATGATCTCAGGGAATATTAATTTTAATTTAGCAAAGTTTTTAGTATCGGCTTTCCTTCCAGCAGACATAATTAACGAAGCGAAGGGCGGATCTTTTGCCGATATTTCTTTAGACTTTTCATAATCATAATGGCTCATTTTCAACTACCTCTTTTTTATTTTTTTAATTAAATTAAACAGCAAACAAAAACAAGCAAATGTTCGCCCTAAAAATCCTCTTTTCATTTTTCTATCTTTCTAATCCTAAAAAACACCGCCTATGGTCCTTTTAAGATTTTCTAAGATTTAAGATTAAGATAAAAGATAAAAGGGTAAATGGTATACATATAGATAACTGTATGGAAAACCACCCCTATAAATTCCCTTATACTGTATGGAAAACCATATCTATTTTTTATTCATAGATATGGAAAACCACCCCTATATAGATATGGAAAACCACCCCTATAAATATTCATTTTTTCTTAAAAATTTTCGGAAAAAGTTTATCAATATCAATCTCAATAAATTCTCTTGTGCCATATTTTTCCCACCTCTTAGATAAACCAAATATATGAGGTTGTTTATAAAACCCCCCACGCTTCACTAAATCAATAAAACCGAGTTTTATCAATTTTTTATAATCAACCCGAAAAGTAACTAAATCCATAATCTTTTTAGCTTCTTTTTGTGTAAATATGATATCCCTGGGATTATCACCGTGATAACGAAGTCGAAACTCTACATATAGCCATTTAGTATGAGTTTTTAAATTTTTAAAAGCCTCTGAATTTACCAATTTATTTTCTATTTGTGCGTATGGTGGATCAGGATTCCAAATATTTTTTTTCTTTTTGCTCATACAATTAATCACCCCTTTTTAATACCAGCAGGGGAAGGGGTGATCGCCCAAACCCCCGCTAGTATTTAGCAGTTAACTGCTTCTGCTTATTTTTCTTTACCCCTCTTGCAATTTAAAAGAATCTGTTATAAACTAAATACGAAGAGGGGCTCTTCTTCTTTATATCTATAAAAAATGGGAGTTTAAACCTGCCCGGTTTTCTCTCTCATTTTTTTTTATACATAAAGATATCATCACACTACCTAAATTTATTATAGTTAAATTTCTTTTAACTTTCAAGTTTACTATCACGATCTTATTTTCTCCCTTATAACCGTCAAATTCATTAAAATTTACCCCTAAAAAATCATTTCTTTGTAACTTGTGGTATGTTTATACCTTCTGATCACCCACATAATTTATTTTTGTTTTAATTCTGACCTTAATATTTATGGATCACTTCACATAAGATCTGGCATATACTAAGTAATAAATTAAATTCTATATACTTGCTTTCAGTGATCTTTTTATCTTTGAAAGCAGTTTCAATTTTTTCTTTATTTTTTTGTATTTCTTCATTATAGGTTGTCAATTTAATTTCTCCTTTCTAGGCTAATATTTCCAGGCATCCTCATAAAGTTCTTTTTTTCTTGATAGGGGAATTTCTTTCCACAATTTGCCGATCCCACTTTTTTCAATTTTACATATACCGCCAAGGTCCGGATAGGCCAGCAATAAAACCTTCAATTTTCTAAAATATTCAAGATCTTCCCACCAAGACGAAATTTGCTTTTCGATTTCCTGATCAGTCGAAAATCTAAATTGATCTAATACCATTTTTTTTAACTCCTTTCCTTCCTTTGTTCTTTCTCATAAGTTTCCATAATTAGTTTTTTCTTCTCTAAATTCCCCAACGTCCGCCATAGATTTCCTACGCCCTGGTATTCAATAGATGTTATACCCAAGTCATAGGCTTTGATCAAAATTTCCAGTTTTGCTAAATATTTTAAGCCGGTCCACCAGGAATTTATTTTTTTTTCGAGTTCTTGATTAGTTTTTATTCCTTTATCGAATTTCATTATTTTCACTTCCTTTCTAATTTTTATATAGGCCCGGTGGAGTGATCAGGTCCACCAGGTAGAAGGCCATTTCAAGCGGGGAGATTGCACCGCTTGTTTGTCGCAGTGGCCTATTTTTTGTCTGGGTCCAGTTTTGAGCCAACACTATTTCTCCAGAGGCTTTTCTGCAATAAGTTCAAGTTCTTTCTTTGCATCAGTTAAAATCCGATAAGCCTCGTTTAACTTTTTTCGAGTCGCTTCACTAAAGATACTTAAACCCTTCGTTAAATCTATCGATGAGATTCCGCCATCCAAAAGTCCTGCGATCCTCACCGCTTCATCCGGCGCTAAATAATCTTCTCTTTCGGTAATTCCCGATTGAATCACGGCCGTTCTATAATCTATTCCCGGATGAGTGGAGATATACTCCTCTACTTTTTGTTCTCTTGTCTTAAATTCTGCCATTGTTTTCACCCCCTTCCCTTCTTTTGTAATTATGGTTTTATATCCGTTTACTCGAGATACTTCCACATTTTTAATTTTCGGATCTTTATACCCGTCATAGTCATAAATAATGATCATTTTATCAATCATTTATGTTTTTCTCCTTTCCTAATAAATAAAAATAATAATTCCAGGGTAAAGAATCTAGTGAGAAAGGCTAAATCCTCTACCCTGATGGCAAATGGAATGGGATAACAAGGAATTAGAAGGATCTGGCCAGTTTCTTGTTATCCCTTACCAACTGGCCAGAAAATTTTAATCTCCTTTCAACTCTATTTTTATTTCTTCTATAACTTTGATACTAATCAAATTCATAGCACCGCACCGGGGACACTTCACTTCGAGAATTTTTGCTTTGCCCAAAAAATCATAACCAGGCACCCCAGCCAGAAGTAATTTATTACATTTTTGACATCGAATCTCTGGCAGTTTATCACTATTCATTTTTTAGTTTATCTACCATAGCGGTAAATTTTTCAATCCATTCCACCGAAAAGTTAATACCCTTCCGGGTCGGAATCCAGGAATTTATCTCTTTATCATCTTTTACCTTTACATATTGCCTTAGATCAACTCTTTCCTCATTTCTAAATTTTCCGATAGAAAGAATCAATCTTTTATTATCGGTAACGTCTAATTGAGCAATTTCTTTCAAAATATTCACCTTCTTTTACTTGCGATATTTTTCAAAATCTGATAATATATAAAAAAGGGTGTTTTACCTAAAAAAGGGGTCTATGGCTTTTATAAAGCCTACTTGTTTAGGTAGAAACCGCATGTCTTTTGTAAAAAAGGGATCTGCTCAGGTAGAGGTCAGATTCCTTTTTTATTTCAAAAAAAAGAAAAAAGCACCGTTAAGAAATTTTTATACCTTCCCGAACGGTGCTTTATTTTCAGTAAATAGCACTTTAAAGATATTCAATTTTTTATCAATTTTTATTATAATATAATTTTTTTTTAGTTTCAACTTTCTTATAATCGCCCTCTTGACCTTTCATGATCGAATAAGAAAAATAATATCTTATCAGCAATATCCTGGCACAAATTAATAAATTTTTTAATAGCCATAATTAATCACCTGCTTAGTTAGTTTTTAAATGGTATGATCCAATCATCACCACTTGACCCTGTTTCTATTATCTTATTTTCATAATCATAGACGATATAATCTTTTAATTTCCACTCAGGGTGATGTATGCAAGCAAAATCTACAATTCCTTTAAAACTGTTAAATCCATAAATATCATTTAAATAATCATAGATTCTATAAGATTCGTTGTCAGTATAGGATAATCCATCATCTTCTACATAGACCCCTAACCAATGATCCCAAACTGACCCGCTATAAATCATTTTTATCAGGTAAGTTTCATAGCCGTGCCAATGGGCCGCGAAAATCCCAAAGGTCGCAAAATCGTTACAGTCTCCCTTCCCTGTTTTCCATAAGGTATAAGGACTAGGAGTCCATAAACCGTGTGATTCATAATAAAAATTATCGATCATATAATCGCTTATTTCCTGAGGAGTTTTCAATCCCTCAATTGTAGTAATAAAATCTGAATCCTCAGGCCATACCCAGCCACTAAGATAAAAAGCCCCACCGCAACCGATTGATATTAAAATTAATAAAATGGCAAGGATCAATAACAAAACTTTCCTTTTCATTGCTTATATACCCCCTTTATTTAATAACTTGCTCAAATACCCCCTTTAAATTATTTTAATTTAGCCTTTTCGCATAAATATTCCTTCCCAACCGTAAATTTAATAATTGAATTTATCGGTCCTTGACATTTTGTGACATTTGTCCTATTATAAGAATGTGATAAAAAAGGTCCCACCCTACTGATAAGAGACCAGGGGTCTCTTCGGAAAAGATAGGCAGGGTGGTCATTTTTTTTATGCATTGTATTCATAATAGGTTTTCTTCCCAATTTCAAAAATATCAAATTCGCTTCTTATCTTATTTTGAATTGCACTATAAGGCCTCATTTCTCCATCTGTCCATTTCTTATGAATAGCCCAACAACAATAGTCTGCTATTTGCGTATTTTTATCTGCTCTACATTGATGAAAATAAAGAAAAAAAGGTTTTAAAAACTCTTGTTCTAAATATATTTTTATTGTCTTTTTTATCAGTTCTTGTTTATTTTTATTAAAAATAGAGCTTAAAATTACCACTGCTTGATCAATGTTTATAGAGTCTCTATATCTATAAAAAATATATCTAAGCAAAGTTCGTAACACCGTGCTATAAAGTTCAGAGCCCTTTTCTTTTTTCCACATTTTTTTTTCTGGAATATATAAAGAGGGATTTGTTTTATTTTTTTGAACTATTACTGAGTCTATTTCTATATCTTCTAAACTTTCTATAAAGTTATAAACTCTATTTCTCACGAATTGTTCGTCTTCAGTAGCATGAAAATATTCGATATCAGTGCCCTTTTTTATTAAATCATATTTTATTTTTTCTAATTTTTCTTTTCCTAAAGGATCCAAAGTACTAATAGCAGAAAGTGAAAGATATTTAGTTCCCTTTGGAGAAAAATCAAAATTACCTGATTCATCAATAAATATGAAAAGCGTTCTCATAAAACCCCCTTTAACCTTAGAATAATTTTAGTTCTGTTTCAGGAAATTCTTTTATCTCTACCGGATAAATTTCCCTCAAACTATTTTTTAGATAAGCAGGGATATTCTTACATCTGCAATAATCAACTATATTTTCTATCCATACTTTTTTAGGTATGATCTTCCCTTTTCTATTGCCGGTTTCAGCCCCTAATATAACCCAGTCAAAATTATCAGGATAACTTAAATCTTTAAGCCCTATATATTCCAATATCGGTTCAATACTAATAAATTTAATACTATTTTTATAATTAAAAGTAGCTGCTATATTATGAAGCATTTCATTATCGGTAATTGTTACCCCTAGCCAGCAGTTTTTAGGGAATACCCAACCCTTATATATTTCGGGAGATTTAGTCAAAAATTGGAATACATGCTGGGGGTAATGTTTTATTTTATCAATTACTTTTTCCATCCATTTAGCTTTCCAGTAATATATTTCACTCATAGATCCTATAAATATTTTTTGTGGTTTTTGAGGGAATCTCTTTCTAAAATTATTCTCTTTCCATTCTGGCTCATTCCAAAATTTAATGAATCTAAACCTGGTATTCATTTCCCTGGCATAGCAATAATTGCAATTTCTTTTACAGCCAACCACCGGATTCCAGGTCATATTGCACCAGCCTATTTTATTTTTCATTATTAACTCCCTTCTTAATTAGAATGGAAACTTCCAAATCTTTCTGATTAGTTTTCTACCTATAAATTTATTTTTTAATCTCCTGGCTATCTTCTTAGGATCACCAGAAGATATTTTTTCGATATCGTTGGCCGTTCTGGCCAAAGAGTAAAGAAAGGAAACTATCTTACTCATCTATCTAAACCCCCTTTATTATTTAATTTAATCAGGATAACCTTTTTTACCCCCGATTTACCCCCTAAATCGAGGCTTGAAGGCTTTCTAAGGTATAATCATAAGCCACTTTTAGCCTTTTCATTAAAAACTTGTATCTAGATATTTATATCCTCTTCCATTTTATTAACTTCTTCCCGATTGATTCCAATATATCTTTTTGTTACCGTTGTTGATCTATGGCCAAGTTTTTCGCTGATCATCTCAATACTTGCCCCGTGATATTTCCGAGCCTGATAGCCCCAGGTCTTTCTAAAACTATGGCTAGAATAGCGTTCACCTTCCAGGCCTACCGCTTTAGTCCATTTTTTAATTAAATACCATAAACCTACATTATCTAATGGTTTATTGCTTCTTTTAGATTTAAAAAGATATTGATCAGGATTAAATACTTTAGCCTTACTTAAATAATAATTTAGAGCTTCCCGGATAGCCTCGTTCATTTTGATTTTTCTTTGCTTTTTTGTCTTGCTTTCAGTTATATAAAGATATTCTTTTATCTCACCTTTTCCGTCCAGGATATCCGATACTTTGATTTTAAGAAGGTCCCCAGCACGTAAAGCTAAATTTATACCCATACAAAATAAAAGATAATTTCTTTTATCGGGTTCCTCTCTTAAATTTTTCTTAATAGCCAAAATCTTTTTAGGATCACGAATCGGTTCTACCGTATTCATTTAATTTATACCCCTTTACAATTTAATATTATAATCATATATTACACTAACATTATATAATATTAAAATAAAGATGTCAAGCAATTTTTAAAATCCTTTATTTATATAGGTTTTGGCCTGTATATTCTACTTTAAAATATCTTAATAGAATAACACTTGTATTAAATATAAATATCCCCTCCGAGTGAGCCTGACCATCGAGTCCACTCGTTAATTTTAGAGATTTTTTTCATGTTGTTTTTTGCCCTTATTTTGCCTCTTTATTTAATAAAACTAAATTTTCTCTTCTTTTTTTATTTCCTCTGGTAATATTCCACCGGGAGCCCAATATCTTTTTTCCAGTTCATTTATGATCTCAGGGAATATTAATTTTAATTTAGCAAAGTTTTTAGTATCGGCTTTCCTTCCAGCAGACATGATTAACGAAGCGAAGGGCGGATCTTTTGCCGATATTTCTTTTGACTTTTCATAATCATAATGGCTCATTTTCAACTATCACCTTTTTAATTTTTTAACTAAATTAAACAGCAAACAAAAAACAAGCAAATGTTCGCCCCCTAAAAATCCTCTTTTCATTTTTCTATCTTTCTGATAGCCTATGGATAGCCTATCCTTCAAAACACCGCCTAGGCCCTTTTAAGATTCTCTAAGATTTAAGATTAAAATAAGAGGGTAGTATGGTATAGATCTAGATAGGTGACATATATTTATGTGTTGAAGATATCTAAAAATGGGTCAACAACACATATATATATGTTCTATAAATAACAATTTTTTCATTCTCAACACATATATTTATGTCTTGTCAACACATATATTTATGTCTTGAAAATATCTAAAAATTGCTCAACAAGGGTGCTTTTCCCCCCTTGTAAATGGTAATTTTTCCATTTTCAAGGGTCATATTCGCCCCTTGTAAATATCCTTTACCCTAAAAATCTTTATCTAAAACTTTTAACTGGCCAGTCTTAAAATTCTCCTGATCGTAAAATTTCCATCTATCCGATAAACTGAATATATTACATTTTCTATAAAGCCCCCCGGACCTGACAATATCAATTAAACCATTATTAACTAATTCCCTTAAAGCCTTTGCAAAAGTATTTATATGCATAATCTTTTTTGCTTCCCGGTAAGTATAAGATAAATTATTATCATTTTGACTTTTACATTTTCGCCTTATTTCGATATAGACGGTCCGGGCATAACAACTTAATTCCTGCCAAGCCTTTGAATCAATCAATTCATTGGGTAGCATAACAAAAGGTGGATATCTATTTCTTTTTTTTCTCATATACAACCCCTTTCATACCAGCAGGGAGCAAGGGGTTGACCTGTAACTCCCCACTGGCCAAAAGCAGAAGGGATCGATTGCCCAACTGCCGGTAAAGCTATACATCTTTTAGTTTATTAACCATAACTATAATTATCCCCTTAATTTCTCTACATGCCCCAGAATATCCCTCAAATACCCCTAAAAAAACGCTTTCTTTAGGTAGGCTGGATGAATGCCTTTACTTTTCTTTAACCTGGTTAAAACATAAGCTAAAGACCTTAAAATAATTTATGACTTTTCTTCAATAGCAGGCGCTTGAGGTTAAAAAAGAAGTAAATCATATTTTTTATAAATTTTTTCATATACCTCCGGACCTACTTTTTAAAATATCACCCCTAGCATAGAGACCTCTTTAACCAGTATCGCCTCATATATTCTCGAAACTTCTCCGGGTGTTTTTTATAATAAGCACTAAGCCATTTCTTGTTATAGTCTGGATTTTTAACCCGCCAGTTTTTGAGATATCTATTTTTCGCGGATCGTATTTTTTCAAAAGCCTCAGGATCATTTACCTTTAACTTTTTTAAATATACTTTTTGATATTTATAAATCTCTTTATAAATCATCTTTTTTGCCTCAGGAGCCTCAACGTTCACACTTATATTTTTAGCATTCACACTTTCGTTTTTTACATTCACACTTAATTTATATTTACCGAAATCAACCCTTTCGATCTTCCCTTCTTTGTATAAGTTAGATAAAATTTTTCTTATATTAGCACTGCCCTTTTTAAGCTCAGAGGCTATAATTTTAGGTCCCAAAGGTTTTTCACTCCGGGATAAAATAGCTAAAATCTTCTCTCTTGTATTCATGATTTAGGTTTTTCCTTACCCAAGAACTTGATATATTTTTTAAATTATGGTATTATGTAAAAAGCCTAGTCTTGGCGATATATACTTTTTCAAAAATGGGAGTGTTAAAATCCTGGTCGGGTTTCAGCTCTCTCATTTTTTTTATCACATAACGAAAAATCCTATAAAAAAACATTCTGAATTTCTTTTCAATTAGTCCTCTTAAATAACCGTTTAAAGAAGCCATATACCCCTTGACCTTTCTTGTCTTCTTTGGCTTCTCTGTCCTTCCTGTGAACGTCTTTTTTACCTTTCCATTCCTTTATCGTTTTGCCTTCCGTTAAAAGAAGCTGATTTTGTAATCGGTTAAGCAGGATATTGGTTTCCCGGCTTCTTTCCAAGAACTGATTTATTTGCTCATCTTTGACTTTTAACTGATCCTTTAGGAGCGCAATTATATCGTTTTCGGGTCTTGTCTGCTCTGTCCTTTCAGGCTTTTTAAATCTTACTAGATCAATCCGGTTAAATCTATATTCCAGAGTTCCCCTTTGACTTTCGATTTTTTCCGGGTTTAACCAACCATTTTTGATATACCTGCTAACGGTCCTTTTGCTTTTCTTTAATATCTTGCAGGCCTCTGAAAATGTTATGGTCCCTCCCTTATTTATCATTCCAACCCCTTTATTTTTTTATAATAAATAAATAATTGCCAGGGGATCGGTAAAGATCCCCCTTTTAGACGGAGAAATAATATTGAATCTACAAATTTTCGAGGGGGAATTTCACCCCCTCACCTGAATATAGGAATGAATTATTGCCAGCCTAATAAAAGAAATAGAAAATTAGGTTGGACCTTATCCCCAGGACAACCCCCGGGGATACTTTATATCTATTTTACGCCCAAGCGGTATGGCTTTCAGTGTTTAGACTCCACACCTGGTTTATCTTATCGAAACTTACAAAACAGTTAGCCAAACCAACAGTTTTTTGCTGGATAGGGTCCTGTTCTCCAATACTTTGCACCAAAACATGTCCGGTCTTATTTTGGATTATTCCAGGATCTTTTACTGTTTCGGCTGCTATTGGTCCGTGTAAGAATCGCCCCAGTGGTAATTCAGGAATAAAGGAAACATACTTATCTGCACCGGCAGCATTTAGCCAGGGATCAACTGACACGATATCGTGATCTCCATTTTCGATATCGATTGTCGTATCTATGATCTGAATATCCGGCATTCCTGACTCAGTTAATACCTGATTCATAACTTTTAAGGTTGGAGTAACCGCCGGAGATATTCCCGCTTCGGAAATCATAATCCCATAGATAAAATCCCTTACCTCATCAGAAGCCTTAAAATCAGTAAATTTTGAAACGTTCATTAAGACATGAGCTATTTTAACGCCCTTAGTCCTGGCCTCTGTGCAGATTGCCTGGATATCCGTTATTGGTTTACTGGTCGCAGAATTTGCCACCAGCCAATATCTATCGGCAGCAGAGCATTTTTCTTTATTGGCGGTAGGCAGCCCAAAATCAATGGCTTCTTCGGTTACTATACCGGCATTATTTACCGCTGTCAGGCTAATCGCCATTTGTGATAATGCTTGCAGTGCCAGCCATTCACACCTCTGATTTACAGATTCAATACAGAAGTCGATATCGTTATAAACCAAGTCTAAAAGAGCCTGGACGTCCGCATCGTTTTTTTTAGTCGCTTTAATTACGTTATATTCATTTAGCCCGACTTCATCCATTACCCTGGAAACTCTTATAGCTGGGATATCTCCTCTTAATCGGTCAATTGTCCTTCTTGTCTTTTGAGGAGCCGAGCTGTTATAAGAAACAAGATCGGCCGCACTTATACCTTTGCTTCCAATCAGTGTTTCAAAAGTTAAAAACGGCGTATATTTTAAAGGAAAATAGTTTACGAAATACCGCTTTTCCCATTCTTTTTTAGCTAGATATATGGCTAAAGATTTTTCTGTTATTTCGCTTAATAAATTCATGATTTATCGCTCTCCTTATTTTCTAATTTCCCTTTGAAAGGATTACCGGCAACTTTGCCGGTATTTTTATTTTCTACGTATTTTTCCGTTAATGTATCCCCGGCCACAGGAGTATCTCCGACTTGGGGAATATCACCGTTTTTTAATTTCTGATCAATCTCCGCTTGCTTTGCGTTTAGAAAATCATCTTTAAAATTTTTTACCGCTTCAACAATTTTAGATTGGTCATCGAGATCATCAATCTTTATATATTTCAAAAATCCTTCTGATAAATTCTGCTTTTTTAATTCTGTTATTACCAGGATTTTTTTATCATCGTTTACTTTTTTATCTTTTATTTCCTTTAATTCAGTTTCAAGGGATTCGATTCTTTCCTTATCTGATAGATCCTTTTTCTCAAGATTCTTCTGAAAAGATTTTATCCCCTGGTCCACTCTCCGGTCCCCTTCCTTCTGTAAATAAGATTTTAAACTTTTTTCAAGCCCGGCCTCGATACAGGCCTGTTCAAATTCCTGATCAGTTAATTCTTTTTCTTCTCCCATTATTTAGCCCTCGATTCAAAGATTTTTATAAAAATTTCTGATTATATCTTCGGCCTGTTCTACCGCGTTCTTTATTTCGATACCAAGACAATCCGCTAAAAATTTATTATATTCTTCAGGAGAAATATATTCTTGCAGTTCGTTAAATAATTGCTTTAGTTCAGATCTATATTTTCGAGGGATCGCCTTTACTTCCGTATTTTTTGCTCCATTAAATAAGAAAATTATTTTACACTTGAGATTATCGATAAGGATTTTATTCAATATCACTTTTTGGCCTCTTGTTTCTGATTAAGATATTTTCGTTGATCATCGGTAGCAATATCGTAACTGTCTTTAATAAATTTTTTCAGGTCTTCCTCCCTAACTCTCCATCCTTTATCATTTAATCTAAATGCTTTAATAGCTCCAGCTCGTAGATTCATACGAACGGATTGGGGTTCTAATTTTAATATCGTTGCTATCTCTTTTACGGTCAATAATTTTTCCATAATTACCTCCTAATAGTATTATATGCAATCAATTACATATAATTATATATCGATTAAAAAAAAAGTCAAATTTTATTTATTTGCTCATCGATGGGGACCCGATGCAGCCAATCGAATTTCTCCGGCTCGTTAGGATTCTCAATCCAAAGTGTCCGGGGATCATCGTCATAATGAATAATTTGCTGTGGCTCTTCCCTCTCGGTTATTCGGGAGCTTTGAAATACGGAGGTTATTACTGCATCCGCTAAATCTGAGTGTCCGGTCGAATCCCGGGGATGACCGATGGTCAAAGAATTACTTTTACTATAAAAAGCTTGAGTATTCAGTAAACCTTTTCGGAGCTCAGGGTTTATAGGTAGGGATAGATTTCCGGAGATTGCCAGAGATTTAGCGTTAACATATATATCAGCCAGCGAAGGCCTGATCACTACTACTAAACCTAATTTCTGTAAAAATGCCCTTACAAATCCCTTAGCGAATTTATCAATAACGGCAATCCTGAGGTTATAGTTTTTCTTTAGATCTTTGATTTCGTTCATGATGATATCTAAATTTTTGGTATTAAAAGATTTAGCATAGTCAATAATTATTTTCTGACTTTGCCGGTGGCTTATTCCCAGTCCAAATAGATCCCTGCCAGCAAGCCCTGAGGCATCGATGCCCAAATTATAGGTAAAGGTAGAAAAATATTTTTGATCCCCAGTTAAAATAAAACATTCGTTCAACATATCGAAAGAGAAGAAACTCTCCATTCGTTCCGCAAATATAGCCTCGTATTCCCTCATATAATTATCTATATCCCTGGCCTTTTCCTTTTCCAAAAATGCTTTAGGGATCAGGGGATTCACAAAATCGGTGGGAGCCTGACAGGTCAGGCGGTCCTGTATGTTAAAACCTTCATTAAAAAAATCAAAGAATAGCCCTTGTTTTGAGCCTGCGGTCGAGATCAGGAATAGCTTGTTGAACTCGAATTGAGACATCCGGGGTCGCAAACTATTAAAAATTAATTCGTCTGCCTTCGGTCCCTCAATCCGATAAAATGCACACTCGTCCATTATCAAAACACAAATTGGGATTCCCCTCAAAGCGGTAGAATTACAAGGTCCGGATATAATCTTTACGTGATTTTTAAGCGTTATTTCCAGATCAGTAGATTTTAATATTAAACTTTTAAGCATGGGGGAGTGTCTTAACATTCTTAAACAATTTGTCTGAATAATCTGCCTGGCCTGGATCTCCCTGGTCGCAATGATACATACATAGATATTTTCCCCTAGGGATATAGTTTTTTTCCAATCTTTATTTAACCAGCCAACGGTAGCCTCGAATAATGCACAAATCGAAACGAGAAAACTTTTTCCCGATCTTGCACCAAGCGCCAGTATTGCCTCTGTTTTTTCTTTTCCCGGTGTGTATTTGCCCTTCCCTTTAGTCAGAATATTAAATATTTCAAGTTCCTTTTTGTTTAGAGGTAGCCCATATAAGGCTTTTAAAATGACTTTTTGCACCGGTCTCTTTGCGAATGATAAGCCCAGGATAACGGGATTCTCTGCAAACTGTATAATATTCAGATCCTTTAAATTCTTTTTTTTACTTTGGAATTTTTCGGCCTCTTTTTTAATTTCTTCCATAGTTTTGGCTTTATTTTGTTTTAGATTGGCCATACGCCTGGCCTCAGATTCCGAAGTTTTACCGCGATAGGATTCTGCACTTCTTTTTTTATAGTAAGGCATTAGCTCACCACCTTATTTTAAATTCCCTTTTCTAATCTTTTCGTATGGCATATAATCAATTCCTACAAATCTTTCATCTTAGGGCCCCGAGTTTACTTTTAATCTTTTTTATATTCAAAATAAAAAAAGCCAGATCGTAAAGGTTTTTAACCTTTTAAAATCTGGCTCTCTAAAAAATGGAGCTCTAAGTTTATTTAATTTTTAAAATTTATTTAAGTTTACAATCTCCGGGGGGAAAATTCTGCTTAATTAATTCTATTTCATATTCAAAAAAATCCCCTTCGTGGTAAGAACTACCAGGAAAAGCAGTTATATCAGTAATAACTCTCGTGTATACGGTAATATCATCTCCAATTACCTCAGTTTCTTCGTAAAAAGTCGGTCCATAAATCACCATTGAGGCCTCACCTTCAGAATTAATATTGATATATTCTTCCCACTCGTCAACCTTATTATACCAAATTCCGCCGGTTATGCAATGCCACTTGGCCAGTTCATACTGTCTGTTGATAATGGCTCGCCAATATTCATGGACCGTTTGTTCTGCCATATCCTCGAGAGATTCTCCTGGGGGAACCATCCCGCAGCCGGTTAAGGCCAAAATTAAAAGTATGACCAAGAACGATATTAAAACTTTCTTTTTCATCACCTTTATCCTCCATCTATTTTAAAATTTATTTAAGTTCCCAACCTCCTGAAAGAGAATTTAGATTATTGGGATTCGATTCCTTTTGATCCTCTTTCTACTATCCTGTTTTCATAATCATAGACAATATACTCTTTTAATTTCCACTCAGGATGATGTATGCAAGCAAAATCTACAATTCCTTTAAAATTGTTAAATCCATAAATATCATTTAAATAATCATAGATACGATAAGATTCGTTGTCAGTATAGGATAATCCATTATCTTCTACATAGACCCCTAACCAATGATCCCAAACTGACCCGCTATAAATCATTTTTATCTGATAGGTTTCATAACCGTGCCAGTGAGCCACAAAAACCCCGAAGGTACTCATGTCGTTACAGTCTCCCTTTCCTGTTTTCCATAAGGTATAAGGACTAGGAGTCCATAAACCGTGTGATTCATAATAAAAATTATCGATCATATAATCGCTTATTTCCTGAGGAGTTTTCAATCCCTCAATT
>Ga0315293_10002280_pt1 | contig 18512 bp, 17 predicted proteins | sample YL17G13_20_MG_FD_203071 | JGI IMG/M metagenome (GOLD analysis project Ga0315293, IMG submission 203071) | Sediment microbial communities from Yellowstone Lake, YNP, Wyoming, USA - YL17G13_20 | ecosystem: Environmental > Aquatic > Freshwater > Lake > Sediment | place: USA: Wyoming | collected... | reverse complement strand
ATCCGCCGATTCGACGGCCACCTGTGTGCCGGCGCCGATGGCGATGCCGACGTCGGCCTGGGCCAGAGCCGGCGCGTCGTTGACGCCGTCGCCGACCATGCCCACGACAAGCCCGCGCCCCTGGAGTTCCTTGATCCTGTCCGCCTTCTTATCCGGCAGCACCTGGGCGAAGTACTCGTCCAGCCCCAGCTCTCCCGCCACCCACTCCGCGACCTGTTGATTGTCGCCGGTAAGCATGATGGCCTTGATTCCCAACTCGTGCAGTCGCTGCACCGCCTCCTTGGATTCCGGCCGGATCACATCCGCCAGCGCGATGGCACCCAGCGGTTTGTCTCTCTCCAGCACGAAGACAATAGTGCGCCCCTTGCCCGATATTCGACCGACCGCGGAGGAATCCGCCTGAATCCCTTTCTCCCCCAGATACCCCGGGCTGACTACCAAGATCTCGCGGCCCTCAACTTTGCCCTGCGCGCCTTTGCCGGTGATGGCCGCGAAATGACTAACCACAGGTATGTCGAGTCGCCGCTCCTCGGTGCCCCTGACCACGCCCTGGGCAATGGGATGTTCAGAGTACGATTCCACCGCCGCTGCAAGCCGCAGCACCGCGTCCTCGGTGCCTCCGTCGAGCGCCACGACTCCGGTGACCCCAAAGCGCCCCTCCGTCAACGTGCCGGTCTTATCGAAGACAACCGCGTCCAATCGGCGCGAGAGCTCGAAAGCGTTGCGCTGGCGAATGAGCAAGCCATGTCCCGCCGCCAGCGCCGTTGATACCGCAACCACCAGAGGCACTGCAAGCCCCAGCGCGTGAGGGCAGGCTATGACCATAACGGTGATGGCGCGCGTGAGCGCGAACGCAAACGTTTGCCCAACGATGAGCCATACCGCAAGCGTCGCGCTGCCCACGGTAAGGGCAACAACAACGAGCCAGAAGGCGGCGCGGTTAGCCAGATCCTGGCTGCGCGACTTGCTTTGTTGCGCCTCCTCCACCAAGCGGATGACCTGGGAGATATAGGTGTCTGTGCCGGTCTTCTCAATCTCAACCGTCAGCGCGCCCTCGCCGTTGATGGAGCCGCCGATAATCCCGTCGCCCACGCCCTTCTCCACCGGCATGGACTCACCAGTGAGCATCGCCTCGTTGACTGACGAGCGTCCCTCGACGACCTTGCCATCGGCCGGCGCCCGCTCGCCCGGCTTGACGAGCACGCGGTCGCCGCTCTTCAACTCGCTGGCGGGAACGTCCTCGGTGCTGCCGTCGGCCTTGACCAGGTGCGCCACCTCGGGAATGAGCCTGGCCAACTCCTGAAGCGCACGTGAGGCGCCCATTACTGAGCGCATCTCGATCCAGTGGCCCAGGAGCATGACATCAATCAGCGTTGCCAGCTCCCAGAAGAAGACCTCGCCCCGCAGACCGAGCACCACGGCGGCGCTGTAGACGAAGGCGGCTGTGATGGCGATCGCAATCAGCGTCATCATGCCTGGCAGGCGCCGGGCCGCTTCGTCAACCACGCCCCTCAGGAACGGATAGCCGCCGTAGGCATAGATGAATGTGGACAGCGCCAGGAGGATGTAACTGTCGCCGGCAAAGCGGAGAGCCCTGAGATGGAACAACTGTTGGACCAGCGGCGACAGGAGCAGCACCGGAACCGTGATCGCCAGGCACACCCAGAACCGCCGCCGGAAATCGGCAACCATCATCTCGTGGTGGTCGTGCGGGGCTGCCTGGGTAGCCGGCTTCTTCACGTCGTGCCGAGCGTGATCCATTCGCTCCTGCGGTTGTGCAGGCCCGGCATGGCCGTGGTGCGCATGTCCCGTGTTGTCACGATCGCTTCTCCCTGCCATCCTCGTCCGGCCTCCCTGTCTACAGATAGGCGCCAAGAAGTATCACAGAGCCTTGCCGATCTCATTCATTAGGGACGATGCCCAGCCCGGTGCGGTCACCTGCGCGACCTATTCCGCACGAAGGGCGCGGCGCGCGGAACCATGCCCGCTCCGCCGCCCGGCCAGACATGGGAGAAGGTTCTTCTGCTGAACAGTGAGCAGGCCCTGGGCGGCGTTTTGGAATCGTCGCCTCGCGTCGGCGATAGCCGCGTTCACATCGGCAAGTCTCCCCAGTTCTTGGTCAAGTTGTTGGCGGGCGATACCTCCTCGCCGCTGTGCTGCGTTGAGCGTGCGTGTTAATTCCTGTTGCCTGGCACTGCGCTCGCGAGATAGCCCGGCCATGACCCGAGTGTAGCTGAGCTGAAGCTTCTTCAGCTCTTCAACCTGCCGAGGCGAAAGGTTGAGGCCCTCTCGGTGTGCCAGCAACCAAGCCGGTTCAGGTCCGAGGGAGTCCTGGGCTGGCGGCCCAGACGGCCGGACATGGCGCTCCACCACCGGCCTGCTGCTCCCTGGCTGGTGACGCAGGAGCAGGGCCGCCACTATCACCACTGCGGCAAAAGCCAGCGCTCGGGCAATCCGCACAGCCCACGCTATGCGCGGGGAGCAGGCGCCGTTCACGCCGTCCTCCGGCCCAGGCGGCGATTCACCCAGGCGCCGAAGTCGTCCACGTAGGTGTAGAGACAGGGGATCACAAACAGGGAAAGGAGCGTCCCCACCGAAAGCCCGCCAATCACCACTGTGGCCAGCGGCGAGTAAGCGTCTATCCCCGTCTTGGGAAAGAAGGCCACTGGGATGAGCACCACGATGGTGATAAGCGAGGTCATCAGAATCGGGCGAAGCCGAACTGACGCTCCCTCCAGGATCGCCTCGCGTCGCGGGCGACCCTGTTCGCGCAGGCGCAGGACCAGGTCGATGAGCAGAATAGCCACCGTGATGTCCATCCCGGTCAGGATGACGATGGCTAGGATGGATACGGTGGAAAAAGCCTGATGCGCGAGAAACAGCGCGCCGAATATGCCCGAGAGTTCCAGGGGCAGCGACAGCATCATGTTGAAGGGCTGGGCGAAGCCGCGGAACTGCGCGATGAGCGTGAGGAAGATGAAGACTACTGCGAGCATCAGCCCCCGCAAGATGCGATTGAAGCTATCCATCATCTGGGTCATGTCCCCGCGCATCTCCACGCCGTAGCCCGGCGGGAAGTTCAAAGCGGCCATCGCGCGGCTCATAACCGCCATCGAGAGGGCCTCCGAGCCAGGTCCCCCGCGGCGGTAGTAACCAAGTACGGTGATTACGCGCCGATCGGGGCCGTCGTGTTCGATCAGAGTCGGCCCGTTGCGATAGCGCACGTGCGCCACGCTGTCTAGCGGGATCTGTTGGCCGGAGGGTGCGGTGATATAGAGCTCGTCCAGGTTGATCGCGTAAGCCCGGTCTGCCAAGTCGTAGCGGACGTTGACCGTGAACTTGCGCAGGTTGTCGAGGTAGTAAAACTCGCGCGGCAATCCGCCCCCCAGAGCGTAGTAGACCTGCTCCGCGACCGAGGCCACGGTCATCCCCAACTCCTGGGCCCGACGCCGGTCTACCTCCAGCTCGTAGTAGGGCTGAGTCATCGCCCAGCTCGTGGACACCTGGAATAACCCCGGAATCTGATCCGCAATCCCACGCGCCTGTTCCCCAAGTCGATAGAGAGCGTCGAGGTCCCTGCCATAGACGATGATCTGCACCGGGGCTGCGGAGGTGGCCATGACGTCTGCCCCCATTTCCTTGAACTGCACTCGGCGCAGCCCAGGAATGGTGCGCACCGCCTCCCGCTGCACGCCGTCTATGATGTGCCATAAGCTGCGTCCGCTCTTGCGCTCCTCTTTGTCCTTGAGGGTCACCATGAAGTTGGAGGCGTTCACGCGCCCCGCCGAATAGCCCGTGTAGTAGAGGCCCATTCCTTCGAAGCCGATGTCGGTCGAGACGCGGATAACCTCCGGCTGGCGCAGCAGGATCTGCTCAAGCTGGTAGGTCATCGCCTCGGTCTTATCGAGTGACGTGCCAGGCTGGGCCTCCATTACCCCGTAGGCCTGGCTGACGTCCGCGATCGGCATCATCTCCCGACCGATGAACGGGTAGATTGAGAGACCAAGAATGATGGTGGTAACCGCCAGCGCGATCACGAGCCCGCGATTCTCGAGGCTCCACGAGAGAGCGTGCCGATACCTGTTCTCCAGCCGCTCCAGCAACCGCACGGAATGAGACAGCAGGCGATCGGCACGGCCACCGGCGTGAGCCGCAGGCTTCAGAATGTGCGCCGCCATGAGCGGCGTGAGCGTAACCGCCACCAGGAGCGAACACAGCAGCGCAATGATGATCGGCCAGACGATCCCGCTGAACATCAGTTGCACGATACCACCGCTGAAGGCGAGGGGAAGCAAAGCGATCACGATGATGAAGGTCGCGGCCAGCACCGCGAGCCACACCTCCATGATGCCTTCTACCGCCGCCTGCGCCGGGTTTTTCCCCATCGCCAAGTGCCGCTGAATCGAGTGCAGGCCGACGATGGAGTCGTCCACCAGGCGACCGATTGACAGCAAGAGCCCGATCAGGGTGGTGCTGTTCAGCGTAAAGCCGAAGATCCAGAGGATGAGCATGGTCATCCCCAGGGTGGTGGGGATGGTGGTGAGCGAGATGAGCGTGCTGCGCCACTCGCCCAGGAAGAGTAGGATGACCAGCCCGGTGAGCAGGACCGCGATGAGCAGCTCCTCGCGCATGTTCTTGAGCAGGATGGCGACGAAGTGTGAGTTATTGTAGGCCTCCCGAAAACTGAGGCCCGGGTTTTCCTGCTCGATCCTCTTCACTTCCACAAGCACATCACGGATCACCCGCGGGGAGCTCGCCCACGGCGTCTGGATGATGCTCACGCCGATCGCGCCGCGACCGTTGAAGTGGTATGCGCTGCGCCGCTCGCGGTGATCATCGAAGATCTTCGCCACATCGCGCATGTAGATGATACGCCCCTGGTAGGCCCCCACCGGGTAGTCTGCCACGACTTCCGCGTTGGTGGCCCGCGCCGGGAAGCGGATGACGTACTCGTGAGCCTGGTAGGTCAGGCGCCCGCCGGAGCGGTCCACGTTATTGCTGTCCATGGCGTCGCGGATGTCGGTGATGGACAGGCCATAGGCCGCGAGTTTGGCCCGGTCCACCTCGATGCGCAACTGGCGCTTGAGCCCACCGCTCACCATCACGCCCCACAGGTTGGGCACGCGTTGCTTGAGGCGGTTCACCAGCTCGTTGTCAGCGAAGGTGCGTAGAGCCACCTCATCCCATCCCTCGCCCCGCAGGGCAAAGGTGATGACCGGCAGGTTAAGCGGGTCAATTGGGAGCACCCAGGAGGGTTTAAGGTTGGCCGGGTCATACGGCAGGTCGGCCTGCACCGTGGCCATCAACTGCTGGATCTCCACCAGCGCACGCTGCATGTCCCAGCCGTAGTAGAACTCGACCGTGACGATGGAGAAATCTTCCTGGGAGGTGGAGCGGATGAAATGCACGCCTTTGACGTCCACCATCCGTTCCTCGATCGGCTTGGAGATGTACGTCTCCACCTCCTCCGGCGAGAAGCCGGGATAGCCGGTGATGATGCCGATCAGCGGGGACTGCACATAGGGCATCATTCTGGTGGGCAACAGGTAAACGATGACGCCGACGGCCAGCAGGACCACGGCCAGGTAGAAGGCAATCACCGTGTAGGGGTGGCGCAACGACCACCCCGGAATGCTGCCAGTGAAGGGGGATGGGGTTGCAGCGCTCGAGGAGGCGCGCGGCTCGCTCATGGTATCTCCCATGCTACATCCCAGGCATGCCGGGCATCGCAGGCTTTGCGGGCGTCGGCTTTTTCCGGGGCATGGGCATCTTCGCCTTTGCCTCCGGCACACCCCAGGGCGCGCGGGTCACTGCTTGGCCCTCGGTAAGCCCCTCCAGGCCGACGTAAACCGCTTCCTCGCCTGCCTGCAAGCCCCGTACAATCTCAATCCGCTCCGGTCCTGCCAAGCCGGTCTGCACTGCACGCTGGGACGCCTTGTCATCCTTGACCACCCAGACCATCGGCTGGCCATTCACGGTGAAGACGGCGCGCCGACGAACGGAGAGGACGTTTCTCTTCTCAGCCACGATCAAATCGAGCGAGATATACTGGCCGGGAATCAGCTTCTGACCAGGATTGAGTATTACCGCTTCGGCTATCGCCGTCCGCGTCATGGCATCCTGCACGGGGAAAATCGCTGTCACGCGGGCGTAGAGCGTCTTTCCCTGGAAGGGAAGGTGCGCGACGACCGGGATACCAATCCGCAGGCGTTTCAAATCGCGTTCGGCGACATTAGCCTGGAGGCGCATCCGACTGAGATCCGCCATCTTGATGATCGCCATTCCCGGGCCCACCAGGACCCCAGGGGAGATCAACCGCTCCAGCACCACGCCGTTCATCGGAGCGGTGACTCGCGTATAGTCTCTGAAGGTGGCGGCCGTGCGCAGGTTGGCGCTCGCCTTAGCGGCGCGTGCTCGGGCGGCGTGCGCCTGCGATGTCGCAGCCCGCACGTCTGCCTGCGCCGCCTCAAGGCCCGCCTGCGCGCCAGCGAGCTCGGCCTGGGCTTGAGCCACGCGCGCCTCTGCCTGTTGCGCGGCGGCTTGCGCCGACAGGTAGCGGGCGCGCTCGCTGTCATACTCTTCCCTGGAGATTGCGCCGGTGGAAAGCAAGCGCCCCTCCCGTCTGAACTCCGCCTCCCAATAAGCCAGGTCCGCCTGCGCTTTGCGCAGCTCTTGTTCGGACTGGCTAACCATCTGCTGTGACGACGCCACGGCGAACCCGGCCTGCGCACGGCGGCGATCCGCCGCCATAACTGCTGCCTGGTACTGCTGCGTCTCTCCGGCTGAAGCGTCCAACTCGAAGCGTGCGGCGTCCGCGTCGGAGAACCGCTCAGGGGCGACCTGGCGGGCGATCACCTGCCCCGCCACCACGCGGTCGCCCGCGTATACCGTCAGGTCGGCAAGCCAACCTTCGACCCTGGGGTAAACGTTTTGCTCGAGATAGGGGGCCACCGAGCCCGTGTAGGTGACCTTCTCCACCACGGTTCCGTACCTGACGACTTCGGTGGTGACCGGGGCGCGCGCGTTGGCAGGCGGCATCCCTTCCATCCCGGCCGTCGCCATCCCACCCATCAGCTTGCGCTCCTGACGCGCCGCCACCTCACGAAGCACAAGCGCGATAATCGCAGCGACCACTATCAAGCCTAACGCTAGCACGACCTTGAGCAGACGTCTCATGTTCCCCGTCCCACGGCCCGGTCCAGTTCAGCCTTCGCCGCGGCCAGTTCGTATCGCGCGTTCAAGTTGTTGACCTGGGCTCGCACGAGCGCGGTGAGCGCATCCAGCCGCTCCACCAGGATCCCTTTCCCGGTCTCGTACCGCAGGCTGGCGATCCGGTAGTCTTCCTGCGCCTGGGCCAGAGCTGCCTGGCTGGTCAGAACATTCTGTTGCGCCGCATGCAGCCGCACCCAGGCGCCGCTAACCTGATTACGCACTTCCAGGCGTATGCCCCGGCGCGATGATTCCAGCCGTCGCAGCTCCGCCTCCTGTTCGTTCACATACGAGCGTCGTCCGCCGCCATCGAGTAGTGGCAGGGAGGCCACCACTCCCACCGTGTAGCCGCCGCGAGTACCGATCTCTCTTCCCGTCTGAAGATCGTTCATCCCTATGCCGTACACCTGCGGATCGTAAGCGGCTCTCGCCTGCGCGACGGCTTGCGCTTGTGCCGCGATGAGTTGGCCGGCCTCCGCGAGTTCCGGCCGATCCTTTTCCGCCGCCTCCAACTCGGCGCTCAGAGTTGCTTCCGTCACCTGCGTGGCCAGGCTATCGGTCAACGTGGGCGCGGATGTGAGGTCAACACCCATGGCGGTTCGCAGCGCCGCGAGCGCGACTTCAGCAGCGCTGCGCGCGTTTGTCAGTTCCTGCACCACGTTGGCCAAGTCGGTCTGTGCGCGCAAGACATCGTAAAGTGGTGTCTTGCCTACGTCATACCGCTCCTGGGTAACCCGCACATTCTCTTCGGCGGCTGCTACCCACTGCTCGTACGCCTTGACGATCTCAGCCGCTTGCAGCGCCTGGTAGTAGCGCTGGCGGACCTCCAGGCCGATATCGAGTTGTGCGCTGCGCCGTGACGCGTCACTGGCGCCGTATCTCGCCTCCGCTTCTCGCATGGCAGCACCCAGCTTCCCCCCGGTATAGAGGGGATACATTGCCATCAGGTTGAAATCGCCGAAAGGACGACGAGGCATGGCCAACAGGTCCGCTGGCTCAACGCCGGGCGAGGTGGTCAGAATGTTATCCATGTTGCCCGTCGCGCCGTAGAGAGTAGTGGACAGGCGGAAACGGGTGAGCGCGCGCGCGCTGCCGATTTGCGCCTTGGCCCGCGCCACCTCCTCCTGCGCCTGACGCAGCATGGGGCTTTCCGTGAGGGCCACTTTCACCGCCTCTTCGACGGACAAGGGCCCGCTAATCACTCGGAAAGCGGGCGCGCCCGCTTGCTCCGCAATCTGCGGCAGCGATGGAGCCCGGATCGGGGGTGGCGGTGGCACCGGTTGGGCTGGCGCAGGCGGCAACGCGTCCTGTCCCAGCGCAGTCGGCGCGAGGCAGGCGACCGCGAGCGCCGCAGCCGGTAGAGCCATCCAATAACCATAACGCGGCATTTTCATGGCAGTCCCTTTTGCTCCGTGAATCACCCCAAGACCTGCCATTTAGAGGTGCTTATCGCCGTCGATTGTGCGAACGCGCGTACAAGCAAGGGCATGGTATGCGTCTCAATACTGTGCGGCTAATGCTGGTGCCCGGGCTCAGCCGCGCCGTTGTCATCGTCGTGGTGGGATCCATCCTCTTCAGCAGGTTCGCCCCCATGATGGTGGTGATGACCGCCCTCAGGGGCGGCTTGGAAAGCGAGGCCGCCTTTTCCGCCGACGCCACAGCGATAGACGAGATCGCCCCCCAGGTAGCCGGTGTAAGAAATCAGTCCCAGCAGGGCCAGCAGGCCCACGGCGAACACCGCGCGCAGGCGTACGAACCGTTGCGCCAGCCACAGTTGCCAGACTGCGAGCACGACGGCCAAAGCCGACGAGATCAACGCAAACCGGCCGTGGGTCTCCATAAGCTCGTGGCCCCCCGGCACCTCGTGGGGAACAGTCGCCTCAGCCTGTAATCCGGTCGCGGTGGCGATGACGACGCCCACTGCGCCGAGAACCAGCGCCGCCATCATGGCATGACGCAGCGACTCCTTGCGAAACACCAGCCAAAGCACTTCCAGAAAGACGGCTGAGGTCAGCAGCGCAATCGGATAATGCACAAACAGAGGGTGCCAGTTCAGCATGAGTTTCCTCTTCCCTTGACTAGATTATGCTCCGCAACTCAGTGTAGGGGCCACACGACTTCCTCACGATCGGACAGCAGCGCTTGCTTGCCGTATTGACCGTGCTTCTGGTTCTGAGCAACACCAGGCAAGTCGACGGTGAAAATGCTGCCTTGTCCCGGCGAGCTATCGACTGCGATGCTTCCGCCTTGCGCTTCGATCAAACTCTTGCAGAGGTACAGTCCCACCCCAGCCCCGGCTTTCGAATGTGAGCCTTCGGATGCGCTTTCGTAGGGACGAAATATCTTCTCCGTGCGTTCGCGCGCAATGCCTTGTCCATAATCTCTGACGGACAGCCGAACCCGGCCCCCACCAGCTGAGACCGTTACCTCAATCGGAGCATTCTCAGGCGAAAACTTTCGAGCGTTGTCGATTAAGTTGGAGACTACGAGATCCAGATAATCCGGGTCCGCGACGACGCTCAGCTCCTCCGGGACACGTACTCGCAGGCGCCCGGCAAGGCCCTCGTCATACGCCCGGATTCTGTCGGCCGCTGCGGCAACCGCTCCCGATGCACGCACGTGCTGCAACTTAGGTTCCAGGCGTCCACGGCCAGCTCTGCCGGCGGCGAGGAGGTTAGCTACCAGACTCGACAGCCTCGCCACAGTGCCTTCAATCGCGTGGAACACCTGTCGTCTAGTGTCAGCCTGCACGCGTTCGTCTAGAAGCAGATACACCCCGTCGTGCAGGGCAGCCAGGTAATTGCGCAGCTCGTGAGAAATGAACGAAACGAAGTCTGTCCGCACTCGATCGGCGGCGGCCATCGCCTCTGCGGCTGCCCATGATCGGCTGAGGCGATTCAGCAGGGCGAACGTGGCCACGAGCAGCATTAGCGTGATCAGCGAGACGATAGCCATGGTTGCGATGGCAGAACGTATGAGCTCTCTATGCATCATGCCAAGGCTCGCCGATTCGGCATTCGTCTCGCGAAACCGCTGCACCAGCCTCAGGATCACCGCCGCCTCTCGGTCGAGACGAAGAACCTCGCTGCGGCCCGCGGGCTGATTCGCCAGCGCCGTGGCAACTTGGCGCGCGAATTGCTCGTGCGCTTGAATGATCTGCGCCAACGCCCGCGCCTGCGTGCGGTTAGAGGAGGCCCGTGAACCTTCAAAGGCTTTAACGAACTCTCGCGCGTGCCGGGAGAACGCCTCGCCTCGATTATGCAGGATCGCTGCCCGCTCCCGGTCCAAGGCCAGCACCGCATGGTAGGCCGCGTCCAGCCTGGCTCTCTCGGCCAGCGCCTCCTGGGCTTGGCTATCGTGAACGCGCAGCAGAGCTAACTGGTGATAGCCGAGACCTGCTACCAAGACGACAATGAAGCTCTGCAACAGGAGCATGCTCCGCCGATACCGGTATCGCATCTGCTTTCCACCCTCCCCGTCAACCGGGTCCTCGCGCAGCTACAATTGGTTTGTCGCGGTCGCACCCGCCGGTTCACGCGCGCGGCACCGCCGGAGGATAGGTATCCAAGGCGTGACGACCTACCATCCGGGGCCGGACTCGCGCGATCGGTTGGGCACGCAGTCGGCAACTATACCGCGCCGCGCACCGGTCCTCACGTGTCCGGCTCGGTACGCTCAAAGTAACCGTCAGGCTCCTGCAACGCCTTTCGTGGGTCCTTGACGTAGAACTCCATGTATCCGCAAGTGTCGCACATCAGCCCCACCTGCTTCCACCTTCTTTCCCCTAGCTCCATCAGCACGCCAGTAGTGGAGCGATAGCAAGCCGTCACCAAGTGCTCCGGATGGAAGCGGTACATCACCCCGTTGCAGTCTTGCTTCGGACACTTCATAACATGCCTCTCTTTCCTCTCACCCCTCGCGGCTACCGCCGTTGCGCCTGGCCTTCGTCATCCCGCAGATGGGCGAGGAACTTCCCCGGATCTTGCTCGAATCGCCTCTTGCAGCCGCTGGAGCAGAAGTAGTACGTTTTCCCCTCGTACTCGCTCGTCGCGGCCGCCTTCTCTTCTTCGACATGCATCTCACACACCGGGTCAACTGGCATCTCGGTTCACCCCTTTCTATGGAGTGTTTGGCATTAGCGGAGGGCCGCTGATGCCCAAACACTCTTCCGGACGAGGTTCTTCATGTGGTACCGAACCCCATGAGTCATTCCGATAATGCAAGAACCTCGATAGATATGCGTTCACGAGGCTGACGAAGCCGGCGCTGGCGGCTCGGCTCCAGGGCGTTGTCTCCGATGGCCGATCCAGCCTCCGACCAAGACACCGGCCGCGCAGGCGATCAGGCCCGGGATCGACAGCTCCGGCCAGAACGACCAGACCATGCCTGCCACCACCGCGAAGGAAAGCGCGACAGCACCTCCAACACCCCTGGCGAGGCCATAGGCAACCCAGCCTGCGAGCACACCCCCGGCGGGACCGATCACCATCTCCATCAGCCAACGGTGCACCCCAGCGAGTTGTCCGTGCGGAACGCCCGGGAAACCCACACTGACCAACAGCACAGCGCCAGCCAGCCAGACTGCAGCGAACAACGTCGCTGCCACCAGGACACTCAGCAGTATTCGAAGTCCTGAACTCATCCCGAAAGCTCGTGGGCCGCGCGCACCAGGTCGGCCAACTTCGCGGTCGCAAGACACACGGCAGAATCTGCAGCGCCATAGTACATCCAGACCTCGTCGCCGCGCAGCAGGGTACCGCAGGTGTATACGACATTGGGCACGTCGCCCGTGCGCTCGTACCACTCCTCGGGGCCGAAAACCCAGGTGGACGTGCGGGTTATCGCGTGCCGACACGAATCCGCGAGTATTGCCAAGCCCAAGCGATAGATCGGGCGGTTAGCCAGTTGCTTGACGCCATGGTAGATTAGGAACCACCCCTCTTCGGTTCTGATCGGCACCGCCCCCACCCCGATCTTCAGGCCGTCCCACCACGGGCCGCCGCGCTCAAGCATCAGGGCGCCAGGCATCCCCCAGTGGATCATGTCGTCAGAACAGGCATACCAGATGTGCTCCTGACCGTCAGTCAAGGGGCGATGCAGCATGCGCCAGCGCCCCTGGCACCGTTCCGGGAAGACTACCGCGTCCTTGTTGTTGGGCGGGAGCACCAGGCCCAGTCGCTCGACCGAACAGAAATCGTTGGTGCGAGCGATGGCTACTCCTGGGCCAAAGCCAGAGTACGCGGTGTAGCAGATCGCCCATTCCTGCTCGCCAATCTTGGTCACGCGGGCATCCTCACAACCCCACTCTTCATAAGGCCACTCGGGCAGCCCGGGCGCAAGCAATGGCTCGCGCTCTATCCGCCAACTGTCCACGCCGTTGTGGCTGCGCGCGACCGTCACGTGCGAAATGCCGCGCCGGTCCTCCACCCGTAGCAGCAGCACGACTTCGTCGTCCACCTCAGCCACGCCCGGGTTGAACACGGTATTAGCTTCGTAAGGCATATCCTTTGCCGTCAACAGCGGATTCGACTGGTGACGCGTGAACAGATTCGGCATGGCATTCTTCCTTTCGTCGGCGTCAACTTCATCCGGCAAAACGCGGGACTGGCGACAGCCTCGTGTGCCGCCGGTCCGCGCCGCCAGTCGGTGGACGGGGTCGCCGGATGCACTCGGCGGGCTTGGCGACGGGCCAAGCGTCATGGGCGTGCCCTCGCCGGTCGCAGCCCCGACTGATCCTTGATTCTATGCTGCAGGGCCAGCTGCTTCCGGGAGCGCTCGAGTGCGCGCCTGGCGGCCGACGCCGCGGGCGAATCAGGTGCAATCTTGTCGATCTGAGTCAACTGACGATTGGCCGCGGCGACATCCCCGTGGCGCCGGTAGCAGTATGCCAACAGCCTGCGCAGGGATGTATCGCGCGGCGCAATCTCAACCGCTCGTCCCAGATGCCTTATGGCCTCCGGATAATGTCGGCATTCTATCAGCGCGTGCGCAAAGGCGGCGTATGCGTCAGCGTTATTGGCATCCGCTACAACGCCACGGCGAAGTGTCTCCAAGGCGCGTTTCTCATTGCCGTTGGAGAGGTGGACGTCGGCCAACGCGATCCGCGCGGGCAGGTACTTCGCGTCCAGGCTGAGCGCGCGCTTGTAGTTGGCAGCGGCCGCCCTCGAGTCGCCGCAATGCTCCGCCATATGCCCTGCCTCCATGTACTCCAGTATGGAGCGGTTTTGGCGATCTATGCGCAGAGCGTAGCCCCCAATACTTGCCGCCGCAGCGACGGCGGCAGCCCAGATTATGATTCTCAAGCGGTTGCGTGTCATAGTTCTTCTCCGCTCGGCGGGCAAGGTGCCGACATCACCTGGGAGCGCGGGACTGGCGACAACGCCGTGCGCCGCCAGCCCGCGCTCCTCGTCAATCAGTGGTGGTGGCCGGAGGTGCTCGGCACGTTGAGTGACGGGCCCGGCGAACTCGTCGAGCCGCCCGACATCATCGGACAGCCCCCGCCGGACGCCGCCCTGGGCGATCCCTGGTCCGCACCCGACCCCAAGGAAACCTGCTTCACGAGCTTGAGGTCGCGGCTGAATTTGTATAAGGTGTCGCCCTTGACCACGTAGATCTCGTCGTTCGAGATCGAAATGGCGGCGGCGTCAGTCATCCCGCACATCTGGCCCATCATGGAACCCATCTGGCCGCTGTCACTCGCAGGTGCCGCCGCGGTTCTCTCCACCTGCAACGCCCAGGCCAGCGAAGCGGCAAGCACGATGAACACCGCGATCACTACCGGCACGACATACTTTCTCACTCTATTCCTCCTCGTCTCTTTCTCGACAAGCGGGGCTGTTCTCGAGTATCCTCAGAATCCTCAGGCACGGCGGGCCGCGCCCCTGCGACAACGGCTTGACCGCATCGGACCTGCCCGCGGCTTCCTCGGACGCCGCTGTTCGCCACAGGCCTTGCCGCGCAGACCGGATGGCCGTCAGATTGGGGGCGGGATGGCGGCGGGGCTTCGCTTGTTTCAAGTTGTCTTGCTGCGAGAGGGGCCGCCCGGAACTCGACAGCGTGTCGACCCGGGCAAACGAAAGCCCACCCCTATTGGAAGCGTGTCGAGATGTTGTCGCGTCCGCCGCCATCCCGCGCAAGGAGCGGCTCTGTCTGCATCCGCTCATTGCAGCCGCTCCGTTATGCTAAACCGGCGATGACGCGGGAGGGGGAAGAATCGCGGGGTGACTTCGGCGTAGATGCGGTATGCGTAACCGAACCGCTCCTCCATATCTCGCTCCTCGCGCAGCGCCAGCCGGTAGTAGACGACCGTCAGGATCGGCCACATCGCAATAGTCGCGATGGTCGGCCACTGGATGAGCATGCCGATCGTGATCAAGAACAGGCCCAGGTACTGAGGATGGCGCATGTAGCGGTAAACGCCACTGCGCACCGGGTCCCCCTGCGCGCCGTGGATGCGGCGCCACCCCGCCCACATGATCCCGCCGCCGACAAACATCACCAGGCTGCCCAATTGGCAGATGACCAGCTTGCCGGTATCGGACAGCCCGAGCAAGGCGCCCAACAAGTGACCGTTGAGGTGACCAAAGGGGCTGGGCCCAAGCTTGCTGCCTAATGCGGCAGCCAACACGTAGACGGTCAGCGGAAAGCCGTACGTCTCCGCAAACAGCGCGACGATGAACGCGAGGAAGACCCCCAGTGAGCGCCACTCGCGCTTTCGCTTGGGCATGAGAAAACTCACCACGAAAGCGCCGAACAGCACCACGTTGAAGACCACCAAAGTCCACAGCCCGTAGTCATAGCTGCCGTGCATCCCTTACCTCCTTCTTCCGGGCCCTGATCGGTCGCGGCCCTGCTGACTATCCCTCGTGGAACCGCCTGGCTGTCAGCCCGAGACCGGGATGGCGGCGGGGCTTCGCTTGTTTCAAGTTGTCTTGCTGCGAGAGGGGCCGCCCGGAACTCGGCGCGCTCCGACCCGGACGGGAGGAACCGCCCCTGACACAGACGTCTCGAAACGCGTAACATCCGCCGCCATCCCGCACTCTCACTCATTGATCGTTATCGCCAACCATCCCCAAGAGCTCACCGGTGCCGCGCCTGATGGCTATTCGCATGGTTGAAGACAGCATACAGGATGAGGTCCGCACTCTCTTCGCGCGCGAAGCGCGGGAGCGCGCGGTCTGGCCCGCGTAGCTCCCGAAACTGCCGCTCAATCGCGTTCGTGGTGCGGATCTGCCGCCAGTGTTTTCTGGGTTGCTCAAAGAATCTGAAGAGAGAGCCCAGATCGCTTTCCAAGCACGCCACCGCCTTGGGTGCGACTATCTGCCATTCCGTCATCCACAGGCGACAGCGCTGGAAAGCTTCGCGCTGGCTATCGGACTCATAGATCAGGGCCGCCTCTTTCACACAATGCGCTCGGTGAGCCTCGTCCAAATGGCTGGCGACGCGCCGGAGCTTGTGCGCCCAGCACTGCTGGATCTGTGCGCTGGGAAAGACCAACCGCAGTGCCGCATGCAAGCCCGGTTCGCCATCAACGACTGCCATCTCGACGTGGTTGCCCAACCCGCGGTGGCGCAGGTCATCCAGCAGTGAAACCCACTGCCCCGGACACTCGAGCTCGGTGAAGCGGTAGTCCAACCACTCCCGGCGATTGCCGTGGGTGACGCCATAAGCGCACAACGCAGCCCATTCATCGGCTTCAACAACCCCAGGTAGGCTTACGCGTACGCTGTCCAGCAGTAAGTACTGGTACTCGTCCCAGAGCGGACGTCGATGCCAGGCATGCGCGGACTGGTGAAATGCCGTGCCGCCTCCGGACACGTCCGAAGCCGCTGCCGTCGTGTGGAGCAGTGGCGCGACGATCTCCCTTACTCGCGCCAGGCTCATGCCGGTCAGCAACATGCCCTCGACTAGATCGGTCACCCACTGGCCGGAGCGGACCGGTGGCCATTGCGCTTGACTATGATCGACCGTGCCAGTCGGAGGGCGGCCGGTGAGCGGGCCCAGAATCTCCGGCTTGGCCTCGCGCAGGTCACCGTCACTGCCCGTGTGGGTGTAAAGACCCGCGGCGCGCGCGCGATAGTGGAGGTCGTTGCGCGGGCCTGCGACGCTCGCAGCTGCCACTCCGACCAACTTCCTGTCTGTCTCCCGCGTGTAGGAGGCGGGGTTGCCGCGCGTTTGCAACCTCCAATCTGCGTCCGCAATCGACGGCTGAGTCACCGCGACGGGAAGCGCCGACGAAGGTTGCCGAACTGTCTCAGCGGCATGGTCATTGGCGGAGGCACTCGCTGCCTGCGATGACGAAGGCGCGCCCTTGCCGGCCAGCCGTCCACTCCACAAGTCGCGTTCGCCAGCGCTGTGGTGATGGCGCCGGTCGTACGGCGTGCTTGCGGCGCAGGCGTGATGATGGCCGGTTACGTGATTAGCATCTTGGGCCTTTGCAGTTTGGGGACTGTCCGCGTGTCGGCGATGGTTCATCGCGCCGCAGCAGCCGCCATGACGCATGATGACCCACAGCCAGGCCAATCCAACGACGATCCAAAGAAGGGTTTCCACCGCAATGTCTCCTTTCGCGTGAGCTAACCCCGATGATGAAAGGAAAGCCGTCGCCTGGTTGGTTGCCATTAACGCCGATGATGAGGCGTTTTGCGCTAACAGACGTTAGGAAAGACGGAGGCTGGCAACCGCTACCGGATGCGGCTTGAGGGGGTTACTACGCGAGCGGAGGAGAACGTTGGCCGGTCGCTGCCCCTAGGAGCAGGACTCGAACCAGGGTGGTGGATTCCTCAAGCTCGCCGGAGGGTTGCGAGAGAGCGGAATCCGAGGGCGAAGGAATGGCGGCTGGTGTCGGCAGGGGTGCGTCGCGGGTCGCGCGCGCATTCTGAGCAGAGGACAGGATCGCGGCCGGCTGGGACGACCGCTCGGCCGTGCAAATGTGGACACGAGAGCCGGTGACACCGTTTTCGTCGGCGCGTGAAGGGCACACCGGACACTCGCTGGCGTGATGACAGCAGCAACGCTCGCCCGGCGTGATAGCTAGGCTGGTGCCGCCATTACTGTGACCAGCAGCGTCCGACGGACAGGCCGCAAACGCGTAAGTCGCGCTCAGCAGCCACAGCGCCATCAGGACAACCGCCAGCAGTCTGCGTCTGGGCTTCATCACAGCCTTTATACCATCTATCACTTAGTTTCTAAACGCTGGTGCTTGGTTCCTGCAACAAACAGCGGCCAGCAGAGGTTTTTCTGCGCGAAATATCGGTTTGAGCCAGCCGCCGCTTTCCACCCGCCTGGCGTCCCCTGACATTCGCGTTCCTCGGGACGATGGGGAGTGCGCTGTCGTCAGCATGAGCCGTTCAAGAGCGCAGCCGGCACGAACCGTTCTTGCGGCAGGGTCTCGCTAGGGGAGCTTCCCTTCGTCGCGCCGGCTGCATCGGCGCCCACGGCGGCCAGAAAGGAGGTTCGGCCTCGCGGTCAGGCCACGCCCGGCCGGTTCGCGGGGGTTCCGCGCACTATGAGTATGATGAATGCCAGCACGGCGGGGGGGAACACTATGGCCGCCACGGCCACGTGCGTCACCGCGCTGGCATCTGCAGGATACCACGTCACAGCCGGGAGCGGAAGGCGCCGGCCGCGACAATGCCGCAATTCTGGCGCCTGAGGCTGCCTCTGGTCCTCAGCGTCACTGGGACGAATCCGCGGGTGAATTGAGGTGCGGTTCCGGTATCCTCGCTGCTGCATCGTGTTCCGTCCGCGCGGGCTTGCGATGGCTCTTGCGCCGGGCCGTGCATATTCCGGCCGAAAGCGCGCAGCGATTCCGATTCAAAGCGTGCACCGATTCCGATTGAAAACGCGCAGTGATTCCGGAGCAATCCGCGCAAGGCTGACAGGGCCGAGCGGGGCGGAGTGAAGCGAGACGCGGGATAATCGACCAACCATGGGGTAGCTGTGCCCTTCTGGCCGGTAGAGGCCGAGGAGGGACGGATGCCCAGGGAGCGATTATCCATGCGCACGATCAAAGAGATACTACGGCTGAGATGGGAGGCCAAGCTTCCGCATCGAGCGATTGCCACCAGTTGCCGGCTGGGGGCAACGACGGTGCGCGAGTGCCTGCTGCGGGCGCAGGCGGCGGGGCTGAGCTGGCCGCTGCCTGCCGAAATGGACGACGAGCAACTGGAGCGGCTGCTGTATCGGCCCGCGCCCGCCAGCGCCGCCCGCCGTTCGACTCCGGACTGGGCCGCCATTCACCAGGAGCTGCGCCGCAAGGGCGTGACGCTGGGCTTGCTGTGGCAGGAGTACAAGCAGGCCCA
>Ga0315293_10002279_pt1 | contig 18514 bp, 11 predicted proteins | sample YL17G13_20_MG_FD_203071 | JGI IMG/M metagenome (GOLD analysis project Ga0315293, IMG submission 203071) | Sediment microbial communities from Yellowstone Lake, YNP, Wyoming, USA - YL17G13_20 | ecosystem: Environmental > Aquatic > Freshwater > Lake > Sediment | place: USA: Wyoming | collected... | reverse complement strand
GTCAAATCGGGCGCCGTCACCGACCACCAGGAAGCGGACATCCCCGTCGATTTCGGCCATGTATGAGGCCAGCCGCGCCAGGTAGTCCACTCCATTAGCCCGGCCCAGCACACCGGTATAAACGACCAGCGGTCGGTCCCCGAGCCAAGGGCGGCTGCTCCTGAACGCTTCTCCCCGGGCGTGCGGGACTCGGAACAGGTCGAGATCGCAACAATTGGGGATCACGTGAACGCGATCCGCGGGATAGCCGGTCCTCACGATCCCCTCCTTCATCCCAGGTGAAAGAGCCACAACCCTGGAGGATCTTCGGTAGGCCCAACGCTCCAGTCGCCGAGCCGCCGCGATCGCCAGCCTGCCTTGCAGGACGCCCATGGCGATGGGGAGCTCTGGCCAGAGATCGCGCACCTCGAAGACCATGGGCACCTTCTGCCGCAGCGCCGCAAAACCCGCCGGGAGCGCGATGGTCAGCGGCGTGCTCGAGGCGAAGATCACGTCGGCCTTGATCGCGGCGGCCCTGCGGGCCGCACCGTACGCGAACCTGAAGAATGCTCTGATCCTTCGCACGGCGGCCATCGAGTTGCGATACGGGACAAATAGGCGGTGGATCCGGATCCCCGCCTCCGCGCTCACCCGCCACCCGGAAAAGGCAACTCCCGAGGATTCGGCAGCGATCATCTCCACTTCGTGCCCCAAGGACACAAGGCGCCTGGCCATTTCATAGGAGCGGGTCCCGCCCTTCTCCCTGGGAGTCTTGAAATACTGGTGGAGATACAGGATCGTCAACGACTCACCGTCCTGGGTCACTCGTTCTCACGCGCGGGAAGACCCACTTTTTCGGTAACGACGGCCAGCACCGGCAACAGGAACAGGCCACGGGAGTCGTACAGGTCGCCGCTGAACTGGCAGGCCGTGAAGACCAGCGCGAAGGCGGCGGCGGAGGCCGGATGCAGCATGTCACGGTGCCGCCAGAAAGCGCGGCTGACGGCCCCCAGCATGACAAGGAACAGGACGAGGCCCACCGCGCCACCCTCGACGAAGATCTCGAGGAACACGTTATGGGGATACGGAAAACCCGAGCGGATGGCGAAGGCGTTCAGGCCGACGCCGAAAAGCGGCGATTTTCGGCCCAGGTCGAGGGCGGCGGCATAAATACCCGACCGCCCGGAATCGTGGCGCTCGGCGATGGTGAGCTGGAGCCAGCGCTGCCGGAATACGTCCTGGGCACGGCGGCCCAGGGGGGTCAGAAGCAGTCCCGCCCCGGTGAACCCGGCTATGACCAGAAAGGCGACAAGCACTTTCCGCCAACGGATATGGCCCACGATCAGCAGCGTCATGCAGCCGGCGACGGCCGCGAGTAGGGCGCCGCGCGAACCGGACAGGACAACAAGCAGGACGCCGACGGCAAAGAGAATCAAAGCTGGCTTCCGCCGCCTCGACAACGAGAAAGCCAGGGCGGCGATGCACAGCAATCCCATAATCCTCCCGAAGATGTTCGGTCCGCCGCCGAGAACGTTGAGCCGATCGCCGTGCGCCAGGGAGCCGGTGGCGAGGGTCACGAGAGCCAGCGCCGTTGCCGCCAGCAGCAAGCCCCCCCAGAACGCGTCGGCGAAATCAAAGCCTCCGCAGGCAGTCTGAAAAAAGCGAAAAACGGCCAGCGTGGCCAGCAGGAAAAGGAGGTCCAGCCACTTCGGCAGGCTGGCCGCTATGTCCGGCGACCAGAGGATGCTCGCCATGGCAAAAAAAAGAAAAGCGGCCGTGCTGCCAAAAAGAAACATCCCATCCATCTTCACGGCACCGTGCCGGCGCCGCCTTCCGCCCATAACGATCGAACAGGCAAGGAACACCAGCAACGCCAGTAACCAGAAGCGCGGTTGCAGGAGAACGCTGACATCCTTTCTCCCGAAGGGAGTCCAGCGACCGATCAGCATCAGAACCGCCGCGAGCAGCCCTGCAGCGCGCATGAACAACTTGCCGGCGAGACGGTTGGTCAACGGATTTTCCGGTCGGATGGCGGTCATCATGTCAGGATGTCTATGGGGAGCACTCCGGGGGCGCGTTGGCTCGATTTTTTTCTGGCGCTCAATGCGAGAATTCCAAGGTTGCCGAGCACTTTCACGACGCCGCCCCAGAGCAGGGCCTGGCTTGCCCCCCATAACCCGGCGCGGGGAATGCGCCAGAAGCTCAGGAGCAACGTCACTCCGCTGACAACGATCGCCAGCGTCATCTGGGCATGAAAATTGCGGACAACGGCCAGGGCATAGTCGAGAAGCTGGGCTACGAACAAAAAGAGCGAAGCGAACATGATGTAGACAAAGAGCGACGCATGGTTCGCGTATTCGGGGGTATACATGATCCGCAGGATCCAGCGCCCCGCCAGCGCGGCGATGCCCATCCCCGCCAAACCGATGCCGATGCCGGCGGCCAGCAAGAACGCGATGGAGCGATAGAAAGACTTGCGCCTGCCGTCATTGTAGTACCGTGCCATGACCGGGCTGAGGGAGTGCCCGAGGGCACGCACCATCGTTGTCCCGGCCACCATCACATAGGCCAATGCGGCGAAAATGCCCAGGGAATGTTCGCCAAGATAACGCTCGATGAAAAACCTCGGAATATTCGTGTTGAGCGACTGCAGCAATACCATAACGCCGAGAGGCAGGGTGAAGAGCGCCAGTTGCCAAAGAAGGTGCGCGTCCCAGTGCGGAGTCAGAGCCGACTCAGCAGCAGCCTCGCTTTCCTGCCCGGACAAAAGCACGACATGACGAGCGCTGCGGAGGTCGTACGCAAACAGCGTCAATGCCATGGCACAAGCCAGCCCAATGGCTCCCCATAGGATGCTGCCCGACATATAGACACCGATCCCGAGCAGCCCCAGCGAAAGAAAGCCCTTCAAAATCATCGATTTCGCAATGCGATCAAGGCGTTCATGAAATTGCATTAACCCGTAGTAAATGTCGCTAGTCGCCTCAAAGGCCTTCGCCGCACCGACGACTATCACCACCAGCGTCGTTTCCAGGGGATACCCCATGAACAGCGCGATTCCGGCGATGACCAACGCGGCCAGGGGGGCGCTGATCAGGCGCAAGGCCAAATAGGAATGAAAAGAATAGGTTTTTCGGGAATCGGTTGCCAGCACCAATCTCAAGTTGAGATTGCTGAACATGATAACGGGCGCAGATAGCGCGAGACCGAGGACAAAGCGTCCGACCATTTCGGGATCGCCGAGCTTGGCAATGATCACCAGCATCGCCCATTGGCACGCGGCGTAAAAAATATTGCCGCCCAGCATCCAGACGAAGTTGATTTTAAAAGAGAGTCTCTTGCCCATGACGTATCCGGGCATTCCGATCACCCCCGGCGCTTCACCGCCCCATGGTGGGGAAAAATTCATAAAACGGTCGCCGTCGGAGGTTGGAGCCGCCGTCGCTACCTCTTTTTTCCACCCGCCTGACCTTGCGGCGCGGAAACCCCTTTTTTTTCACGCCACCAGGAGAGGAGAAGGGCCAGGAACAAAAAGAAGATCGCGGAAAGCAACAAGGCGACGATGGCCATGACGCCCTTTTGCGGCCGGATGGGCCTCCCGGGCAGGGAGGGACCTGACAGGAAGCGGCAATTGCTGTTGGAGGCAAAATCGAATGCCTGCAGGTCGATGCTCAAACCGTTGAAAACCTCTTTTTCCGTATCCTTGCTGATTTCCATTTTTTCAAACATTGCGGACTTGATGGCTTCGAGCTGCGAATAAAATAGTTCGCCGCCTCTGCCTTTTTTATTCAATGCCTCATTGCATTTTGAAAAGTATTTTCTTCGAACGTGCAACATCTCTTTTTCTCTCTCCAATTTGGCAAGAGTTCGGCGCTGATCGGCCAGGAGCGATTCGATGCCAACCAATTGCGTGACCGGCCCCAGAAAGCGAAATCCTCCGTCTTGCACAGAGACCAGCTGTTGGCTTTCGACTTTCTCCGTTTGAGGATATTTTGTCAAAATCGCCCTGATGTCCACCATTTTTCTTTCATTCTGCAGCAAATCGAACTGCAGTTCGATGACCGAGTTCTCGTTCACGCTCAGCTGTGAAATGACCGTGCTGTATTCATCTTTGACATAGTCGTACAGCGCCATGTTCAAAAGACAGTCTTGTACATATCGGCCGAAGAAACGCACATAGGCATGCGCTTTTTGCGCAGAATCGCCTTCATAACTCAAGTTTAATCCCAGTATGGAATTGGCTTCCTCTTTCGGCATCTGGGCCAGATCGCGCACATCCCCCCTGGAGTAAGCGAAGACCGGGGCGATCCAATCAGTGATGTCTCGCGCCGTCCGTAAATTCTTTTTTATTTGGTTCAGGTCTTTTTCGTCGAAAGACTCTTCAGTGCTGGCAAATGAATAGAGAAGGTCGGGATTGAGAAACTGCGAGGCGTATTTTTTATACAAGGGAATCGTAATGCCGATGTGCTTTTCCTTTCCCGCGCCGATAGACTTTTCCAGGTTGCCCAACTGATAGAAACCCTCGCTGCGATAGGTTTCAGGAATGATAAAGCCAACCGCGGTTGCAAGCAAGGTCGCCGCCAAGGTACCGAAAATGATCAGTTTCCGCTGCCGCCAAAGAATAGTGAAAACCTTGGTGTAATCGATTTCTTCAACCTTAGTCCTTTGAACCGGGAGGGTTTCGCTCATGATTTGTTCCTCATTTTTTCAATTTTTTTTCGGAGACCATCGTGCATGCTGCCGCCCTTGGCCACTGGCGCAGACTCAACGTTGCCTTTAAAAACAGATTTTTCTCCTGCAATGATGCAAACTCACGGAGAATTTTAATCACAGTCTAAAAAACAAGTATCATATAATATTTTTTAAATCAACTCTGCCGATAAAAAGATAGTTCATCATCAAAACGGGAAATGATTCCGTGGGCGGATAATCCGATCACTTGACCGACAGGTTCTTGAAGAGAGTAATCAGTTGGGCGCGGTTCTTGACCCCGATCTTCTGGTATATGCTGTAGATATGATTCTTCACCGTACCCATGGCGATGAAGAGGGAATCCTCGATTTCCTTGTTGCTCTTGCCTTTCAGCAGCAGCAAGACGATCTCTTTCTCCCGCTGCGAAATATCATATTTGGCCAGGTATTGCGCCATGGCCGCTTCGGTCCGGATCCGCGCTGCCAGGCGCCTGGTGCGGGTTCGGCTCAGCTGGATGAAAATGAAAAGAAGCAGCAGGCAAGCCAGCACGCGGAACCACCAGGCCTGCCACCAGGGCGGCCGCATGACGATGGCCAACGAGGCGCCCTGTTCGTTCCAGAGGCCATGGTTGTTGGAACCCTTGACCCGGAAAATATAATTCCCCGGTCTGAGATTGCTGACCGTGACTTCATGGCGGTTGCCGATCGGGATCCAATCTTCGTTTAACCCCTCGATTTTGTAGGCGTACTGATTCCGTCTGGGATCGGAATAGGAGAGGGCGGCGAAAGCGAACGATACGATCCTGTCTTTATGTCCGAGTTGAAGTGTTTTTATGCGGCTGAAGTCGCCGGAAAGGACCTGGCCGCGGTTGAAGATTTCCACATCGGTGATCACCATCGGCGGCAGATGGGGATTGTCCTTGATATTCTCCGCAAAAAAACAGGTCAGCCCGTTGGGACCGCCAAAGAACAGTTCGTTATCTGCACTTTTAAAAAAAGCTTTGGGTAAAAACTCATCAGCCTGCAAGCCGTCACGGGCGGTGAAGTTGCGGAAGGTTTTCAGCTGCGGGTCAAAGCGGCTTAGGCCGAGGCTGGTGCTCAACCAAAGGTTTCCATGATTATCTTCCAAAATTCCCAATATGGAATTGTTGGGCAGGCCGTCCTCGGTGGTGAAACTGGTGAACGTGCCCGTGCTGCGATCAAAAAGGTTCAAACCGCCACTACTGGTACCGATCCAGAAACGGCCACGCCGGTCCTCCAGCAGGCAATAGATGTTGTCGCTGCTTAAACTGGAGCCGGCGCCATCACGATGAAGAAAATTCTGGAGGAATTTTCCCTTTTCCGCATCGAAGAGGCGGAGTCCGCCTCCATAGGTACAGATCCACATGGAGCCGCTTGCATCCTGATAAATGGCGGTGATCAGGTCACGGCCGATCGGCGGCGCGGCGGACGGGTTGGTGCGATACACGCTGAATTTCCCTTTGCTGCGGTCAAAGAGACTCAGCCCGTCCTCAGTCCCAATCCAGATTCGGCCAGAACGGTCCTCGAAAATTGTGGTAACCGAATCGCTGCTGAGGTTTCCCCCTTTTTCCCCTTTGCAGTAAAAGCCGGTGAAGGAATCCCGGGCGATGTCGTAGGTATGAAGTCCACTGTTCGTTCCGATCCAGAGTGTTTGTCTGCGGTCGATCTGCAGCGCCGTAATGAGCGTCTCCTTCAAATCCTGCGGGTTGCCGGGCAGGGAGGAAAAATTCTTTCTTTTATTTATGCTGCGGTTGACCCCAAACAAACCATTCTTATAGGTACCGATCCACAGCCAGTTGCGGCTGTCCTGGCATACGGCAGTGACCGGGAAACGTACGTTCTCTTTCTCCCTTTCATCCAGTTCGGGCCCGCACAGCGAAAATTGCCGAGTGCGCAGATCATATTTCATTATGCCGCTGAAAGTCCCAGCCCAGAGAATGCCTTCCGGGTCCTGGTACAAAGAAACGACAAAACTGTTTCTGAGCAAGATACGGGGTACGGCACCGGCCCGGAAATAAATGGCCAGCTGCCCCGGGTGGGGGAAAAAATAAATTCCTGCTTCGCTGGCTATCCAGACACCGCCGCGGTCATCACGGATGATATTCAGGATACGGCTGCGGTAAAGATGGGGAAGCGGCGAAGCCCCTCCCGTCTTGGACTGGAAACTTCCGTCCCGTTTGTCAAAATGAATCAGCCCGGCTTCGGTGCCCAGCCAAATGCCGCCCGCTTCATCCTCAAAGATCGAGTTGATCTGGTCACGTTTCCCGAGCGCGCCACCCGTCGCCGCCTCGCTCCCGCTCAAAGCTTGGCATTGGCCGCTGGCGGGGTCATAGCGGAAAAGGCCGGCGCGGGTCCCGATCCATAGTATGCCGGACTTTTCCCGGTGCAGGCTGAGGATGACGCAGGGGCTGTTGAAACCGACATGCTCCCGCGAATGGAGAATACGGGTGAATTTTCCACTCCGGCGGTCGAAGCGGTTCAAGCCGTTGTCGGTACCGATCCAGAACGCCTCACCACCGTCGGGAATGATGGATCGGACCACGTCGCTGCTCAAGCTGTTGGGATCGTCGGCCTGGAAGCGGAACAGGCTGAAGTGTTCGCGTGCGGCATCCAGGAGATTGAGGCCGCCGCCCATGGTTCCAATCCAGAGAGAGCCGTCATTGTTTTCGAGCATACAGCTGACACGGTCATGGCTCAGGCAGTTGCGGCCGTTTCGGCTGTGGCGGTAAACCTTGAAGCGGAAGCCATCGTAGCGGTTCAGCCCTTCCTCGCTGCCGAACCACATGAAATGGTTCCGATCCTGGAGGATGCAGTTGATCGTGTTCTGGGACAGGCCGTCTTCAGTGGAGATGTTCTGAAATCCGGAATCAGTGGCATATCCCGGCAGAAGTTGGACAGCCGCGGCCGCCAGCAGCAAAACACAAATAGGCTTTATCACGGTTCCGCGGCTCATCCGCTTTCCTCACTTCACGTTTTATTTTATATCAATCACGACAAATTTCAAAGACCTAAAATTTCTTGAGCGCATGGATCCCGATTTCGGGGAAGCCGTTTCAGCGCGGCGACTGGGCCGGTTCCAGGAATTGCACTCCCAACTCCCGCCCATCCGCGCCCAGGTTCATGGCCTTGAGGTTGAAAGTCTGCTGGACCCTGATCTCCAAGAACCCCTCCTGTCCGGCCGGCAAATGGAATTTTTCCTGTTGGTTTTCAAAAAAGACCCGCCGTTGAAAATATTTTCCGCGCCAGTATAACTTCACGGCCATATTTTTTTTCAGCAGCCATGCGCGCGGCGCCCCGCAAAAAAGGACGAAATCCCGCTTGCTGTCGGCGGCGAAATATTTCCCCGCCTCCCGGCGCGTCCAGGAAAATGAGCCCCGCTCACTCTCTTCCTCAGCCCAGAAGCCATAATCGTACGCAACTCTCTTTTGCCGGACCAGATTTTCGGGATGCAACATCCTGAAAGTCCCTATTTGAAAAACAGCAAATATCGCCAAGACGACCCACAGCCAGCCGGGTTTTAATCGCTTGCCGGCAACCTCCCGCCAGGCGCTCGCGGACAGAAAGATCCAAAAAAGGAGCAAGCATTCGGGGAACCAGAAAAAATTATTGAAAAAAAGAGCAAAGGCCATCGCAGCGGTGATGAAACGCATGGCATCTTTTTTTTGCCGCTTCAACAGCGCCCACAGAAATAAGATGAATGCGATGACGCCGGCCAGCCCCGTTTCACTGGCAATGAGAAGATACTGGTTCAAAGGCAGGTCGAGGTAGGCGTCGGTGTTGAAATGCAAATACTTCAAATAAAATAAAAAATTTCCGGCACCGACACCGCTGACTGGAAAGCGGCCGATCATCCGCGCACTGTCCATGAGCAATGCCAGGCGGCCGCTGCTGATTTCGTCGATCGTCCGAAGCAAATCGCTTGCACTGGCTATGCGCGCGGTCTTGATCATCGTTTGCCGCAACCGGTTTTTTAAGGTCCCGCCGGCGAAGAACATGAGAAAAATCAGCAAAATAACGGACAGCGCCTTGGCCGAGAAGCTCGTTTTCCTTGAAAAAACAAGATAGGCGACCGCCAGCAGGACAAACAGGAATGCCGTTCGGCAGCCAGAAGCGAAGATGGCGGCCAGGGTGATCAGGAGGAAGAGAATTTCAAAACCCAGCTTCGCGAATCCCATGGATCCCGCTAAGCCGGCCGCAGGTGTCGATCGGCCTTCGCTTGCCGGTTCGCTCCGTCGGGAGGTTCTGCCGGTCAGATGCAGTACCTGGTAGAGAAACATGGCTCCGGCAAAGAACCCGAACGCATTGAAGTCGGAAAACCCGCCGTTCACCTGGTGCTTTTCCAGCCGCCACCAGCTTTGCGCCAGAAAATCGGGGTCCAGCCATTTCTGGACCAGTGACAGCACGAAGGAGAGGCAAAACCCAGCTTTGAGCGGAGTGAAAATTTCATTTTCCTCAAAACGCCAATAGCGGATCAAGGAGGCCAGGAATGGAGTCAGGGCGAACAATGCCAGAGTCACGGCCGGAAAAATGCACGCAAAGGACAGCCTCTCGCCGCTGGGCGCGACCGGCGTATCACGTAGGAATGCCAGCGGAGAGAGGGTCAGATTGGACCAGCGCAAGAACACGAAAAAAACCGAAACCGCGATGAAGAGTAAGAACAACTTGTAAAAAACACAGCCGGGGAAGTCGAAGACCAATTTTTCTTTTTTCAACTGCGAAGCAATCATGATGCCCGAGAGATAAAAGAGCGCGATCCCCATGTAATTGAAAGGGTAACCGTTGAAAAAAATATCCGGGGTCGCATTGACCAGAGGCAACAAGAACAAAAATAGAACCAGCGCTTTTCTGCCGCTCCAGCAGTAAGACAAAAAGCCCAATGCCAGAAAGAAGACCGGCAGGATCGCGAAGCGAATATGGAAGATCACCACGAAAACGAGCAACGCCAGGGACAGGAACGCGAGGCGGAGGGGAAAATTTCGTTTGCTCATCCGCGTTTCGACTTCGGCCCCGTCGCCCGCGGCATCGATCAATACGCCCGGGGATCGCCCTTGAGCATGAGCCAGATGGAGATCAAAACGATCCGGATATCCAGCCAGAGCGACCAGTTTTCTATGTACCAGATGTCATATTCCACCCTTTTACGCAGCAACTCCGGGTTGCCGGTTTCGCCGCGCAAGCCGTTGACCTGCGCCCAGCCTGTGATCCCCGGTTTGATCAGGTGCCGCAGCTGGTAGTGCGGAACCAAGTTTTTGCTCTCCAGGTTCATAAACGTGGGATGAGGTCTGGGGCCAACCATCGACATCTCGCCCTTCAAGATATTGATGATTTGCGGCAGCTCGTCCAGGTTGCAGCGGCGCAAAAAGCGACCCAGGCGGGTTACCCGCCAATCGTTCCGCCGCGCCTGCTGGTAGCGGCCATTTTCATCGGCATCCCTGCTTTCCCTGACCATGGAACGGAATTTATAGCAAATGAACGACTTGCCGTGAATCCCCCACCTCTCCTGCCTGAAAAAAACAGGCCCCGGAGAGGAAATCTTAATCAGCAAAGCTAGCAGGGGCCACAGCCAGGAGAAAATAAACACGAACAGCAGCGTGGTGATCAGCAGGTCGAAACTCTTTTTTAAGATCCGCCCGGAGGGTTTCCCCAACGGAAAGGACCGAAGTCCAGGATAGCTGATCGGCTGGCTGGTTTTTTCCCCTTGGTCATGCATCGGGCTCACCTTACCATATTTTCAAATGGGTTGTAAACATCCATTTGGCATGTGGAAATAATAATAAAAAAAACCAAACGCAATCCTTTTCCGTATTTGTCTTTTTAGTAAGGAGCCAAGTAATGACAAAAATCAATCCGATGTGTATTGTACTTCTGGGCGGCATCCTGCTGCTGCCTTTTCTGAACGTCGCCCAAGGAAAGAAAAGCGAAAAAGCTATCCCCGATTATTCCATGAACGAACGCAAGGACGTGCCGCCGGAATACACCTGGAAAATCGAGGACCTTTTCCCGTCGCTAGAAGCCTGGCAGGCCGAAAAGGAATCCTTGTCCAAGCGGATCGCTCAAATCGACGAAAAAGTGAAGGACTGGACATCTTCGGCCCAGTCCATGCTGGCTCTCCTGGACCTGATCGACGAGATCGACCAGAGGAGCAGCCGCCTGAGCTCATACGCCAGCCACCAGGGCAATACCGACATGGGCAACAACCTCTTCCAGAGGATGGAGGGAGAGATCCGTTCTATCCTGGTGCAGTTGAATTCCAGGCTGGCCTTCCTGCAGCCCGACATCCTGGCCTTGGGCGCGGAAAAATTTTCTGCTTTTCTCAAGGCCGAACCCAAGCTGGCCGTATACCGCTTCACCATCGAAAGCATCCTGCGCGAAAAGGACCACATCCTGCCCGGGGACCAGCAGCGCATCGCTTCGCTGACCGGCCTTTTTGCCGGGACTCCCGGGCGTGCTTCCGGACAATTGAACGACGTGGAACTCCCCCCGGCCGAACTCACTCTCAGCGATGGTCAGAAGGTAATCCTCAATTATCCCGCCTACATGCGTTTGCGCGCCTCGAAAAACGCGGCCGACCGCACCTCCGTCATGACCGCTTTCTGGAAGAACCAGAAAAAATTCGAGAATACCCTGGCCATCCTGCAGGACGGCGCCATCAAGCAACACTGGTTCAACGCCCAGATCCACAACTACCCCGACTGCCTGGCGTCCCGCCTGTTCGGAGAGAACATGGCGCCCGATGTTTACCAGCAGCTCATCCGTTCGGTGCACGAATTCCTGCCGGCCCTGCAGCGCTACCTGACCCTGAAGCAGAAGATGCTCGGGCTGCCCAAGTTCCACTACGAGGACGTTTACGCTTCCGCAGTCCAGGCCGTTGACAAGAAATACACTTTCCCCGAAGCCAGAAAGATCGTTGAGGAAGCGCTCAGGCCGCTTGGCAGGGATTACGCGGCCGGGCTGAAACTCGCCTTCGACGACCGCTGGATGGACCTGTACCCCAATAAAGGCAAGGAAAGCGGCGCCTATTCCGGCGGCGTATACGGCCTGCATCCTTATATCAAGCTCAACTACAACGGCGACTATGACGCCGTCGCCACCCTGGTCCATGAACTCGGCCACGCCCTGCACTCCCAATTTTCCAACCTGACCCAGCCCTACGCCACGGCCAATTACACGACTTTCCTGGCCGAGATCGCCTCGACCTTCAACGAACACCTGCTGATGCATTTCCTGTTGAAAAATGAGAAGGACGACCTCTTCAAGCTGTACATCCTCGACAATTACCTGGACGGCTTCCGCGGCACCCTGTTCCGCCAGACCCTGTTCGCTGAATTCGAACTGGCCATGCACAACCATGTGGAACAGGGGCAGACCCTGACCGCCGACTGGCTGAATCAGAAATACCTGGAACTGACCCGCCAGTATTACGGCCACGACAAGGGGATCTGCCAGGTCGACGATTACATCGAGGTCGAATGGAACCGCATCCCCCACTTTTACCTGAATTACTACGTATTCCAGTACAGCACCGGGCTCATCGCCTCCATGGCCCTGAGCGACATGGTGCTCCATGGCGGCCCCGCTGCACAGAACCGCTACCTGGAATTCCTGAAAGCCGGCGGCAGCGATTATCCGCTGGCGATCCTGAAAAAGGCCGGCGTGGACATGACCGTAGCCGCCCCTTTCACCGCCGCCCTGAAACGCTTCGAGCAACTGGTCGGTGAAATGGAAAAGATCGTGACCCGTCTGAAAAAACAGAAAAAATTCTGATACCATCACTATATGTTTTTGCACTCTGGTTCCATACAGCTCGACAGTCATGTGGAACCATCTAGTGCAAAAACATAGTGATGGTATAGTCAAACTAGATGGTTTCAGCCACTTACAGAGCCGCTGAAACCATAGTTTGATTATACCAACAATACTGTATCGAAGACTGTATTGCATTTAAAGCCGATTTTCCATAAAATTGCTTCATGGAAAAGGCATGAATAAGCAAGCGCTCGTCGGCGTGGACCTGGGCGGCACCAATGTCCGGGCCGGGAAGATCAGTGGACAAAAAATAACCGCGCACAGCGCCCGCCCGATCACCGCTCAGGGCAGCCAGGACCAGGTGCTGCAGGAGGTTTGCCAGACCATTGCCGCCGTTTTTGACCACCGCGTCGCCGCCATCGGCATCGGCGTCCCCAGCCTGGTGGATGTGGAAAAGGGCATCGTCTACACGGTGGGTAACATCCCTTCCTGGCGCGAGGTGCCGCTCAAGGAGCATCTGCAAAACACGTTTAACGTCCCGGTCTACGTCAACAACGACGCCAACTGCTTCGCTCTCGGCGAATTCCGTTTCGGCGCCGGCCGCGGATTCAGGAACCTGGTCGGCATGATCCTGGGTACCGGGCTCGGAGTCGGGATTATCATGGATGACGAACTGCGTTGCGGCCGCAATTGCGGCGCCGGCGAGATCGGCAAGATCCCTTTCCGGGAGCACAACGTCGAATATTACAGCAGTGGCCAGTTTTTTCGGCACCAGTTCGGAATGGATGGCAAGGTTTTGTATGAACGGGCCCGGGAGGGAAATTCTCAGGCCTTGGAGATGTTCAACGCCTTCGGGGAAAATCTCGGGGATGCGGTCATGATCGCCCTCTACGCCTACGATCCCGAAATCATCGTACTGGGGGGATCGGTGAGCCAGGCATGGCCATTCTTCGAAAAAGCCATGCGCCGCAAGCTCGCGTCGTTCGCTTACCCGCACGTCCTGGCCGGAACGGTTATCCAACCCGCCCGGACGCCAGACATATCGCTTCTGGGCGCAGCCGCCCTTTGTCCATCCGTGGACATGTGAATCTCCGGCAAATGAAGAAATGCGGGTCGAGCCGGGTGCGAGCCACGGCGGGTCTCATGCTATTTTTTTTGGCGATTGCCGCCGCGGCTGAACCCGACGCCGTCCCCCTGGCTGCCGCGCCGCCCTGCCGCGCCGGGTTGCGCTCGTCCCCGTACGGACCGCGCCACGGTTTTCCGGACCCGGCCTACTGGCTCGCGGCCACCCGCTCCATGGTCTCCGCCTTCACCAGTGCCGCCCCGGCCCTGGTCTGGATCATCGGCACCATGGAAAAGGCACCGGCCGCCGCATTCGGAAAAAACTACAGCGGCCGCGTACTCCTGTCATTCCCGGCGCCCAACGGCTCCGCTTTCGCCAATATCGTTTTCGCGAAGCAGGACGCCAATGAAGCCTATTTGGCGCAATTTGACAGGAACGGCTTCCAGGTCTGGCTGCAGGTGGAGCCGGGCAACGCCGATGTCGGCACGCTGATCGAGCTGGCGCTCGGGCGATACGCGAAACACCCCTGCATCATCGGCTTTGGCGTCGACGTCGAATGGCACCGCTGGAGCCGGCAAAACAGCGCCGGAGTAAAAATCACCAATGCCCAGGCCGCAGCCTGGAGTAAGAGCGTACGCTCATTCAATCCGCACTACCAGTTGTTCCTGAAACACTGGCTCGCATCCAGAATGCCGCCGGTATACCGCCAGGGCCTGGTTTTCATCAATGACAGTCAGCAATTCGCTTCGCTCGAACAGATGCTGAAAAATTTTGAACGATGGGGGAAAAACTTCGCCCCTTCTCCGGTCGGCTTCCAATTCGGCTATCCCGCCGACAGGCAGTGGTGGCAGCGGCTATCCAACCCGGCGCAAGATATCGGCAAAGCCCTGTTGTCCCGCCTCCCCAATACGTCGGACCTGATCTGGGTCGATTTTACCATGGAAGAGATATGGTCACCGATCGCCGCGACTCTGGAAAAGGAGTAAGGGTACCGCCCATGGGCCGGCCATTTGCCAAGCAAGCCCTGTTTGCGTTATATTATTCCTGCAAGGAGTAAAATAGACCCATGAATAGCCTCAACGCGCCCGCCGATATTTTTATCCCCGACGACAAAACGGAAGACGAAGCTCTGGCCCGGGTAACCCACCTGGGCGTCGGCGCCCATCCCGATGATCTGGAATTGCTGGCCGGACATGCCATCCTGGAGTGCCGGCAAAAAGCGGACGGATCCTTTGCCGGGGTCGTTTGCACCGACGGCGCCGACGGTCCGCGCACCGGCTCGTTCGCCAACAGCAGCCCGGCCGAGATGAAGGAGATCCGCCGCCGGGAGCAGCGCACGGCGGCAGCGCTGGGAGGATACGGATTGCTGGTGCAGCTGGGGTATCCGAGCCGGGACATCCTGGATTGCAAAAATCCCGCGCTGGAACAGGATCTGATCCGCATAGTGGAGGCTTCCCGGCCGCGCGCCGTGTACAGCCACAATCCGGCCGACAAGCATGACACCCACGTGGCGGTGATCGCGGCCCTGATCCGGGCCATCCGCTGGATGAAGCCAGAGGAACGGCCGCAAAAATTGTACGGCTGCGAAGTCTGGCGCGGGCTGGACTGGCTGGATGACAAGGAAAAAGTAGTCTTTGAAATCAACGGCGCCGACCCGCTGCTGACCTCGCAATTGCGGGAGCACAAGTCCCAGCTCGGCGGCGGCAGGCGCTTTGACGCGGCATTCATCGGCCGCCTGCGCGCCAACGCCGCTTTCCAGGATCCGCAGGCGCCCGGCCCGGCCAAGCTGGCGCTTTTCGCCATGGACCTGACCCCCCTCATCAGCGACAACACCCTGGACATGGCCGATTTCGTGGCCGGGTGCATCGATAGTTTCAAAACCGACGTGATTTCGCGTATTAGAAAATACCAGCTTTATTGACAGGGATTCAGAGCAGCCAACCGGTCGCCCTAGCGGAAAAACGCCCCGGATCGCAAATAGTTTCCTCAATTTGCATAAATATCAAAGCTGCAACTTAATATTGAAGTTTCAACTAAGTATCACTAACTGGCCTAAAAAACAACGTTCGATATTTATAAATTGAATTCTCAATTAGCTTATCAAATGATGATAGGTGGCAAAATCGGCAAATTAAATTTAAAATTTAAAAAGAAAAAATAAAAAACGATTTATTTGACTTAAAATAAGAATTTACCTTTTTCAGGTAGTTCCAAAGAGTTTTTCATTTATTCCTCCAGAAGGTTTTTTTTGAAGCTTAATTCCCGATAATATCTCGCAAATTATGACGAAACTTCCAACCCAGTGTCTAAACTCGGTCATTATCGAGAACAACTTGATGAGCGGAGGATCGTCTGCTTTTCGGTTCTTTGATACAGTCGCCTATTGACAATTACTATATTTTATAGAAATATTTAACAAGTAATATCTGAACATACATATAATCTATTACCTTGAAGGAATAAAAAATGATCGAGAAAAAGAAAACCGGATCCCAAGATTCTGCCAGCCCGCGCAAGCGGACCAAATCCCAAAGGGAGGCTACGCTCGAGGCATTGCATGAAAATGAGGAGCGGATGAGGGCGATCGTTGAGGGAACACCCCACCTTTTCTTCTATACTCAAGATGCTGAAGCAAACACCACCTATGTATCTCCGACAATCGAGCGCATTACGGGGTACAAAATCGACATCTGGCTAAAGAGGAAGGATTGGTTCATCACTGATGCCACAATTAATCAAGTTGCAAAAGAGCGAACCCATGCTAATCTTCGGGGAGAATTCACTGAAGGACCACAACTTTTAGAAGTCCGTCACGCCAGTGGACATCCAATACTGCTCGAAGCATATGAATATCCCATTACAAAGAATGGAAGAATAGTTGGTTTGCAAGGAGTTGCTCACGATATTACTCAACACAAGCGGGCCGAATCCCAAAGGGAGGCTGCGTTAAAGGCGCTGCGGGAAAGCAAGGAAAAGTATCGCATCCTCTTTGATAACGCCAACGAAGCGATCTTCGTAGTTCAAGACGGTAAGCTGGTATTCTGCAATCCGATGACAACCCGATTGATGGGTTATTCCAGCGAGGAAATCAGGACAAAACCGTTCATAGAATTCATCTATCCCGATGACCGGGGCATGGTCGTTGAAAGGCATATGAAACGACTGAGAGGTGAAGAGACACCCGCACGCTATAGTTTTCGGATCGTTGATCGCGAAGGCAATACACACCATGCGGAAATCAGCGCTGTTCTTATCAATTGGGAGGGTAAGGCGGCAACCCTGAATTTCGCGAACGATATCACCGAGCGCAAACTGGTCGATTCACAAAAAAAAGCAATGCTCGAGGCATTAAGGAAATCAGAGGAGAACTTCCGCCGCTCGCTGGAAGACTCGCCGCTAGGGGTGCGTATTGCTTCAGCCAATGGCGAGACCATCTATGCTAACAAAGTGCTTCTGGACATATACGGCTATGCAAATATTGAGGAACTGAATAAAATTCCCCTCAAGGAGCGTTATACCCCTCAGAGCTATGCTGAATTCCGCATCAGAAAAAAAGCCCGGGAGGATGGTGATTCCAACCCAAGTGAATATGAAATCAACATCGTCAGGAAAAATAAAGAAATTCGTCATCTCCTGGTACTGCGCAAGGAAGTTTTTTGGAACGGCAGCAAGCAGTTTCAGGTTATCTACCAAGACATCAGCGAGCGCAAACGGGCCGAATCCCAAAGGGAGGCTGCGTTAGAAGCGCTGCGAAAGAGCGAGGAGAACTTCCGGCACTCTCTAGATGACTCTCCACTCGGCGTGCGCATAGTTACCGCAGAAGGCGAGACAATTTACGCCAACCGGGCGATCCTGGATATCTATGGGTTCAGCAGCATTGAGGAATTGAGAACGACACCCGTGGAGAAACGGTACACGGCTGAGAGCTATATCGAATACAAGAAGAGATATGAGAGAAGACAACGAGGCGGGGATTCTCCTTCGGAATACGAAGTCAGCGTCGTGAGGAAAAACGGCGAGGTCCGGCATCTTCTGGTCTCCCGTAAAGGGCAGCTTTGGAACGGTGAAATGCAATATCAAGCGCTCTACCGCGACATCACCGAACGTAAGAAAGCGGAGGAGGATAAACGCCGCACAGAAGAACGCTCCAGTAAATTAGTGGAGGATGTTTTCCGGTTCATTCCGGAAGGCATCCTGGTATTCTCCCGCAAGATGGAGCTTCTCCGTCAAAACCAGGCATTCCGGGAACTGGTGAGCAAATACGCCAAGCGTTTAGGTTTTGCTGAAGATGAACTGGAAAACCTCATCATTGACAAAGTCAGAGTTGGTCTGCGGGATAACAATATAAAAGAGATAAGAATCGCGAGGAAGTATGAAACCGGGAAACAAGCCTGAAGCAAAAATCGGTAATATAATATTTTCCAAAGTGCTGTCCATGCCGATGACAAAATATCGGGAGTATATTGCCTCTGTATGCAGTGTTCCGGCTGCTTCCCGGAGATATGATGGCGATCAAACAGGAGAGACTGTTTTCGCCCGCGTGAAAATTAACAACCGCAGTCCTGTGGCCGAAATTGCCGACCCTTGCTTCGCAGAAAACTATCCAATTCCGGCCGCCGCTGAACTAAAAATGATATGTTCCCTGCGCTGGATAAATACCCGCAACCGGTTCTCGCGGCATATTCTGCAGAGATTGTTGTGGCACCAAAAACAGTATTGGCTGACTGAACGGGAGACGGATTTAAGACCGTTGAGTTTGAGCCGTTTCCTAGCAAAGAATCCATTGCAGTATCTCGATGTTTCGCGGTTATCAAGACTGCTTGCCGTGCTCCAGGTGGAAAAGCCAAAAGGTGAAAACATGAGTTTGCGCAGCCTGCTTGTTTCCAACCGGAGGTATTGCTCGTTTGTTGTCAGAGAAATGATAAATCAGTCCACAGAGTCTTTGAACGACCGCCGAATACAGGAACGCTTACGGCAAAAGGGAATCGCTGTTACTGTCAGAACGGTATGCTAT
>Ga0315293_10002278_pt1 | contig 18518 bp, 12 predicted proteins | sample YL17G13_20_MG_FD_203071 | JGI IMG/M metagenome (GOLD analysis project Ga0315293, IMG submission 203071) | Sediment microbial communities from Yellowstone Lake, YNP, Wyoming, USA - YL17G13_20 | ecosystem: Environmental > Aquatic > Freshwater > Lake > Sediment | place: USA: Wyoming | collected... | reverse complement strand
CCATGGGATCCCCTGACGATCAGCCATCAGAGGCATTCGCACCTGGCGGAGCTCGTCGACCCCTGGGTTTATGATCGGACAGTTGCAATCCGATTGACGTCGTTGTCTATCGAGGACGTTCATGGATTCCCTGGCTCGCACCGCACGTAAGATCACCTGGACCCTATTTGCGGCACAGAGCCTCGGGTCGGCATCATTCATTTCAGCCGCTACGCTCAATTCGATACTGGGTGCCCGCCTGGGCGGCAGCGCCGCCTACGCCGGCCTGCCATCGGCAGTGTACTTGCTGGGCGGTGCCCTAGCCGCTCCGCTGTGGAGCCTGCTCATGAACCGTCTCGGGCGCCGCAACGGGTTGGCGTTGGGAATCCTCATCGGGGTCATCGGCTCAGGCGTGGCATTTGGCGCCGTCGGCGCCGGCGACCTGCTGGCGTTCCTGGGTGGCATGGTGCTGATGGGTCTGGCGAATGCCGCGCTCGGGCTGGGGCGCTTTGCCGCTGCCGAGGTGCATCCGCCTCATGAGCGCGGGCGCGCCATTTCCTACGTCGTGATCGGCGGCACCGTCGGGGCGATTACCGGGCCGCTGTTGGTCGCACCCTCCGGCGCCCTTGTGATCCGGGCCGGGTTCGATGCGCTGGCCGGGCCATACGCGGTGAGCCTGATCTTCTTGCTGCTCGCGGCGGGCGTCGTCTTCGTGTGGCTGCGTCCTGACCCTCGCGAGGTCGGGCTGCAGGTTGCCGATAACTATCCTGGAGGCCGAGTGGCCGCCACAGACGCGCGGGCGATGCGAGTCATTCTGCGTCAGCCGGCGGCGCAGGTTGCCATGCTGGCGATGATCTTCGCCCAGATGATCATGGTCGCGATCATGGTAATCACCGCGCTGCACATGCGCGCGCATGAACACTCGCTCGGCCACATTTCCGCTGTGATCTCTGCCCACACGGTGGGCATGTTCGCTTTTTCGATCATCTCCGGCGCATTGGCCGACCGCTGGGGACGCGGGCCAACCCTCCTGCTGGGATCGGGGATGCTCGTCGTGGCGTGCTGGAGCGCGACACTCTCGCCCGAACTGGTCCCCTTCGCGTTCTCCCTCTTTCTGCTCGGCCTCGGCTGGAACTTCTCTTTCGTCGGCGGCTCCACTCTTCTGGCTGACCAGCTCTCCCCCGCCGAACGGGCACCCATCCAGGGCTTGAACGACATGCTCGTCGGCCTTGCCTCCGCGCTTGCATCCCTGTCAAGCGGGGTCGTGTATGCTGGGATAGGGTTTCCGGCCATGGCCATGACAGCCGGCGGGTTGGCGGTGCTGCTTCTGGCGGCCATTGCGCTTTGGGTTTGGCGCACGCAGCGGCAGCCTTCGCCGACACCGGGCGTGAGTTGACTCGAGCTCGCCGCAGTATCGTCCAACGACCGGACCTCCGACCGTGCAGCGGCGTTGCCCTCCCGCCTGCGCAGTGCGATACTAGACGCTGACGGCCCTCCACCGTGAGGGGCCGGCGCCAGGTATCGCGGCGATCTGCGGTCAATACTCTGCCCCGTCAGGGGGGTCAAGGTGGCAGGATGGGCCTCGAAAACTTGCTCGCCGTCGTCGAAATCTGGGCGGGCCGTCTGGGGGCATCCCTGAGACTCGGCACGCTAGCCATAGCGATCTGGGGGATGGTGCGCGCCACCCAGCGGCCGCCTGCCTGTGAGGCGGGCCCGGGCACACCCTACTTACGTTGGCCCTTCCTGTTGGCGGGCACGGCCATATTCCTGGGGGCCGGCGCGGCGTTGTGGCGGCCGCTGCCCCTGCTGCTCTCACTGCCATGGCGTCTCGCGGCGCTCATCCTCGGAACATTCATCCTTGTCCTCGGGGTGAGTCTCCATCTGTGGGGGTTCTTCACGCTGGGCGGCATGTTCGCCCCCTCCACCGGCTTCGCGGTTCGCCTTCAGTCGGAACCGCGCCGGGTGACCGGCGGCCCCTTCCGCATCGTGCGGCACCCAATGTCTCTCGCCGTCATTCTCTCCTTTGCCGGGGAACTGTTGCTCTATCGCACGTGGACGATGCATGTCTTCGCGGTGGGCATGCTCGGGTTGGTTGTGCGCGCGCGCCGCGAAGACGGGCTGCTAAGAGCCGAGTTTGGAGAGGCGTGGCAGACGTGGGCAGGCCAGGTCCCCGCCTGGATCCCGCGCGTGGGGCGCCGCTCTCGTTCGGCAGGTCGTACGCGTCGGGGGTGACCCAGGACGGCCACGCCCTCGCGCATTTCGCATGGAGGTACGCATGATTATCTCGCGGCCCGCTCGCCCCGCTGTGCTGGCATTGACACGCGTCGTTCTCTTAGCGATTCTCTTTCTGTTCTTCTTTCAACTCCTGGCCGAGTTCGTCGAATCCGTATACGCCTTCGGCCTGATGGGCACAAGCATCCCGCCTGAGATCGTCAGCGTGGTGTTGCTCCTCTCGCCCGTCCTGTTGCTCCTGCCGCAGCGCGGGCTCCCGCATATCGCACGGGTGTCGCTGACCGCGCTCGTTCTCTCGGCGCGGGTGGCCGAAGCATTGCTCGATACGCGCGGGCGCATGTTGTGCGCCGGCATCGGCCTGGCGCTGTTCCTGATTCTGTTGGCGGAAATGCTGCGGACCTCATTTGTAAGCCGGGTTGGGGCCGAGTGGGGAGCCGGGCTGGCATTGGCGGTTCTGCTTTCGGTTCTACTGCGCGCGCTCGGCTCCGGAAGCGATATATCGCTCGTGCGCCCATTCCTTTGGGTGGGCTGGATTCTCGCCCTGCTCGCGTTGGTGTGCCTGGCGGTGGTCAAGCGCAGCCATCCGATATATCCGGCAGCAGAAGAAACGGCGCAGGCTGCGCCCGGCGCTGGGCGCACGCGGCTCATGGCACTCGGCCTGATGGGGGTGTTCGTCCTGTTGTTCTTCGCCTTCACCAGCCCGACGGTGATCGCGCGCTGGACCGAGGGCTCCTACCAGGCGATTGTCGCGGTCCTTGCACTGGCCATGGCCTGCTACGTCCCGGTCCGCCTGCTGTGGCCGCACGCCATGGAGCGCCTGGGGCGCGGCTGGCTCCTCGCGCTCAATCTGCTCTTCGTGGCGGCGCTTGTCGGAACGATCGCCGTGCACCAAGTCCCCTTCCCCGCGGCGCTCGGAGGCTTCCCACTGGGCGCGCCGCCCGTCGGCCTGGCTGGCGACCTGCTTCTCTACCTCACTCTGGTCCTCAGCCCGATCGTCGTGATGGACGCCGAACGCTTTGCCCTGGTCCTGATGCAGCGGCCATCCTCGCCGCGCACCGGCGGGTTGGCCTGGCTGGTCGCATCGCTCTATCTTCTGATCATGATCTTCCTGCAGGTGTTTACGACTGTCTACGACTACATTCCGGTCGTCGGCCCGCTTCTCCGCGATCGCTTCTGGCTGGTCTTCCTGATTGCCGGGGCGGCATGCGCGCTGCCGGCGTTGGCACTGCCCACTTTCGTGGACGAAGCGCAGAATGGGGCAAGGATGCTCCTCGGGCGGCTGGCCACAGCCAAGAGCCTCGGTGTTGCCGTGTTGACCGTGCTCGCGATCGGGTTTATCGGCGCCACCCCCGCGATGCCTGCAGAAGTGCGACACAGTCTGCGCGTTATGACCTACAACATCCAGCAGGGGTACGACGCCAACGGACAGCGCAACTACGCCGGTCAATTGCAGGTCATCCGCGAGGTGAATCCGGACGTGCTTGGCCTTCAGGAAAGCGACACGGCACGGATCGCAGGCGGAAATGCAGACGTGGTTCGAACCCTAGCCGACGCCCTCGATATGTATTCTTACTACGGCCCCACCACGGTGACCGGCACCTTCGGCATCGCGCTGCTTTCGCGCTACCCGATCGAGAATCCGCGCACCATCTTCATGGTCAGCCTCGGCGAGCAGACGGCGGCTATCCTGGCCGATATCACCGTGTCGGGCCAGCGCTTCAGCGTGGTCGTCACGCACCTTGGCAACGGGGGACCGATCCTCCAACAGGAGCAACTGCTCGCCGCCTTGAGCGGGCGCAGTCACATCGTTGCCATGGGCGATTTCAACTTCCGCCCGGCCACCGAACAGTACCGATTGACGATCGGCACCCTCGAAGATTCGTGGCTCACCCGCTGGGGGCCGGGTGGCAATGCCTCGCAGGTCGATCCGGCCGACCGCATTGACCACGTCTTCGTTTCACCGGGAACGACGATCGACGATTCGCGCTACATCCCCTCCTCGGCCTCCGATCATCCGGCCATGGTGACCGAAATCGGTTGGTAGGCCGCACAGGGTGGAGGTGACGTGGGCCAGAAGACGGTTGCCCAGAAGATGACGATCCGCCCAGGTGCTCGCATGCTCTTTCTCGGCACGCCTCCGGGTTACGCTCGCCTGCTGGGTCCGCTGCCCAAAGGAGCCACCCGCCTGGCACGCGCGGCCAAAGAGACCGACGTGCTGCAAGTGTTCCTGAGCTCGCGCAAGCAATTGGAGGCGCGGCTCCCCAGACTGAAGGGGTAACTCGCGACCTCCGGCGCATTGTGGGTGGCTTACCCCAAGGGCAGCACCCAGGGCGGCCTGGACGTCAAACACGACGTCATCTGGAAGTTTGCACGCACGCTGGGCCTGGAGAGCGTGGCACTCATCGCCATCCCCGACACCTGGTCCACCATGCGCCTCAAGCGAGCCTAGGCCGCACCGACCGAATGCGGTCATCCGCTGTGCAGCAACGAGCCCCTCCGCGGTCGCGGAGGGGCTCGCTTTTCCCCTATCGAGTACCACAGCGGCTACTCGTTCTCCACCCAGTTGAGCGTCCGCTCCACAGCCTTCTTCCACCCGGCATACAGCTTCTCTCGCCGGGCGGTGTCCATCGTGGGTGACCACTCGCGGTCCTTGCCCCAGTTGGCGCGCAAGTCCTCAAGCTTCGTCCAGAATCCAGTCGCCAGTCCGGCGGCGTAGGCGGCACCCAGGCTGGTGGTCTCAGCCACCTTGGGGCGAATGACCGGCACGCCCAAGAGATCCGCCTGGAACTGCATGAGCATTTCATTCTGCACCATGCCGCCATCCACTTTGAGCGCGGTGAGTTTCACACCCGAGTCTTTCTCCATAGCGTCCAATACCTCACGCGTCTGGAAAGCCGTGGCTTCGAGCGTGGCGCGTGCGATGTGCCCGCGGTTGATGTAGCGGGTGAGCCCCACAATGGCCCCCCGTGCATCCGAGCGCCAATGCGGCGCGAACAGGCCGGAGAACGCCGGCACGAAGTAAATGCCGCCGTTGTCGTCGACGGTTTTGGCCAACGCTTCCACCTCCGGCGCTGTGCCAATCATCTTAAGATTGTCGCGCAGCCATTGCACCAAGGCGCCGGTGATGGCGATGGATCCCTCTAGGCAGTAAACCGCGGGCTCGGCACCCAGGCGATACCCGACGGTGGTCAACAGACCGCTGGTGGAGGGCACGGCCTGGGTGCCGGTGTTAAGCAGCATGAAGCATCCGGTGCCATAGGTGTTCTTCGCCTCCCCCGGGCTGTAGCAGGTCTGCCCCACCAGCGCCGCTTGCTGGTCGCCCAAATCGCCGCACACCGGGAGGGCCGCACCGAGCGGGCCATCGGCCAGCGTCGTTCCATACAATCGCGGGTCGGAGGACGGACGGATCTCCGGGAGCATGCGGCGCGGAATGGCGAGCAGGCGCAGGATCTCATCATCCCATTCCAGGGTGCGCAAGTCCATCAGCATTGTGCGGCTGGCATTCGAGACGTCGGTGAGGTGCGCCCCGCCTCGCGGCCCGCCGGTCAGCCACCAGATGAGCCAGGTGTCGATGTTGCCAAAGAGAGCCTCGCCCTTCTCGGCCGCCGCGCGAACTCCGCCCACATTCTCGAGGATCCATCTGATCTTCGGGCCGGAGAAGTAGGTGGCCAGCGGCAGCCCGACCTTCGCCCGCAGGCGGTCCTGGCCGCCCTCGCGGGCCAGCGCGTTGCATATCTGGTCGGTGCGCGTGTCCTGCCACACGATGGCGTTGGTGTACGGCTTGCCGGTGCGAGGGTCCCACACAACGGTCGTCTCGCGCTGGTTGGTGATGCCCAGCGCCGCGATATCCTTGGCCGCAACCTTGCCTTTGGCGAGCACGGCGCGCATCATGGCCTGGGTGCACTCCCAAATCTCGAGCGGGTCGTGCTCCACCCAGCCGGGTTTGGGGTAGATCTGGGCATGTTCCTTCTGGGCCGAGTCCACCACCTGGCCCTGGTGATCGAAAACGGAGAAGCGCGTGCTGGTGGTCCCTTGATCGAGGGCGGCGACGTACCTGGGCATCAGGTGCCTCCATGCGCGGAGTGGGGCGGCGGGGCGCCAGCCGGCCGGCGGGTGGGGAGGCTTTGCCACGGGCACTTTCCGTGACTACAATTGGTGCATGCCTCGTCGCCTGCCAGTAAGTATTTTATTCCTGTCTCTCGGACTGGCAATGCTCACCCTCCTGCCCTACGTCTGGGCCGCCGCGGCGGCCGGCTCGCGCCACGTCTTCGCCGGCTTCCTGCTCAACCCGCTCGACGGCCTGACATACCTGGCCAAGATGCGCCAGGGGTGGGAGGGGAGTTGGCTTTTCACGCTTCCTTTCACCACGAATCCTGGGGCCGGCAGCTTCCTCTTCAGTTACTACCTGTTGCTCGGCCACCTCGCGCGCTGGCTGCATCTGCCCCTCCTCGTTGTTTTCCATGCGGCGCGCGTCGCGGCCGGCGTCTTCATGCTGATCACGTTGTGGCACTTTGCCGGCACGATCAGCGGCGACCCGCGCACGCAGCGCTTGGCCTGGTGGATCATGGCCATCGGCTCGGGCCTGGGATGGATCGCCGCGCTCGCGGGAGGATTCACCGCTGATCTGTGGGTCGCGGAATTCATTCCCTTTCTGAGCCTCATCTCGAGCGCGCACTTCCCTCTTGCCCTGGCTCTCATTCTGTGGATCGCCATGCACCTCGCGCTTCCACCGCTGGCGATGACTCTCAGGCGTGGGGTCGGGCTATGGCTGCTGGCCACTGCGCTCGCCATTCTGCAGCCCTTTGCGCTTATCCCGCTGGGCGTCGCCGCGAGTCTGTGGGCACTGTGGATGCGGTGGAGGGCGGGCCGCTTCCCGGAAGGGAGCGCGATCGGGCTCGGCCTCGTCGGCCTGGCGGCTGCACCCTGGCTGGTATACGACCTTCTCCTGACGCGGACGCATGCGCAATTGGCGATCTGGGCTGCACAGAATCTCACACCCACGCCGCCCGTGTGGGACGTGGCCCTCTCCGCCGGTCTCCTCGGAGCTTTGGCCGTGGTGGTCATCGCGCGCCGCGCGATGCGCCGAGGCCCAGCCGAGACCGCGAGTCCAGACTCGCAAGCCTTCTTCGTCGTGTGGGCGGTTTCGAATGCGCTGCTGCTCTATACACCGCTTGCGTTGCAGCGCCGGCTGATGATGGGATGGTTCTTCCCCTTGGCGGGTTTGGCCGTTCCACTCCTTGCAAAATGGATATGGCAGGCTCGCAAGCCCTGGACGGGCATTGCGGCAAGCTTCGCCCTGCTCGTCCCGAGCAACGTGCTGCTTCTCACCGCGCTGGCCGGCGGCATCCTGCGCCGCGAGCCGGCGCTATTCCTCACCCATGATGAGGCTGCGGCCCTGGCCTATGTGGCCGAGGCCTCCCCTGTACCTCCGGTCGTTCTGGCGTCCCCGGAATTCGGCACGTTCATCCCCGGCTTCAGCGGGGCGCGCGTCATCTATGGCCATCCGATGGAGACGCCGGGTGCGCTCGAAGCCGAGCGCGCAGTTGTCGAGTTCTATACGGCCGAAGGCGCCGGTGCCCAAGAGGAGTTCCTCCGACGTTACGCGGTGGACTATGTCGTCTTCGGCCCGCGCGAGCGGGCACTCGGCGGCGCGCTTCACCTCTCGCTGGCCTCGGCGTTTCAGGCCGGCGAAGTGACCGTGTACTGGACGGCAGGCATGCCATGAGGCCGCGCGCGCGCTGGTTGCCTGCCGTCTTGGCCATTGCGCCGCTGGCCTGGCTTCTGCCTCTTGCGCTCCATCTCACAGGCGTTCCCTTCCAGCCGGGCAGCGAGTACACCGACCTGGCGGTGACACACTGGCCCAATGCGACGCTTATCAACCACGCGCTGCGTGATTGGCACCAGATCCCTCTGTGGAACCCATTCATCCTCGCCGGCACGCCGTTTGCCGCAAACCCGTTGAGCGGGTTGTGGTATCCGCCTTTGTGGCTGGCAGCTTTCTTCCCCGTGCCGTTGACCTTCAACCTGCTGTTGATCCTGCATGGCGCCTGGGCCGGCTTTGGCGCGTATCAATTGGCGCGAGAGGAGGGGCTCAGCTTTCCTGCGGCGCTCGCGGCCGGCTTAGTTTTTGGTGGCATGCCTAAGTTGGTGGCCCACGTGGCGGCGGGTCACGTCTCGCTGGTCATGGCCGTCGCGTGGACGGGTTGGCTGCTCGTGTTCGCGGGCCGCGCGGCAGCAGGCCGCCGGGCACGCGACGCGGCCGCGGCCGGGCTCATCCTGGCAACCATCATTCTCGCCGACCCGCGCTGGGCACTGCCAGCAGCGATGTTGGGCGTGGCCTATGGCATATGGCGCGGCGGTCGAGCCCTGCTCACCCATCGTGGATTCGGTATCGCCTCGATCGGCGTGCTCTTCGCGCTAGGCCTCAGCGCGGCGTCCACAGTGCCACTGGTCGAGTTCGTCCGTCTCTCCTCGCGCGGCTCTCTCCTGGCCGAGGAGTCGCTGGCGTTGTCGCTTCCGCCGAGCTACCTGCTTGGGTTGCTCATTCCCCAGCTCGGAAGCTTCGCCGAGTTCACGGTGTACTTCGGCCTGGCGGCCCTGGCACTTGCGGTGGCCGGCCTGGCTGTCCGGCGCGGCCGGATGTTTTGGGCATGCGCGTTCATCGCGGCCGTGCTGATGGCACTGGGGAGCTCTACACCCCTCTATCCTATCCTTGTCCGCGTGATCCCCGGCCTGAACCTGCTGCGGGTTCCCTCGCGCTTTATGCTCGTTGCCGGGTTTGCGCTGGCGATGCTCGCGGCGCGCGGCGTCGAGGCGCTCAGCGGGGATTTGTCCCAGCGAACTATCAAACCATTGCGCCTGGGTGCGGCTTCGCTTCTGGCGGCAGGTGCAGTCGTCATCGTGGCGCAATCCGCCCTCCACCTTCCGGCGCTCCTTGTGCGCGCCGGGGTGATGGTCGCGCTGGTCGGGGCGGTCATCGCCCTGCGCAGCGTGCCAGGGCTCGGGCGGGCATGGCCCACAGCCGCGGCGCTTGCCCTCGTGGTGTTCGACCTTGCGCTATACGATGCAACGCTGCTCCAGGTGCGGCCCGCCGCAACGGTCACCGCGCGCGGCGCGGCAGCCGCACTCGAGCTGGCGCGCGACGCAAGTCTCTTCCGCGTGTATTCGCCCTCCTACAGCCTGCCGCAGCAAACGGCGACGCTGCACCGAATCCAACTTGCTGACGGCGTCGATCCGTTGCAGCTCGAATCCACTGTCGTGCGCCTGCTGGCCGCCGGTGGAATCTCAGACCAAGGCTACAGCGTAACGCTGCCCCCGTTTTCGAGCGGGGACCCCACCCACGATAACGCCGGGGCGCTGCCTTCGGCCTCGTTGCTGGGGCAAATGAACGTGGCGTACGTTCTATCGGAGTTCCCCATCGCGGGAGAGGGCCTGCGCCCCGTCGGGCGTCCGGACGAGTCGTACCTCTACATCAATGAACAGGAGCTGCCCCGCGCGTGGGTGGCCGGCTCGGTCGAAAGCTGGGACGTGCCGCTCGAAAACCGCCCGGCTCAGGTGCTGCGCTACACGGCCAACATCATCGAGATCCGCGCGCAGGGGCCGGGGCTGCTCGTCGTGAGTGAAGCGGCCTACCCAGGCTGGTGGGCGAAGGTGGATGACCGTGAGGCAACGCTGCTTGCCGCCGGCGGGTGGATGCGCGCCGTCACCCTTGGGCCAGGCGTGCATACGGTCCGCCTGACGTTCGCACCCATCAGCGTCTTTGTGGGCCTGGGCATCACACTGGTCTGTCTCCTCGCGTATGCGGGAGTGCGACGATGGGCCGCGTAACCCGCTCCGAATGGCGCTGGGTGGCCGCGTTCACAGCGCTCGTCCTGGCATTGAGCCTGCTGCCCTACGTTCTTGCGTACTGTGCCCAGGGCAGTGGGTGGCGCTTCAGCGGCTTCCTGCTGGGCGTTGAAGACGGCAACTCGTATATCGCCAAGATGCGCCTGGGCAGCGACGGCGCGTGGTTATACCGCCTGGCCTATACGACCGAACCCCAGTCCGGCGCACTGGTGTACCTTCCCTACCTGCTGCTGGGCAAGTTGGCCGCGCGCCCTGCGTTGCACGAGCAACTTGTCGCGCTCTATCACCTGGCCAGGCTGGCCGCATCCGTTGCGCTGATCGCGGCTACCTATCTCTTTCTGGCGCGGTTCATCACCTCCATCCGGCTGCGCCGCTGGGGATTGGTGCTGGCGGTGCTTGGCGGCGGGCTGGGCTGGCTGGCCTTGGCCATCGGCGGCGGCAACGGCCCAATGCCGCTGGAGTACTACTCGCCGGAGAGCTTTGGCTTTCTCGCGGTCTTCGCCCTGCCGCACCTCGCGGCGGCGCGCGCGTTACTACTCTTGGCGCTGCTCGCGTATCTCAAGGGTGCCAGCGGCGCCGACGCACGCGGGGGATGGAAGGCCGGCCTGACCCTGGCGGCACTGTGGTTCTTACAACCCCTCAACGTGCCCTTGGCGTGGGGCCTCATGGCACTGGCCTGGGGACTCACAACCGCGCGCTCTCTTGCCTCGCGGCGGAGACCCGCGCCGAGCGAGGGGACGACGGCCATTTCTAGGCGCATTGCATCCGGACGCGCACTGCGGAGTCTCGCGCAAGCCATCATCGTCCCCGCACCATTCGTGGTGTATTCGGTGATCGCTTTTTCCACCAACCCGGCGCTCCGCCAGTGGACAGCGCAGAACATCATCACTTCACCAACCGCGGTCGAATACTTGCTCGGCTACGGCCTGCTGGCGCCGTTTGCGTTGATCGGTCTTGTGCGCGCCGCCCGATCTCACGATATGGGGGCCAACCTGCTCGTCGCATGGGTTATCGCCCTGCCGCTGCTCGTCTCGCTGCCGGTCAACCTTCAGCGCCGGCTGGCGGAGGGTGTGTGGGTGGCACTCGTTGCGCTCGCCATGAGCGCCTTCGCCGCCTGGGAAGAGGCACATCGCCTGCGCACAGCCTGGCTTGGGTCGGCGCTGCTGACCGCCCTCGCGTTGCCCTCAACCGTTCTGCTTTATGGCGGTGCGTTGCGGGCGGCAGTTGGTCCCGCCGAACCTGTCTTCATCCCGGCCGCCGAAGCTCGCGTCTTCGAATGGCTCGACGCTCACGCGAAGCCTGGCTCAATCGTGCTCACAGATTTCCCCAGCGGCAATGCCCTGCCAGCCTATGCCCAGGTTGTTCCATATGTCGGCCACGGTCCCGAAACACTCTACCTGGCCGCCAAGCGCCCACAGGTCGAACGGTTCTTCTCGGCCAACGCCTCACGCAGCGCGCGTGTCACACTGCTCCAGACGAGCGGCGCGGATTACGTTATCCTTGGCCCCGCCGACGCGTTGGCCGCCGCGCCCGGCGGTTTGCTCACTGTGCCAGGTATCGAATCTCGCTTCACCGCCGATGGCTGGCAAGTGTTCGAGGTTATGCCCGTTCTTCCGCCGTGAGGCGGATAGGGCAAGCCGCGTGACGGCTGACGCTCACAAACGGCCTTATCCCGATTTGCCTTCGTGCAACCGAAATAGAAGGTAAGGATGGCGCGCGAAAGATGAGCAGCTCCCGCATGCGAACATGGCTCTCCCCGGCTTGGTGGCCGACCCTGATCGTTCTGGCGGCCTCCTTGGTCATCCTGTGGCCGGCCGTCGGCGGCGGCCAAGTTGTCTTTTGGGGAGTGCCCTTGCTCCAATTCCAGCCGTGGCATCAGTTGGCAAAGACAACCCTCCTGGCCGGACATCTTCCTCTTTGGAATCCGCTGGTCGGCATGGGCGCGCCGCTCTTGGCCAACGCGCAATCCGCGCTCCTGTATCCGCCGAACTGGCTGCTGCTGGCCATCCCGGTCGAGGTGGGCCACGCCTGGTTGATCATCGCCCACTGGGTGTTGGCCGGTGCCGGGATGAGCCGTCTCGCGCGCCGCCTGGGGCTCGGCCTGTTGGCTCAGTCCGTTGCCGCGCTCGCATTCGCGCTGTCCGGGTATGTCGTTGCACGGGCCGGGTTCCTCAGCATGAACGCGGCGCTCGGCTGGGTGCCCTGGGTCATCTTGGCCGGCGACCGGCTGAGCGAGCCCGACGCGCGCTTCCGGCGCACGCTTTTGGCATTGGCCCTGGCGATGCAAATCCTGGCCGGCCACTGGCAGACGTGGTGGTATACGTGGCTGCTGCTCGCAGCGTGGGCGACCGCGCGGCGCCTCGGGGGCGGCCAACGCCTACACGCCTTGATTCGCGGATGGTTTGAGGTGGCGCTTTCAACCGCGCTGGCGCTTGCACTCGCCGCGGCTCAGATTCTGCCCACGCTGGAGTACCTGCGCGTTTCGCCGCGCGCCTCCGGCGTCGACATACAGACGGCGCTCACCTACTCGTTCTGGCCCTGGCGTCTGGCAGGGTTTTTCGCGCCCGATCTCTTCGGCAATCCGGCGCGCAGTCTCTTCTGGGGTTATGCCAACTTTTGGGAAGATGCAATCTACATCGGCCTGCTGCCCCTCGCGCTGAGCCTGGTCGCGCTCATCGCCTGGCTTCGGCGCCGGCGGGAAGTGCGCGGCTCCTTGCCGCGCTTCCCATTCGGCCTGCTCGCCACCTGCATTCCTGTGGCGCTGCTCCTCGCGCTGGGGAGCAACACACCCCTCTTCCCCTTGCTCTACCGTTGGGTGCCGACCTTCGATTTATTCCAGGCGCCGACACGTATCATGCTGATCTTGGTCTTTGCCCTGGCGCTGCTCGCAGGCGCCGGCGCCGAGCGTTGGGGAACGCCCAGCCCGAGCCTCAAGCGCTGGGCTTCGCGCGCGATCGCAGCCACGCTGGCCATCTTCTTAGCCGCGGGCATCGCGGCCCTCGCGCTTGATACGCAATCGTCCTTCATAGCCTCGACGATGCGCGCCGGGCTCACCGCGCTTGCCTGCGCGATTGTGTGGCGATTCGCGCGCATGCGGCCAGACCCTGCCGGGGGTAACGCACCGCCGGCGAATCGGCCGGCGCCCCTTCGCAACCTGGCACCCGCCGCAGCTGTTTTGCTCATTGCGGTGGACTTGGCGTATGCCGGCTACGGCCTCAACCCCACCACCGGCCGTGAGCTGTATCAGGTCCCCAATCCCTCCTCGGCCAAACTCGCAGCCGCCACCGGCGCGCACCGTTACTACATTCCGGCGCAGGATGAGTACGCCGTGAAGTTCCAGCGCTTCTTCCGATTCGACACCTTCAATGCGACACAAGACTGGACGGAAGTGCGCGCTCTGGGCCTGCCAAACACCGGCATGCTCGATGGCCTGGCCACGGCCAGCAATTTCGACCCGCTGCGCCCGATGCGATCCGTGGCATTGCTGCAGGCGGTCGATGCGCTGCCCACAGACCAACAACACGTGTTGTGGCGGGCGATGGATATCGGCGCCGTGGTTCGCGCCGGCCCACAGACCCCGCGCGTGGAAGCGCTGCTCAACGAGCCGCACCGCGCCTGGGGCGTGTGCCAGGCGACATGGGCTCGCGGCGGCGAGGAGAGCCTGAGCCTCGTGCTCGACCCGGGATTCGACCCGGCCGAGCAGGTGATCCTGGAGGTGGGCGCGGGCGAGGAGGGCGCACCCTGCGCGCTGCTACCCACGGTCAGCCTGCTCCCCGGGAATAGTCCCAGTGTCGTCGCGCTGGAGGCGAGTTTTCCGCAACCTGGATTCCTGGTGCTCGCCGATACCTTCTATCCCGGCTGGCAGGCACGGGTGGATGGCGAAGGGGTACCTCTCCTGCGGGCCAACTTCTCATTCCGCGCGGTGCGCCTCGACCGCGGGGAGCACCACGTGGAATTCGTTTACCGGCCGCTGTCTTTCGCCGTCGGCGCCGCACTCTCACTCCTGGCCTGGGCGGGTCTTGGCATCATCGCCGCTATCAAGGTGGCCTCGCGGAGTAACACCCGATCCTCATGAGGCCCACTCGTATTGCGCGTACCTCAAACGCATCCGCCTTCCCATGGTTGCCGGCCGCCCTGCTCTTCGCGTTGATGCTGGCCTACCTTGGGCAAGCCTTGTGGCGCGGTGCGGGCGACCCGCTCGTCTTTGCGCGCCTGGGGACGAAATACAGTCACGGATCGGTCCGCGGTAGCGAGGGCTACGACGGGCAATTCAATTACTACATCGCAGTCGACCCCTCGCCACAATCCGCAGCGCTTTACCTCGACCGGCCGTCTTATCGCTATCAACGCATCCTCACGCCGCTGCTTGCGCGTGCCGCCGCTCTCGGCAATCCGGCAGCCATTCCATGGACTCTGGTGGGGCTCAATCTGGCATACCAGATGGCTGCCGTTCTCGTACTGGGTGAGATGCTGCGGCGTCGCGGAGCCTCGCCATGGGTTGCGCTGCTTTTTGGGCTGTGGGTCGGTGTGGTCGCCGGCGTGCGCCTGGACCTCTCGGAGCCTCTCGCGCTGTTGTTGGTCCTGCTCGCGCTGTGGGGCGAGGAACGGATCTCGGAGAACACGCGCGCGGGCATCTGGCGCAGGCATGGCGCAACCTGGGTTTCCGGCGCGCTGCTGGCTTTGAGCCTGCTGGCCAAAGAGACGATGCTCCCGTTTGCGCTTGGCTGGGCATTGCTGCCCGCGCTCGAGAGATCCTGGAGGCGTGCGGCGGCACGTCTGCTGGTGTTCGCCCCATTCGCGCTGCTCCAAGCCTGGCTGTGGGTGACCTTCGGCGCTCCCGGGCTGGTCAGCGGCGGCGCCGGAAGTACCTCATTCGAAATCCTGCCCCTGGCCGGATTCCTGCGCATCAGCCAAAACGGGGCAGCCACCTTCGCCGTGATGGCGGCTCTGCTTCTGCCCGGCGTCATCCTCCCCGCCCTGCTCGCGGCCTGGAGCAGCCTGCGCGCGCTGCCGACCCCCGCCGCGCGCCGCATGGCATTGCTGCTCCTACTCAATGCGCTCATGGTGTTGGTGGCGCCCTTCTCCACTTTTCGCGAGCCTCTGGGTATTACCCGCCTGGCATCGGGTATGATTGTGTGTGTTCTGCTCCTCGCGGCCGAAACTCACCGGCCCCGCATCTTCGCCTGGGGGCTGTTGTGGCTGAGCTACCTCGCACTGCTTGTAGAGTGACAGGCAAGCGGCTGCGGCCGGAGAGCTCCATCCCTCGAGCGCTACAGTCGGCAGGCACCTATGACACCTACGATACAGGACCTCGGCACCCGGCTTCGCGAGAACGTTGGCCACGTGATCATTGGCAAAGACCAAGAAATCGAGCTGGCCATTTTGGGGACTCTGGCGCAGGGCCACTTGCTCATCGAAGATGTGCCAGGAGTGGGGAAGACGGTGCTCGCCAAGAGCCTGGCGCGTTCGCTGGGCTGCAACTTCAGCCGTATCCAGTTCACGCCCGACATGCTGCCCAGCGACGTGACGGGGGTCTCGATCTTCAATCAGCAATCCCGGCAATTTGAATTCCGCGCAGGGCCGATCATGTCGCAGGTCGTCCTGGCGGACGAGATCAACCGCGCCACGCCCAAGACCCAGGCGGCGCTGCTGGAGGCAATGGACGAGCGCCAGGTGACGGTGGACGGCGTGACCCACGCCCTGCCCTCACCGTTCTTGGTACTGGCCACGCAGAATCCGATCGAATACGAGGGCACCTTCCCGCTGCCGGAGGCGCAGCTCGATCGTTTCCTCATCCGCCTCAGCCTCGGTTACCCGTTGCCCACGCAGGAGATGCGCATTCTCGAAAGTCAGCAGACTCGCCATCCGCTTGACGATCTGCCGCAAGTCACGTCCGCCGATGAATTCGCTGCGGCCCAACAAGCGGTCCGCGAGATCTATGTGGATCTTCTGGTGCGTCGCTACATCGTCGAACTGGTCAACAACACGCGCCGCTACAGCGAGGTTTACCTGGGTGCCAGCCCGCGCGGCAGCCTGGGCCTGTATCGCACGGCGCAGGCGCGGGCAGCGCTGAGCGGCCGCGACTTCGTTCTGCCCGATGACGTCAAGCAGCTGGCGGTGGCGGTGCTGGCTCACCGATTGCTCCTTGAACCCGCGGCCCGCTTGAAGGGCGTGGCCCCCTCCGCGGTCATCCAGGAAATCCTGAATGGCGTCCCCATCCCCGGGGGAGACGTCCGGCGGCCGGCCTGAGGCACCCGCCTTCGCCATGCGCGAGAGTGGCTTCTCCTCCGATTTCGAGCGGCACCGCGCCCGCCGCGCCGCCCGGCGGCGGCGGGTGGTCATCCTGCTATTCTTCGTCAGCCTGCTGGGCGGAATCCAAACGGCCTCCCCGGCGTTCTACGGTTTGGCCTACTTGTGGGCGGCGCTGCTCGCCGCCAGTTGGGCCTGGGGGCGCCTCGGCCTGGTGGGGCTCGAACTACAGCGTGTGCTGCGTTCGTCTCGCGCGCAGGCCGGCGCGATCATCGAAGAACGTTTCGTCCTCCACAACCGTTCGCGCCTGCCTCACTTCTGGGTAGAACTGTGGGATCAATCCACTCTGCCCGATCATCATGCCTCCACGGTGATGACCGGGCTCGGGCCGCACACCAACCGCCACTGGGTGGTGCACACGCTGTGCACCGAGCGCGGGCGTTTTCAACTCGGTCCGCTCACGGCGCGCATCGCCGATCCGTTCGGGCTGTTCCTCAACCAGAAGCGTTTCCCGCAGACGGCGGATCTGGTCGTACATCCCTACACGGCGCCTCTGCCGGCCGTGATCCTGGCGCCCAGCCGGCTGCCCGGGGGCACTGCGGTCCAGCGCAAGACGGCCGCGGTGACGCCCAGCGCGGCCGGCGTTCGTGAGTATGCCCCGGGCGATTCCCTGACCCGCATCCACTGGCCTTCGACCGCCAGGCGCGATCGGCTCATCTCCAAGGAATTCGAACTCGACCCAAAAGCCGATGTGTGGCTGGTGCTCGACAGCCAGCGGGATGTTCACTGCCGGCTAGCGCCGCCCACGGCCCCCAAGCCGGCCATGGACACGCCCTTCTGGGCGCGCCGCCCGCAGTTCCACCTGCCGCCGGCGACGGAGGAGTATTGCGTGGCGGCGGCGGCCTCGCTCGCCGACCACTTCTTGCATCACGACCGCTCAGTGGGCCTGGTGGCGTATGCCCCGCAGCGCGAGGTGATCCAGCCCGATCGCGGCGAGCGCCAGCGCGAACGTCTGATGGAACGCCTGGCCACGCTGCGCGCCGAAAGCGATCTCTCCCTGGCCGACGCGCTGCGCCTGGAAGGCGCCAGCTTTCCGCGCGGGTCGACGGTCGTGCTGATCTCGCCCTCGGCCGAGCTGGGCGTGGCCGTGGCGGCTCAGCATCTGCGCAGCCGGGGCATCGATGTGGCGGTCGTTCTCATCGAGCGCGGCAGCTTCGGAGCGGAGCAGAGCGTGGCCGAAGTGGCCCTGCGTTTGCGCGGACTGCGCGTGGATGTGCGCCTGGTGCGGCGCGACGAGGACCTCTCAACCGCCCTGATCGGGCACAGCCTGGCGCCGCGCTTGACGCCCTGGCGCCCTGCTGTATAATCCCGCCCAATCGAGGTAGCAAAGACCAGCGCGGAGAGAGTACACGCTGCACTCGCCCAGAGAGCTGCCGCCCGGTGCAAGGCAGCGCGAGAGGCGTGGAAATCCACTCCGCCGGCCCCTGTGGCCAGTCGCCCGCGAGAAGGTGCAGTCTAAGCGGGCCGGGTTCGCCCGTTAGCGCGATCCATGAGGCTGCGCCGGCCGGCGCAGCAAACCCAGGTGGCACCACGAGCGGTCCCTCGTCCTGCGGTCTCTCATCGTGAGAGACGTAGACGGTGGGACCGATTGCTTTCCCGCTGAAGGAGGTGCCCGATGCTCGATCTAGCGTACATGCGCGCCCATCCGGACGAGGTGCGCCAGGCGCTCGCGAACCGCCAGACCGAGGCCTCGCTCGAGCGCATCCTCGAATTCGACAAGAGCCGGCGAGCGCTGCTGACCGAGGTCGAAACGCTCAAGGCTCAGCGCAACGCGGTCAGCCGCGACATTAGCCAGATGACAGAGGCCGCCGCACGCGAGGCAAAGATCGCGGACATGCGGGCGGTCGGCGAGCGCATCAACGGCCTGGATGTGCAGTTGCGGGCCGAAGAGGACGAGTTGCAGCGGCTGGTGAGCCTGCTGCCCAACCTGCCCGACCCGCGCGTGCCGCTCGGCCGCGACGAGAACGAGAACGTGGTCGTGCGCACCGTGGGGGAACCGCGGACCTTTGCGTTCACCCCCCGGCCGCACTGGGAGCTTGGCCCCGAGCTGGGCATCCTGGACTTCGAGCAAGGCGCGCGCCTGGCGGGCTCGCGCTTCTATGTCCTGCATCGTGCTGGCGCGCGCCTGCAGCGTGCGCTCATCGCCTGGATGC
>Ga0315293_10002277_pt1 | contig 18518 bp, 13 predicted proteins | sample YL17G13_20_MG_FD_203071 | JGI IMG/M metagenome (GOLD analysis project Ga0315293, IMG submission 203071) | Sediment microbial communities from Yellowstone Lake, YNP, Wyoming, USA - YL17G13_20 | ecosystem: Environmental > Aquatic > Freshwater > Lake > Sediment | place: USA: Wyoming | collected... | reverse complement strand
CGCGGCCTCACGGTTGCCGAGCTCAAGGAGCTCCGCGGCAAGCTGCGTGAGAGTGGCGCGAGCTTCAAGGTGGTCAAGAACACGCTGGGCAGCATCGCCGCCGACCGCGCCGGCCGTCAGGCCGTCAAGGACATGCTCAGTGGTCCCACCGCGGTCACGTTCTGCGGCGACGACCTCGTCGGCGCCGCCAAGGCCCTGGCCGACTTCGCCAAGACGCACCCGCAGCTCGAGGTGCGTGGCGGCCTGCTCGAGTCGACCTTCATCGACCCGGCCGGCGTCAGGGTGCTGGCCAGCCTGCCGCCGCGCGATGTCCTCATCGCTCAGCTGGTCGGCGTCATTGCCGCGCCCATGACGGGCCTGGTCACCGTGCTCCAGGGTACGGTGAGCGGCTTCGTACGTGCGCTCAACCAGGTGGCCCAGCAGCGGGCCGCGGCCGACGAGGCGTAAAGCCGTCGCCCGCAGGATCATGTCCAGCAAGGCTCTCAAGCCCTACGCGAGGTGAATCGACAATGGCAGACAAGACCCTCAAGAAGGATCAGCTCATCGAGGCCATCAAGTCCATGACCGTGCTCGAGCTCAGCGAGATGGTCAAGGCGCTCGAGGAAGAGTTCGGCGTGAGCGCCGCGGCCCCCGTGGCCGCCGCCCCGGCCGCCGGCGCCGCCCCGGCCGAGGCCGCCGAGGAGCAGACCCAGTTCGACGTGATGCTCACCGCCTTCGGCGACCAGAAGATCCAGGTCATCAAGGTCGTGCGCGCACTCACCGGTCTCGGCCTCAAGGAGGCCAAGGACGTGGTCGAGGGCGTGCCCAGCGCCATCAAGGAAGCCGTCACCAAGGACGAGGCCGAAGAGGCCAAGAAGAAGCTCGAAGAAGCCGGCGCGAGCGTCGCGATCAAGTAGAGCGCTTCACCGCATCCTGAAAGACCCCGCGAAGGGCCGGGGCGCCGTCAGGCGCCCCGGCCCTTCGCGTCGGCGCGGCGGCGCGGCGCCGACGGGTCCGCGCACTTGCGAGCCGCCGCGGCGCCACCATTCCTCTTGCGTCGGATTCTTCGCTGTGGTATATTTTTTGGCCGTGCGCTACCCGCGACCATACCACTCGACCTCCGGTATGGTGTGCTCTTTTTCCCCCGGTCCACGCTAGAAAGAGGAGACTCGCTTGAACGAGCCCAAGGCGCCTCGCCTGCGTACGTCGTTCGCCAAGCTCGACCAGCCCCTGCCGCTCCCCAATCTCATCGACATCCAGAAGAAATCGTGGGACTGGTTCCTCAGCGACGGTCTCAGCGAGACCATCGCCGACATCAACCCCATCAAGGACTACTCCGAGAAGCTGCTCGTGCAGTTCGGCGAGCACCAGTTCGGCGAGCCCTCCAAGCCCATCGCCGAGTGCCGCAACAAGGACATGACCTTCTCGGCGCCACTCACGATGAAGGTCTCCTTCATCAACGAGGAGACCGGCGAGATCCGCGAGCAGTCGGTGTTCATGGGCGACTTCCCCATGATGACCGAGCGCGGCACCTTCATCATCCACGGCACCGAGCGCGTAGTCGTCACGCAGCTGGTGCGCTCGCCCGGGGCCTACATCATGGAGCCCAAGCAGGCCGAGCGCGAGAAGCAGGTGCTGGTCGCCAACCTCATGCCGCAGCGCGGCTCCTGGCTCGAGCTCGAGATAGACAAGAAGGGCACCGTGAACGTGCGCATCGACCGCAAGCGCAAGTTCCCGGTCACCGTGCTGCTGCGCGCCATGGGCTACGGCAGCGACGACGAGCTCGTCCGGCTCTTCGACGAGTCCGTGTACATCAAGAACACCATCGAGAAGGACGCTACCAACTCGCAGGAAGAGGCGCTGGTCGAGCTCTTCCGCAAGCAGCGCCCCGGCGAGCCGCCCACGCTTGACGGCGCCACGGCGATGCTCCGCGGCCTGTTCTTCGACCCCAAGCGTTACGACCTCTCGCGCGTTGGCCGCCACAAGCTCAACGTGCGGCTCCACAACCACATCAAGCCCGAGCAGCGCCCCGACGCCGACGTGCGCGTGCTCGTGAACGAAGACATCATCGAGCTCATCAAGCGGCTCATCTCGCTGCCCGGCAAGCTCGGCGTGCCCGAGGACTCCAAGGACTTTGCCGCCGAGGCCGTCTCGCTGTTGCCGACGCGCCGCGAGGAGATCGCCCACGAGATTGACGAGTACGAGCACTTCGGCAACCGCCGGCTGCGCACAGTCGGTGAGCTCGTCCAGGACGCGTTCCGCATCGGGCTGGCCCGCATGGAACGCGTCATCCGCGAGCGCCTCACCACCGAAGACCCCGACACGATCGTCCCGGCGACGCTGGTCAACATCCGCCCGGTCGTGGCCGCCCTCAAGGAATTCTTCGGCTCCTCGCAGCTGTCGCAGTTCATGGACCAGACCAACTCGCTGTCCGGTCTTACGCATCGCCGTCGCCTGAGCGCTCTGGGCGCGGGCGGTCTCACGCGCGAGCGCGCGCCCATCGAGGTCCGCGACGTGCACCCCACGCACTACGGCCGCATGTGCCCCATCGAGACTCCCGAAGGCCCGAACATCGGCCTCATCGGCTCGCTGGCCTCCATGGCGACGGTCGACGAGTTCGGCTTCATCCGTGCTCCGTACCGCAAGGTCGTGCGCGGCAAGGTCACCGGCGAGATCGTCTACCTCGACGCCTCCGAGGAAGAGCAGGAGCTCGTCGACAAGAAGACCGGCGAGGTGCGCTACGTCACCATCGCTCAGGCTAACGCGCCCTTCGACCCGGATACGGGCGAGTTCAAAGAAGACGTGGTGCTCGCGCGCACGCGCGCCGGCGGCGACATCGTCAAGGTGCCGCCCATCGAGATCGACTACATGGACGTGAGCCCGACCATGCTCGTCTCGGTCGCCACGGCCCTCATCCCGTTCCTCGAGCACGACGACGCCAACCGCGCCCTCATGGGATCGAACATGCAGCGTCAGGCCGTGCCGCTCCTCACTCCCGAGGCGCCCTACGTGGGCACCGGCATGGAGTTCCGCGCCGCCGTCGACACGGGCGACGTGATCATGGCCGAGCGCGGCGGCAAGGTCAGCTATGTGGACGCCGACAGCATCGAGGTCGACCACGGCAAGGGCGCGGTCGACACCTACGGCCTGACCAAGTTCATGCGCTCCAACCAGGGCACGCTCATCCACCAGAAGCCGCTCGTGTTCTCCGGCGACAAGGTGCAGGCCGGCGACGTGCTTGCCGACGGCTCGTCCACCGACCACGGCGAGATCGCCCTGGGCCGCAATCTCCTCGTCGCTTTCATGAGCTGGGAGGGCTACAACTTCGAAGACGCCATCATCCTCAGCGAGAAGGTCGTGAAGGACGACCTCCTCTCCTCCATCCACATCGAGGAGTACGAGGTCGACGCCCGCACCACCAAGCTCGGCGACGAAGAGATCACCCGCGACATCCCCAACCGCTCCGAGGAGTCGCTCAGCGACCTCGACGAGCGCGGCATCGTGCGCATCGGCGCCGAGGTCAACTCCGGCGACCTTCTGGTCGGCAAGGTCACGCCCAAGGGCGAGACCGAGCTCACCGCCGAGGAGAAGCTCATCCGCGCCATCTTCAAGGAGAAGGCCCGCGAGGTGCGCGACACCAGCCTCAAGGTGCCGCACGGCGAGGGCGGTAAGGTCATCGACGTCAAGATCTTCAGCCGCGAGAACAACGACGAGCTGTCGCCCAGCGTCAACGAGCTGGTGCGCGTCTACGTCGCCAAGAAGCGCAAGATCGCCGAGGGCGACAAGCTCGCCGGCCGCCACGGCAACAAGGGCGTCATCTCCAAGATCGTCCCCGAAGAAGACATGCCTCATCTCGAAGACGGCACCCCGGTCGAGATCATCCTCAACCCGCTGGGCGTCCCGTCCCGCATGAACATCGGCCAGGTGCTCGAGACGCATCTCGGCTGGGCGGCCCACATGGGCTTCCAGGCCGACGGCGGGCGCAGCAACACGCCGGCCCGCCTGGCTTCGCCGGTGTTCGACGGCGCCACCATCGAGGAGATCGACGACCTGCTCATCCGCAGCAGCCGGGAGAACCCCGACAGCCCGGTGCAGTTCAAGATCAACGAGAAGGAGCCGCCGGGCCGGCGCTGCAGCGGCAAGGTGTGGCTGTACGACGGCCGCACCGGCGAGCGCTTCGACAACAAGGTCACCATCGGCTACATGTACATCCTCAAACTCCTGCACCTCGTGGACGACAAGATCCACGCGCGGAGCACCGGCCCCTACTCGCTGGTCACGCAGCAGCCGTTGGGCGGCAAGGCCCAGTTCGGTGGGCAGCGTTTCGGCGAGATGGAGGTCTGGGCGCTCGAGGCCTACGGCGCCGCCTACGTCCTGCAGGAGATGCTCACCATCAAGTCGGACGACACGGTGGGCCGCGTGAAGGCCTACGAAGCCATCGTCAAGGGTGAGAACATCGCCAAGCCCAACATCCCCGAGTCGTTCAAGGTGCTCATGAAGGAGATCCAGAGCCTGGGTCTCGACATGAGCGTCCAGAGCGAGGAAGGCGCGGTGCTCGAAGTGCGCGAGGAGGACGACGACCTTCTGCGCGCCGCGGAAGAGCTGGGCATCGACCTCACGGCCGGTCTGCGCCGCCAGCAGAGCGACGCCGGCGAGCTCGAGCAGGCCGGCATCCACCGCTCGGCCCTACAGGACGTCATCGGGGCGGGCAAGGAGCCGGCCGGCGACGATGAAGATGTGCCGGCCGCGGCCGGAGATCTTCTGGCCGCCGCGGCCGCCCTGCCCACCGGAGCCGACGTGGACGAGGCGCTCGTCGTCGCGGAAATCGGCGACCTGCCCGACATCAACGGCCTCGGCGACCTCCTCGAACTCGACGCCCCGGACCTCAAGTTCGACGACGCCGAGACTGACGAAGACTGACCCCGCCTAGGCAGAGGGAGCGACTGTGATCGATATCAACAACTTCGACTCGATCCGCATCGGGCTCGCATCGCCCAAGCAGATCGAGGCGTGGTCGAAGGGCGAGGTCACCAAGCCCGAGACGATCAACTACCGCACGCTCAAGCCCGAGCGTGACGGTCTGTTCTGCGAGCGCATCTTCGGTCCCACGAAGGACTGGGAGTGCTACTGCGGCAAGTACAAACGCGTGCGCTACAAGGGCATCATCTGCGAGCGCTGCGGCGTCGAGGTCACCCGCGCCAAGGTGCGCCGCGAGCGCATGGGCCACATCAAGCTCGCGGCCCCCGTGAGCCATATCTGGTTCTTCAAGGGCGTGCCGTCGCGCATGGGCTACCTGCTCGACGTCGCCCCGAAGGAGCTCGAGAAGGTGCTTTACTTCGGCGGCAGCTACGTCATCATCTCGGTCGACACCGAGCGCCGCGACAACGATCTCATGATGCTGCAAGACAAGATCGAAGAGATCAAGGCGCGCTACGACGCCTACGCCGAGACGCGCTCGCAGGCCATCCGCGACATGCACGATGAGCTCATCTCGATCGTCGACGGGGAGCGCGAGGCCGACGACTTCCACGTCGACAGCGACCCTGAGGACGAGTTCGGGTACTTCAACTACTTCGATATCTTCGAGTCCTACCGGCGCATCGCCGTCAACGCCTCGGCCCTTGGTCCGGACGAGCTCAAACTCCAGCGCACCAAGGCCGACAAGCTGCGCGACGACTACATCGACCGCGGCTTCAAGAGCGTGGGCCACGCCAAGAAGCAGATCGATTCCGCCTGGGATCAGTTCAAGACCATCGCCCCGCGCAACGTGGTCAACGACGAGGCTCTGTACCAGCAGATGGAGCGCATGTTCGGGCGCGAGCCCGGCTACGAGCCGGAGAGCTTCGGCGTGTACTTCACGGGCGGCACCGGCGCCGAGTCCGTGCGCGAGCTGCTCAAGCGCGTCGACCTCGAGTCCGAGGCGGCCGAGCTGCGCGAGACCATCCAGACCGCCAAGGGTCAGCGCCAGGCACGCGCCGTCAAGCGCCTCAAGGTCGTCTCCGCCTTTCTGCGCAGCGGCAATCACCCCGAGTGGATGATCCTCGATGTCATCCCGGTGATCCCGCCCGAGCTGCGCCCGATGGTGCAGCTCGACGGCGGCCGCTTCGCCACCAGCGACCTCAACGACCTCTACCGGCGCGTCATCAACAGGAACAACCGCCTCAAGCGGCTGCTCGACCTGCAGGCGCCGGACATCATCGTCAACAACGAGAAGCGCATGCTGCAGGAGGCCGTCGACGCGCTCTTCGACAACGGCCGCCGCGGGCGTGCCGTCACGGGCCCCGGCAACCGCCCGCTCAAGTCGCTCAGCGACATGCTGAAGGGCAAGCAGGGCCGCTTCCGCCAGAACCTGCTCGGCAAGCGCGTCGACTACTCGGGCCGCTCCGTCATCGTCGCCGGGCCGCACCTCAAGATGCACCAGTGCGGCCTGCCCAAGATGATGGCCCTCGAGCTCTTCAAGCCGTTCATCATGAGCCGCCTCGTCAACCGCAAGATGGTCCAGAATATCAAGGCGGCCAAGAAGATGGTCGAGTCGATGGTGCCCGAGGTCTGGGACATCCTCGAAGAGGTCATCACCGAGCATCCTGTGATGCTCAACCGGGCGCCCACGCTGCACCGCCTCGGCATCCAGGCCTTCGAGCCGCTGCTCGTCGAGGGCAAGGCCATCCAGATCCACCCGCTCGTCTGCGCGGCGTTCAACGCCGACTTCGACGGCGACCAGATGGCCGTGCACCTGCCGCTCAGCTGGGAGGCGCAGGCCGAGGCCCGCGTGCTCATGCTGAGCACCAACAACATCCTGTCGCCGGCGCACGGCAAGCCCATCGCCGTGCCGAGCCAGGACATGGTCATCGGCATGTACTACCTCACGTATCACGCCGAGGACGATCTCAGCGAGGCCCAGCCCGACCACTTCGGCGAGACGCTCGGCGCCTACAGCGGCTACGACGAGGTGCAGCGCGCCTGGGAACAGCGCATCCTCGACCAGCGCGAGGTGCCCACCAAGCGCGAGGCCGGCGTCGCCGAGTTCACGCGCCGTCCCATCGTCCTGCGCCTGCCCATGGGCCAGCGCGTCGTGACCACCGTCGGCCGCGCACTGTTCAATCTGCGCGTCGAGGAAGGCCTGCACGCCGTCCTCGGCCCCGAGTATCAGGGCGACTACACCTACATCAACTACACGATGACGAAGAAGGGCCTCGCGACCTTCATCAACAAGCTCGTGGCGCTCTACGGCGCCAACAAGGTGGCGCGCATCCTCGACGTGTTCAAGGAGGTCGGCTTCCACTTCGCCACGCGCGCCGCGGTCACCGTCTCCAAGAACGACATCGTCGTCCCCGCGAAAGAGAAGGCCGAGATCCTGACCTCGCACGAGGCCATGGTCGAGCAGCTCCGCGATGAGTACAACAACGGCTTCCTCTCCGAGGAGGAGCGCCGCGGCAAGGTCCAGGAGATCTGGCGCGAGGCCGACGTGCAGATCACGGCGGCCACCAAGGCCAACTTCAAGGACCTCAACCCGATCTACATGATGGCCACCTCCGGCGCCCGCGGCGACATCAAGCAGATCCGTCAGCTCGCCGGCTGGCGCGGCCAGATGTCCAACCCGAAGGGCGAGATCGTCGAGCAGCCCGTGAAGTCGAGCTTCATCGAGGGTCTCTCGGTACTCGAGTTCTTCATCTCCACCCACGGCGCCCGCAAGGGTCTCGCCGACACCGCCCTGCGCACCGCCGACTCGGGTTACCTCACGCGGCGTCTTGTGGACGTGTGCCAGGACGTGACCGTGAGCGAGGCAGACTGCGGAACCAAAGAATGGGTGCCGATGTCTCCGTGGTCGCGGCGGCGCGAGGAGAACCCCGAGCTCGAGGGCTCCCAGCTGGCCGAGCACGTCAGGCGGCCGCGCAGCGACCGGGTGGTGCTCAAGAAGGGCGAGAAGATCGGCCCGGCCCAGATCGGCCTCCTGCGCGAGGTCTACTCCAGCCTGCCGAACGCCAAGGTCAAGGTGAAGAGGGGCCGCGCCGCGGCCGAGCTCGTGGCCATGTGGACGCACGAGCCCAACGAGAACCTGCTCGGCCGTCATCTCGGCGCGCCGATCATCGAAGAGGCGACCGGCGAGGTCGTGTTCGACCGCGACTCCCACATCGGCCTCGAGGCTCGCGGCCAGATCCTCGACGTGCTCGCGCGCAGCTCGCAGACCGACCCGATGGTGCCGGTGCGCAGCGTGCTCAAGTGCGATGCCGAGTCGGGCGTGTGCCAGAAGTGCTACGGGTACGCCCTCGCCAACAACGTGCCGGCCGAGATCGGCGACGCCGTCGGGCACGTGGCGGCGCAGTCCATCGGCGAGCCCGGCACGCAGCTCACCATGCGCACCTTCCACACCGGCGGCGTCGCCGGCGCCGACATCACGCACGGCCTGCCGCGCGTGGTCGAGCTCTTCGAGGCGCGCAAGCCGAAGGGCGTCGCGCGCATCGCCGAGGTCTCGGGCCGCGTCGCCATCGAAGACGCCGAACGCGGCTGCAAGGTCACCATCACCCCCGAGGAGGGCGCGGCCAAGGAGTACACCATCTCCGTGCGCCGCACCAGCGTGCTCGTCGAGGACGGCGACTGGGTCGACGAGGGCACGCAGCTCACGCCGGGCTCGCTCTACCCGGCCGACCTGCTCAAGCACGCCGGCGACACGGCCACCGAACGCTACCTCGTCAACGAGGTGCAGGAGGTCTACCGTTCGCAGGGCGTCGAGATCAACGACAAGCACATCGAGCTGATCGCCCGGCAGATGATGAAGAAGGTGCGCATCGTCATCGCCGGCGACACGCAGTTCCTGCCCGGCCAGCTCGTCGACCGCGCGGTCTTCCACAAGGAGAACGTGCGCGTCAGCGACGAGGGCGGCCAGCCGGCCGAGGCCGAGCAGGTCATCCTCGGCATCACCAAGGCCTCGCTGGCCACCGAGAGCTTCCTGTCGGCGGCCTCCTTCCAGGAGACCACCAAGGTGCTCACCGACGCGGCCATCGAGGGCAAGACAGACACCCTGCGGGGCCTCAAGGAGAACGTGATCATCGGCAAGCTCATCCCGGCCGGCACGGGTCTGCGCCAGTACCGCGGCGTCGACATCTACCCCGCCGGCAGGGCCGAGGCGTTGGCCGAGGCCGATCGCCTCATGAGCAGCAGCGACACGGCGACCTCGTGGCTCACCGGTGAGGATGAGGCGTAGGACGAAGAAGACGGACTACCCGCAAACCAGGCTGCGGGGTTGCGGCCGCGCGAGCGGCGTGCTTGCGGCCGCAATCCCGCTTCGTTAGACTACACGACTGCTGTCTGAAGCGGCCGACCAGAGAGGTCAGATGACAACCATAAGCCAGCTCGTACGCAAGGGGCGCGAGAGCAAAGAGAAGCGCGCCAAGACGCCGGCGCTCAAGGGTTCGCCCCAGAAGCGCGGCGTCTGCACGCGCGTCTACACCACCACCCCCAAGAAGCCCAACTCCGCCCTGCGCAAGGTCGCTCGCGTCAGGCTCGTCAACGGGATGGAAGTCACGACGTATATCCCCGGCATCGGCCACAACCTGCAGGAGCACTCCGTGGTGCTCGTGCGTGGCGGCCGCGTCAAGGATCTTCCCGGTGTGCGATACAAGGTGATCCGCGGCACGCTCGACGCCTCCGGCGTGAGCGATCGCAAGCAGGCGCGCTCACGGTACGGCGCCAAGGGAAAGGCAACGAGGTAAGTCATGCCCCGGAGAGGAACAATCACCCGCCGGGAAGTCCTTCCCGACCCCGTCTACAACAGCAAGCTGGTCACGCAGGTGATCAACAAGGTGCTGCTGGACGGCAAGAAGTCCACCGCCGAGCAGATCGTCTACGGCGCGCTTGAGATCGTCCGCGAGAAGACCGGCCGCGACCCGGTCGAGGTGATGCAGGACGCCGTCCAGGCGCTCACGCCGCACCTCGAGGTCCGCAGCCGGCGCGTCGGCGGCGCCACCTATCAGGTGCCCGTCGAGGTGCCCGGCCGCCGCGCCCGCACGCTCGCCATCCGCTGGCTGGTCAGCTTCGCTCGCGAGCGCCGTGAGAAGGTCATGGCCGAGCGCCTCGCCGCCGAGATGACGGACGCTCTGGCCGCTCAGGGTGGCGCTTTCAAGAAGAAGGACGACATCTTCCGCATGGCGCAGGCCAACAAGGCGTTCGCCCACTACCGCTGGTAATCCGCCGAGGGCCCCTCACTGACCTTCGTCGGTGAGGGGCTTTCGCATGGAAGGAACAAGATAAGGTACATGCGACAGTACTCGCCGCAGAACACGCGCAACATCGGCATCATGGCCCACATCGACGCCGGCAAGACGACCACCACCGAGCGCATCCTGTACTACACGGGCAAGACGCACAAGATCGGTGAGGTCCACGAGGGCGCGGCCGTGATGGACTGGATGGCGCAGGAGCAGGAGCGCGGCATCACCATCACCTCCGCCGCGACCACCGTCGCCTGGCGCGACACGCAGATCAACATCATAGATACGCCCGGGCACGTGGACTTCACCATGGAGGTGGAGCGCAGCCTGCGTGTACTCGATGGGGCCATCGCGCTCTTCTGCTCCGTCGGCGGCGTGGAGCCCCAGTCGGAGACGGTGTGGCGCCAGGCCGACAAGTACGGCATCCCGCGCATCGCCTTCGTCAACAAGATGGACCGCATCGGCGCCGACTTCTTCCGTGGCCTCGAGATGATGGTCGACCGCCTGGGGGCCAACCCCGTGGCGCTGCAGATCCCCGTCGGCCGCGAGGCCGAGTTCCGCGGCGTCATCGATCTCATCGAGATGAACGCCCTCGTCTACCAGGACGAGCTGGGCACAGACTTCGAGATCGTCGACATCCCCGACGAGCTCCGTCCGCAGGCCGACGACTACCGCCTCAAGCTCGTCGAGTCCATCGCCGACCACGACGACCACCTGCTCGAGACGTATCTCGAGGGCCGCGAGATCACCCCCGCGCACCTGCGCGAGGTGATCCGCCAGGCGACGCTCGACATCAGCATCACACCGGTGCTGTGCGGCTCTGCTTTCAAGAACAAGGGCGTGCAGCCGCTCATGGACGCCATCATCGACTTTCTGCCGTCGCCGCTCGATGTACCTCCAGTCGTGGGCATCAAGCCCAACGGCGACGAGGCGGCGCGTCCGGCGGACGACGACGCGCCCTTCTCGGCGCTGGCCTTCAAGGTCGCCGTCGACTCGCACGTCGGCAAGCTCACCTACTTCCGCGTCTACTCCGGCACGCTCAAGGCCGGCTCGTACGTGCTCAACGCCACCAAAGACAAGCGCGAGCGCATCAGCCGCATCCTCCAGATGCATGCCAACCACCGCGAGGACCGCGACGAGATCTATGCGGGCGAGCTGGCGGCGGCCGTGGGGCTCAAGTACACGACCACCGGCGAGACGCTCTGCGAGATCGGCAAGCCAATCATCCTCGAGTCCATGGAGTTCCCCGAGCCCGTGATCTTCGTGGCCATCGAGCCCAAGACAAAGGCCGACGAGGAGAAGCTCGGCAATTCCCTGCAGCGCCTCTCCGAAGAGGACCCCACCTTCCGTGTGCACACCGACGAGGAGACGGGGCAGACGATCATCGCGGGCATGGGCGAGCTCCACCTCGAGATCATCGTCGACCGGCTGGTGCGGGAGTTCCACGTCGACGCAAACGTGGGCAAGCCTCAGGTGGCCTACCGCGAGACGGTCCGCAACAAGGTCGACAAGGTCGAGGGCCGCTTTGTCCGCCAGAGCGGCGGGCGCGGCCAGTACGGCCACGTCGTCATCGAGATGCAGCCCAACGAACCGGGCGGCGGCTACGAGTTCGAGAGCCGTATCCAGGGCGGCGTGATCCCGCGCGACTACATCCCCTCGGTCGACGGCGGCATCCAGGAGGCCATGAGCAGCGGCGTGCTCGCCGGCTATCCGGTGGTCGACATCAAGGTGGCGCTCATCGACGGGAGCTACCACGAGGTCGACTCCTCAGATATGGCGTTCAAGATCGCCGGCTCGCTGGCCTTCAAGAACGCCGCCCAGAAGGCCAGGCCCGTGCTCCTCGAGCCGATGATGGCCGTCGAGGTCGTCACGCCGGCTGAGTTCATGGGCGACGTCATGGGCGATATCAACGGGCGGCGCGGCCACATCGACGGCATGGAGCCGCGCGGCAACGCCCAGGTGATCACCGCCACAGTGCCGCTGTCGACGATGTTCGGGTACGCCACCGACGTGCGCTCGACGACCCAGGGCAGGGCCACCTACACCATGCAGTTCAAGCACTACGCCGAGGTGCCCGCCTCCATCGCCAGCGAGATCGTCGCCAAGGTGCGCGGTGGGTGACCTTCGTCAACAGCGGTTCGTTTGCCCAAGCCGGTCGGCTTCGTGTATACTGCCGACCTTTGGTACGGGAGGCAGCCGTGCCGCTTGTTGTGTGATCTCAACCTCCGGGTTTCGGGAAAAGGAGTAGCAGACATGGCCAAGCAGAAGTTTGACCGCAGCAAGCCACACATGAACGTCGGCACCATCGGTCACGTCGACCATGGCAAGACGACCCTCACGGCTGCGATCACGCTCGTGCTGCATAACCGCGGTGTGGGCAACACCGAGTTCACCGCGTTCGACATGATCGACAAGGCGCCGGAAGAGCGCGAGCGCGGCATCACCATCGCCACCGCGCACGTCGAGTACGAGACCGAGAAGCGCCACTACGCGCACGTCGACTGCCCGGGCCACGCCGACTACATCAAGAACATGATCACGGGCGCCGCCCAGATGGACGCCGCCATCCTCGTAGTCGGCGCCGACGACGGCCCCATGCCGCAGACGCGCGAGCACATCCTCCTCGCGCACCAGGTCAACGTGCCGCACATCATCGTCTACATGAACAAGGTCGACCTCGTCGACGACCCTGAGCTCATCGAGCTGGTCGAGATGGAGGTCCGCGAGCTTCTCAGCGAGTACGAGTTCCCGGGCGACGACCTCCCCGTCATCAAGGGTTCGGCGCTCAAGGCCCTCGAGTGCGGCTGCGGCAAGGACGACTGCGAGTGGTGCAAGAGCATCATCGAGCTCACGAATGCTCTCGACTCGTACCTGCCCGAGCCCGAGCGCGACATCGACAAGCCGTTCCTCATGCCCGTCGAGGACGTCTTCACCATCACCGGGCGCGGCACCGTCGCCACCGGCCGCGTGGAGCGCGGCATCGTCAAGGTCGGTGAGGAGATCGAGATCGTCGGCATGCGCGACAAGCCGATGAAGACCACGGTCACCGGCGTCGAGATGTTCCGCAAGCTGCTCGACGAGGGGCGCGCCGGCGACAACATCGGCATCCTCCTGCGCGGCACCAAGCGCGAGGAGATCGAGCGCGGCATGGTCGCCTGCAAGCCTGGCAGCATCACCGGTCACACGCACTTCCTGACTCAGATCTACGTGCTCTCCAAGGACGAAGGCGGCCGCCATACGCCGTTCTTCAACGGCTATCGCCCGCAGTTCTACTTCCGCACCACCGACGTGACGGGCGTCATCACCCTCGAAGAGGGCGTCGAGATGGTCATGCCCGGCGACAACACCGTCATGGAAGTCAAGCTCATCACCCCGATCGCCATGGACGAGGGTCTGCGCTTCGCCATCCGCGAGGGCGGCCGCACCGTAGGCGCTGGGGCGATCACCAAGATCATCGAATAGGTCGCAGCACACTGATCGGGCCGGGCGCGTTTCGTCGCGCTCGCGGGACGGACACACCCGGCCACGTGAACAGGACAGAGAAGGCGAGAGTGGCTCAGCAGAAGATCCGCATACGGTTGAAGTCTTACGATCACGAGCTGATCGAGCGCAGCGCGCAGTCCATCGTGGAGACAGCGCAGCGCAGCGGCGCGACCATCTCTGGCCCCGTGCCGCTCCCCACGGAGAAGAACGTGTACTGCGTCATCAAGAGCCCGTTCAAGGATAAGGACTCCCGCGAGCACTTCGAGATCCGCACGCACAAGCGGCTCATCGACATCCATCAGCCGACGGCCAAGACCGTCGACCAGCTGATGAGGCTCGATCTGCCGGCCGGTGTCCACATCGAGATCAAGCTGTAGAGAGAATGACTGGCATCATCGGCAAGAAGGTGGGCATGACCCAGCTCTTCGACGACGACGGCAACGTTGTGGCCGTCACCGTCGTCCAGGCTGGTCCCTGCCCGGTCACGCAGGTCCGTACCCTCGACACGGACGGCTACGAGGCCGTGCAGCTGGCGTTCGAGGAGTGCAAGGACAAGCACATCAGCAAGCCCGAGCTGGGCCACCTCAAGAAGGCCGGCCTCAAGCACGGCATGCGCCATCTGGTCGAGTTCGACGGTCCCGGCGATCTCAAGATCGGCGATACCGTCACCGTCGAGGCGTTCGCGGACGGCCAAGCCGTCACCGCCACCGGCGTGAGCAAGGGCAAGGGGTTTCAGGGCACCATCAAGCGTCACAACTTCAGTCGCGGCCCCGAGACCCACGGTTCGCACAATGTTCGGCAGCCGGGTTCTATTGGCGCCAGCGCGTACCCTGCGCGAGTGTTCAAGGGGATGCGCATGAGCGGGCACATGGGGGCGCAGCGCGTCACCCAGCAGGGCCTCAAGATCGTCCGTCGCGACGTCGCGAACAACCTGCTGCTCATCAAGGGCTCAGTGCCCGGCGCCAAGAACTCCGTCGTCGTCATCAAGGGTAGGTAGCAGTGAGCGCCGACGAGACCAAGAAGACGCCACACGTCGAGGCCGCCGCCGCGCCCGAGCCGGACGAAGCCAAGGCCGCCGGCGAGGTCAAGAAGCCGGCCGCCAAGAAGGCCGCCGCGCCGAAGCCGGCCGCCAAGAAGGCCGCCGCGCCGAAGCCGGCCGCCAAGAAGCCGGCCGCCGCCAAGAAGCCGGCCGCCGCCAAGAAGCCGGCCGCTGCGCCGAAGCCGGCCGCCAAGAAGGCCGCTGCGCCGAAGCAGGCCGCCAAGAAGCCGGCCGCCAAGCCGGCCGCCAAGAAGTCGGCTCCCGCCAAGCCGGCCGCAAAGGCGGCGCCGAAGAAGGCGACCGCAGAGGCTCCCGCCAAGCCGGCCGCAAAGGCGGCGCCGAAGAAGGCGACCGCAGAGGCCGCCGCCAAGCCGGTCGAGAAGGCGGCGCCGAAGAAGCCGGCCGCAGAGGCCGCCGCCAAGCCGGCCGAGAAGGCGACGCCGAAGAAGCCGGCCGCAGAGGCCGCCGCCAAGCCGGCCGCCGCCAAGCCGGCCGCCGCCAAGCCGGCCGCCAAGAAGCCGGCCGCCGCAAAGCCGCGCCTCGAGCGCCCTGCCAAGGGCAAGCCCGAGAAGAAGGCGTCGCCCGAGTCGCGCCACGGCAAGCTCGGCGTGGCCACGGTCGTCGACGCCTCCGGCAAGGAGCTCGAGACGCGCGACCTCAGCAAGGGCCTGTTCGCCGTCCCGGCCGACGTCAACACGCTGCATCTGGTCGTGCGCGCCGAGCAGGCCGCGCGGCGTCGCGGCACGGCGTCGTCCAAGACACGCGGCGAGGTCTCCGGCTCCACCGCCAAGCTGTATCGTCAGAAGGGCACCGGCCGCGCCCGCGCCGGCAGCGTCAAGTCGCCGCTGCGCACGGGCGGCGGCGTCACCTTCGGCCCCCGGCCGCGCAGCTTCGCCATCAAAGTCAACCGCAAGGTCGTACGCCAGGCTCTGGCCATGGCGCTCAGCAACCGCGCCGAGAACGGCAACGTGTTCGTGGCTGCCGGCCTCAAGATCGATGCGCCGAGCACGGCCACCATGGACGAGTTCCTCGTGAGCCTCGACATCGCGGCGCCGGTGCTCGTCGTCACCCACGACGAGCCGACCGTCACCAAGTCCGTGCGCAATCTCAGGTACGCGGAAGCATCCGAGGTCGGCGCGCTCTCGACCGAGCAGGTGCTTCGCGCCCGCTCGCTGGTCCTCACCGAGAAGGCGTTCGCCGCCCTGAATGAGGCGTAGTCATGGTTGAAGCAGAAAAGATCATCATCAAACCGATCATCTCCGAGAAGAGCTACGCGCAGATCGACCACGACCGGTACACCTTCCAGGTGCACCTCGACGCGCACAAGACCATGATCGCCCAGGCGGTCGCCCAGCTCTTCAACGTCACGGTAGTCGCAGTCTCGACGGCCAACATGCCCCCCAAGCCGAAGCGCCGCGGCGTCTCGCGCGGGCGCACCTCGGCCTGGAAGAAGGCCGTCGTGCAGCTTGCGCCCGGCGACAAGATCGAATTCTTCGAGGGCAGGTAATGGGCATCAAGAGATTCAAGCCGACCTCGCCCGGCCGCCGCTTCATGACGGTCGACACGTTCGAGGACATCACGCGCAGCGAGCCGGAGCGTTCGCTGCTGGCGCCGCTCAAGAAGAACGGCGGCCGCAACAGTTACGGGCGCATCACGACGCGCCACAAGGGCGGCGGCCACAAGCGGCGATACCGCGTCATCGACTTCAAGCGCGACAAGGACGGCGTGCCGGCCAAGGTCGCGCACATCGAGTACGACCCGAACCGGTCGGCGCGCATCGCTCTCCTCCACTACGCCGACGGCGAGAAGCGCTATATCCTCGCGCCGCAGGGCCTCAAGGTGGGCGACACCGTCGAGTCCGGCGCCGCTGCCGACATCAAGCCCGGCAACGCGCTGCCGCTCGAGAACATCCCGTCGGGCACCACGATCCACAACATCGAGCTGCAGCCGGGTCGCGGCGGGCAGCTGGTGCGCAGCGCCGGCACGAGCGCCCAGCTGCAGGCCAAAGAAAAGGGCTACGGCGTCGTGCGCCTGCCCTCCGGGGAGCTGCGTCGCATCCGCCTCACGTGTCGCGCCACAGTCGGCGAGATCGGCAACTCCGATCACTCCAACATCTCAGGCGGCAAGGCCGGCCGCACCCGCTGGCGCGGCGTGCGCCCGACCGTGCGCGGTACGGCCATGAACCCGGTCGACCACCCGCACGGCGGCGGCGAGGGCAAGACCACGGCCGGCCGTCACCCGGTCACCCCGTGGGGCGTGCCCACGCTCGGCTACCGCACGCGCACCAAGCACAAGCCGTCAGACAAGTTCATCATCCGCGGCCGCAAACGCGGCAAGCGTGGGTAGGGCAGGAGGCACCTTTTGAGCAGGTCAGCAAAGAAAGGTCCGTTCGTCGACGAGCGCCTTCTCAAGCGCATCGCAGACATGAACGCCGCCGGCCAGAAGAAGATGATCAAGACCTGGTCGCGGGCCTCGACGGTGTTCCCCGACATGGTCGGTCACACCATCGCCGTGCACGACGGGCGCAAGCACGTGCCCATCTTCATCAGCGAGTCGATGGTCGGTCACAAGCTGGGCGAGTTCGCGCTCACCCGCACGTTCCGCGGTCACATCAAGGGCGACCGCTCGGCCAGAAGGTAGCGGGTCATGGCAGTAAGGGCACAAGCGAAGTACATCCGTGTCGCGCCACGCAAGGCGCGCGAGGTCGTCGACCTCATCCGCGGCAAGTCCGTGGCCGAGGCGCGCAGCACGCTGTTCTTCGCCAACCGCAACGCCGCGCGCGTGGTGGCCAGGGTCTTGAACTCGGCCGTCGCCAACGCCGAGAACAACAACGCGCTCTCGGCCGACGATCTGTACGTCAAAGAGGCTCGCGTTGACGAGGGTCCGACCCTCAAGCGGTGGCAGTTCCGGGCCATGGGCCGCGTGAACCGCATCCGCAAGCGCAGCAGCCACATCACCATCGCCGTGGAGCAGAGGGAGGTCCGTTCCTAGTGGGCCAGAAGGTACATCCGGGCGGCTTCCGCGTCGGCGTCATCCACGACTGGAAGTCTCAGTGGTATACGGAGAAAGAGTTCAAGCAGTACCTGTCCGAGGACGAGCGCATCCGCACGCACATTCTGCGCAAGCTCGCTCACGCCGGACTGTCGCGCATCATCATCCGCAAGGATCAGAACAACGTGACCATCGATATCCACACCGCGCGGCCGGGCATCGTGATCGGCAAGAGCGGCTCGGAGGTCGACGCGCTGCGCAAAGAGATCCATGCGCTGACCAAGAAGAACGTGCAGGTCAACATCGTCGAGGTCAAGCGCCCCGAGCTCGACGCCGTGCTGGTCGCCCAGTCCATCGCCGAGCAGCTCGAGAACCGCGTCAGCTTCCGCCGCGCCATGAAGCGCGCCCTGACGAGCGCCATGCGCTCGGGCGCCGCCGGCATGCGCGTGCGTTGCGGCGGCCGTCTGGGCGGCGCCGAGATGGCGCGCAACGAGCACTACAGCGAGGGCCGCGTGCCGCTGCACACACTGCGCGCCGACATCGACTACGGCTTCCGCGAAGCTCGCACCACCTTCGGCCGCATCGGCGTGAAGGTCTGGATCAACAAGGGCGAGATCCTGCCCGAGGGCTATCCGATGGACGAGGCCAAGGCGCGCCAGGAGCGCGACGAACAGCGCCGCGACGACCGCGGCCGCGGTCCGCGCCGTAACGGCGGCGGTCGTCCCGGCGGTCCCGGCGGTCCCGGCGGTCGTCCCGGCGGTCCCGGCGGTCCCGGCGGTCCCGGCGGTCGTCCCGGCGGTCCCGGCGGTCCCGGCGGT
>Ga0315293_10002275_pt1 | contig 18550 bp, 23 predicted proteins | sample YL17G13_20_MG_FD_203071 | JGI IMG/M metagenome (GOLD analysis project Ga0315293, IMG submission 203071) | Sediment microbial communities from Yellowstone Lake, YNP, Wyoming, USA - YL17G13_20 | ecosystem: Environmental > Aquatic > Freshwater > Lake > Sediment | place: USA: Wyoming | collected... | reverse complement strand
TGATTCTTGGTGGAATTATGGTTGGTATAGTTCCGATGCTGGGTCAAATTTCCGAATATATAAAAAAGGTGATGCCCTCAGATTTTCTTATGCAAACGGGGTGGATCCAGGAACTACAATTGATGCGTGGTCATCGGAGGATTCGAGTGTTGCACTTTCTTTGACGAGTACTGGGGCCACCGTTGTTGGCGGATCTTTAGCACTGCCTTACAAGGAAATCACTACGGATTTTACTTGTTTGGATTATACTTGCACTGATCTTGATTTTACCATTCGTTTTAATGATACCAGCGGAGAAGATTTTTCTCCTCCGATAAACATTGTTCTACCTACGGCAGCTTCCTGTCCAGGGCGTATTTATGTTTTTAGTGGAACAGGCGGGAGTGAGGGAGATATTTATCGACTAGTACCGAGTGGCGGGGATACTATCAACGGAGACGCGACATGGGGTTTAGAAACTTATAATTATGGAACGCCACACGACATTAATACTTGGACTGTTCAGTCAAATGGTGTAACAGAATGGATTATGTTAAGCATTTATCATTTTTCTGATGCTTAAAAGGAAAGGGACTAAAAATGCCGGAAGATCTTAAACAAAAACTAGACCTTAAACAGAAGGCTTGGAAAGAAAAGAAAAAAGGTCATCTGCACGTTTTTAGATATTCTATTGATCGAATTAAACAGCAGTGTGCCAGAATTGAGGCTCTTGTTGAAGAGTTTTCAAAATTGGATAATGAAGAGCAAGAATTACAAAAAATAAAGTCTATTGATGTGGATATTACGGATATCGGAGTATATCATGCCAAAAAATTAAACGACATGATAAATGAAATTGAAGATGAATTAAAAGAAATAAAGACAATAAAAGAAGACATAGAGTCAGAGGAGGAAGAACGCACCGCTTTTGATATCAATCAGTTAGAGCGAGAAGTTATAAGTCAGATTATACGAAAAACCAAAATGAATTCGAGACTAGGAAGCCGTTTTTAATTATCTATTAATAAATTTTGCCTATATAACATCAAAATAGGATAGGAGACAAAGTATGGACCAACTAAAATATCAGCTCGAGCTGGCTAGTTTTGATGAAAAAATAGCGTTGGCCGAGCTCGAGGAGAGCAAGGCCGCTGAAAGAGTCCGGGAACTTAAATACGAAAGAACTAGGTTTTGCATGCAGTGGTTGGAATTGATAGCAAAGGCTCAACAAGGAGCTCTGGCTCAGGCTCAAATGCCGCCGCAAGCTCCAAAGTAAAAGGATTTAAAAAAGATGCCTGGTGATCTAAAAAATCCGGAAATGTCCATTCCGTATCACTATGATCCGAAATATGAACCTGGCTCGAATACTTTTGAGGCACGACCTCTAGGTATTGACTCAATTATTCAATCAGCGGCTCGATCAACCAATGGGCGTCCTTTAACAAAAGAAGAAATGGCTAAAGTTAAGGAATATCTTAACGGCAAAAATTTGTTGAACAGAAATCCAGGTGATCAGGATGTGCAAGAAGTAATCAGCGATTATGTGAAAAGTTTATCGGCTGCCAGGAGGATAGTGTTACATTATGCCCAATCTAAATAAAATGCTTGTCGATGTCCAAAATCGGTCAGGAAGAATAAAAGAAGACATCATGAATCTTTTACGGGATTATGAGGGCCTTCTTCATGAAGCAAACGGAATTTACATGTCACAACGGATAGCCTCTGGATCGGAAGGACTCGAAGATTTTTATCGACTTATACAAGTCATAAAGCGAAACCGTGATGTAATAGGGTCTCTGGCACGAGGGGTTACTAATGTCAGACCTACGGATAAATTCAGATTCATAGAGGAAGATCTCACTAAAGAGACAATGCCCCTTCCTCCTCAGATTAAGCGTAAGCAGCGAGCTCAGGAACCTCAGCCGACCCAGGCTCCGGCATTAGAAGATATAGAGGCACAGATGCAGCCAGAGGTAAATAATGGCTAAAAAAATAAGAGTGGTGACAGCTGGAGAAACTCCTGACAATCGAGCAAAGCCAAGAGTTGTAATTGCGGACAACCCAGTAATCCCAACCCGTTTGACTGAAAAAGAAATTCAAGCCCGAGTTCAGAGAAGATACGCCACATCAACGACGTTCGGCGGATTAGGCGGCATGAGACGCTTTGGCAGTGATATTATTGACAGCGGAACGTCTCAATTTTATTCTCCGCAGTTAAGTACGGATTTTCTTGAAAAGCCCCAGAACCTGCGTGAACGTAGAGCCTTCTATCGCTTTTTTTATAATTCAAATGAAATAGTCGGCAGGGCCATTGATATACATTCTACACTACCTCTGTCGAAATTACGACTTGTTCCTCCGAAGGGAAAAAATCCCCATCAAAACAAATATGTGATGAAGTTTTTTGAGGACATGTGCGAGAACATGAAGCTGTTTAAAACTTTGATTGAGATATCGCATGAATTCAATTTATTTGGAAACTGCTGCCATAGAAATGCTGAAATTAAAACCTTAAATGGTTTTAAAACTGCTGAAAATGTTCAAGTAGGAGATTTATTGTTAACAAATCAAGGACGTTATCGAACAGTTTTAAAAAAATCAATTCGTCCTTCAGAAAATATTTTAAGAATAAGATGCTGGAAAGATTTTAGGGAATTGCCTATAACCAATGAACATCCGATCGAAGTATTTAGAAATAATAATTTTTGTTTCGAAAAAGCAGAAAATTTAACTATTTCAGACTACATACGTGTGACCTGGCCAACCGAAACAGAAGATCGAGATGTAGTTGGTTTTGATTATCCTGATAAATATCAGAAGGTTGATGGAGGTTACGAATTACATTTTAAAGTGGAGCATCCCAGAAGTATCGGAGCTATAAAAGCAAGAAAATCTTTATTGACATGGCTTGGATCTTTGAAAGAACCAGTAATTCGAACAAGGCAGCAGTTGGCCGATGATTTTGGCGTAACCATTAATAATTTAAACGGTATTATCACAAATCTGCAAAATGAATTAGGACTAAAATTTCATGAGCGTGTTGGAGCAACCGGGTGGCAAAAAGGATCTCAAGTTCGATGGCTTCCTATCGACACCTCTTTAGTTGAGGTTACTGATTCTTACATAATAAATAAAATTATTTATTTGAACTCAATTGAAAACATAAAAATAGATAATGATTTTGCGTATCTAGTGGGTTTTTGGCAGGGAGATGGGACTTTAGCTAGAGATTCGAGTAGAGATACTTGGGGGCGTGGTCTCTGGCAGGTTTGTTTTAGCGAAAAAGAAACTGAAAACATCAATAGAGTGCGACAGATTTTAATAAAAATATTTGGACTAGACTCTATTACTGAGTGGACAAGTAATACAATAACTTATCTGAAGGTTATTTCTAATCCGATTTTTGTAGAATGGTGGGCCGACAATTTTGGAGAAACTACTTTCGGAAAAAATAATAAAAAAATTCCGGAGTGGTTTGTAAAATTACCTGTTGATAAATTGAAATATTTCATGTCTGGTATTGTTGATTCTGATGGTTGTGTGAGTACGTCAGGTGTTTGTAAAAATCAGATTGTTGTAGCTTCAACGGCATCCAGAAGTATTATGGATGCCGTGCGAGACATTGCTCTTAAATGTGGTATTGTTGTTAGTTATAGAAAAAGCGACGAACATGAGGTTATTTTACCGAACGGGCTTACTGATTTATCCTCGAAAATGTATTCGTTGACAGCATCCGACGAATATTCTTGTAGAGAGTGGACCGAATATGCCAACAAAAAAATTCCTGAAGATGCCCGTTTTTCTGATCAAGACAAATATTGGATTCAAACCGAAAAAGGTCTAGCTTTTAGAATAAGAAGTATAGATGTAGAAGATTATAATGATTTGGTTTATAATTTTGAGGTCGAAGAAGATCACACCTATCAGGTAGCTGGGTTCAGTACTCACAATTGTTTTATCTTCTGTCAAGATAATGACTATTTAGAAGGTCTGACTTCAGAAGACTCTTCTAAAAAGAAAGAAGAATTAAAACAGCGAAGTGATTTTTTAAAACAGAAATATCAGGTTGAAGATAAAGATCCTCTTTATAAAGGTTGGGAAAAAATCATAATTCTTCCCCCCGACCAAGTCAGGGTAAGAAAACTTCCTCTCACTGATGAGATTGCAATTGAATATGTTCCGGATCCACAGACAAAAGAATTTATTGTTCAAGGAGGCTATAGCTACACGGGTTCGGCTGAAGGTGAACGGAAAAAATATGACATACCCGCCGATCTGCAGGATAAGGTCCGTCAAAGTGGCGTGATACCTTTGGATACGGATCCTAATTTGGGGTCTTTCTGTTTTCATCTGGCCAGAAAAAAATCTCAGTATGAGCCGCTTGGTGTCTCAATGATAGAGCGTTGTATCAATACTTTAATTCTTTTGGACAAGCTTCGTCAGGCTCAGACATCGATCGCTTCTAGACACATGACTCCGATGAGAATTGTATGGGCCGAACAGCTGAATCCGGAAGATGTTGATAATCTGCGGGAACAGGTTGACCTTGCTCTTGTCGACCCAGATTATAGCATTATCGCCAACTATGAAATTCACTGGGAAGAGATGGGGAGTCAGGGCCGTTTACTCGATGTTGAAGCAGAAAACAATGCAGGCCTGGACAGGTTACTGGCTGGACTGGGTATGACGAAAGAGATCCTGACTGGTGAAGGAACTTATACAGGCAGTAAAATTTCTTTGGAGATCATGAATACAGAATATCTTCTGTTCCGTGAAATTATTCAAGATTTTATAGAAAATTATTTATTTAAGCCCATAGCCAGAAAAAAGGGTTTTATTGAATATGACGATTATGGCAACGAGATTTTATTGTACCCGAAATTAAGTTTTACTCGCCTTGCCATTCGTGACAATGATCACTTTTTTGATGCAGCCTTTCAGATTTATCAGAAAGGTTCCATATCGATCGATCTTCTTCTTGATATCCTTAATATTGATCCAGTCTCGACAAGAGAAAAGCTCGAGAAGGATATGTTTACGGTTAATGACAGTATATTTAATGAACTGTTAAGAAACCTGTACACTAATGTGGCAGCAAAGTTGACCGAACAGACGGACATTGCGGATAAGCTGGCTAAGTATATGAAACTTAATACCATCCCCGTAGAGGAGGCTCCGCCTGGTGCAAAAAGATTCAGTAGTGATAAGCAATTAATATCTCCGGAAGATAAAGAGAAGGCGCTTAAATTGGCAAAAGTGATGAAGCATTTTCAAGATCACCCAGAACTTTTGGATAAGGTGTTTAATAGAATGTAAAATCGTGCCAGAAGGTACGTGGATGAAACAATAATGTACAAAAACGTGGCAAATAAACTTAAAGATCTTGTTTCTTTTTTGTCTTCACCAGACGGTGATATAAAAAAGAAATTTTATACTGAGCCTGAAATTAAGCCGCCACGCCGTAATCCTTCTATTTTGAATAAAACGAACGCACCTGGTTACATGCAGGAATATATGAAGGATTATCGTGGTGAAGGAAAAGATTACCAGAAAATCCCAGACAAGGTCAGACAATATCGCCGACAGTTGAGAAAAAGGCTGAAAGAGCAGCTTAAAAAAAGACGCCCCCTTCAAGCCACTCTCATCGATCAAGAACTTACTTTCTGGAAGACTAAAGGCCAACCTATTGATTCTAAAGAATTTGAGTTCATTTGTTCCCGCCGAGGTTTCAATGAAGAAGAACAGAAAATTCTAGCCGAAGAGCTCTGCGACCTCAATCTAATAATCATCTAATACACTTTTGATAGGTACTTTAACGGGAGATAGTTATGTCCAAGAAAAAAGGTCTTGGTCGTGATGTAAATAATTCCATCGAAGCAATGGACGCTCTTCTCGGTACTTTGAAAGAGTTTCATAAAATTCCTTTAAAACGAGGACTGCAGTCCACAAAATTTGAAGATGAAAAAGGGGATAAAGTCGCCAAAGCGATTAATGAAACCATGGAAAAAGCCTTTAATCTGACGATAATGGTTGAGGATTTACGAAATTTGGTCAGCGGTATTAAAGAACCAAAAGGGAACAGCCGGTTCGCAAGTCATAGAATAATTGCAAAGTTTTTGGACATAGAGTAATAATCAATTAATACTAATGAAAAAATAGGAACATTATGAATCTTATACTTCTTGTACCTAGAGTAATAAAAAGTTTTATTGCGAACTTCCCCGAAGTGACCAATAATGCTTATAAATATTTCAATTTTGATCACAGGGTTGTTGATGAACGGGTACAACGGTTTGATTCCAAGCCTCCTTACAGGGGTCCAAATGCTCTTACGGACATGGATTATGGTTCTTTATTAAGTTTTGCCAAAGAAAATATCAACCCGATTCTGGCAAAATACAGCATGAATGTGGCATGTGAAGATGCCCTTCATATGGCTATAAGGTCTTTTGCCAATGGAATGTACGACAATAAAATAAATGCCAGTAGGTTTGTATCCCTTTTAGGTGAATTGAAAAAGGGTTTTGGAATGACGCCAAGCAATGTCGAAAACTACAGGCATTCGAAAAAGAAGAAAAAGGATATGGAAGTGAGACCTCATGTTTTGAAACAGCTGGATCTGAAACCTGAGGACATTCCGCATAAGAAACCAGTTGTAACACCAAAAGGTGTGCCTTATCTCGTTCGTGAAAAAGGAAAGATAGTCCGTAAGGATTTTGAAAAATAAAAGGAAAACAATTTTCACATAGGAGGATTTCAATGGCTATTCAGAACGCAAAAGAGTTTACGGAGAGACTGGACAAAATCGCAGAAGAACTTCAGGCAACCAGTCCGGCAATGGCCCTGCAGATCGACATGATTTCAGATGTCATCGAAGGGAAAAAGGAAGCTTCGACATTGAAGTTTGATGCGGACGAGGCCTGGTACATGCAGAATCGTTTCAATAATGATGTCCGGAAACGTGATGCAGACGAGCCTTTCATGGCCGAATATAATAAGAACAATTTTGAACAGGTAATTACCGTTCGTAAGAACCCTGTTCCGATCAAAAAAGCTAGTGTGCCATACCAGAAAGTCGAAGAGCAGAAATAAGTTTCTTTTCCGCTGAAAATTAACCCTCTGGGAAAAGGCACAAAATCCGCTTTCTTGGAGGGTTTTTTTCTTCCTTCTTTTAGGAGGATTGAATGTCTGCATTATATCCAATGATGGCCAGTCCGGAGGATTTTAAGCCTGGTGATTGCGTCAGAAAGTTCGTTACCATGAGTAATGTGACTCCTTTCTGCGGGGTCGTTACGCACCTTGCTCCGGTTGCAGGTAAGGTTTGGGTCCAATGGCCTGTCGAAACAGCCTCAGAGAGCCCAGAAACGCTTATAAAGGTCAATCCAATGATCTTTGGCTTTCCAACGGTAACAAAAGACCATGGCTATAACTCCTATGAAAAGGAAATGTCTGAAAAACTTTACGGCCGCATACCAAAAAAAGCCACTGAACAGGACAAAATGGCCATTCGTATTGCTCACACCTTTGCCACTGAAGTAGTCGGAAAATTGGTGGATGATATTGTTGATTGTAAAAATAAAAGCCTGACCGATGTCCAGGCCTACAACCGAATATATGATAAATATTCCGACATTTGCTCGGATTACATTATTCAGTCCTCCATTAAAAAAGTCTATGCAGTGACTTCTCCTCAAGCCCTTCACCAAGCTGAGGCTCCTGCAAAAACAACTTGTAATCACGGTCAGGCCATTAAAACGGTTCAACAAGATTTGTTTAAGAACATGACAAAATGGAAGTTTTGTCCTCTGGATGGGGAACCAAAAGGCAAGTGTGATCATGACGAGCAGGAAATGCACGACATCAGATGGGAATGGAAATTCTGTCCGTTAGATGGTGCTCCGGTAAAATAAACAATAAAGGAGTAAAAATGAGTTACCTTCACAAGTATGATGCAGATGGAAAAACTCTTTATTTCGTCGCCGATAAAGCCTCGAAACCTTCCGGAACTTTTAGCGTCAAGCAGGATTATTGGAGAGGTCGGGCCGTGGGAGGAAATTCCGCCCGAGTTCTATCACAACTGGCGACGCTGAAATTTACGGTGGCAGAAGAAGAGTCAGAAGAGCCAAAGAAAAAATCAGCTCCTAGAATAAAACGTGGAGTTTCCGAAATTATCAAGACTTTCGTTTCCTCGATCTCCAAAGAATAAAAAGGGAGTTGACTTTTTATGGCAATGTTTCGTTATGGACATGCCGCTGTCGTACGAGCATCCGTTACAGCTGATGATTGGACAAATAGAGTCTATAAAGACGCCTGCAAAGACGGACAATGCCGTTTAAAAACTGCAAAATCAGTCATCGCTAAGTTCTCTCCAGAAAAATATTTACTTTGTCATTGCTCGATCATAGCTTCGGTTGATGTAGATTTTGTCGACCCAAAAGATCTCAAAAGTGATTATTTAATCAAACCGGAATTCTCTCAGTTTGTAAATAATAACGGTGACGCATGGACCAAAGGAGTTATTCTTAATTCCTATAAAACTTTCATTGGTGGTGATAATTTCCAGGAACATGTTCAGATAGAATCCTTGTCAAAGGGGAAAATAATTGACGCTGTTCCAAGGGAAATTGTTATTGGCAAGGATAAAGAAGGAAAAGATTTAACAACTGTTTATGTGGATATTTTAGTAGCTACCGATCGTAAACATGAAGATCTGGTCAAAAAAATTGAGGCAAAAGAAATCTCCTCTTTGTCAATGGGCTGCCTTATAAAATATTCAATTTGTTCGTGTTGTGGAAAAAGAGCAGCCGATGAAACTGAGGCCTGCCAACATATTCGGTTCCAGAAAAATAATATGTTCTTTGATAATAATGGCGTACAGAGAAAAGTAGCTGAACTCTGCGGACATAAGGATGACCCTGAAAGTGTAAAATTCATAGAAGCTTCCTGGGTTCGTCAACCAGCTTTTACCGGAGCGGTTCTACGCAGCTTTGTGACTCCATCAGAGGAAATTATGGCAAAATTTGATGAAGCCAGCAAAAAATCGCCGTATAAAAAGATGCCTGGAGATTATGTCAAAGCGGCTGCTGAATTAATTGCTCAAGATGAACCTGCTGGAAAAACTGAACCGGAACCACCTGAAGATAAACCAGTTGAAGAGGAGACTCCTGCTGAGCCGACAACTGAGGCTCCCATCGATGAACTACCTGCAGAAGCTCCTGTTGAGGAAAATGATATAAAAACGTGGAAAAAAGATCTTAAAAAACAAGTACTTAGGCAAATTACGGATGAAGTGGTTAAAGATATTTCAGAAGATCAGACAGGACCTCGGGATCTTGAAACGCTGGACGAAACGCTTATTAAACCAGCAAGCCTTGTCCTTGGAAAACTTTGGGGAGCTCAAAAATCCTGGGACCGATTCATTAAACAAAGAATAGGATCCGTTAACAAGAAAATGTACGATCGTCTTCGTTATGGCGTTCACATGGCGATGACCAATAGTGATCTTACTATCTTGAAAGACTATGGTTACACAAAAAGAGATCTTGTTGCTGTCCTGTCTTTTCTGGATAGTTGTTTAAAAAAGTCACTTCCTGTAAGTGTTAAAAAAACAATCGCAAGTCTCGGTGGTTCCGAAGGTAAGAGCTCAATAGAATTGCTGAAAACTGTTGTTTTAAAACTAGGGAGAAAGCTCACAAAAGACGAAGCAGTGAAGACTTTATCGTGGATTAAACTGCTGGATTTTTATAATTAAAAAGTTGTTAAGTTCTTAATAGATAGATGTTTAATAATCTATTAATAGTTAAATAAAACATGATATAAGAACAATATCTCACAGGAGGTAACAAATGCGACAGAGACTGAGTTGGGACGAGGAAAAGGTTGCGGAGATTACAAAGCAAGCTGATCCTTATACCATGAATCAAACACGTCAGAATCCGCCAGCAGAGAAATATCGTACTGGTGATCCCTCGGCTTGGGGAGAAGAACCTAATAAAGCCACTCCGTGGAAAACAGAAGGTCGTGCTGAAACTGGTCATCCAGCCCCCGCTCGCGAAGCTGTTGTACAGGCAAGAAAACTTGAAGATAAAGCACTTAAGTGCCTGACGATTGCCCAGCGTATGCTTCCTGGTGCAGATGAGACCATGATGGAAGATCAGGCAACCGATCTTATGTTCCTGCCGGAGCGTTCAATTATGGCCACACTTCAGCGTCAGTCAGATCTCGCAGCAAAAATTGCTGCAGATTCCAAGAAAGACGAAAAGGACGAGGAAGAGGAAGTTTCCGCTGCCAAAGCCAAAAAGGACGAGGAAGAGGAAGTTTCCGCTGCCAAGAAAGATAAGAAGGAAGAGGAAGAAGAAGTGGTCGAGGCCAAAAAGGATGATAAGAAAGAAGAGAAGAAAGAGGAAGTGGTCGAGGCCAAAAAGGATGATAAGAAAGAAGAGAAGAAAGAGGAAGTGGTCGAGGCCAAGAAGGACGATAAGAAAGAAGAGAAGAAAGAAGATGTGGTCGAGGCCAAGAAGGACGATAAGAAGGAAGAGGTGAAAGAGGAAGAGGTCGAGGCCAAGAAAGAAGAGCCCAAGAAGGAAGAGGCAACGCCTCCAGTCCCGAAAAAGGCCGACGATCTTCTCGACATTATCTTTGACAGTGCAGAAATTATGCCCCAGGAAGTAAAAACTGGTGCAAAAAAGCTGAGTGGCCTGGTAAAGCAGGCTTCCGGTAATGACCCTCTCGAAGGTATTTGGGAAGGTGCTCCGGATGTATCAGCAATTTTTGGTAAGAATAGGTAAAAATAAAAAAACGGTCATGGAAGGTTCCCCTTTGTTGTGGGATACTTCAAATGATCTTGGGTCAATTTAACTAGCCATTCAGGGAGGTGACTTCTTATGGCAAACTATCAGAACCCTTCTCCGGACAAACGCCTGGAAGTTCTGTATCGGCAGACTTATAACACCCTTGGTGCTATAGATGCTACCGGTTTAACACAGGACAACTTGGTAGGTAACGTCCAGAAGACATCGAATACGCGTCTTCTCGCAACGAATCCTCCGAAAGGAATTCTCGCAGGAAGTGTGGTAGCGGTGACTGGTGCTGGATCGATCGGTCCGTGCGTTAGTGACAGTTCAACAGCCCACGATACGGCTGTTGGTATTGCAGTCAATGATGCAGTAGGAAATCCGTACGAATCAGCTTCAGCAGTGGCGTCAGGGAAGTGTGTTTATGCTCATGGAACCGGCACGGTAATTCGTACCAGTCTCTATGAAATGGTAACTCCAGGTAATGCCACGATTGCTTATGTGGCTGGAGACACTGTTTTTGCATCATCCAACGGTCTGTTGTCTAAGTATGCTACTACGAAAGTAGACGGCAGTAACTTAGGACAGATTGTTTTTACGAACGTTGGTGCAAATGCAACGCCGATCGGAATAATTTTAGATCCGCCAGCGTCAGGAAACGGTTATTACATGACAGTCCAACTCAAAATATAAGGGAGGTGAGTCTCAATGCCAGATATTATCAGTAATGAACTGAAACAGCAGATTATCGGTGAGTACATGAAAACCGCCGCTGGTCGTGCAAAGCTTGCAGCTTCAATGGTCCAACCGCTTAGGTTGCGTAGAGACTACACCTCGGTAGGCCGCAAGACCTTTTTGGTCGAGCAGCTTCCGGATGGAGCCCTTCCAATTTATGACAAGGACCCGAATGTAAGCGCATTTGTCGTCGGTGAGGAAGGCCAGAACATTCTTTGCATTACAAAGCCTCGCCGTGTGATTTTCCCGTTGTTCGAAATTGCCTCTAACCCTGAAATGCCGCTGACCCAGATCAAAGAGCGTCGGTTCGATCTTATCGAACGCTCCCAGGATTTGGCAAAAGCGATGATTCAGGCGGAAGAGGACACCCGTGTGTTCGATGTTCTTGATGCAGTCGCAACCAATGGTTTTGACAACATTGGTGCCACAAATACGGACGTGCCTGCAACAGCTCCGCTCACACCATCCGACCTTGCAGATGCCTTTGCCCGCGTTGAACGGCATGATCTGAGAGTCGCCCGCATTTTCGCAAATGCGCTTGACTACAGTGATATCCGTAAGTGGGGAAGGGATGTTCTGGACATCGAGAGTCAGGCAGCCCTGCTCAAGACCGGTTTGATGGCCACTGTTTGGGGTGCACAGATCATTGTTTCACGTAAGGTGCCGACCGGATATATGTACGTGTGTGCAGAACCCGAGTTTTTTGGCAGGATCCCCGTCCGTACCGAGTTAACGGTACTTTCTGCGGATGACCCCAAGAATCGGACCATCGGTTTCAGCTGTTTCGAGAACCTCGGAATTGGCTGTCACAACCCGCTGGGCATGTGCCGCGTCGTTATCTCCAGATAAAATAACTACTTAACAAAAGTAGTTCTAAAGTCCTCGGATGAAAATTCGGGGACTTTTTATTTAGTCATTCTCACTCGTCATTCATTACTACAGCACGGCAATTGATCAAGAGCAACTTATCATCACTACCACTCATTTACGCTACCTGCTGCTGCTCTGCTGCCATTACTTTTGTTTTTTTGATTGATTTTTGATCCTAAATATAGTATATTTAGAGTATGTAATTAACAAGGAGAATATTCTTGGGCTCTGCGCGAATAGATGATATTAAATCAAAGATATCTGCCGGTTACACCTTAGAAGATTTGCAGAAGGAGTATCCAATTACTCAATCTTTATTTTTAAGGCTTGATGGAAAGATGCCACCTAAAACAGTTAAGATCAATCATCATATTATAAGAGAAATTATAGATGATGGGATTATTCCTGAAAATCGTTCGTCTCTTGATACTGATGTTATTATAGGGGTGCTTCTTGGTGATGGTAATATTTATAAATCTTTAAATGCTCGTGATTCATGTACTTATTCTTTCGGTCATTCTGTTAAGCAAACTAGTTATGTTAAACTTAAATATGAATTATTAAAATCTTATGTTAATCGGATCAGGCTTTGGAGAAATCCTGAAGGTTTTTATAGTTTACATGTTACTTTAACTAGTTTAAAAATTTTTAATGATTATCATCGCCTTTTTTATACTGCAAAAAAAACAGGTAAAACAAATCTACAGAAATATTTATTTCGTAAAGAAATAATAGATTTAATAAATCCAAGGGTTTTTAGTTTTTGGTTGATGGATGATGGCAAAAAATATGGTACAGGAAAATATATGTTCAGCATAACTATAGGAAAACAACCCTATTACACGTATGAAAATTTTCACAAATTTGTCGAATTATTGTCTGAAAAACTGTGTTTTAATTTAAGGGCCCGAGAAGAAAAAATCTCTTATGAAATTACTCCGGAAATAGGTAAAGCCGAGGAAATTTTTTATAAGATAAAAGACTTTGTCTGGCCTTATTTTAGTTATAAATTTAGTGTCGAACCGGTAGAGTGTGGTGCAATATATAGAACACTGTCATGGTTTCCAAAATGGGAGGATAATCATGCTAAATTGTGCAATTTGTAATGCTAAAGGTCTTGATCTTACCAGGCATATTAAAGAAATTCATCTAATATCTATTGAACAATATAAAACTCAATATCATATATCTGTAGTTGACCCTTCAGTAGATTTAAAACGTAAAGAGACCTGTATTGAATTATATGGAGACCCAAATTATAAAAATAAAGAAGCTAAAAAACTTTCAAATGAGATTTATGAAGGAGGACATTCTTTACGGGACCTAGCCGTTCGGTCCAAGGGTTGTGAAACTAAACGGACACTTTACGGGGACCCAAATTTTACTAACAGAGAACAGGCGAAAGAGACTTGTCTTAAGAAGTATGGCGTAGATAACATTGCCAATATTCCCGGAGTTAAGGAAAAGAAGTTTAATACTCTTATGCAGAGATATGGAAAAATTTTTAATTGGGAAAGAAAAGACGTTGTATCTAAAGAAGAACTTATAAAGCTGCACCATATCGAAGGTCTCACATTTGGTGAAATAGGGAAAAAATTAGGGTACACTGCAGAAGGTGTAAGTTACTGGATGAAGAAACATGGAGTAGAAGTTCATAAAAAAGTTATTTCATCTAAATTTAAAGAACATACTGATAATAAAACAGATGTAAAAGAATATTTGGAATATTGTTTAAAAAACGGCCGTGTTCTATCTTTTTCTGAGTTCGGTAAATTAACTGCTGATAAAAAGAATCAGAAGTTAAAGCGCCTTTTTAATGCGGGAAAGTCTTATCAGCATTTAAAATCAGTGATAAATGAAATAGCCCTGCACCCCGAGCTTTGGGCCGAGTTCTTGGTTAAGATTAAATAATTACTTTAAATATCTTTTTATTTCCAGTATTATTGTACATGCGCTTCTTTATTTGGTAATAGAATTGAAACCATCACAATGTCCAAGTTTTCTTTTATTAAATCTATTACGTTGAAAGATATTCCTGAAAATATTATTTTTCAGGGCAAAAAAGGGCGTCTTATTTTCAGGGATAATGCCTTATATTTCGGCGGATTTGTAGATGATAAGCTCATAAGTTTAATAAGTCTGATCATACATAAAAACAAAAATGCCGTAATAAAAACCAATTTTACTTTAGAAGGGTATAGAGGTCAGGGATTTTTTACGGAACTTAATAAGTATTGTTTAGATTATGCCTGGGCACAAGGAGTAAAAATTATTACTTTGAATTGTTTGAAGGATTCTTTAAATATTCATTTAAAGCAGGGGGCTCGGGTCTGGAAAACAACAAAAACCATTTATTGGATGATTTACGACAAAATTTAAAATGGAAAAGATATTTTTTTCTAAAGATATAAACAAGCTATTGGAGACTAAATTCGGGTCAGGTTTTGATGATCGCACAGTTGTGAGTTATCATGCAATGTATGATAAACCTTGTGTTAAAGCCAATCAAATTGTGGAATGGGAAAAGTATAAAATTACGTATAACAATTATAATCCATCCAAGATAGTTTTAATTGGAATAAATCGCATGATTATTCCGTCCAACAGGTGTGATTTTATACATGCATATTTAACAGTTATGAATCCTCAAATTCCAAAAATAATAATTGATACAGCGCCATTTATAGGAGAGCCCTGGAGGTTGTATTTTCACTATCAAATGGCTAACTCTTTTACTAAATTCGGGGCAAATTACAGCTATCCGATAGAAGGCGATTGGCTGAAATGGTTTGAACGGGATATTGAAGAATCCATATTCAGCCCCAAAAAATTGAAAGAGTGTATTGTTGATACTTATACAGATTTACCCAAATTAACAACTAGTTTTGAATTTTTCACCCCAAGCAAAGAGGAGATTGAGTGGTATGAAGAGGCCAAGAAATTTGAATTTAGTAGATTCAGGTCTGCGAAAATGTTGTTACTGAATTTATTGAAACAGGCCAATAAACATTTTAATTTAAATATTAGTTATGATAGTTACTTAATTAACGAATTTATTAAAGTTCCAGATATTGGAATATACCAGTTTGTAATTGAAGAAAATCACCGACGCTTAGAAATTTACAATCTTTTTACGATATGAGAATATACAGCAAAACAAAAAATGTCTTAGAAGCGGCCAGGGAAAGGGTCTCGATGATTTTTGATAATTTCAAGGACATCAGTGTGTCCATTTCTTCTGGTAAGGATTCAACCGTTCTATACTGGCTTTTTTTACAAGAGGCAATTAAGAGAGATCGTAAAATAACAGTTTTTTTTCAGGATCAGGAAGCCGAATATCAATCTTCGATTAATCTTATGAAGATCATGATGAAGCACCAGAACGTAATTCCAGCTTGGTATCAAGTCCCGATATATCTTACTAATGCAACGAGTTATACCGATTATTTTTTGTATGCCTGGGGTGAGGGGGAAAAGTGGATACGGGAAAAGGATCCTCAGGCTATTCATAAAATTGACGGGGATTATCCCAAAAGATTTTATGAATTTTTTAAATGGTACGAGAAGAAAAATATTGATGCTGCTTATATTGTAGGATTAAGGGCTGAGGAGGGAATCATGCGTTATCGGGCTGTAACTAAATTTCCTGGGTGGAATGGATTGAAGTGGAGCACGGTTTCTGACGCAGTTAAGAAATTTTATCCCATATATGATTGGGGTATTTATGATATATGGAAATTTATTTATGATTATAATATTCCCTATAATAAAATTTATGATTTGATGTATATGAATAATTATAGTCTTTATTCTAAAATGCGGGTGTCAAATCTTATTCATGAAAAGTCTTATAAATGCCTGGTGGATTTGCCTAAATATGAACCAAATACTTATGATAAATTATGTAAAAGAATCGGGGGTATTGCTACTGCTTCCCGGTATGCTAACGAAAAATTGATGTTTAACAATAAAAAATTACCAAGTCATTATAAGACTTGGCAGGAATTCAGAAATTTTTTATTGAACAATATACCAAACAGGGATCATCGAGAAGCTTTTATAAAAAGATATGAAAAGCAGGATAAAGATGAAAGGACATATCAAGCGCAAGTCGGGCAGTTGCTTATAAATGATTATGAATCTTCACGCCCGTACGACACTAAAAAGAATGAAAAAATAGAAAGAGAGAAGAAAAAATGGTTAAATATACTATAAAAGAACAAGAAAAAATCATTATGAAGAACAAAGTAATGGAAGTTAAGGTTGTGTTAATGTCCGAACTTTTACCAAATGATTATAATCCTAACCGTTTTTCGGGGGGTTCTGACGGAGCAATGATGTCTCTTCTCAAGAACTGTATAGTGAAGTATGGTTTTTTATTTCCAATAATTACTTCCTGGGATGAAGAAAAGAAAAAATATCGTATAATAGATGGATATCACCGGTACGAGGCTTTAAAGCAGCTTGGCGCTGAAGAGGCGGCAATACTTGATATGAAGATATCTTATCACGATGCTGTCCAGTTGACTGTTCTTATGAATCGTATTAAAGGTTTTCATCAAGTTGAACTTATGAGTGATCTGGTGGTTAAACTGGAGGATCTTGGTCTTCAGGATAATGAAATTTGTGAAAATTTAGGAATGGAATCTGAAGAATATTTGAGGCTTAAACAGCAACTGGGTATCGCCCACGCATTTAAAAATCATGTATATTCCCCTTCTTGGGAAGCTGATGAAAAAGGTGTATGAATTACAAACTATAAATTTTTAGAATTTTCTTCTCGTCATAATATATAATATAGAAAAAGGAAAATTCCGCATATGCCTGAAGCAACGGTTGTTGCCATTATTTGGCAAGAGACGGGACATATTTCACTTCCAGTTGATATTCTTTTAACCAAACGTAAGTACCCTCCCTTTGAAGGGTTCTTCTGTTTACCTGGTGGCCATATTGACAGGTTCGAGTCAGCCGATGCTGCGGTCTGTCGTGAAGTTAAAGAAGAGACTGGATTGGACTTTAAAGGGACATTTCAAGGTAAGAGTGAAGAAATCTATCCTGATAAAAATATTCATAACATAGCTCTTGTTTATTCAGGGCATGCTCAGGGCCAGTTGAATTTTAATGAGGAAGTGACTGAATATAAGTGGGTTTCATTTGACGAGGCTGTGTCTATGAAATTGGCGTTTGGTCACGAATGTATACTTGCGGAACGTATTTCAATATTTGGGGGGAGAAAATAAAATGGGCCTAAATAAGAGCTCTGGGAATATGTATGAGTGGATTTCCCACATGTGGAGTCCCATCACCGGATGTGAACACCAATGCAGTTACTGCTATACCAGAAAGTACCGAACTCTATCCGAGACTCCCAAGCTGATATTTCCCTTTCCCAATCTCGGAGAAAATCGGACGATTTTCGTAGGCCACATGTGCGACATGTTTGCGAGCAACGTTCCTCATGACTGGATTATGGCTATTTTATATTACTGCCGTCTGTTTCCGAATAACAGGTATGTTTTTCAGACCAAAAATCCGCGTTCTTTTTTTGATTTGCTGTTGGATGAACAATGTTATTTAGAAAGTTTACGGAGAATTCTTCCTGAAAAACTTATTATAGGAACCACCATTGAAACCAACCGTGCCGATCTTCTGGCGACTTTTTCAAAAGCCCCTTCTCCGCAGTCCAGAGCCAATGCAATGGCAGGACTTAAAAGCAAAACTGAAACAGATAAGTTAGGTGACAAAGTTGTCGATTTCGGAGGAGATCTAGGTTACATTGAAAAATTTGTAACTGTCGAGCCGATCATGGATTTCGACGTCAATGAATTGGTGGATCTGCTGGTGTTGGCCAAACCGACTTTTGTTAATATAGGAGCAGACTCTAAAGGCCATAATCTGCCGGAACCGACTCGGGCCAAGGTGGATCTTTTGGTTCAGGCGATCATGGATAAAGGTATTGAAATACGTAAGAAAGTCAATCTGGACAGACTACAGTAAAAAACAAAGGAGCATTTTGTGAAACACAAAGAAACCGATTGTTGTGTAAATTGCAGGAAAGTTCTTCCAAAGGGGGAATTTGTAGTCCTCAACGGCGGAGCTCTGAGAAAGACCAAGGGAGGCGGAGCCACAATAGATAGGAATCTGGAAGGGTTTCTTCACATAGTTAATCATTT
>Ga0315293_10002274_pt1 | contig 18561 bp, 12 predicted proteins | sample YL17G13_20_MG_FD_203071 | JGI IMG/M metagenome (GOLD analysis project Ga0315293, IMG submission 203071) | Sediment microbial communities from Yellowstone Lake, YNP, Wyoming, USA - YL17G13_20 | ecosystem: Environmental > Aquatic > Freshwater > Lake > Sediment | place: USA: Wyoming | collected... | reverse complement strand
CCAAAAGCACAAATTCCTCGCGGACTCGGGATTGAGCTTCACAGAGGCTTTCCAGGCGGCCTATGCCGCCCCCATTCCGATCTGGAGAGGTCTCGAGCAGGAGATCGGCCACGAGAAATTGCACGAGATGATGTTGCGCGTCATTGACCTGACCGCGAGACAACAAATGGCGGAATTCGTCAAGAAGGCGGGCAAGAACGACCTGGCGACATATACCGAGGACCTCCGCAAGCCCAGCCGTTTCTGGCAGAACGTGCTGACGTTCCAGATCATCGAGGACACGCCGCAGACGTTCGAAGTCAAGGTCACGGAATGCCTCTGGGCGAAAACGTACCGCGAGGCCAACGCCGGCGACCTCGGCTACATCCTCTCCTGTTACGGGGATTACGCGTCGGCCGAAGGGTTCAATCCCAAGATGCGCATGATCCGGACGAAGACACTCATGCAAGGCGACGCCTGCTGCAACCACCGGTATGTCATAGAGGGGTAGGGGCATTTACCAATGAACTCCAGGTAATCCATCGTCTCTTGGTCGGCCGTGTCCCGGCCCCATCGGTAACCGATTTTGCCCTCCTGCTCCAGGAATGACAGCCGCTCCAGGGCGAGCGCCGGCCGGATCAAAACAAAATAAATTTACAGAGCAGATTTCAAAAAAACCGGCTCAGCTAAGCGGACTTTACGTGACAAGTTAAAAGAATAAAGAGCTCTTCCGAAGGTGGATCACGTGTGATTAGGTTCATCGGCAATTTTATAGCTCACTTCTCCAAGCCGATCTTCTTCAACATCATCTCATATCTTGGGTCGTAACGCAGGACAGCAAATTTGGGATCAGTCTTCAAAAAAATCAATTCGCCATCTCTTTCTTTATATGCCGATTCCAATGACTCAAATGCTTTGTCTTTCTCCCCCATGGCTGCCTGGATAAAGGCCAGATGGTATTTGGAAACATAAACTTGCTTGGAAAGCTTATCCAGTTCCCTGAGTATTTCATGTGCCTTTTCGAAATTCCCCGACATCACATATGCATGGGCGAGGTAGGATAAAAACTCCGTGCTATTCCCGGAGAAGGCCACAGCTTTCTGGAGAGCAGCGATTGCCTCCTGAAATAATGACTTTTGGACATAACATCTACCGAGCACGGCAAGGGTCCAAGAATATTCTGGATCGAGTTCGAGCGACTTCCTGCACTGCTTGAGAGCATCATCAAACCTCTCAGCTTGATAGAGAACAAATGCAAAAACTGCCTGCTTGTATAAAGATAGTGGATCAAGTTCCAAGGCTTCTGAGGTCTCTTCGATGGCTTTGTCAATCTGCCCCTTGTTCAATAATAGAATTTCACCCAGAACTATATGGGCATCTCCATGGTTTGGATTGAGCTCCAGAGCTTTCCTGATATCAGATTCACCCCCCAGCCAATCATATTCAAAACGATATTTGATCTCGCCCGACAACGTAAGTGTCTCAGGAAGCTCATGGTCAATTTTTAGGGCATGCTCCAATGCTCTTTTGGCCTTGGGAAGAGCCTCAGCAGCTGAAACAAAATTAAAATATGTAAGCTCCAGATGAACACCAGCTAGTCCGACATAAGCCAGGGAAAAGTTCGGATCCATTTCGATAGCCCGCTCGAAATGGAGGATAGCTTTTCTCCATTCTTCTTCCGTTAGTTTGTTATTCCAAAGCCACGTCCCCCTTATATAAGAATCGTATGCCTCAGTATTGTCCGTATACCTCTTCACGACTCTTTCTGCAACTCCTCCCAGCAATTCGATTTTAAGCTTATTAATGATCTGAAGCGATATCTCATCCTGTAGGGCAAAAATGTCCCGCAGCTCCCGGTCATAGGTCTGAGACCAGAGATGATAGCCGTCGGCGATGTTGATGAGCTGGGCCGTGACCCGGAGTTCGTTCCCTGCTCTCCGAACACTCCCCTCGAGCACCGTATTCACTTTGAGCTTCTGGCCAACCTCCTGGATATCCTGGGCTTTCCCTTTGAAGAAAAAGGCTGAGGTCCTTGCCGGCACCTTGAGCTCCTTGATGTTGCTCAGCCGGTTGATGAGTTCCTCCGTCATGCCGTCGCAGAAATACTCCTGGTCTTTCTGGGGGCTCATATCAACGAAGGGTAGAACGGCGACGGAGTTTTTCCATTTGGCGGCGGGTACGGTCTCAGGTTCAGGTCCCCTCAGGTGGAGGAGGAGATTGATGTCCAGAAGAACTGTGACCAGGACAACGAGAGGTATCAGGACGAGTTCCAGCTTGAATTTCCTTGGTGCCTCCCGACCTGAAAACCATCGCCAGAGAAGAGTGCATATGAGGGTACAGAGGAGGGTAACGACCGTAATATCAATGGTTTTTTCCGGGAAATGATAATGGCTGACCAGGAGCCGCTCGACGACTTCTATGATCAGCCACCCACCGCCGATGAAGGCAGCCAGGATTTCGATGATCCTCTTCTTCCTTAAATTAATGAAGAAAGCTCGGAATGAGGATTGCGAGTTCATGCTTTCATTACACCTTAAACGCCTGTTCTTTTTTCCGGGCACGCTCCATCAGTTCCTTGAAACGCAGATCGCCACGCAAGGGTTCGAGAAACCGATTATATTGGGATAAAAACCGGTGATTGGAAAAACCCCAGGAGATGGCCTGTTCGATCCACTCGAGCGCTCTATCTTTTGCGCCGATCCGTGCAAAACAACTGGCAAGATAGACCGGGACATACTCGTCCGTCTTGCCCACATCCAGAATTGTTGTTTTCTCCAGTAATGTATTGAAGCCAAGCTGATCGTCTTGCAGGGCAAAATATAATAGCTTAGCAAAGTCCGAAATCCCCCCCGCGTCCATGGTCCCGACCTTTTTGAGCAGCGATAAGGCTTCGACTTCCTTGCCCGCGTACGCAGCTACCGTCCCCAACCACCAAAGGGAAAAAGAATCATCCGGGGCAAATCTCACGACCGCCTCTCGAAGCCGATCATAAGCAACATCCAGCAGGCCATCATATAAATCGACGGCAGCTCTCATCCATGATGTAAGAAAAATAAGCGGGTCTTTTGCCACCGCTTCATCAGCATATTGGCGAGCTTCAACTGTCCTGCCTACCTCGGCAAGGATAAAGCCTAAATATGCGAGAGCATCGCTGTTACGGTCTATCTCCGCTGCGTGTTTTGCATGCTGAACGAATCCTTGGATATCACCCCTCTTATATAGAACGAGTCCCATTGAAAAGAGCGCCAGGGATAGACCGGGATTCAACTCAAGCGCTTTCTTTGCGTTTTTCTCTGCTTCCTGCAGGGTATTTTCGCTGCGGCTGACACCAAAATCATAAGCGGCGTAGTTCAAGAAGCTAAGTGCCGCATAAAGCTGTGCGTCCTCACCGACAATAGAGAGGGCTTCTTTGGCAATCCGAAGCCCGCGCTCGATACCTTCCTTTGAGAATTTAAGTCCTTCTTGCCTTGCACGAAGCCAAGCCTCATAGCTTCTTATGTTTTGAATCGTTCTTTTCGCCAGCCGACGAGTATCTTCTGATGTCAGCGAAACTCTTAATGCATCGACGATGCGGCGTGCCAGACGTTCCTGAAGGTCAAAGATATCATCCAGGTTGCCGGCATACTTCTCCACCCAGATATGGGCGTCGTTTTGGGAATCGATGAGCTGGGCGGTGATGCGAAGGTCGTTTCCTGATTTCCTAACACTTCCCTCCAAAACATACCGGACATTAAGTTCTTTCCCGATCGTCCCGGTTGTCTTTTGTGTTCCTTTGAAAGTCATGGCAGAATTTCTGGAGATGACGCGGATAGCATGGACGCGGGAAAGGTGGGTAATAATCTCTTCGGTCATCCCATCGCAAAAATATTCCTGGTCTTTCTGCGGGCTTAGATCGGCGAAAGGAAGGACAACGATGGATTTCTCAGGCTTGATCTCGGCCGACTTTGAGATGTCGATCTTCTTAACCGCTGCGTCGGGTGTGCTTGCCGCCCACTGCAAAGACTTGAAGACGATCCAGGCGATTCCGAGCAGAAAGGCAACGATCCCTATCAACAACTTCTTGCTTGGAATTCCTATTATCTGAAGAATGAGATTCAAGTCTATTGCAAGGGCCACGAGGACAATTAAGGGAACCAGAAGGACTTCAATCTTTACGTTTCCTGGCCTCTTTTCTGTTTCACTGAACCACCGCCACAAGATGAAGCAAAGCAGAGCTCCGATCAAAGTTATGAACGAGACGTCTAGCCATTTCTTATTAAGCTCATAGTGGGCAACTAGGATCCTGTCGACAAACTCCAGAACAAGCCAGCCGCCGGCGATAAACGCTGCTAACGTCTCGATGATCCGACGTTTTCTTAGCTTTCCTATAAAAGAGCCAGGATCATCTTTGCTCGAAGGAGCAGCAACTCTCTTGACCGGTTTCATCTCATCCCCGACCAGCGCTATAACTTATATCAAAGGTTAAGGTAGAAAATCAAACGATTGAGTAAGCATACTTATCCCCGTGTGTCAAATATGTGACAAGAAGCGTTGAAAAAGAGCCCCTCTATGACCCCGAGAACATCAAAGTAAAAAGTTAATCCGGAGTTCGGAAAAAAATAGAAAGGATTCCTCTCAGAAGGGAATGGTTATATAATGAACCCATATTGAATCCATTTTTTAATATTGACGAAACGCCCATTTTTAGTATCATCGATTCAACAATCTTAATAAAATGTCCCTATCGGAGAAAAAGGGTAGATCGTAAAGGCCTTTAAAAATCACTAATCGGTCATTTTAGGATGCTGGGTATTCTTTAAAGAAGCTGAAAGATTTGGTCTCCAGGAGAAATATCGCATCAACATCCTTTAATCAAGGGGGTGAATTATGAACATGACGAAACTTGTTGGCATTGTGTTATTAGCAGTTCTGATGTCGATGAGTGCTTGGGGGGCAGGAAACGAAGATCTGTATGGGACATGGCGCCTTGTCAGCTACACCCAGGAGATCCTATCAACGGGGGAAAAGATTGACGTCTTTGGCAAAGCCCCGCAAGGCTTTCTCCATTACAGCCGCGATGGCCGTATGTACGCCATACTCGTCAAGGCTGAGCGTCCAAAGCCCATTGATTTGACAAAGATGAAGGATGAAGAGCGCGTGGAACTTTTTAAGACGATGGTCGCCTACGGCGGAACATTCACCTTCGACGGCAAGACGGTCACACATCACGTCGACATTTCTTGGAACGAAAACTGGACAGGCACTGCACAGATTCGAAATATCAGGCTCGATGGACGCAAATTATATATCAGCACTAATCCGATGCCGAGGCCTGAAGATGGCAAGCCCATCATTGCGGTTTTAGCATGGGAGAAGGTTGAATAATCCACTATAAAAGGACATGAACGGCCTTGTACTTCGGGCAAAAGTTCGGGGTCAAATGTGACCGCTTTAGTAGTCACGGAAATAAATACTCGAGCCTCAATCGCTGGGGTGGCGTGGGGGGAGTGGGGGTTGGATTTGAACCAACGACCTCAGGATTACGTGCCCAAAGCTCGTCGTTCTCGTTTAACCTGGTCTGCTAGCCAAAAAGAATCACTAAAGGCATTCTTATCATTATTTATCGAGATTCATTTTCTTGAGGAAGGCTTTGAATCGAGGGTCTGAGCGGACGATGTCAAATTCGGGTAAAACCTTCATGAGGGACAAATTGGGATCACGCTCTTCTATCGCTTTTTCCAAACATTCAAACGATTTATCGATGTCTCCAAGCGCTGTATGTATTAGCATCAAAGCTGTCGGTCCGATATATTCTTTCTTCGAGCGCTCTTCCAGTTCATGAAGGATTTTTTCTGCTTCATCTTTTTGACCTAACATGGCATAAGCATACCCCAGATGTCCGAATGACCCGGGAAAGCCGCCTGTAAGCTCGATCGCTTGTTGAATTTCCGGTATAGCTTCCTTATACATCCCCTTATCGTTGTACAAAATCCCCATATAATCATGAGCCAGGCCAAAGTTCGGGTCCATCTCAATGGTTTTCTTGAGCTGTTCTTGAGCTTCATCATACCTGCGTGCCAAACGGAAACAGAAACCTAATTCAGCATTCATCCGGAGAGATAAAGGGTCGAATTCCACAGCTTTTTTTAGGGCAAGAACGGATTCCGCGTGGCGACCCAAGGATGCCAAAAAGCAAGCATATCCAAAATTGGCATTGTCTAGTCCCGGATTGAGGGAAAGAGCCTTTTTGAATCCATTTTCGGCAGCCGGCCAATCCCAGTCATAGAAAAGGGAAATAAAACCTAAGGCAGCATAGGCTTGAGGAAGTGAGCTGTCTATTTCAAGGGCTTTCTGGGCTGAAGCCTTGCCTTTTGGGATGGCTTCACGCGGCCGGGTAAAGCCGAGCCAACCCAGGCTGAAGAAGTTGAACGCAAGCTGAGCATGAGCCAGCGCGTATGCGGGGTCAATCTCAAGAGCCTGATGAAGGCATTCCAGACCTCTTTTCAACCCTTCTTTTGTCCTTTTGGCCCAGAAATACCAGCCTTTCAACAGCAAGTTATGGGCTTCTAAGTTATCCGTGTAGCGCTTGACGACCTGCTCCCTCTCTTTTCCCAGCAGTTCAATCTTCAGCTTGTCTACGATCTCCAGCGTCACTTCGTCTTGAATGTTAAAAACGTCTTTCATCTCGCGGTCGAACCGCTCGGACCAGAGGTGGTAACCGTCGGCGACGTTGATGAGCTGGGCTGTGATCCTCAGCCTCTCTCCGGCTTTTCGCACACTCCCTTCCAGAACTGCATCCACGTTCAGTTTTTCTCCGACCTCGCGGATATCGATCTCTTTTCCTTTGAAAGCAAAGGCTGAGGTCCGGGCCACAACCCTCAGCTCCCGGATATGGCTCAAGGCGTTGATGATCTCTTCGCTCAGGCCGTCGCAGAAATAGTCCTGGCCTTCTTCCGGACTGATATTTACGAACGGAAGCACGACGATGGATTTTCCGGGCTTTGCCGGGCCTGGCGGTGATACCTCGACTTCCTTTTTCCCTGTTTCAGGCAGTCCTGCCGCCCACTGCGATAACTTGAAGATTACCCAAGCGATCCCCAGAAGAAAGGCTATCATCCCTATCAATAATTCCTTCCCTGGGATGCCTGCCATCTGGAGGATGAGGTTCAGATCTATTGCTAAAGCGACCAAGATAATCAACGGAACGATAAGGACTTCAACCTTGACGTTTCCCGGCCGCTTCTCTGTTCCACTGAACCAACGCCAGATTAGCGTGCAGAGGAGGGCGCCGATGAGGGTAACGACCGTAATGTCTATGGTTTCTTCCGGAAAATGATAATGGCTGACAAGGAGCCGCTCAACGACTTCGATGAGCAGCCAGCCGCCGCCGATGAAAGCCGCCAGGGTCTCGATGATGTGCTGTTTTCTGAGCTTAGCGAGGAATGACTTCAGAGAAGATTCCTTCACGTCCTTGAAAGGAGCTGTGTCCCCTTTTCGAGAGCTCATTGTCTCCCCAACCTATTAGCTCATGACTGGCTGGATTGAGGGTAACAAGAAACAACCCAAGAGTCAACTACTGAGAAGGCGGACCTCTCCCCCGTGTAAAACACGGTTTGGACATATGGGGAAAACCCGCTGTTCCCCTGAAGGACGCCATGAACGCGACCGGCTCGAAGACATGGGCCGGCGGAGGTTTCTCTGCGACAAAAGACAACTTCAAAAGTCCGATGATCGATCCATGACGGCATACTCCGTGCGATACGCCGCGGAAAGGCAGCCTTTTCCTGGCATCCTCAACTTCGGACAAGCCAGGGTCGGCGTCCTTTCAAATGTCGAGGAATCTCTGATAATACTCTTTGGCTTTTCCGCTGGGGAGTACGCCATGTTTTGCCTTTCACTTTGGAAAGCCCATTCTCGTTAGAATTTCAGCAAAACGAGAATCGTTTCTAATCGGATCAAAGGCAGCCTCTGTATTCAAATATGGCATGATCAAGTCATGCTCCGAATAAGCCCTTTCCAACCATTTAATTGCTTCAGCTTTATGTCCGAGAATAACATGACATTGGGCAATAAGAAAAGGTGAGACACGTTCTTTTTTTGCCTTCTCCATCATCCTATCAAGATTCCATTCCAGCCCACCCCTCCATCCCCTTTCTTTACTAATAATCTTAAACTCTTCCATCTCCCCGGGGGTAGCATGCCATCCTGGAAATCCTCCGATTTCCATTAACTTCTCCATTTCTCTTAGAGCGTCCTTATACATCCCTCTATACATATATATGAGCCAGAGGCTAAAGTGGGGATTGTCATTGTTAGGATCCATTTCAATACCCTTATTTAATACCTCTATTGCCTCGTCATACCGACGCATATGCTTAAGGGTATCTCCAAGATAAAATAATCTCATGGGTGAGAGGGGATCAAGTTCTTCGCCCTTTTTTGCCTTTTCGAATGCCTCATCAAAACGTTTTAAAATCATCAGGCAGGTCGAATACTCACTATATGCCCTCGCGTAATTCGGATTAAGCTCGATGGTTTGGACATATTCAGCCTCGGCAGCGGCCCAATCCCAATCATAGAAAAACTTGATGTTAGCGAGTGACAAATGGGCTTCTGCAAGTTTACCGTCTATTTTTAATGCTTTATGGGCAGCCTCACTTGCCCTCGGCATAAATTCATTTGGGCTCGCACCAGACATACAAAGCCAAACATAAACATCGGCTAAACCTGCGTAGGCTAATCCATAGTTTGGTTCTAATTTAATAGCTTGACTAAAATAATCTCTGGCCTGGCCTAAATAAGGGGCTCCTTTATCTATCAAGAAACGTCCTTGCAAATACAGGTTATAAGCTTCGAGATTCTCGGTAGGACGCTTCGTAAGTTTAGACTTTTCTTCGCCTAGAAGCGTGAGCTTCAATTTATCTGCAATCATTAAGGCGATTTCATCCTGGATGGTGAAGACATCGGTTAGTTGTTTGTCATAACTATCCGACCACAGATGAAAGCCATCGGCGACATTGATGAGCTGGGCCGTGATCCGGAGTTTATTTCCAGCTTTCCTGACACCCCCTTCAAGGACTGTCGCCACATTAAGTTTGTTGCCTATCTCTCGGATATCAATTTCTTTGCCCTTAAAGGAATAAGCCGATGTTTTTGCTATGACTTTAAGCTCCTTGATATTGCTAAGCCTGGTTATGAGTTCATCTGTCAGGCCATCACAGAAATAGTCCTGCCCTTCTTCTGGGCTGATATTCTGGAAAGGAAGCACTGCGATTGAATTCTTCCATTTGGCGGCGGGGATGGTCTCTGATTCGGGGCCCTTAAGGTGTATGAGGAGATTGATGTCCAGAAGAGCCGTGACCAGGACAAGGAGAGGTATCAGGACGAGTTCCAACTTGAATATACGCGGCTTCTCCCTGCCGGAAAACCACCGCCAGATGAGCGTGCAAAGGAGGGCGCCAAGGATTGTGACAAATGCGATGTCAATACTTTTCTCAGGGAAGTGATAGTGGTCGACGAGAAGCCAGTGCACGAATTCCAGCAGCAGCCAGCCGCCGCCGATGAACGCGGCCAGGGTCTCGATGATCCGGCGTTTCCTCAGTCTGGCGAAGAGGGCCCTAAACCCGGATTCCGCAATCTGCGGATGCTTTTCGGCGCTCTGTGGAGGTGTTTTCCCCTCGCCTTCCGGCATTCCCGATACCCCTTTTCTACTCAGGAATTCTAAGACTCAAGCGTTGTCTGAACTATAACGTAATGCCGGTTTTTTTTCAATCAGATAACGATTATTAGGTCCAACGAAGGAATCAATGAATTACTGGATGATGAAACCTGATCTTAGCGGTCCTTGTCACCTTTTCGCGCCCTGCAGCCAGTTGATCAGCTTCCGGTCGAACAGTTCTTGCTCCTCCAACATCGGCCAGTGCCCGCTCTTTTGGAACAGGTGGTAACTTAGGTTGGGCAGTTTTTCTTTCACGGCATCCCACAGCTCGGGCGGAGCCCAGTAATCGTAGCGGCCGAGCGCAAGAAAAACGGGCGGTGTAATCTCGCCGAAGTACGGGGTCGGATCGAAGTCGGCTGTCAGGACGCTGTAGTATTGATGTTCGAAGTCCATGCTGGCGCCTTTGCCCAGCCAGAGCCAGTAAGAGTCGTATGTGGGATTCGCCCAGCACATCGCCCGATCCCGGACGTACTGCATGACCCAGCGTTCCCGCGGCCCCAGCTTGTCCAGCAGGCTGTTCGGCGACGCTTCCAGATTGCGCCGGTGCACCGCTTTCCTTTCGGGCGATGCGTCCTGCTCCCAAAATTCGGCACTGGTCTTGTCCGTTATCCGATTCGCATAGGGCGGACAACCGATGATAATTAAGTGCGATGCGTGGCTCGGGTACTTTTTCCCATAGGCGAGCGGCAGGAATCCCGGCCAGGAGTGGCCGAGGATCGCGATCTTCTCGTGGCCCAGCTGACGGCGGACCTCGTCCAGATCATCCACCAGGGTTTCCATCGCGATCATTCCGGCCGGCGGGAAAGGATCATCCGCCGTGAACGAGTTCTTCCAGTCCACGAATATGAATTGGAAATGCTTCTTCAACTCGTCCGAGAAGACTGCCTCGTACAGCGTGGAATACCCTGTCACCAGACAGGGGATGCCGGAGCCTTGGGTGAGATAGGGAAGCGCCGTACCGCGCACCATCACCACGCCGGAAGACCTGGGGGATTCCGCCGCTTTGACCTTGGTGGCTTTTAAGCTGGACGATGGCACCCACGTCTTGCCGTCCACAGAGATCTCGCCCTTCTTAATGAAGCTCTTCCCGTCCGGAGCGACAGCGTCGGTGCCCCTCTCCCAACCCCGTTTGCCACCCGCCACGTAGGTTCCATCCCAAGTCGCGACGTTTCCGTTCATCGTAAAGGAACCCTGGTAGAGGCTCCCGTCACTCGAGACGCAGATGTAGGGAAAGTTTTTCGCCACCGGATCGTAAGTATCGATTTCGACCGTCCGGACTTCCCCGCCAGGCCCATTCTCGACGAACACATACTCCGCGCCAAAACCATCCATGATCGGACGCCCGGTCATTCTACCGGTGAATTTTCCGCCGGGGCCAAGAAATGTGGCTTGGTTTTCGCCCTCGTAGGTCCACTCCCCGAACCACAACTGCAGCTTCTGATGCTCGAGGCTTGGTTTCGGCGGCTGGCTCGACTGCTGGGCGAAGGCCGTCCCGGCACAGCAGACAGCGGCGAGTAAAGTCCCAACAGCCAGGACAAAAAAGACGAACCGCTTGCTTTTCATCTTATCCCTCCTTATGTGATCGGCCGATCGGGGGTGATCTGCTCCCGACCACCGCTGCGATACGGGGGGGGTGTCTACCATTACGCCGAAAAGAAACGAATACTAATCCAGCCTATTTTTGCGAGGATTTGGTTCTGGTCCACTTTGCCTCAAACTGCGGCATCCACGTCTTTCCGTCGACAGATACTTCCCGCTTTTCCACGAAGCTCATAAGATCGGGAGCAAAGACGATGCTCCCTCTGAATTTATACTGCTTTTCTCCTAGGAACGAGGTCCCGGAAATGTTTACCGTGTTGGCTTCAATCGTATAAGCAGCCGTTTCGAAGGATCCGTCGCTATCAAAGGAGTTATACATGAACTTCTTGTTCAACACGTCGTAACCATCGATCAAAAGCCAATGGAAGGTCCCCGCAGGCCTTTTTGCTTCTCCAAGCCACTCCACGAAGAAACCACCCAAGACGGGCCGGGCTGTTGCCATCGCACTAAATTTCTCTGCAGGTCCGAGCGGAGTAGCCTTGTTTTCTTGTTCATAGGTCCAATCTCCGACCCAGATTTCCAACTTCTTGTGTTCTGGCCCCGGTGTTGGAGCCGGCGACTGCGCCTGCAAGGCCGCCGCACCGAGCAACACTGCCATGCCGATAACGATTGCGACATGTTTCATGGAATCCCCCTTTCTCCCTGGCCGTACCGAAAACGTATCACCGGCCGCATGGCGATGTCAAGAACTCCATGGGCTCAACGGCGCGTGTTCCCGGTCCGGATCAGGGTCCAGGGCTGGGGCTTCATGTCCCTCAGGAAGGACGCCTGCCAGCGGAACTGGGGATGCTGCTCCAGAAAGGCCGCCGCGTCGAAGGGCTCGCCGCAAGGATGGCCGGCCCGGCCCCAGAAGGCGAAGGACTTCGCAAGCTCCGCCGTCGTGACCTTGGCAGAAACGGCGCCACCCGGATTGAAGGGCGGGTTCCCCCATTCCGGGCATCCGGCGGGATCCCGGTCCACGTGGCCGCAGAGACCGTGGCGGTTCAGGAGGGGCTTTCCTTCCAGCACGTCCATGTGATCCGCCAGCAGCTTCATGCCGAGTTCCGCGTCGATCTTCCCGCGGCATTCCGGCATCAGCTGATCCCAGCGCACCCGCCGTGCCGCCTCCGAGGTTGCGGGGTCGGCCGGATTGAACGTGGTCTCCCCCTTCAGGAGCTGCTCGTCCGTGGCGTAGTTAGCGCCCGTGAAGGCGCCGTCCTTAGTGCGCCACAGGCGACGGTACTTGAGGCCCAAGTCCAGCTTGGCGATTTCATTGGTCTTCAGATTGCCGACGAGCCAGGTGTTCGCAAGAGCCCCATTGCTGTCCTCGCCCATGATGCGGACGAAGTCGTCGATGGATTCGGAATACTGGGCGGCGCGGCGAGCGCGCACGAACTCCGGCGTCCCCTTCCAGTCGAAGCCTCGGTAGCCGGTGATAGTGGTCTCCGTAATGAGGATCCCCGCGCCGTTCAGTGCGAAATCGTCCCCGCTCATGATCATCCCGGGAAGTCCATCCATGACCATGCGATGTCCCTTGGTAGGTTGGATGTCCCAAGCGATGCGCCAGCGGCTGCCCACCGCATAGTCCACCCAGTTGCTGTGGCCCATCACGATCTTGCCGTCTCTGGTCATGGCGCCCGTGGCGATGAAGGCGCTGCAGTGCCCCGGTGCTTTGTTGAGGCCCGAGCCCGCTTTCTCCTTCTCCGCCAGCTCCGGCAGGTAGTACCAGGCCAGCTCCATCCAGGCGTTGAGAACGATCAGGTCAAGGGCGTCATAGCGGTAGCCGCGGCCGCGAAGCCCTTCCACGATGCCCTCGATCTCAGCGCGGTATTCCTCCCCGAGCTTCGGCAAGAACACGTGTTGCGCCACATCCCGTAGGAAATCCCAGTCCTTGCCGGCGCTCCCCTTTAAGAATCCCGCCAAGGTCTTCAGGGCGTCATCGATTTCAGGCGCCAGCAGGGAGCCGTGCTGATAGCCGATGTCGGCGGGGAGGCCTTCGAGGTGGACTTGGATCCAACCATCCTGTTCGGCCCGGGCAGCGCGATTGAGGCGGGGATCCATTTGGGCGAAGGCCGCACCGGCACAGCAGACGGCGGCGAGTAAAGTCCCAACAGCCAGGACAAAAAAGACGGACCGCTTACATTTCATCTTTCCCTCCTTATGTGATCGGCCGATCGTGGGTGATCTGCTCCCGACCACCGCTGCGACAAGGCACGGTAATCTGCCAGTTTTATTACCAGACTTGGGCGCCCTGCACCTCCACATACACGGCATAGAGGGACTGGCTGGCGGTCATGAACAAGCGGTTTTTCTTCGTCCCCCCAAAACAGAGGTTCGCGCATGCTTCCGGCAAACAAATTTTTCCGATGGGCTTGCCGTCCGGAGCGATGATATGCACCCCATCGTATTTTTCTCCGCCCCATCCTGCGCTCGCCCAGAGGTTTCCTTCTCGATCGCACCGGATCCCATCGCTCCCCCCGGCTCCCATGTCATAAAACACCCTTCGATTCGCGAGCCGAGCGCTGTCCACAACATCGAATACAAATATATTATGGGGCTGGCCCGGTTTTTCTTCCGTGTCGACGATATAGAGTCTCTTGAAATCTGGAGAAAAACATATTCCGTTCGGTTTTTCAATGTCCTCGTTGGCGACAGTCGCCTGGCCTGTGGCGGGATTGAGCCGATAGGTTCGCGTGGGAAGTTCGAAGGGCTCCCGCTCACCCTCGTACCAGGACATGATCCCGTATCCCGGGTCGGTGAACCAAATATGCCCGTCCGGATGGACTACCACATCATTTGGCGAATTCAAGTGCTTACCCTGAAACCGATCCATCAAAACTGTAATTGTGCCGTCCGGTTCCGTTCTCGTCACCTGGCGCCTCTCGCAAGTGATCAAGCGCCCTTGGGCGTTACGGGTATTGCCGTTGCAGTTATTGGAGGGATGTCGGAATACGCTCACCTGCCCGGTTTCTTCGGTCCACCGCAGAATCCGGTTGTTCGGAATGTCGCTCCACAATAGGAACCGACCGTCACCGAACCAGACGGGACCTTCCGCCCAACGCATGCCAGTATACAGCCGCTCCACCGCCGCATTAAACACGACCATCTTACCGAACCGGGGATCGATCACTTCAATCCAAGGATCGGGATAGCGGACGATTCCCCGCTCCTGTTCTGCAAGTCCGAAGGACGAAGGCACGGAAATGACGGCGGCCGCCGCGACGCTTGATTTAAGGAAATCGCGTCTATTCATGACTGCTCCTCAAAATGTTTATTTTCGGGTTTCGCACATACTAGCAAGCGCATGGGCTATTGGGAATTACTCCTTCACTGGCTTTATCAGCCCGATTTTCTTCAGCAACGCCTGGAAGCGCGGCTCGTTGCGCAAGGGGGCCCACCAGGGTTGCGCGTGCATGTCCCACATCCAGCCGTCGTGATCCTCGTATGCTTTCTCCAGCCAGTCGAGCGCGATATCCTTTTGGCCCAGGCCCAGATAGATAATTGCCTGCGCCCAGTGCGTGACATAACGTTTCCGAGAAATCTGGTCTAATTTTGCAAGGATGTTCCTTGCGTCCGCGGGGCGGCCCGTGACGCCGTAAAGATAGCCGAGCGACCCTTTCACCCAAGGCAAATCCGGTGCCGATTGCTCAATGGTCTGAAACTCAGCCAAGGCTTCGGAGGGTTTGCCGGTTAAAACATAACACAAGCCAAGCAGATTACGTGATTGGTGAAAGTTAGGATCCAGCTCTAGAGCTTTGCGGAAAAAAGTCATGGCCGGGTCGAATTTAGCGGAGTCTAAATATGTCCAACCCATATCGTGATGTAATGCCGGCGAAAGCGGATCCAACTCCAGGGCCCTATTCAGCACCGCCAGGGCTTCGTCGAACCGGCCTCGCACCACTAAAATATTGGCGTAGCCGTCGAGCGCCAACGTCGAATGCGGACTCAGCTCGACCGCCCGCTTGAAGTCCTTTTCCGCGCCTGCCCAATCCCAATCAAAGTTCGCGAGAGCCCAGCCCATACCGACGTAACCGTCGGCGAGCGTGGGGTCCAACTGGATGGCCCTCAGAGCAGCCTCTTTGCCTTTGGGTACCCCTTCGCTCGGAGGCCAGAGCAACAGCCAGGTCGAACCCCAGATATAGGCCAGGGCAACGCCCGCATGGGCGGGCGCAAAGTTGGGCTCAATCTCGAGGGCACGCTGAAAATGCCGAAGCGCGTTGGTCACGCTTTCATCGGTCCATTGCCACAAGAAAAGCCGTCCTTTAAGATAAGCTTCGTAAGCAACCGGGTTAATCCCCTGGGCCTTCACAAGCCTCGCTTTTTCGTCGCCAAGTAGCGTGAGTTTCAGCTTGTCCGCAACGGCCAAAGCGATTTCATCCTGAATCGCGAAAACGTCCTTCATCTCACGGTCGAACTCCTGCGACCAAAGATGGAAGCCGTTCGCAATATTGATCAGCTGGACTCTGACACGAAGCCTCGTTTCGACTTTCTGGATACTACCTTCAAGCACTGTGGCCACGCCCAGCTTTTTCCCAATTTCCCGGATGTCTTGGTCCTTGCCTTTGAAGTAAAAGACCGAGGTCCTGGCTGGAACCTTGAGTTCGCTAATGTTGCTGAGGCGGCCGATGATTTCGTCGGTAATTCCATCGCAGAACCAGTCCTGGTTTTTCTGGGGGCTCATATCGACGAAGGGAAGGACTGCGATGGAGTTCTTCCATTTAGCAGCGGGAAATGTTTCTGATTCGGGCCCTTTAAGGTGTAGGAGGAGATTGATATCCAGAAGGACCGCAATCAGAACAACCAGGGGTATTAACACCACTTCCAGCTTGAATTTTCTCGGCTTCTCCCGGCCAGAAAACCATCGCCAGATTAGGGTACAGGCAAGAGCACAGAAAAGGGTGACAATTGTAATATCCAGAGTTTTTTCGGGAAAATGATAGTGTCCGATTAAAATAAAATGGACAACCTCTATGATCAGCCAGCCGCCGCCGATGAAGGCCGCCAGAGTCTCGATGATTCGGCGTTTCCTGAGTTTAGCGAGAAAGGCCTTGAGAGAGGACTCCTTTATTTCCTCTGCAGGAGCTTTTCCCCCATTTGAAGGGTTCATTCTTACCCCAGCCTAAAAGCTATTTTCTAGATGGATTAAGGCTAACAATAACTGGGATAAGAGTCAAATCGAATGGGTGCAGGGTCAGTATTTTTTTTGGTGAAAAAGGAACTTCCTATTCCTCAATGGCGTATCACGAGGTTAAACCGGTGTTCAATTCGCTTTTAGGGCTAAGGCAGAGTGTCCGTAGCCCGTCGGCAAAACGTAGGGGCTTCGATAGAGGTTCATGCCGCGAACATCGTACACAACTACGTGATTTGCTCGTGTCGAACCGACGAATAGCTTTGTGCCGTCAGGTGTGAACTCGATTCCCTCGGGGACCAGTTCGATCGGTATGTGATGGAGTAGCTGCACTTCATCGCCTCTCAAATCAACGATTGCGAGATGACTCGTCACCGTCCGTCCATGCATGTCCAGACAGGTGATGACTGCGAATTCACCGGAAGGATGAATGGCTAGGCTTTCAAGACCGTCAGCGACCTGCTTAATACTCTGCGAGATTTTGACGGTGCCGGTCAGATCAAGCACGAGCACGTCATCCAACACTCCGTCGGACCCCCCCTCGCTGTTCAGCACCAACGCTCGCTTCCCGTCGGGCGAAATTCTCGGAGAGAACGGCCCGTCGATTTTAAATTTGTCCGATGAAATCTCTCCAACGAGATCAATGCGGTCTTCTTCATTCATCACGAAATGGAAAATCCCCGCTTTTGAGGAAGCGGGGTCAACGCCTTTGGTCATCGTCGCGATGATCGTTCTTCCGTCATTGCTTATGTCAAAAGAATAAACGATTCCGGGAGACGCAGACTGCGATACCTCGACGAGGGCACCATCATCCTTGACCTTGTAGACGCCCCAATGATCCGAGAGAGCCACAATCACTCTTTTGCCATCAGGATGAGCCAGCGCGAGCAAGGGTTGCTGCGCTAGCTCAACGCGGGACACTACCCTTAGGTCATCTGATTCCAGATCTACAGCGATAATCTGGTTTTGCCCAGCAACTTCCGGCGGCACCTTCAGACCGGATCTATCGTCGTGGTTCGTGACAATACCGTAACGACCAATAATCGCCGTACGAGGCGAGCCGAGGATTGTACTCGAAGTGGTCCCATACACCGTTCTAGTGTCTGGCGGCCTATCCTTGGACAGCCGGATTACCGTGATTGAGTCCTGCACGTTATCCTCTGGGCTGAGATGAGGCAAAATTGAAGGCACCTCACCGTCATTGATACTGAACAAGATGATTGGCTGCTTTGTCGTTATGTAATTGTGTTCGTTAGAGAGGGCGCTTTGCTGTTTCTGGCACGCTAAAGTAAAGCAAAGCAGCAAGACCAACGAGAAGGCCAACATTGTGTTTTTCATTTCCCCCTCCTTGATTCTCAATAATAATCACTTGGCCTGGGTCTTGACTCCCTTGACCTCAAATGAAGTCCACCATTTGCCGTCCTGTTCAATTTCCTCTTTCCCCGTAACAGACATAAAGTCAGGAGCAAAATTCCAAGCGTGTCGAAATTTTACGGCCTTCCCATCAGGAGAAAAGGATGTGCCGCTCTCAAAACAGGACCTATTGTCAAATGTCGATGTATAGATACCCAAAGTTCCACTGTAATCGAACACATAACCGAAATATATCTTTTTGACCGGGTCGTAGCCGAGAATTTCCAGCCAATGGGCATCACCGTTTTGGTCTTTCAATGTGCCATGGATTTCTAAAAAGAAACCGCCCGGCAACCAACGGGCCTTCCAGCCCCAATCCATTTTATAGCTGGGTCCTGATGGGCTGTCCTTTGCTTCCCCTTGAAATATCCAGTTTCCAGCCCAAACTTCTAATTTCTTATGCTCCGGCCCGGGCTTGGGAGCCGGGGTCTGCGCATGGATGGCGACGGCGAAGATCAAGAATACCACGTTGACTGCAATCGCAATGCGTTTCATAAAAACCTCCCCCTATTGAGATATATAGATTCGGGAATAAAAGTCAGCCTAGTGGCTCTGCTTTTGATCGGTTACGTTTTACTGATTTAATTTATCCCCAACCTATTACATCTAAATATGTATCACCGCAAAAATGGCAAGTCAATGTGCAGCCAAGTAAGTCCGGCCAGTCTGGCAGCAGGTCACGTGCCCGTCAGCCCGGCCAGCCTCTGCCTGGCGTCGTCGACGTCGGGCAGGCCGCGGTCGGCGTCCTTATAGCTCACTTCTCCAA